>Ga0214471_10000118_pt1 | contig 79074 bp, 74 predicted proteins | sample RVTome_5_FD_207665 | JGI IMG/M metagenome (GOLD analysis project Ga0214471, IMG submission 207665) | Soil microbial communities from uranium-contaminated site in the Upper Colorado River Basin, Wyoming, United States - RVT142D155 | ecosystem: Environmental > Terrestrial > Soil > Contaminated >... | reverse complement strand
CTAGCGAGAGCCGTTCCGGCACTGATCGCGTTCGGCGTGTCGAGCGCCTCCGCGGTCGCCGCACAACAACTCGCGGCGACGCGGGTGCGTGTCGATTCAGCCGGCACGTTCACGGTGCTGGCCCGCGCCGGATTCGAGGTGGCCGGGGTCACGCGGGATGCGGGCGGGGCATTCGCGCTGATTGTGACCACGTCGCGCCAACGCGCGGAGTTGATCGGACTCGGTCTGACCGTTCTCGCGCCGCCGCCGCCGGCGTTGCGTGCTCCTCCCACGTCATTTCGCGACTTCGCGGCCATCGCGCAGCGGCTGGAGAACCTCGCGAACGCCCACGCGTTCGTCACGCTCGATACCCTGGGGTTTTCCGTTGAAGCGCGACCGATCCTGGGGGTCAAGATCGGGCCGGCGGCGGACGTGGCGAGCCGCGCCAATGTGCTGTTCGTGGGGGCGCACCACGCACGGGAGTGGATCTCAGCCGAGCTGATGCTGCGGTTCGCGGACTACCTCGTCGACTCCGTGAGCAACGACCCGGGCCGCTCGGAACTCGTATCCCAGCGAGACGTGTGGGTTGTGCCGGTCCTCAATCCCGACGGGTATCAATACTCGTTCGATGTCGAGCGGCTCTGGCGAAAAAACCGCCGCCCCAATGGTGACGGCTCGGTCGGGGTCGACCTCAATCGCAACTACCCGGCATTCTGGGGGCGAGACGACATCGGGTCTTCGGGCAGTGCGACCGCGGAAACGTATCGCGGACCCGGGCCCGGGTCGGAGCCGGAGGTGGCCGCGATGATCGCGTTTCACGCAGTGCATCCACCGGATGCGGCGGTATCGTATCACTCGTACACCAACCTCGTGCTCTATCCGTATTCCCACCAGTCCGGCCGCGTCGCGGCGGACCAATCCGTGTTCGAGGCGTTCGCCGGTACGCCGCTCGCCCCGGCGATTCGCGATGGGCTGACCGAGTCCGCCCGACCACTGTACCACCCCGGTCCGGGATGGCGACTGTATCCGACCAACGGCGACTATACCGAATGGGCGTATCGTGCCCACGGCACCATCGCCTTTACGGTCGAGCTCACGGCAGGGTGTTGCCTCGGTGCCGAATTCTACGGGTTTGAGTTTCCGGATGACTCCGCCTCGGTCGCCCGCGTGTTCGAGGACAATCTGCCCTTTGCGCTCGCGGTCCTCGATGGGGCGGCGACCGTCGGTCGGTCGGCGACGGCGTCCTTGGAGTCATTGTGGCCCTCGATACGGGTCGTGGGGCCTGCCGGCGCTGGGGCCACGCTGCCGGTTTCGACGGTGACGTCGTCGGGGTCGGCGCTGGCGAACCTCGTGGCTGATTCGCTGTCGCGCGGGACGGTCTTTTGGCGGTGGGAGGGGCCCGCGGCGGACGTGAGACCCGGGAGCGCCGTCGCGGTGCCGGCGTTCGCGCTGAACGCCACGGTGTTGGGCGTGTCGGGACAAGCCGCAGACTCGCTCGACAGCTGGACCGGCTGGCGACAGGACACCTCGAGCGCGCTCGTCGGTCACTGGGCGTGGCGCGGATTTCGGGACACGTTGCGCTCGCCGGCCTTCGACCTGCGCGAGGTCGGCGCACCGACGCTCACGTTTTCGACCCGACACGCCGGATCCCTGTTTTCTCCCGGACCGCGCGGTCGCGCACAGATATCCATTGACGACGGCGCGTCGTGGCTCGACCTGGCGGTCGTCGAAGGCGCGGCGCCCGCCTGGTACGTCATCAGCCTCCGTCTGCCGGCGGTATCGGATCGCGTGCGGTTGCGACTCATCGCCGATAGCCTCGACTGGTGGGTGGATGCGATCCACCTGTTTGGTGAAACGCGCGCGCCGGTCGTGGCCTCGTCTGAACATCAGTTGACAGTTTCACAGAATCCTGTGCGAACGGACCAGCTGTTCTTCGCCTGGGCGCCCGTCGCCGGCCGGGCCACGTTGCGGGTGTTCACCTTTGCCGGCGACCTGGTGTTCCGCTCATCGGTCTCGGCGGAGATCGGCGTGCTCGAATGGGATCTGCGAAACCGCCAGGACGCGCGCGTCGAGAATGGGGCATACGTGGCCGTGCTCGAATTGCCAACGGAGCAACTGAGGCGTCGGGTCTTCGTCGCGCGGTCGCCATGATGCCGATCGCCGTCGGACTCGACATCGTGCCCGTCCGGCGCATGGAGCGCATGCTGTCGCGCAAGGGCTCCCGGGCGCTTTCACGCCTGCTCACCGCCACCGAACAGGAGTATTGTCGCGGACAGGCCGTCCCCGCCCGCCACGTCGCGGCCCGCGTCGCCGCGAAGGAAGCCGTCTACAAGGCGCTGCAAGGGTCCGAGGATGCTCGCGGCATCGGATGGAAAGAGATCGAAGTCGTCCGGGATCCCGATGGACGTCCCACCATCGTCCTGTCTGGTCGTGCCGCGAGGCGTCTCGCCGCCGTGGGCGGCCGCCACGTGCTGATATCGCTCACGCATACCGACGACCTCGCCGCCGCGATCGCGCTCGTAGGGTAGCGGTGCGATTCCCTCCCCTATAGACTTCCTCGCTAATCCCAGATCAGTTGAGAATGAATCTCATTTTCCGCGCCGTCGCGGTTTCCTGTTGCCTCACCAGTCTGGTTCCCGTCACCCTTCCTGCTCAGCAGCAGGATCGGGAAGCGGTGGCGCGCCGCATCGCGACGATCATTTCGATCGCGGTTGACGAGTACGCGCTCGGCGTCGCCGCAGGTGGCGTCACCGCCGAAGCCGAGCTGGCGGAAGCACGTTTGTTCTTGACTGAAGCGCGTGAACTCGCCGCCCGTCTCCCGGACGGGGCCCGCGAGCGGGCGACGTCCGCCGTGATTCGTCTCATCGCCGCGCTCGACCGCTTGGAAGACCCCGCCGTATTGCGCCGAGAGGTCGAGGCCTTGAGAAGCGACCTCGCCGCGCGACTCCAGATCGCGCTCGACCCCTTGCCGCGCAGCCCTCCATCACGTGCCGAGGCGGCCGGCCTATACCACGCCAACTGCGCGAAATGTCACGGCCTCGCCGGAGCGGGCGACGGGCCTCGAGCGCGTGAGCTGGAGTTGCCTCCGGCCGACCTCACCGATCGAGCGGCGCGTGGCGGCAGCAGTCCACTCGACTTCTTTCGGAAGATCAGTGTGGGGATTGCTGGCACCGACATGCCCGCGTTCGAGGAAGGTCTCACCGCCGACCAGCGCTGGGCGCTCGCGCTATACGCGTCCGGCTTCCGGTTCGCCGACGTGCAGACCGCTGGAGCGGACCGATGGCTCGTTCACTCATGCCCGGAGTGTCGCATTCTCATCTCGGGGATGGTCGAAACCGCCGCCCTCTCCGACGACTCACTGCGGGCGGTCCTCTCGCAGGCCGCCGGGACGGACTTGCCACCGGGTGTACTCGCCTTTGCGCGGACCGCGGCCAGCCGAGAAGTCCTCGGGCGGGATCGACGGCTCGAGGCGCTCCGGGTGACCCGGCGGGTCGAAGCGCATGTCGCGGTCGCCGCGCAGCTCGGCGCCGCCGGGGACGTGCGGCGCGCCGGCGAAGAGGCATTCGCCGCGTACCTGGTCTTCGAGGAGATCGAGCGGGCGGTCGCGGCGCGCAATGGGAGGGCCGCTCGCGCGGTCGAGCAGGCCTTTGCGCAATTCCGTGGTGCCCTGCAGGTGGGCGCGCGGGACGCCATCGACATCGGCCAAGTCGACATCCGTGATGCGCTGGGTCGGGCGGTGGACGTGATGACCGGCGACGCCTCGCCGCTGATCCTGTTCTGGCAGTCGCTGCTCATTCTCGTACGCGAGGGACTCGAGGCGATCCTGATCGTCGGGGCGCTCATGACGTTTCTCACTCGCGCCGGCGCATCAGAACGGAACCGGGACCTCGCGCTCGGCGTGGTCCTCGCGATCGTGGCGAGCCTGCTGACTGCCGCCGCTTTCGCGACGCTGCTCGGCGGATCGACTGCACAGCGCGAGGCGATCGAGGGCATCACGATGCTGGTTGCGTCCGCCGTGCTGTTCTCCGTCGCGTCGTGGATGGTCTCCAAGGTCGAGGCCGACAGATGGAAGTCCTTCGTGGGTCAGACCATGCGGCGAGCGCTGGCGAGCAAACGGTCTATCGCGCTCGTCGGGGTAGCGTTTCTGGCGGTCTACCGCGAAGGGTTCGAAACGGTGCTGTTCTACGGCGCCCTCTTCAGCACGGCGGAAAGCGCAGGCGGGGGGATGGCGATATCGATCGGGCTGGTTGTCGGCGCGTCGGTCCTGGCGGTGGCGTTCTTCTCCATTCACCGGTTCGGCGTGCGCGTGCCGCTCAAGATGTTCTTCGCCACTACGGGGGTATTGCTCACCATCATGTCGGTGAGCTTCGCCGGTCAGGGCGTGGCGGAACTCCAGACGGTCGGTTGGGTGCCCCTGACGCCCTTGAACCTGCCGTCGCTGCCCGCCCTCGGCGTGTTCCCGACCGTCCAAACGCTTGCCGCTCAGCTTGCGGTGACCGCTGCCTTTGCTGGCGGATTGGCGTGGATCTTCCTCGTCAGGCCTCGGCCGGCGGCTTCAGCGCTCCCACAGCGGTGACCGTGACACCATCATTTCGCCACCATTGCCACATCAACAGAGCACCAAGCGCCACTAGCCCGATACTCATGGCTTGGGCGAGCGTAAACGGTCCGAGAAGTCGGTCGTCTTTGGCGCGGATAAGCTCGATTAGGAATCGCTCCACTCCGATCAGGACGAGATAGCCGGCAAAGAGCCAGCCGACCGCGTGAGCGTGCCGCCGCGCCCGCCAGAGGATGGTGAAGGCGAGGATGAGCGCCGCGACCTCATAGAGTTGCGTCGGATGAACGGCCAGCACCTCAAATGGTTGTGTCCCGGCGGGTGGCGTGATTCCGAGGCTGGCCAGGCCCTGTCCGGTGGTGGGGGGTATCCCCTCGGGGAATCGCATCCCCCACGGCAAGTCCGTCGGCAAACCGTAGTCGTCCTGCACGAGGAAACACCCCAGGCGGCCGAGACCGTGACCCAATGCCAAGGCCGGTGCCGACAGTTCGAGCGTGAACCGCATCGGTACGCGCTTCCACCAACTCTGTGCCAACACGGCCGCGGCGCCTCCGAGAAAACCACCGTACCACACGAGACCGCCTCGCGACAGCAACGGTCCGCCATTGAGCGCGATGTACCACAACCGCGCTCCGAGGATGCCGCCGACCACGCCGGCCACGATGATGTCCGCCGCGTACTCGACGTTGAGCCGTCGCCGGGTGAGTTCGCGATGCATGACCCACCCCGCGGCCAGGAACCCGGTCATCATCATGATCCCGAATCCGGTGATTTCGAGCCCGAGGATGGTGAATGTCAGCGGATAGACCGTCATAGGCGGGTCAATGCCTCGCTGGGGTCGTGGGAGAGTGATCGCGCACCAACCCCGGCCAGGGGAGAGACGGATCCGCGTCGAGGTTCGGGTCCGGCGTGGCGCCGCGCCGGAGATGGAACCAGCCGGCGCGCGCGATCATGCCGGCGTTATCGACATTGAGCCGAGGGCTCGCCGTGACGACGCGCGCCCGGTCCCCGAGCGTGTCGATCATGCAACGCGTAAGCAATGCATTGCACGCGACACCGCCGCCGAGGACGACCGTGTCGCGGCCGGTGCAGTCGAGTGCCGCCACCGCCTTGGCGGTAAGGACGTCGACCACCGCCGCCTGGAACGACGCGGCGAGATCGGCCCGGTCGGCATCGAGGTCGGCCGATGCTTTCACGGCGTGACGGACCGCCGTCTTGAGACCGCTGAACGACAGGTCAAGTCCATCACCCAGCATCGGTCTCGGAAAAGCAAACCGATCCGTGCCCCGCTGGGCCAGTGCCTCGATTGCCGGCCCGCCGGGATACGCCAAACCGAGCAGCGTGGCGACTTTGTCAAAGGCCTCGCCGGCGGCGTCGTCGCGGGTCTGGCCCAGCAGGCGGTACGTACCCCACTCCGGGACATCGAGTAACGCCGTATGCCCGCCGGACACGAGGAGTGCGACGAACGGCGGCTGGACGTCCTGTTCGAGCGTCGGCGCGAAGAGGTGACCTTCCAGATGGTGGACACCCAGCACGGGTCGATTGAGTGCCATCCCGAGACCCTTCGCAAAGCTGACCCCGACGAGCAGCGCTCCGACGAGGCCGGGTCCCGCCGTGACGGCGATGGCATCGATCGCCCCGAACGTCGTGCCCGCCTCGCTGACGGCGGACTGAATCACCGGGTCGATCGCGCGCAGATGGGCCCGGCTGGCCAATTCGGGTACGACGCCGCCGAAGACCCGGTGAATATCCTGGGTCAGGATGACGAGGCTGGCGAGGCGTGGGTGATCGGTTTCACCGACGAGGATGGCCGCCGACGTTTCGTCGCAGGACGTCTCGATACCGAGAACGACGTCAGCCACCGATGCGCTTCGTGAGAACGACGGTGTCTGGTGTGGCGACGGCCGTGATCCCCGCGGGTGCCGCAACCTGTACGACGACGGTGTCCGCGCCCTCGACGCCGGGAGTCGGGACGGCGAGTACGCTCACCGAATCGCGGGTGAACCGGACGAGACGCGGTCCGGACCCGCGAATCGTGACGATGACCGCCAGCGGTGCCACCACCCAGTCCGCGGCGCGATCGCCTACGACGAGCACGGGGACGCCCATGAGGACGCGTTCCGAGATGAATGCGACGTTCGCCGACACCTCCACTTCCGTCGGCGATACCCGCGCCACTCCGAGCGCATCGGTATCGAGCGGAACGGTCCGACGGACCGATGTGGTCACTCCGGTCAGTCGCATGGGCATCGTCGGCACCGAGCCGATCGTCCGGACGATGTTCTCGGGTCCCCTGATCGTGACGGTGCTTGGCGCGACGGCGACGCCCCCCGTAAGCGTGTAGCCCGAATCGGGTATCACGGTAATGCGGGGCCGGACCGGCACGGTTCGGCGTGTCACCTTGTCGAGCGCAATCACGATGCGTCGCGGTTGGATCTCCTGGGGTCGTGCCGCAATGTTGCCGGCGATGGCCAGGTCCTCGGTGCTCAACTCGATGGTGTACTCCGTCCCGGTCAGGGTGTCGGGGATGACCTTGCGGGCCACCGGGGGTGAACTGAACAGCTTGAGCAGCTCCCGGGTCGTGCCGGCGTACATCGCCTGCACCTGGGGGATGGGTCCAATGACCGTGCGCCCCGGCGGCGGCTGCACCACGATGTCGACGGGGACCCGTTGCGTTGTGGGCTCGCGGGCGGCGACGGCGGCCCACAGCACGGCGGAGAGCACCAGCGCCGTGACTTTGATGGGCCAGTTCGTCGTGACGAGCGTCCGAAGACGCGTCGCGATGGGGCTACTCGCCGGCAAGCAGCCTCCGGAAGAGCGCCTTCTGGGTCGGGTGATCCCATTCGGTCGGCCCAATCAGCTTCTTCACGATCACCCCGCGACGATCGATAACGAACGTCTCCGGCACGCCGGTTGCCTGATAGACTTGCTCGATCCGCCCGGTCCGGTCGTGCAGGACCGTGAACGTCAATCGACGCTCGTTGATCCAGTCGACGACCTTCGGCGTATCGCCGACGTCGACACTGACGGCCACGATCCGCAGTCCTTCGGCGGCCATTTCCTCGTGCAGTCGCTGCAGCGACGGCATCTCAGCTTCGCACGGGGCGCACCAGGTTGCCCAGATGTTCAGCAGCACGACTTCGCCCTTGAGATCGGCGAAATTCACGGTGTCGCCGCTCGCGATATCGATGGCGAGGAACTCCGGCGCCTCGGATCCGGGATCCACGCGACGCATCTCCGGCGAGAGGGCGACCGCGGCCAGCAGGGCGAACGTGAGGGTGGCCAGGATGACGCCAACGGCGATCCACTGTGCTTTGTTTGTCATGGCTATACCGATACCGCGCAGCGGCGTCGAAGTTCGCGAATGGCTTCCCGTGGGTTTGCCGAACCGTAGACCGCCGTGCCGGCGACGAAGGTATCGGCCCCCGCCGCGTACGCCCGGCCAATGGTGTCGACGGAGATGCCCCCGTCCACTTCCAGGCGTATGGCGCTGTTGGTCGCGTTCAACAGCGCGCGGGCACGTGCGATCTTCCCGTTCGACGCCGGCAGATACCGTTGCGCGCCGTAGCCGGGATTCACGGTCATGACGAGCAGCAACGCCAGGTCGTCGATGACCTCCTCCGCAAACGCCAACGGCGTTCCCGGATTCAGCGCCAGGCCCGGCCGCATCCCGGCCTCTCGCACCAGGTCAAGCTGCCGTTGCACGTGGGTGGTGGCCTCCGGGTGAAAGGTGAAGGTCGTCGCTCCCGCCTCAGCAAACGCCTCGATGTACCGCTCGGGTTCCACCACCATCAGGTGGACGTCCAACGGGAGATCGGTCGCGCGACGCGCGGCCCCGACCACGTTGGCCCCGAAGGTGAGGTTCGGCACGAAGCGGCCGTCCATGACGTCGATGTGAATCATGTCGGCGCCGCCCTCCACCGCGACCGCGATGTCGTCGGCCAGATGGCCAATGTCGGCACTCAGGAGCGACGGGGCGATCTGCACGGTCATGGGTCGTTTCCGGATGCGAGTATAACGCTGACGGACGTCCCCGGGGCGCTGAGGGTTCCGGCTTCCGGGCGTTGGAAGAAGACCTGTCCTTCCTCGACCGTCGCGTTGCTGCGCGCGTAGTTCGTGCCGAGGGTGAGGCCGGCACTATCGAGTGCGGCGCGCACCTCATCGAGCGTCAGTCCGATCAGATACGGGACGCGGATCGTTGCCGCGCCGACGCTCACCACCACGGTGACGGATGCGCCTGGTGGGAGCGTCGCCCCCGCCGGTGGGCGCGTATTGACCACCACGCTCGCCGGCGTCGGCGCCTGCGCCGATACGATACCGCCGATCACGAGCCCCGATGCCTCGATCAGCAGCCGCGCGTCAGCGGAATCGTAGCCCGCCACATCGGGAACCGGAACCAGTTGCGCTCCGGCGCTGATCGTCAGCCGCACGTGCGACCCCTCCGGAGCCACCACGCCGGCCGGTGGGTCCTGCCACACGACGGCGCCGTTCGCGATCGTCGGGTGGGTCACGCGGTCCCGGTCGACCGGAACCAGCTGCAGCGCAGACAGCTGATTGTGCGCGGCTTCCGCCGGCAGGCCAATGACGGACGGAATGGGCCGGCTCGAAGCGAAAATCGGCGCCGGGAACAACCAGAGCGCGGCGACAAGGTAGCCCGCGATGAGGGTACCGGCGAACGTGGCGCCCGCCAGCCACGCAAAGGACCGTCCCCGCGGCAGCTGAATCCGGCCGATCAGGCCGCGCAGCGCGGCGCCGAGCCGCGAAGGCCCGCCGCCCGTGGAGAAGCGCCGCCGGATCCTCATCGGTTCCGCCGCAACCGGGCGGCGAACGCGCCGTCGCTGCCGGTGTCCGGGGGAAAGACGTGCAGGTCGGCGCCGTCGCGTTCGAAGCTGGTGTGGCGATCGAGGAACGCCTCGATCCGCTCCTCGTTTTCCTCCGGCTCCAGCGAGCAGGTCATGTAGATCAGATGCCCGCCCGGCCGCACGGTCGTCGCCACCGCCCCGAGCAGACGTGCCTGCTGCAGCGCGAGGCGGTCGATATCCGACGGCTCGATCCGCCAACGGGCGTCCGGATGCTTGGCGAAGGTGCCGGTCGCGCTGCACGGCGCGTCGAGCAGCACGACGTCCACACTCGCTTCGGGCAAGGGCGGGTGTCGCGCGTCGGCCAGCAGGACAAGGGCCGCCGGCGCGGCGCGGCGCGTGTTCTCGAGGAGCCGTTGCAGCCGCTGGCGGGACACGTCGGAGGCGATCACCCGACATCGCTGCGCGAGCGAAACGGTCTTCCCGCCGGGTGCGGCGCAGGCATCCCACACCAGCCTGTCATCGGGCACCGCGGCATGGGCGAGCGCCCAGACCTGCGCCGGGTCCTGGATCACGAATCCTCCCTCCGCGTATCCGGGGAGATCGGCGACCCGACCGCCGCGTACCGCGAATCCACCCTCGCGTGGCACCTCGCGGAACGAACAGCCTCCGGCCTGCAGCGCTTCGCGGAGTCGCCCGGCAGTCCATCGTGCCGGCTGCAGATGCATGGCCGGCCGGGTGTTGTTGTGCTCCAGCAGGTCCCGGGTGCGTTGCGCGCCGTGCCGCTCCAGCCATCGGGCGACGAGCCACGCGGGGTGTGAGTACTTCGCGGCGAGCGACGTCGCGTCATCCGCGTCGGCTGTGGGCGACGAGACCGGTCGATCGGCGGCCACCCCGCGCAGGAGCGCGTTGACGAACCCGGCGGGCTTCGGTCCGACCTCGCGCTTCGCCAGGTCAACGGCGGTCGTGACCGCGGCGTGCGCCGGCACGCGGTGCAGGTTGAGCAATTGATACGCGCCGATGCGGAGAATGTCCTTGACGTCCGCTGCCACGCCCGGCCATCCGTGCCGCGCGCGAGCAGCCAGGTGTCCGTCCAGTTGGGTACGGGACCGCAGCACGCCCGCCGCGATCTCGTGGGCAAGCCGTCGATCGGGATCGTTCAAACCCGTCGCCGCCGCCAGCGCGGCGTCGAACGGTGCGCCAGCGCGTACCGCGCGCAGAATCTCGAACGCTGCCTGCCGCGCCGGTTCCCCCGCCTTCAGCGTGCCTGTCCGTTCCACGGGGGTGGTTCCGCTCACCGCGAGTCGAGCATCCCATGCATGGGCGTCGACGGTACCGCGACCTCGCGGCGCGGCATGCGGCCCGCGAGATAGGCCCGACGACCGGCCTCGACGGCCATTCGCATCGCCGCCGCCATCTCAACGGGGTTGGCGGCTTCGGCGATGGCCGTGTTCATCAGGATGCCGTCAACACCTTGTTCCATCGTGACGCATGCATCCGATGCCGTCCCCACGCCGGCGTCGACGACCACCGGGACCGAGAGCCGGCTCTTGATCGTGCGGATCGCGTAGGGATTCAGCAGGCCGAGCCCGCTTCCGATCGGCGAGGCGAGCGGCATGACGGCCACCGCCCCGGCATCCTCGAGCCGGAGCGCCGTGATGAGGTCATCGTTCGTGTAGGCCATCACGCGGAAACCCTCCGCCACCAGGGTGGCCGTGGCGGCCAGCAGTCCCTGGACGTCGGGCAGCAGCGTTTGCTGATCGCCGATGACTTCGAGTTTGACGAAGTCGTTGAAGCCGGCTTCGCGACCAAGTCGCGCGTACCGCACCGCCTCATCGGCGCTGTAGCACCCGGCGGTGTTGGCAAGCAGGAAGAACCGCTCGGGGTCCAGGTGGTGCAGCATGCTCTCGTCGTGGGACCGATCGAGATCGACCCGCCGCACCGCGACGGTCACGACCTCGGCTCCCGAGGCGTCCAGTGCCCGGGTCATGATCGGGTTGTCCGCGTACTTCCCCGTCCCCACGAACAACCGCGACCGGAACGTACGGTCCCCGATGGCAAGCGCCTCGGTCTGCGAGAGGGCGGTGGTCACACTATCCTCCCCCAACGAAATGCACGAGTTCCACCTGGTCGCCGTCATGTACGGTCGTCCCAGCCAGCTTCGGGCGCCGGACGATGGTCCGGTTGTGCTCGACCACGACCGCCCCTGGGTCGAGGTCGAAGCGCGCGAGCAGGTCGAGCAGCGATCCGTGGGCGGGAAGCTGTGTCGGTTTGCCGTTGATGACGACCTGAACGTGTGGCGACGACATCATACGAAAGATAGCAGGAACCGCTCGGCGGCCGCACCCGGATCGGCGGCGTCCCACAGCGCGGTGATCGCGGCCACGCCGGTCGCCCCGGCGGCGCGGCACGCGGACGCCAGCTCGGGTGTGATGCCTCCAATCCCGACGACCGGGCCTCGGCCCACTGCCCGGATCCCTGCGATGCCCACTGCCGCGCGATCCGCATGAGACGCGGTGGCGAAGATCGGACCCAGGAAGCAGTAATCCGCTCCGTCGCGCAACGCGTCACGGGTCTCTTCGACGGAATGCGCCGACCGACCGATCAACGTGGTCTCGGGGAGCAGGCGTCGCGCGGCCGCGGTAGGCAATCCCCCGGCTGGGAGATGCACGCCGTCGGCGTGAACGAGGCGGGCGATGTCGACCCGATCGTTGATGAACAGTTTTGCCTCGCCCAGCAGCGGGCGCAGGCGATCGGCGACCGCGATCATTTCGCGGGCCGAAATCCGGCCGCGCAGATGGACCGCCACCGCGGCACCGATGGACAGTGCACGCGCCACGTCGAAGAACCACGGGGAACGAAGGACGCGGTCGTCGGTGATGGCGTGGAGCGTGGGAACAGGAGGCGTCACGCGAATCGCATACCGGTGCTCGCCCCACGCCCGCGCACCCAATCACCGGCGCCCATGCGCGGCTTGCCGGCCGGCTGGACATCCACGAATTGCAGGGCACCGTCGCCGGTTGCGATCACCAACGCGGGATCGGTCGCCGTGATCTCGCCCGGCCGGGCACTCGGAGGCGGCCGATCGGCGCGGCGCGGCCCGAACAGTTTGACGCGTTGGGTGTGCAATGCCGACCACCCTCCCGGGTGCGGGTCGAGTGCCCGCACGAGACGCGCGATCCGGTGTGAGGGTTCCTCCCACCGGATGCGCGCCAGCTCCTGCGTGATCTTTGGAGCGTAGGTTGCCTTGGCGGCGTCCTGGGTTTCCGGGCTGATCGCGTCGGCGCTCATCAGGGCAAGTGTCTCCACGAGCGCCAACGCGCCGAATTCGGCCAGCCGTTCCTCCAGTTCTCCCGCCGTCTCGTCCGGCGCAATCGGGGTGGCGACTCGGTGGAGGACGGGACCCGTATCCATTCCCTCGTCGAGTTGCATGATCGAGACGCCGGTCTCCTCGATTCCCTGCATAATGGCGTGTCGGATGGGTGCGGCGCCGCGCAACGCGGGCAGCAGCGAGGCGTGCACATTGATCATCCCGCGCCGGGGCATGGCGAGCAGCGCGGGCCTGAAAATGTGCCCGTAGGCGACCACGATCCCGAGGTCGGGCTCCAGGGACCGGAAGGCCGTGAGGAAATCGGGGTCGTCGGGGCTGGCGGGCTGAAAGACGTCGAGTCCTTCGGCGATCGCGACGTGCTTCACGGGCGGCGGGTGGAGGGTCGTGCGTGACCGGCCCTTGGGACGGTCGGGTTGCGTGACCACGCCCACGACCTCGAATCCCTCGCCGAGCAGGGCTCGGAGCGACGGGACCGCAAACTCCGGTGTCCCGAAGAATGCCAGACGCATCGTCAGACCTCCGCCCCCGGGGGCGCAACCTCCTTCAGGTACCCGTGCTCACCCGCGCGCGCCTTGCGCCACTTCTTCAGCAGCATCCGCCGCCGCAGCAGGCTCAGGTGGTCGATGAACAGGATGCCGTCGAGATGATCGATCTCGTGTTGCACGGCACGCGCGGTCAGCGCGTTGGCGGGCACGGTGATCCGCCCACCGTCCGGCGTCGTCGTTTCGACCACGATCTTGGTCGCCCGGTCGACGTCCCCGTAGAGGTCAGGGATCGACAGACACCCCTCCTCGGCGCGTTCAGTCCCCTCCCGTTCAACGATCACCGGGTTGATCAGGACGATCGGCTCGCCCTCCCCCGAATCGACTACGGCGACCCGCTCGGTGGCGCCGACCTGATTCGCAGCGAGGCCGATGCCCTGTGCCGCGCGCATGGTGTCGAACAGGTCGTCCACCAGGCGCCGCACCGCATCGGTGACCGTGCCAATCTCGGCGGCTCGCGTGCGCAGCATCGGTGACCCGAGGAGGTGCAGGGGGCGCAACGCCATGCTATTTCGCCGAGTCGGTCCCGACATCGCTCGTCACGTCGCTCACGCGGTCACGATGAACGATCAGGCGGGATTCGCCGCTCTTGATGGTCAACTCGTTCTCCTTCACATGCACCACCGTCCCCATGATGCCGCCCGCCGTCACGACCGCGTCACCGCGCTTGATCTGCGCGATGCGCTCCCGGTGCCGCTTCTCCTGCTGCACCTTGGGTCGAATCATGAGGAAATAGATGATGGCCGCGAAAGCCGCCATCTGGAAGAAGAGAATGCCGAATCCGCCCCCGCCGGTTCCGCCGGAGGGCGCAAACAACACGAACAACAGCGTCGGTCCAATCACGCAGTACTCCGTCTCGTGTAACGGGTGAGCCAGTCACGTTGCCACGCGTCGAACGTCCCATCGAGCACGCGAGCACGGGCGTGCTCTCCCAGCCGAATCAAGAATCGTACGTTGTGCAACGACAGCAACCGCAATCCGAGCAACTCATCGGCCGCGAAGAGGTGCCGGAGGTACCCGCGACTGTAGGTCGTGCAGGTCTCGCAGTCGCACGTCGGGTCCAGCGGGGATGGGTCGTGCCGGTGCGCCGCGTTCCGGATGTTGACGGTTCCCGTCGGCGTGTAGGCCGATCCGTTCCGCCCGTTGCGCGTCGGCGCGACACAATCGAACAGGTCGACGCCCCTCGACACCGCCGCCACCAGGTCCTCGGGGAACCCGACTCCCATAAGATAACGCGGCGTCGACGCGGGCAGCCCCGGCATCATCATGTCGAGGACGTCGTACATGACCTCACGTGGCTCCCCGACCGCGAGCCCGCCAATGGCGACGCCGGTCCACGGTCCCCTCGCCAGGACGTCCTCCAGCGCGCGACGCCGCAAGTCCGCGTACGTCGCCCCCTGGAGAATCGGCCACAGGGTCTGCTTGTCCGGGTCCGCGGCTGTGATCTCCCGATGGTGCGTCCGGCAGCGAGCCAGCCACGCCGACGTGCGCGTCAGGGCTTCGCCGGCCTCCGCCAGCGTCGCCGTTCCGGGGACGACGTGATCCAGCGCCATCGCCACGTCGGGTGCCAGGGTCCATTGGATTTCGACAGCGCGCTCGGGTGACAGGAACCGCGTCCCGCCGTCCACGTGCGAGCGAAATTCCACGCCGTCGTCGGTCACCCGCCGCAGCCCGTCGAGCGAAAAGACCTGGAACCCTCCGGAGTCGGTGAGAATCGGCCCGGGCCATGCCATGAACTGATTGAGCCCGCCGAGTGCCGCGACGGTGTCCTCGCCCGGGCGGACGTGCAGGTGGTACGTGTTGGCCAGCACGATTTGCGTCCCGATCGCGCGGAGGTCGGCCGGCGAGAGCGCGCGCACCGTGCCCTGCGTCCCCACCGGCATGAAGGCCGGCGTGGCGATGGCCCCGCGGGGCAGTTGCAACGTGCCGGCGCGCGCGGCCCCGGCCGTTCCATCGATCCGGAATTCGAACACGCGTGGAATCTAGACCCTAGATCACCGCCATGGCGTCACCATAGCTATACAGCCGGTACGCGTGAGCGACCGCTTCGGCATACGCGCCCATGATCGCGTCCCGGCCCGCGAAGGCGGCGACAAGCATCAACAACGTCGAGCGCGGGAGATGGAAGTTGGTGAGGAGATGGTCCACCGCCCGGAAGCGGTAGGGCGGGTAGATGAACAGGTCCGCCCAGCCGGTCCCAGGGTGGATCATCCCGTCCGGGGTTGTCACGGTCTCGAGCGTCCGGGCAGCGGTGGTCCCGACCGCCCAGATCTTCCCGCCATGGCCCTTGACGCGATTGAGCGTCTCGGCCGAAGCGACCGGGACGTCATACCACTCGGCGTGCATCGCGTGGCGAGCCGGGTCGTCGACCTCGACCGGCTTGAATGTGCCGGGCCCCACGTGCAAGACCAGCTCGACCAGCGCCACGTCTCGCGCCCGGATCCGATCGAGGATCGCCGGCGTGAAGTGGAGGCCCGCCGTCGGTGCCGCCACACTGCCGTCGACCTTCGCGTAGACCGTCTGATATCGCTCGCCATCGGTCGCGTCGGGTGCACGGTGGATGTAGGGAGGCAACGGCACCGCGCCGTGCGCTCGCATGATACCGGCCGCGTCCAGCGGACCAGTAAACCGCACGCGCCGCAGGCCCCCTCCCACCACGCCGACGATCTCGGCGGTCGTGTCGGCACCAAGTCGCACGAGACGCCCAGCCCTGAGCTTGCCGCCGGGATGCACCATCGCGAGCCAGGTTCCGTCCGGTTCAGGGTGCACCAGCAGGATCTCGGCGGGGCGCCCGTTGTCCCGCGCGCCGTGCAGCCGCGCCGCGATCACCTTGCTCGTGTTCACGACCAGCGCATCACCGGGGTTGATCAAGTCCGGGAAGGCTTCGAACTGCGCATGGGTACGCGCGCCGGTTGCACGATCGAGCACCAGCATGCGGTCGGCTCCGCGCGGCACGGCGGGATGTTGTGCGATGAGGTCGGGCGGACAGTGGTAGTCGACATCCGCGGCGGAAAAGGCCGGCGGCGGTTCCTTCACCGGCCCAGCGGGGTGTCGGTGACCTCGATCCGGCGGTACGTCTCGACCGCGCGTTCGGTCGCCCGATCGGTGACGCGGATGGTGATGTCATAGCTCGCCTGCTGCGTACTGGCGAGATCGACCACGAGGTACTCGACCTGCGTCTGATCGGCGTTCGCCTCGACGTCGCGGTGGTAGCGCAGCGCCACGCGATCGGTTCCTTCCGCCGTGACGCCCATCGCGTCGAGCACCCCACCAATGATGCGCGCGGCCACGGTCGGCCGCTCGATTTCGCGCACGGTCAACTGGACTTCCACGGTGTACCGGGCTACGCCCAGGCTGTCGGGCGCGAGGTTGTAAACCTCCCACAACAACGCGATCGGAGCGCCGGGCGCGAAGCGGCCGGCGGCGGGCGACACCAGGAAATCGGTCCAGCGCCGGTAGGTCGAGTCCCGCGGTGCCACCCGGTCCGCCACCACGACGTCTGACAGCATCAGCCCCTCGCCGGTATAGGGGCGAACGCGCAGAGCGGCGGTACTGCGTGCCGCGCGCTCCACCGCCGGCAACGCGGCCTCGACCCGCAGGAGGTACTGCTGCGGTGGGAGTTCGAACCTCCAGCTCGGGCGATCGAGATGGAGCGAATCCGTCGGGTGCACGAGGTCGGTGTGCGTGTCCCGATGCCGGTCGTCCATGTGCGCGTCCCGCACGATCAGCGTCGTCGTCATCGGCACGTCGTGCAGCGACACCCCCTGCGTCATCCGACCAACCGGCACCGTGCCGAAGACGGCAATCTGCGTCCCGTTGGCCGACGCCGAGCGGAACTGCGCCACCTGGAGCGCAAGCGTATCGAGTGTCGCGACGACGGGCACATTGTCATATCGCACCGGGTAGACATTGCGCACTTCCTCATAGAACGCGCGGAAGTCCGCGCCAAACTTGACCCGGCTCATCCCTGGGGTCAGGGCGAAGAGGAATCGGAGTTTCGGTGCATCGTACGCCCACAGCATCATGTTGCGTTCGTGTTCGAGGCTCTGGACGGCGTTGATCTGGCTTACCCGATTCCGGCCGAGGGTCGCCCAGACGTCGGGCGGGCCGTACCGTACGTAGACCAGTCCTCGGTCGGTCTCGAAGCCGCGCACACGCCGATATGGATCCGACCAGCGGTGATCGACGTAGGTGAGCCGCGCATAGAACTCGACGAGCGGTTCGTTGACCGCCGATGCGAACAGTGGTTGCGCCACGGCCCAGTAGACCCTCCGCTGCGCGGCGCGTTGGACCGGCGACAATTCCGCCAGGCGCGCTTCGTCTCCCGATTTCAGCAGGGGAGCGAGGTTGTCGTACGGCGCGCGTTGGTCCGGCGTCATCCGCTGCAGTGCCGTATCGAACGCGCGTTGGGCCTCACGCCAACGCGACAGTCGTGTGAGGGCGAGCCCCCGCAACGCCCACGCCCGACCGCTGTCGGGCGCCGCACGTACCAGCCGTCGCGCCAGGTCGTACGCCTCCGCCCACCGTCCCTGTTCGCCAAGCGATACCATGAGCAATCCCGCGGCGTCGACGTGGCTGGGCTGCACCTCGAGGGCGGCGGTGAGTTTCTCCTCGGTTTCGAAGCGGTCGAGCGCGCCGGGATCACCCGAATCAGGTTTGACGGCGAGGTCGAGGAAGGTCTGGAGGTATTGCCAGCTATCCATCAGTGCCAACGGGTCGATCGCAATCTGGTCGCCGATGAACAGGTACCGGTGTGCGGAATGCTCGTAGTTCTCAAACGCGGTGCGAGCGGTCCGATACTGGACCTCGGCAACCACGGGGTCGCCGTGCTCGCGCGCGACGCGCAAGGCGGAGTCCAGATACGGACGCACCTGAGCGCGGGCGAAGGCGCCGCCCTTGGTCCGGAGGAGCTCCGCCAGTGCCATCCAGTACTTGGCGCTATCCGGTTGAACGGCGGTGGCCTGTCGCAAGTATCCTTCGGCGCGGTCGCGGTCCCATTCCGCCCGCCGTCGCAAGCTCAACGTCGAATCCGGTGTCGCGGCGGCCAGCAGCATGTGGATCCGGGCCGCCCGGTATCGTGCTTCGACGTCGCGCTCGTCAGCGGCGATCAGCGCTTCGCACACGCGCAGCGCTCCGACCGTGTCGCCGATGGCGAGCAGGCTGTCGACCCCGTCGAGGGTCTGGGCCGGGAGCGCGTGGGCGGCGAGGAGCGCGAAGGCGGCGGGGCCCAGCCGGCGCGCGACGAACCGAAGGGACGAATGCGCACGGCATTCCATAACGTCTCCCAGCCGGATGTCCCCGCAGAGCGCTCAGTGCGTGAGCGGCGTGTCCGTGACCACGAACTGCCGGCGGGCGTTGGCCGTCCGGCCGGTGATCTTGTCCGTCACGGTGATGAAGATCCCGTAGAGGCCTTTGGGCGCGTCCTCCAGATCGACCGTGAGATACTCGGTGTGCAGTCCACCGGCCACCGCTCTCGCTTCCCGATCGTAGCTGAGCGTCACCTCGTCGTCGCCACGGGCCGACAGCCCGACGGCGTCGGCGATGCCGCCCAGAATGCGGGCGGCAAACCCCGCGCGCTCGACGTCGCGGACCGTGATGCGGACGTCGACCGTGTACCGGGCGAGGCCGGTCGCATCGGGCGTGAGGTTGTAGACCTCCCACAACAGCGCGACGGGCGCCGCCGGGGTGAATCGCCCCGCGCTCGGACTGATGAAGAAGTCGCGCCACCGGGTCGCGGTGGAATCGCGCGGTTCCACCCGGTCGGCGACGAGCACGTCCGACAAGGCCAGCGAATCGGTGCCGTAGGCGCGGATGTCGAGGACCGACGTGCTGCGGGCCGCGCGTTCGGCCTCGGCGATCATCGCTTCCACGCGCAGCAAGTATGGTGACGGCACCAGCTCGAATCGGAAGCTGCGCCGTTCCACCTGCTCGGGATCGCCACCCCGAATCGTCTCGTCGCGCCGGTCGCGCTGCACATCCCGCATCTGGCCGTCGCGAATGATGGCCGCGGTCGTGAGTTGCAGCGTTCCGGTCTCCACCCCGCGGGCCATGCGCCCGATCGGCATGAACGTGTAGACGCCCAGCTCGGTACTGCGCGCGCCTTCCCCGCGGAACTGGACGAACTGCACGAGGATCGTGTCCATCTCCGCTACCGCGGGGACGTTATCGAACCGGACCGGAAAGAGATTGCGCGCCTCATTGTAGAAGCTGCGAAAGTCGCCCGCGAACGTGACACGGCTGAACCCGGGCGTCATCGAGAACAGGAAACGGAGCTCGGAGCCGGTGTAGACCCAGGCGACCTGGTTCCGCTCACTCTCGAGGCTTCCCAGCGGGTTCCCGCCGCCGGTGATGGGGTCGATCTGCCCACCGCGCCCGCGCCCGAACGTCGCCCAGATATCGGGTGGCCCGTAGCGCAGATAGACGGCGCCGCGGTCGGACTGGTATCCGTGGAACCCGCGTAACAGATCGCTCCACCGGTGCTGCACGTACGTCATCCGCGCGAAAAACTCCGTGCGCGGTTCGTTCAGCTCGTTGAGAAACAACGGCTGCGTCACCGTCCAGTAGAGCGATTCGAGCGTGTGGCGCTGTGCGTCCGACATCTCCTCGAACCGCACTTCGTCGATGGCTTTGAGGATGAGCCCGAGATTCGCATATGGTGCCCGTTCGGCCGGGGTCATGCGCTGCAGCGCGGTATCGTACGCGGCCTGCGCGTCGGTCCAGCGTCCCAGGCGCGCGAGGGTCATCCCGAGAACGGCCCACGCGCCACCGCTATCCGGTACCGCGCGCGCGACGCCGCGCGCCACTTCGTACGCCTCGTCCCAGCGGTCATCCTCACCCAACGCGACCGCCAGCAGCCCCGCGCTGCGCACGCTGGCCCGATTCGCGGCAACGGCACGCCGCAGATGGTCCTCGGCGTTCCGGAGATCGTTGCGGCCCGGGTCGCCCGGGTCGGGTTTCACCTGGCTGGCGAAGAACGTCTCGAGGTCGCGCCACTGTCCCATGAGGACCCCCTGGTCCACCGCGATCGCGTCCCCGATGAACAGGTATCGGTGTGCCAACTGCTCGTAGCGGTCCCAGTCGACCCCGGCCGCGCGATACTCGATGTCCGCGAGTTCGGCGCTCCCGTGTTCGCGGGCGGCCTCGAGCGCGCGTTCGAGGAGCCCCGGCACCTGAATGCGGATGGTCACGTCGCCCGCGGCTCGGAAATGCTCGGCGAGTGCCAGCCAGTACTTCGCGCTATCCGGCGCGAACCGGGTCGCGTACCGGAAGTGTTCTTCTGCCTTGCGGCGCGCCGCGCTCACGGCCAGCGACGTGTCGGTACGCGCCCGGTACAGCAGGCCGGCGCGGTAGTGGGCTTCGGCGTTATCGAGGTGCTCCGCGACGGCGCGTTCGAATGCCGCGAGGGCTCCGACGGTGTCGCCGGCGGCGAGCAGCCGATCGCCGTCCGCCGAACCCTGGGCCACAGCAGGAGGCGCGGCGGCCGCCGCCCAGGCGGCAATACAGAGTCCCATGGTGAAGCGTCGCGTGAGCATGATGCCAATCTACACCGGAGTAGTCCCAGTGTTTGCGTGGTCAGGGTTGGGGGCCGAGGGGCGTCTTGCTGACGGTAATCGTGCGCTCACGTGTCGAGGATTGTCCGGACACCAGGTCGGTGATGATCACGGTAATGCCGTACTCACCTTCGGGTGCATCGCGCAGGTCGATCGACAGGTACTCCACCGACACCCCCGCCGGCTCGACCGCCACATCGCGATCGTATTGCAACTCCACCCGGTCGTCGCCGAGCGCGGATAGTCCGGTGGCGTCGCCGATCCCGCCGGTCAGAGAGCAGGCCAGCATGTCTGGGTAGGTATGATTGACGTGCGGTGGGTGGCTGCAAGAGCAGCCGGAAAGGTTCAACGGTTCTCCGGGTCGACCATTCTGAACACCCTCTCCACGGTGACCTCCGCCTCGTTCGCGCGGTCGACGATTCGGATGCGAACGGTGTAGTCGCCAGCCCGCACGTCCGGCAGCTCTAGCGCAACGAACTCGACGGCCTGGTCGGCGGTCACGGGAGTGGCCCGCTGCCAAGCGACCGTCGTCCCGGTAGGCGCGCGGCGAACCACCCCCGCCACTGCACGTGCGATGCGCGCGATCCGCCCCCGGCGGGTCGCGTCCGCAACGGAGATCTCCACCTCGTATTCGGCGACGCCATCGTCACCAAGCTCGAGGCCGTAGACCTCGAAATACAGCTGGATCGGCGCTCCGACCGGGACCTCCAACCTGCCGTTGGGCCAGACCTGAAGCTGGTCACGACGCACCGGAGTATCAATCAACGGACGGAGGCTGTCAGCGAGAAGGATATCCGAAATCGAGAGATGACCTGGGGGAAACGGTGTTAGGCTCACCGACTCGCGGGCCCGCGCCGCCGGTCGGGTCACGGATTCGGTTCCTGCGCGCCGCACCTCGATCCCGTAGCGGTAGTCGCCACCGAGTAGGTCAGCGGCATACGTCAGGCCCATGCCTGCATCCTCGACGGAAACGACGCGGCGGCTGGTTGCCACCTCCTGGTAGGAGTCGTCAAAGACAAACAGACCAGTCTCCACTCGTGCACCTGGGATCACCCCGAGGGAGTCCCACGGCGGCACGGCGTAGAGCTCCAGCCGGATGTGGTCGCGCTCACGCCCGCGGAAGCGAGCGAGCTGGTGGGGAAAACCAAGTAGCCGCTCCACGGTAACCGCGGAATACGTCTGGGGGTTGGAGCGGGCAAGTTCGTCCGCGAGGCCCTTGGAGAGTTCCGTCAGCCTGGCGTAACGGTAGGTCAGCGCCCGTGTGAAGGCGAAGACGGGGCCGCGTGGCCCGTATGACCACCACACGTATCGGATCCCCCTATCACCAAAGCAGCACTGCATTTGGCGCCACGGTGCACCGTATCGCACCCAAATACGGCCGCGCTCGCTCTCCCACCCACGCTGCCCCGAGGCCGGCGAGCTGAACTTCAACTCGGCCCACGCGAGCCGGGCATAGTGCTCGAGACGACGCTCCTCAACTTGGGTCAAGAACAGTGGATCGGCGGCTACGAAAAAGCGGCGTGCCGTTTCCCGACGCCCGGCGGAATCGAGGGCAGCATACGACGCGCGGACACCCTGCGGGAGCAGGAGACCAACATCGTCGAACACGCGACGATCCGCCGCGTCGAGCCGGGCCAGGGCTAGCGTGAACGCGCTGTCCGCGGCCGCATCGTGACCCTCGCTGTGGAGCCCCAACCCCAGGAACAGGTACCCGCGGGCGTCGGCAGGACTGGCGCGTGCAAGCCGCCTCGCAACTTGGCCGAACTCCTCCCAGAGGCCGGCGTCCGCCAGGTGTCCGAGCAAGCGCGCCCCGACCGCTGCGCTCTCCGGCTGGAGATCGATCACGCGCCGGTAGTGGTCGAGCATCGCCCCCCAATCGTCGTCTTTCAGGTCGGCGATCGGCACGACGTAGTCGAGCAGTTTGGCGAACTGCACCGGACACTGCACGGCGAGATCTGCGTACCTCGCGGCCAAGCTGCCACTTGGCGGGTAGACAACCGCCGAGCAAAGCATCCCTCCTTGGGCAGTCGGCGGGATCATGACCAGATTCTGCCAGTCCTCCCACCAGGTCTCATAGATACGCCCGAGCGTAGTGTGCAACAGCGCCTGTTCTTTCGGGGCGAGGAGTGCCGCCTCGTCGTGTGCGGCGCGCCGGGCGCGGCTGAGCAAGCGGCGCGCGTCTACGCGCTTGCCCTGCTTGTAGAGCAGCAAGCCGTACGCAAGCAAGATCTCCGGATCGTCACCTTCCAGCCGCATGGCCCGATCGAGCGTGCGTTGGGCGTCCAGGCGAATGCGAAAGTCCCCCTCCCGCTCGTTCGCGCACAGCGCGAGCAGAATACCCAGTTGACGAAGAGCCGGTCCGTAGTTGGACGATGTTCTGATGGTCTCTCGCAGCAATACGATGGCAGCGGTCGTGTCTCCTTCCGCGAGTTGGTGGATGGCCTGGGAAAACGCGGCGGCGACGGCGTGCTCCTGGGCATCCGCAAGTGAAACGGACACCAGGAGCGCTACGCAGGCGAGCAACCTAGAGCCACTCCTCACCGCCGGGAGGTTCCAACGCGTCCGGCTATCGCCGGGACGCCGCGACGGACGACGCCGTCAGCACCGGCCAATGTCGGCGTCCCACGGATCCCTGCAGCAATGACGGCTTGCCGCGCCAGCGCAATCAGCCGTTCGCTCGCTGCGCTGCGCATGCAGGCTTCGAGGCTTTCAGGGGCTATGCGCCACCGCGTTGCCATTTCGCGCCGACTCAGGGGAATTCGACCCCGGGTCCCGAAATCCACGAGGTCAGGGTGTGCACGCGGGAGAGCGGCTGACGACCCGGCACACCACGCCAGCAAGCTCAATTGGTATGCAAGGCTGTCCGACTCCGTCCGCGGGATCACGATGGAGAAGAGCGTATCGATCCCGAGAGCATCCATGCTCGTCTCCAGCGATTGATACAGTTCCCGGCAGGCTACGCAGGTGTAGTCGTGAACCAGGATTGCGGAGATGCGGCCTGATGATTCGACCGCCGTGTCGGCTGGCAGAAGTACCTGAGGGCTGGCGAGCATCAGTGCATCCCAGACCGTTTCATCCACGTTTTCACTTTGGACCAATCCAGACCGCCACCCTCCGGATCTCGCCAGCTTCCCGAGGGCAAAGACGCCGAGCGCCGCCAGCGCTACGTAGACAACGAATCGAGCGAACTCACGCACAGCTCGAGGACTCCCACCAATGGGTCCCGGATACGCCATACTACCCAGCGGCAACGGCCCACCCTTCGGAGCACTTCCCAGTGCTCAGTTCGCACTGCACCGGGGGGCGCTGTCAATCTGAAGGCCCGGATCGCGCTGCCCGGATCGACCGGAACTTCAATAAGAAGGGGACTACTGTCCGGGCGTCGCGGGTAGATGCTCCACCACACGACGGAATCCGACGTCGAAACTGCCCCGGTCAGAATCCCTCGGAGGATACCGCGTGTTCTTGCCCTGCCAACTACGGGGAGCGCCCAGGCAGGGCAAGGTTGGTAGAGAAGCCGGATAGCACCGGACGCCTCGTACGCGAGAAGCAGCGGCTCGTGCCTGTCGGTCAGCACGACCCACCCGTTTCCCAACACCTCGACTAGCGGTCGCCACTGGTTGCTAGCGTCCGCATTCTGCAACAGGCGGGCTCCGCGCCACTCATCCGCAAGCGAGATTTCGTTCTCCCCCCATGAGAGGCGCGGTCCAGCCTCAGATGAGGGCAGCTTCGGGAACTCGTACGCGAGCACAAGTCGCCCGGCGCGATCGTAAGCCAAGCCGACTACCCCCCTCGCCGGTCTCTCTACAAGGGCCTCCCATGTTGCCTGTCGCAGCCCGTATGTCGCCACTCGGCGATTCGCAACGTCAAGGACAGCTATTCGCTGACTTCCACCGGTCGCGAGAGCGGCCGGGTTTCGGAATTCCCATGGACCTGCCCCTTCCCGACCCAGCACAGCTGGCGGCCCGCGATCCTCAAGTGGCACGACATGTACGACCCGGGTCATCGGATCTGCCACGAGAAGGTCCGAACCGACAAGCGCAACATCTCGAACGGATCCGAATCCGAAAGCGCCGGAGTCGACTGGGCCCCAGGTCAGGTGCCCGCCCGAGAGCGGCACCTCCTGCGGTGCTGGGCAACTCCCCAACGTGGTTGACGCCCTACCGTCCTGCCAGTCCCGACGCAGGTAGGCATCTGGATCGTGCCCAGGGCATGCCGAGAGAACCGCTGGCACAGCAACGAGCAAGACGCCCAGTCTCACGGCGTGACGCCCGACGGAACAGCAACATGCGCATGCGTGCACCGTGTCGTTTTGCGGTAGGAGCCCTTGCAGATCACACCAAGAATATGCATGGGCATGTGACCAAGCCACACGGTATTCTCAGGGAAACGCTAACAGAGGATGCCTCCGGGGTACCTACTCCTCGAGGGTGTGGGGTTCACATTCCACGCAGACCTCGCATTCGCCAACGTACGTAGTGTCGCCTGTAGGACCGATGACGTAACAGTTATAGCTCGCCTGACATGTCTCGAGATCTGGGAACGAGCAGTCGGCGGCTGCCGGGGGCGGCACCGCAACGTTCAACATGATCAGACCAATCACGGTTCCGGTACAGACACCCAACACTCGTTTCAACTTGTGTTCTAACATGGTCTCCTCCACTTGTCGGCTGGTCACATGCCCTGTAGTCCTCGCGCGACTTGCTGAAACTATCTCCGCAACCGGGAGAGGGTCCCAGTGTTCGGCCTCAGTCCGAAAACATGCGAACTAGGATGCACGAATCGCCAGTGTAGGTGGCCGGAAGCACATTTGTCAACCCTGTACCTGGTTCATCAGAATACCGATGACCATAGTGCTCGAAAGTGCTCGAACCGCTCCTACGCCGTCCGGGCCGCGCGAACTCGAGCGCCGCGAGTTCGCCTTCCGACCCAGCCCGGCGGGCCGCCTCGAGCGCCTTCTCTAGCAGCCCGTTTACCTGAATCCGGGTAAACGTGTTGTCCTCACCGCGGAACAGCTCGGCGAGCGCGAGCCAGTATTTCGCGCTATCTCCCTGAAACCGGCTGGCGTATCGGAAGTGCTCTTCCGCTTTGCGGCGGTTGGGACTGAGTTCGGTGCCGGCTTGGTGACGCGACATGTACAGCAGCCCGGCCAGGTAGTGCGCCTCGGCGTTCTTGAGGTCGGCCTTGACCAGGGCCTCATACACTTCGATGGCGCCCGACGTATCCTGCGCGGCGAGGAGGCGTGCGGCCTCCTCGAACGTCTGCGCGGCCACAGGGGCGGAGGCCGCCACCGTTACGCTCGCGATGCCGAGGATACCCGACCCGAGCCTTGCCATAGTGATTCCTACACGCCTGGTCGCCCGCCGTTCGGGCCGCCGGGCCGCCGATCCCTGGCGGTCATCCGAAGATGCTTCCCTGATCGGTCGCGGGCGGGCTAAACCCGAAATGCTTGTACGCCGCAGGTGTGGCTGCCCTTCCTCTTGGCGTGCGGTGCAGGAAGCCGCGTTGGATCAGGAACGGTTCGTATACTTCCTCGATGGTCCCGGCGTCCTCCCCGACGGCCACCGCGATCGTGCTCAAGCCAACCGGTCCTCCGTTGAACTTCTCGATGATCAGCTTGAGGATCCGGCCGTCCATGTCGTCGAGGCCGTACTCGTCCACGTTGAGTCGCGCCAGGGCGGCGTCGGCCACCGCTTTCGTGATCGTGCCGTCGGCCTTGACCTGGGCGTAGTCGCGCACGCGCCGCAGCAGGCGGTTGGCCACGCGCGGCGTTCCTCGGCTCCGCTGCGCAATCTCCTCGGCGCCCGCGGATTCGATCGGCACATCGAGAATGCCGGCGGACCGTATCACGATGGTCGTGAGATCGGCCGTCGGGTAGTAGCCGAGACGCTCGACCACGCCGAACCGCGCGCGCATCGGCGGCGTGAGCATCCCGTAACGCGTCGAGGCGCCGATCAACGTGAACGGTTCCAAACCCATCGGAATCGTCTGGGCGTTCGGGCCGTCGGCGATGCGCACGTCCACCCGGAAGTCTTCCATGGCCGGATAGAGGAATTCCTCCAATACCGGGCGCAAGCGATGGATCTCATCGATGAACAGCACATCCCCGCGTTGCAAGGTCGTCAGCAGGCCGACCAGGTCGCCCGCCTTTTCCAACACGGGGCCACTGCTCGTGCGGATGTTCACCCCCATCTCGCGCGCGATGAGCATCGCCAGGGTGGTCTTGCCGAGCCCCGGCGGGCCGAAGAACAACGTGTGGTCCAGTGGTTCATCCCGCTGCTTTGCCGCGTCGATCGCGATCTGCAGGCTCTCGCGCACGTCGTGCTGTCCGACGAACTCGTCCAACCGCGACGGGCGCAGCGTCGTCTCCGCCGAGCTTTCCTCGGGGAGGGCCGCGGGCGTCGTGATCTCTCGTCCGGTCACGCGGGCTTTCGGGTTGCCGACCAGAAGACCGGCCGCTCACCGGCCTCGACCAGGTGCCGTGTCCGACAGGTGACGCAGCGATCTTCGACTCTGGACATGCCGGGCGCGACCAGTTTGCGATTGGTTACGCCGCATTGCGTGCACTTCCACTCGGCGGTCGTCATCGTCCCTTCGACAGGATTTGCAGCGCCGCCCGGATGAGGTCGGGGGGCTCTGAGGTTCCATCGGTTGCCAGCGCCGCGCGGACCGCACGGTCGGCGTCTAATGCGCCGTACCCGAGGTTGGTCAACGCGTGCACGGCCTGATCCGTGGCCGGGAGCCTAACCGGCTCCGCGCCGGGTGGTGTCACATCATCGAGCTTGTCTTTCAGTTCCAGGATCATCCGTTCGGCGGTCTTCTTGCCGACGCCGGGCACGGTGCACAGCGCGGCGATGTCCGAACCCGTGAGCGCCCGCACCACGCGCGGACCGCCGAGTGCGGACAACAGGGCCAGCGCCAGGCGCGGACCGACCCCGCTCGTGCCCAACAAGCGCTGGAAGATCTGGCGTTCGTGTTCCCCGTCGAACCCATAAAGCGACCAGGCGTCATCCCGCACCACCAGCACGGTTCGGAGAGCGACGTCCTCCCCGACGCGCGGGAGCCGCTCCAGGACGCCGAGTGGTACCGACAATTCGTAGCGGACGCCCGACGCCGTATCGACGGCGATGCGATCCCCGCTCGACGACGCCAGCCGGCCGCGAACGCCGGCGATCACCGCGAGCCTCGGGTGAGCAGGTAGGTCAGCGCCAGCGCGACACCATCGGCGGCGTCGCTCGGGGACGGTGGACGTTCCAATCGCAGCAACTGTTGCACCATGTACCCGACCTGTCCTTTGGTGGCTCGTCCCTCGCCGACGACGGTCTTCTTGACGACGGCAGGCGAAAACTCGGCGACCTCGACCCCCGCGTGCGCCGCCGCGAGCAAGATCACGCCACGTGCGTGGCTCAACGTAATCGTCGTGCGAACGTTCTTGGCGTAAAACACGCCCTCCACGGCCAGGACCCGTGGGCGATGCGTCGCGAGGAGTTCGCCGACCCCGTCGTACAACGTCGCGAGCCGCGTGCCAAGCGGTGACGTGGGCCGCGTCCGGATCACCCCGCACTCCACAAGTCGTCCGACGCGTCCCTTTGTCGCTTCCAGCACCCCGTATCCCGTGACCGCCGTGCCGGGGTCGACACCCAGCACCACCTCGCTCACCCGCCAACCGCCGCCAGGGTGTCGGCGTCGAGATCGAAGTTGCTGAACACCGTCGACACGTCGTCGTGATCCTCGATCGCGTCCATAAGCCGCAGGAGCTTCTCGGCGTCGTGGCCTGCGACCATGACCGTCGTCGTCGGGATCAACGCGATTTCCGCCGGCTCGGGATCGAGTCCGGCGGCGCGCAAGGCGTCGGCCACGGCGTGGACAACGGTGGGGTCGGTCGTGATCACGAACTGATCGCCGTCCCGCGTCATATCGTCGGCTCCGGCTTCCAACGCGGCCTCGAGCACGCGATCCTCGCCGAGAGTGGATGCGTCAAGCGACACCTGACCCTTCTTGTCGAACATCCACGCCACCGATCCGGTGGTGCCCAGGTTGCCGCCGTGCTTGGTGAAGAGGTGCCGTAGATCCGCCACCGTACGATTCAAGTTGTCGGTCGTGACCTCGATCATGATGGCGGCACCGCCCGGGCCGTAGCCCTCGTACGTGGCCTCCTCGTAGTGTACGCCTTCGAGTTCGCCGGTCCCCTTCTTGATGGCCCGCTCGATGTTGTCGGCGGGCATGTTCCCGGCCTTCGCCGCGTCGATCGCGGTGCGCAGGCGTGCGTTCCCGGCGGGGTCGCCACCGCCGTGCCTGGCGGCGATGGTGATTTCCTTGATGAGCTTGGTGAACTTCGCGCCGCGCTTGGCGTCGGTCACCGCCTTCTTGCGCTTGATCTGCTTCCACTTGCTATGGCCGGCCATAGGCGACCCGACGGAAGAGGTTAGGGGTGGGGAGCGCACGCCCCTCAGCGTCACGGCGTCTCCGGGCAAGTGGCACGTCCACCGCGGACCAACCGGCGCCTTGCCGTTGAATATACGAGTCGAAGGGGGAGGGCGGGGAGGGCCGGGAGGGCCGTCAGTCCGGATCCAGCATGTCCTCGAAGCGCATCCACTGATGGTGGAAGTACAGGTCGATGAAGCCGGTCGGGCCCGAGCGGTTCTTGGCGATACGGAGTTCGGTCGCGCCCTCGACACCGCGGCCGGGATCGTACATCTCCTCGCGGTACAGACTCATGACCACGTCGGCGTGCTGTTTCACCGCCCCGAGGGCGCCATAGTCGTCGAGGGTCGGACGCAGGTCGTCGCGCGCGTGGGCGAGCTTGGGGAGTTGGGCAATGGTCAGGCATGTGATGTCGCGTTCGAGCGCGACCGCCTTGAGCGACCGAAGGGTGACGGCCGCGTCCTCGTCCTGGGTGAGCCGCGCCTGCGGGGGCGGGAGCAGCTGCAGGTAGTCCAGCACGACCAGGGCCGGCAGTTGATCCCATGCCGGGGCCAACACGTCGTCAAAGGTCCGGGCCGTAATCGGGTAGATCGTCAGCGGCACGTCGCGCAGGCGGACCGCCGCCGCACCCACCGCCGCCCGTTTCTGGTCGGACAGCTTGGCGTTGCGGATGTCGTTGACTTGCAGGCGCCCTTCGATGGCGAGTGCCCGTTCCAACGTACGATCCTCGTCCATTTCTCCGGAGAAGAACACCACCGGATATCCGGCGGTGGCCGCCCGTATCCCCAGGGCGAGCGCAAAGGCGGACTTGCCCGCGCCGATATCGCCGCCCAGGACGACGAGGTCGCGGCGCCGGAAGCCTCCGCCCAGCGCCAGATCGAGCGACGGGAACCCGGTCGGCACGGTGTCTGGCCGCGGCTGTCCCGGCTCGGCTCCGTCGACCGCCTTGATCAGGTTGGCGAGGGAGTCGCGTGATATTCTCCGTGGAACGCTCATCCATCCTCACGTTGTCTGGCGCCGGCGAGGGCCTCCCGGGCAGCGGCGCCGATCGCCTCGGCGACCGCTGCGCCGACGGTTTCGCGGGCTGGCGCCGTCAATTGCTGCAACGCGATCGCCGCGGCCTGCGGTGTGCCGTCCGCGACGCGCTTGATCCCGGCGGTGAGGGCGCGGCGCAACGGCGGGGGGACCGAGAGACTGCTCAATCGATGTTGCAACAGCTCGAGCCGCCGCCGGTGCGCTCGGGCACTCACGGGGTGTGGCCCCACGAGGCCGCGCGCCACCCGCGTGAACAACCACATCGCATAGATGCCGTTCCGGCGAGGGCCCCGTGCTTCACGCGCCAGAGCGTCGACCAGCCGGTCCTCCGGGGACAAGGTCGGGGCGGTCATGCTGCCGGCAACCGCGCCACGACGTCGGCGGGCGTAATGTCAATCATGCATCGATGGTGCCGCACAGGGCAGTGGGCGCTCCCGAACGGTGAGCACGGGCGGCACGGCAGCGCCCGCTCGAGTCGCGTCACCGTGTCGCCGCCGGGTGCGAATCCGAATGACGCGACCGTCGGGCCGAACAGCGCGATCAACGGCGTCCCAACGGCCGCGGCGACGTGCATGAGCCCGGAGTCGTTCGTGATCGCGACCTGGGCGCGGCGCAGCAGCGCCGCGGTCGGCCCCAGGCCGATCCCGCACGCATCGATCGCCCGCGTGCCGCCGAACGCGCCGCGTTCCGCCGCCGTTCCGAGCACGACCACCGATCGCCCGGCTGCGTCGAGCCGGTCGGCCAGTTCTCGCCAGTGGCGTGCCGGCCACCGCTTCGTGGCGTGCGCGGCCCCGGGCGCGATCGCGACAAAGGCGCGATGCACCACCCCGTCGGCGACCTGCTCGTCGTTCGGGCTCGGGTAGACCTCCGGCGGATCCGAATCGGGCGTCAGGTCGAGTCCGCGAGCCGCGCGGAAATGCCGCCTTGCGACCGGCTCCCCCCCTCCCGGTGGCTCGATGCCAAACCAGATATGCAGGGTGCGTTGGGTGCGAGGCGGCCGGTCGACGCTCCAAGGTCCCCCAACCAGGCGTCGCAGCATGAATGATCGAACGCTCCCGTGCAGGTCGATCCGGTGATCCCAGCGCGTGCGCCGCAGTCGCGCGGCCAGCGACCCCAAGGATGCCCCGGGCTCGTGCGGCTCGACGGCATACAGGTGGGGGTTGCCAGTAAGCAGCGGCGCGTACGCCTCCTTCGTGACGAACGTGATCGCCGCGTGGGGATGGGTGCGGTGGATCGCACGCACGAGCGGGGTCGTCAGTACCACGTTGCCCAGTGCCCCGAACCGGACGACGAGCACGTTGAGGCCGTCCATCATCGCGGCGAGAATGTACCGGGCGGTCCAAACCGGGGCCAGATCGCGTTGCTGCCGTCCCCGGTCGCCGGTACCTTCCACGCATGGCCCGACCAAAGACCATCCTGTGGGTGGACGACGAGGTGGAGTCCCTCGAAGCGCATTCCCGGTTTCTGGAAGACGAAGGGTATACGGTCGAACGGGCGGCTCACGGCGATGACGCGCTGACGCTGCTGCAGCGGCAAGTGTACGGCGTGGTGCTGCTCGATGAACAGATGCCCGGCCGTCGCGGGCTCGAATTGGTGCACGATATCCGTGCGATCGATCCCGCGGTGCCGCTCGTGATGGTCACGAAGAGCGAAGAAGCCGAGACCATGCGCGAGGCCATTGGCATCGAGATGGACGACTATCTCGTGAAGCCGGTCAACCCGCGTCAGATCCTGAGCGTCATCACGCGCCTCATCGAGGGTGACCGGATCCGCGAGCAGCGACTGGCGCGTGATTTTGTCACGCGGTTTCGCGAATTCGAAGAACGCCGCGGCGCGCGCATGGGTTGGCGCGAGTGGACCGACATGGTGGCCGAGTTGGCGCAGTGGGAGGTGCGGCTTGCGTCGGGCGAACAGGGCGGCTTGCGCGAGGCGCTCAGCAACCTGCAAGCGAGTCTGTTGGAGGATTTCGCGTCGTTCGTGAAAGCGCAGTATCCTGGCTGGCTCGCCAATCCTGAGGGGGATCGGCCCCCGCTATCGGTCGACGTGGTTGGCGAGTTCCTGTCCCCGCTACTGCGGCAACACGGCTCGGTCCTGTTCATTGTGGTCGATTGCCTCCGCATGGACCAATGGGAGATGCTGAAGCCCTTGATCGGGGAGCGGTTCGACATCGAATCATCCTACCACTTTTCCATCCTTCCGACGGCCACCCCGTTCTCGCGCAACGCCATTTTCAGCGGGCTGTTTCCGATCGAGATCGCGGCGCGCCATCCCGAATGGTGGGGTGAGCGCGACGACGAGAGCCTGAACGCGCACGAAGCGGAACTGCTGACCGAGCAGCTCAAGGAAGTGCAGGGCGAAGAGGTCCCCGTCAGGTACGTGAAACTGACGGGCGCCTCCGACGGCGAAGAAATGGTGCGGCAACTGCCGGGGTTCCTGGCCGAGCCGGGCGTTACGGCGTTGGTGTTCAATTTCGTCGATCAGTTGACGCACGGGCGGGCCGAGAATGCGATTCTGTTCGAGGTGGCGCGCGACGCGGCGGCCCTCCGCGGTCTGACCAGGACCTGGTTCGTCGACTCGGCGTTGATGAAGGCCCTGCGGGAGGCTGAACGGCGCAATGTCCCGGTCCTGCTGACCACCGATCACGGCTCGATTCACTGTCACACGCCGGCGACCGTGTTTGCCAAACGCGATGCCACCCAGAACCTGCGATACAAGTTTGGCGAGGATCTCCGCGCGGAGGTCGGCACCAGCGCGATCGAGGTGCAGGATCTCCCGTCGTGGGGCCTCCCCAAACGCAAGCTCGGGGTGCGGCTGCTGCTGGCCACCGGCGATCGGTTCTTCGTGTACCCGACCAAGTTGCGCGAGTACCAGGCGCGGTACCGCGGGGCCTTCCTCCATGGCGGCGTCACGCCCGAGGAGATGATTCTACCGGTTGCGCTGCTGACGCCCCGCAGGTCGAGCTAGCGTGCGCCGCTTTCGGCGGCTGCTCGGCTATCTCAGGCCGTACCGCAAGCTGTTCTGGGCCAGCCTCATTGCCGCGGTCGTCGCGTCCGTCCTCGATGGGCTGACCCTTTCTCTGCTGATTCCGTTTCTCCGGCTGCTGTTCGGTGCCGGCGGCGCATTGCCCGAGGCGCCGACCGCGGTGGAGCGCATCCTGTTCACCCTCGTCGGGCCCCTGCTGTCGCCTGAGACCGGAGGGACCGCGCTGGTCGCCATCACGACGGTGATCGTGATCGCCGTCGCGGCGAAGAACGCGTGCGGGTACGCGGCGAGTTACCTGGGGGTCTCGATCCAGGAGCGGGTGGCGCGCGACCTGCGTGTCAACCTCTACGCGCACGTGCAGCGCCTCGGGCTGCCGTTCTATCAGGAGACGAGGGGCGGCCAGCTGCTGACCCGGTTCCTCAGCGACACCGAACAAACGCGGCAGGCGGTCAGCGGATCGCTGGTGTCGGTCGTACGCAACGGCGCGCTGGTGGTGGTGTACGTCGCCATCCTGTTCGCGCTCGTGTGGCGCCTCGCATTGGTGACGCTCGTGCTCGCTCCGGCGCTTGCGATCGGGCTCCGTCCGCTGCTCCGGCGCGTGCGCGCGCGGGCGCGTGCCGCAGCCGATGCCCGCGGGGACGTCGCCGCGGTTCTGGTCGAAGCGACCACCGGCGTGCGGCTGGTGAAAGCCCACGCCGCCGAGGGGTACGAGCGCGAGCGGTTCGCCGCGTCCACCGAGGAACACCTCCGGCAACTCCTGCGGACCCAGCGTCTGGCCATGCTCGCGAGTCCGTTGAGCGAAACGCTCGGCGCGGTGGTCCTGGTGCTGTTACTGTCGATCGGCATTCCGGTCGCTGGCGGCGGGGCGCTGCGGCCGGAGGTGTTCGTCGCGTTCGTCGCCATCGCGCTCCGCCTGATGTCGCCGGTGAAGGCGCTGTCCCAATTCCCCGCGTTCGCGTCGGAAGCGGTGGCGGCCGCCGACCGGGTGTTCGAAGTGCTCGACCGCGAACCGGATGACGTGGATGCGCCGAGCGCCGCGTCGTGTCCCGGGCTCGTCGACGAGATCGCGTTCCGTGACGTCTGGTATCGCTATGGGCCGGAACGGTGGGTCCTCCGCGGGATCGACATGACGGTGCGCAAGGGGGAAGTCGTGGCGATCGTCGGCCCGTCTGGCGCCGGCAAGTCCACGCTGGTCGACCTGCTGCCGCGGTTCATCGATCCTGAGCGGGGTGCCGTGCTGATGGATGGCGTGCCCCTGACCAACTACAGCCGGTGTTCGCTGCGCCGGAGCCTCGGTATCGTGAGCCAGGAGACGGTCATCTTCAACGACACGGTGCGCGCCAATATCGCATACGGTGACCCGGCCGCCGATCCGGAGGTCGTGGAAACGGCGGCCCGAGCGGCGAATGCCCATGACTTCATCATGCGGTTGCCTGACGGATATGAGACCAAACTGGGTGAGCGAGGCACCCGGCTCTCGGGCGGCGAACGCCAGCGGATCGCGATCGCGCGGGTGCTGTTGCGCGACGCGCCGTTGTTGATCTTCGATGAAGCGACGTCGGCGCTCGACGCGGGGTCCGAACGGCTGGTGCAACAAGCGATCGACCGGCTGCTGCGCGACCGTACCGTCCTGGTCATTGCGCACCGATTCTCGACTGTCGTGCGGGCTGATAGGATCGTCGTGCTCGACCGGGGTCGCATTGCCGAGACGGGAAGCCACGCGGAGCTGGCCGCCGCGGGCGGGCTCTATCAGCGTCTCCACGAGCACGAACTCGACGGTCGTGGGCTCGACCTCACTCCGGCCGGCGCACCGCGCTGATCGCCCGAGTCGGGCACTGCGCCACGCAGAACCCATCGATCGGTGACCACGACGGCGTGGGGTTGACCACCACCGCCTTGCCGTTGGTGTCCATGCGGAACTGCCCCGGCGGGGCCAGGTGGACACATGCGCCGCACCCCACGCAGCGCGCCTCGTCGATGTTCACGTCGAACGCGTGACGCGGGAACACGCCGGTCTGATCGGGCTCCGGCAAGGCCCCCGATGTGGTCAGCTCGTGCGCGGCCAGGAATCCGGCGCGCAGCAGTTCGGCGCTGTGGTCGAACGACAACAACGGGATGTGCCACACCGCTGGGCGGATCAATACCAACGGCGGCCTCGTCCACTGACGCAGCACCGTTTCGTCCATGCGCTGTATGGCGATTTCGGTGGCGCGCGCGTACACCGCCGCGAACCCGCCACGTTGCGTGTTCGATCCGGGACGCCCGCGCGTCCCCACGTCGACCGCGATCACGAGGTCGCGACCCGCCGTTGCCCCGGGATGCACGGGGAGGTTCGCCGCCGCCGCCCCGTCGGCGTAGTAGCGTCCGTTGATCGGGTGCGGCGGGAAGAACCCCGGCAACGCGCACGACGCGATCACCGCATCGGCGACGCGCAGGTCCCGCAGCCCCGGCTGGCCCCAGAACACCTGCGTCCCCACGTCGATGTCGACGGTGTTGACAAGCAACGGATGTTCCAGCTCGTCGAACGTCAGATCACCCAACAGCCCGGACACGAAGTCGTGGAGCGGCTCCGGCCGGTACAGACCCGGTGACTGCATCCGCTTGAGCGCCATCTCGCGGTGCGCGATCTGAAACAGATCGCGGCGGCGGAGCTCAAAGGCCAGATCGGTCATCTCGCGCGTCGACATGCCGGTGCACCACGCCGCCGCCACCAGCGCACCGACGCTGGAGCCAACCACCTCGGCCGGAAGGAACGTCGCCTGCGTGAGGGCTTCCAGGACGCCGACGTGCGCGAGCCCGCGCATGCCGCCGCCACCAAGCACCAGGGTGAAGCTCCGCTCCGTGCCCATCCGCCGCCGTGTGGAAAAGGTGGACGATGACGATAACGTAGTCGAGGACGCGACGCCGCCGCTACCGTGCTAGGTTTCCCCTATGACCTCGCCTGCAACAGCCGCCGCGCGCCGGTTCCAGGAGGTTCGCGAAACCGAATTTCCGTGGACGGCGACGACCACCTATTTCAACAACGCGTCGATCGGACCCATCCCGGCCAGCACGCGGCGCCTGCTGGACGATTTCGACGTCAAGCGCGCGCAGCCGTACCTGCTCAACGATGCCGACCTGATGCGCCTGCTGCACGACGGCCGCGCGGCGGCCGCGCGGTTGATCAATGCCGATGCCGCTGAGATCGGGCTCGCGACCAATACCAGCTATGGACTCAACCAGGCCGCCACCCTCCTGCCGTTGGCGGCCGGCGACGTCGTCCTCCTGCCGGAGGGCGAGTTTCCCGCCAACGTGTATCCGTGGCTGCTGCTGGCGCCACGCGGGGTCCAGGTCGAGTTCGTGCCGCGGACGAGCGCGGGCTGGCCGGACGAAGAGCGCCTGCTGGAGCGCGTGACGGATCCGCGCGTACGCGCCCTGGCGATTTCGTTGGTCCAGTTCGCCTCCGGGTATCGTGCCGACGTGGCGCGACTCAGCGCGGCGTGCCGGGCACACGACACGTTCCTGGTGATCGATGCGATTCAGGGGCTGGGGCACGTCCCGTTCGACGTGCGCGAAACCCCCGTCGATATCCTGTCGTGCGGCGCGCAGAAATGGCTCCTCGCCCCGTGGGGCGCGGGGTTCTTCTACGTTCGCCGCGAGTTGCTGAACGAGTGGCGACCCGTGTTCAACGGGTGGATGGCCTTCGAAGGCACCGACGACTTCAGCCGGCTTACGGCGTACGATCCCACCCCCCGCGCCGATGCGCGACGGTTCGAGATGGTCACGCTGCCGTTTCAGGACGTGCTCGGCATGACGGCGAGCGTGTCGATGCTGATCGAACTCGGGATCGACCGCATCCTCGATCACGTGCGGATGCTACGGGGGCCGCTGGAAGGGCTGGTCGAGGATGGGCGGATCGCGATGGCGTCACCCACCGACGCCGCGCATGATTCCGCGATCATCGCCGTGCGGATCGACCGACCCGCCGCCGTGCACCAGGCGCTACGAGACGCGGGCGTCGTGTGCGCGTTGCGGGAGGGCGTCATCCGGTTCTCGCCCCATTGCTACAATTCGCTCGACGAAATGGAGAAGGTGGCGGTCCTGCTCGCGAGGCCCAACTGACCGCCTGCCTGTTCTGCGGGATTCTCCGGCGCGAGGTTTCCGCGAGTTTCGTGTATGACGACGAGCGGATCGCGGCCTTTCTCGATCTGTATCCGATACACCCCGGCCATACGCTCGTCGTGCCCAAGCTGCATGCCACTGACCTGCTCGATTGTCCTGCGGAAACGGTCGGGCGGTTGCTGGCGGTGAGCCGGGAACTTGCTCCGGCTGTCGTGGCCGCCACCGGGGCCGCAGGATTCAACGTGTGGACCGCCACCGGGGCGGCGGCGGGCCAGGAGGTCTTTCATCTTCACCTCCATCTCCTGCCGCGGTTTGCCGACGATACGTTTGGGCTCCGATTCCCGACGGGCTACCCTGCCGAGGCGTCGCGCGCCGATCTCGACGTGATGGCGGAGCGTATCAGCGCCCGCTTGTAACCACCAGCGCGTCGGTCTTCTTGCCCCGACGCAGCCAGATGTAGCCGCCGGCGAGCGCATCAGCGGGCCCCGTTTCCTGGTCGAGGGTGAGCGGCACGCCATTGCGGGTCACGCCGTTCTGATCGACGAGTCGTCGCGCTTCACCGCGAGATTTCGCCAGCCCCGCACCGGTCACGAGATCGACGGCCGAGACCGGTTCGGTCAGATCCAGCTCCGCGCACGGCAGTTCGGCGGCGAGCATCCGCCAGGTGCCGGCGTCAGCGTCCCGCGGGTCCAGTTCACCGAACAGCACCCGCGCCGCCTGTTCGGCGCTCTGCGCCGCCTCCGCCCCGTGCACGCGCGCCGTCACGTCGTCGGCGAGCGCGCGATGCGGGATCCGCGCGCCACGATCGGCATCGTGCCGTTCCATCAGCCCGTCGATCGCGTCGCGCGGAAGAAACGTGAACATCCGGAGGTAGGCGCCGACGTCGTGATCGTCGGTGTTGATCCAGAATTGGTGAAAGGCGTAGGGCGAGGTGAGGTCGGGATCGAGCCACACCGCCTCCCCTTCGGACTTGCCGAACTTCATGCCGCTGGATGTTGTGACCAGTGGCGCGGTGAGCCCATGCGCATCAGCGGCATCGAGCCGCCGGATGAGTTCGATGCCGGCCGTAATGTTGCCCCATTGGTCGCTTCCCCCCATTTGCAGCGCGCACTCGTATCGGCGGCGCACCTGCAGGAAGTCATACGCCTGCAACAGCATGTAGCTGAATTCCGTGAAGGAAATACCGGATTCCAACCGGCCCTTCACGGACTCCTTCTGGAGCATGTACGACAACGTGAAGTGCTTGCCGATATCACGCAGGAAGGTGACCAGATTCAAGTCCACCAGCCATTCGGCGTTGTCGACCATGATGGCGTCGGTGGGCCCATCCCCAAAACGGAAGAATCGGCCGAATTGCCGGCGTTGGCGCTCGAGGTTTCGCGCCAGAGCCACGTCTTCGAGCAGAGGCCGTTCGGCGCGTTTGCCGCTGGGATCGCCGATCCGTCCGGTGCCCCCGCCCACGACCACGATCGGTCGCCCGCCCGCCCGTTGCAGGTGGGCCAGCAACATGATCGGCACCAGGTTCCCCACCTGCAGACTGACGGCGGTCGGATCAAACCCGACGTAACCGGAAATCGGTCCGGCGGCCAGGCGATCCGTCAGCCCGGGTGTCTGATCCGCAATCAGTCCCCGCCAGGCCAGATCAGCGAGAAACGATTTCATGCTCATGGCATATCATGAAGGGTGGGCGAAGGTTACGACGCCCCTATCGCGCTGGCAAGCACAACCGGGGAGTACTAGGTTACGGCCACAATGCAATTGCGACGATGGCTCTGGCGCGCGCCACGACGTGCATGGATCGCGTTCCGGGGATCGGTCACGGCCCAGAAGGCGGCCGGGATTGGCGTGCTCGCGGCTGCCGGATTCGGCCTGGGGCTTGGGTGGGGTGCGTGGTCGCGCGCCTGTGCCGGGGCGCAGTGCCCCTCGATCGGCGAGTTCGAGACGTTCCGGCCAAGTCAGGCGACAAAAGTGTATGCCGCCGACGGGCGCCGCATCACCGACCTGGGAGCGGAGCGCCGAACCGTGATCCGGTTGGGTGAGCTCCCGCCGGCCCTTCCCGCGGCGTTCCTGTCGGTCGAGGACAAACGGTTCTTCGAACACGGCGGGATCGACTTCATTCGGGCCATCGGAGCCGCGAAGGCGGTCTTTCTGGCGTTCGACTACGTGCAGGGATTCTCGACGATCACGATGCAGCTCGCCCGGATCGTCTTCCCGGAGCGGTTGCCAAGCACCAAGACCCCACAACGCAAGGTGCGTGAGATTCAGGTGGCGCTCGAACTGGAGCGCACCTATTCCAAGGACCGTATCCTCGAGCTGTACCTGAACCAGATCTACTTGGGTGGTTCGGCGTACGGGGTCGAAGCGGGTGCGCAGCGGTACTTCTCCAAGCACGCGAACGAACTGAACGTCGCGGAGGCGGCGCTCCTGGCCGCCATCGTCAATCGCCCCGGCGACTATGATCCGCGGCGCCACCCGGATCGAGCCCTGCGCCGCCGCAACCTCGTGCTGAACCTGATGCGCAACGCGGGGTTTGTGACCCCGGAAGCCGCCGAGCGCTGGAAGGCGTTCCCGATGACGCTCAGCTCGCGACAGGACTACGGCGAAGTCGCGCCGTACTTCGTCGAGTGGGTTCGACAGCAGGTGTATGCGCGGTTCGGCCGCGCCATCTACGATCGTGGATACCGCATCTACACGACGCTGGACCTCGACATGCAAATCGCGGCCGAACGCGCTCTCGAAGATCAGCTGCGTGCCATCGAGAATGAGGCGTATGGCGCGTATAAGCATGTGACGTATCAGCAGCTCATGGACTCCGTGGGAGGCCTGAGCGATAACCAGGAGACACCCTACCTGCAGGGCACCCTGGTGACGATGGAGGCGGAAACCGGGTATGTGCGTGCGATGGTCGGCGGTCGGGACTTCTCACAGTCCAAGTTCAACCGCGCTACCCAAGCGGAGCGCCAGGCAGGCTCGACCTTCAAACCCTTCGTGTATTCCGCCGCCATCAGAGCGGGCATCCCGCTGAGCCACATTATCGATGACGCGCCCATTAGTCAGGTCCTCCCGGGTGATTCCGTGCCGTGGGAGCCGCAAAACTACGAAGGAGACTTCCGCGGTCCGATGACGCTCCGGCGCGGGCTCGCCGTGTCGCGCAACCTGGTGGCCATCCGGCTCGGCATGGAATTGGGTGTCCAACCGGTCCGCGGCGAGGCGTTGCTGTTCGGCATCTCCACCCCGATCCCCTCGGTCAACTCCATGTTCATCGGTGCCGCGTCGGTGATCCCGCTCGAAATGGTCTCGGCCTATACCGCGTTCGCGACCCTTGGCGTGCGCGCCGCGCCGATCGGCATCGACCGAGTCGAGGACGAGAGTGGGAACATCGTGTGGGCGCCCCAGATGAAACGCGAACGAGTCATGTCGGTGGAGCACGCGTGGCTCGTGAACAGCGTGTTGCGCGATGTCGTGGACCGTGGCACCGCGACCCTCGCCGTGCGCTCAACCGGCCAGTTCTATCTGCCGGCGGGCGGCAAGACCGGCACGACCAACGGGGGGACCGACGTCTGGTTCATCGGGTTCACGCCCCAGCTCGTCACGGCGGTGTGGCTGGGACTCGATCGACCGCAACGCGTCAAGGCGCGTTCCGCCGGCGGCGTGCTGGCGGCACCCCCATGGGTCGCCTTCATGAAGGAAGTGTACGAACGGCTCCCGGCTCCCCGTGAGTGGCAGCGCCCGGACGGCCTGACGAACGTGGCGGTCGATCAGGCGACCGGATACCGCTGGACGGCGTTTTGCCCCGTGCAGCTACGCTCGTTCGAGTGGTTTCTCCCGGGCACGGAGCCCGTAGAGTTCTGTCCGGTGCACAATCCGCTCCTTCGATCCGGTATCTCGATGCGTGCGCCTCCGACGGACCCGGGCGACCGGATTCCTCTGCGATCTTCGCGGTCTCTGCGGTGAATACCGTTTCGGGAGTTGCGAACGGATGGACTAGTTCACAAACAGCGGATACGCCGGGTATACCGCCGGGTCGTCGAACAACAACTGAACACGACCGACCCCCTCGGTCACGAGATAGAGCGCCTGGCGCAGGGTGACCTCACCCGACGCCGTCCCGGGATCGGCCGCGAGGACGATCGCCCGTCCGTCCGCTGACAAGGCATAGGTCGCGTTGTCTCCCATGATCAGCCCCGGCCGTTCATCGCTCACCGGTGCCATGACCGCGCGCAGGCGCTCCACCATGGGCGCATTGGGGTCATCAGGATCTACCAGCGCCACCACCAGCGTGTCCGGATCGTCAAATCCCAAATGGAGCAGGGCGATCATCAGGCCGTCATCCGTCCATTGCGGCCAGCCGAAGACCGGCGGGCGGATCGCGGTGCCGACGGACAGCTTGTCGGTCACCGCGCGGGTGCGGTCGCCAACGGTCCACAACGTGACGAGTACCGAAAGACCATTGAACGCGAGCGTCGCGACGCGGGTGCCGTCGGGGCTGTACACCGGTGGCAGCGCCGGCGTGGGCGCATCGCCGAGCGGTAGCGTGTCGATCCGATCGCTGGCCCGATCGTAGGTGAGAAGGCTCCGTGTTGGTTGGAGAGACACCATCCCGACAAGCCGCTCGTCCGCTGAGAAAGACGCGAGGACGTAGGTCGTGGGCCTCGGTGCGATGATGGTGTCGAGGCGCGTCGGCTGCGACAGGGAGCCGACGACGATCGCGTTCCCATGCTCGAACGCGAAGGTCTGTCCCCGCGACGCACTCGCGATCGGAATGAGATTGGCGCCTCCCGGAAGGGTGAAGGCGCCGCCGGGCTCGCCGTCTGAGCGCAGCAACATGTTCCCGCCCGATTGGAATCGATGGACCAGTATCGTGCGAACGGGTACCTCGTCGGGCGGGTCGGGCGCAGCCGGATCGCCACAGGCGACGATAGCCGCGACCGCGATCAACCCGATGAGACTCTGGCGCCGATCCATGATTGAGTAGACTATCCAGGTCATGAATCCTCGTCAACCAACATGAAGACCCAACGTCACGCCGCCATCGTCGAACTGGTTCGCACGACGCCAATCAAGAGTCAGGAGCAACTCAGGGCGTCCCTGGCGGACCGCGGCATCGAGGTCACCCAGGCGACGCTGTCACGCGACATACGCGAACTCGGCCTCGTCAAAGTCACCGACCCCGGCGGCGGAGCCGTCTATTCCGCGCCGCCCGCGGAAGAGGTCGTGCACGCCCCCCTCGCCCAACTGGTCGGTGCCCTGCTCATTGCGGTCGACGGCGCCGGCGTGCTGCTCGTGGTCCGCACCACGGCGGGCAGTGCCAACGCGCTGGCCCGGGTCATCGACCACGCGGCGTGGCCCGAAATCGTCGGGACGATCGCCGGAGACGACACGATCCTGATCGTGGCGCGGTCTGACCGAGCCCGCCGGGTCGTTGCCGCGCGGCTGGGGAATCTCGCCCGCCCCGACGGTTGACCATTACCGGCAGCGTATTATTATGCGTCTTCATGCATGATAATACAGAGACTGCCATGACGTCCCTCATCACGCTCGCGTATTCGGGTGGACTCGATACGTCCGCCATCGTCCCCTGGCTGCGCGAGCAGTACGGGACCCGCGTCCTCTGCTACACCGCCAATATCGGCCAGGGTCACGCCGACCTCGACGGCTTGGAGGAAAAGGCCGTCCGATCGGGGGCGGTGGGCTGCATCGTGGATGACCTGCGCGAGGAGTTTGTGACCGACTTTGTCTATCCAACCCTCCGGGCGGGCGCGGTCTATGCGCGAGGCTACCTCTTGGGTACGGCCATGGCACGGCCGCTCGTCGCGGCCGGTCAGGTCGCCGCGGCGCGCCGCGCCGGTTCATCGGCCCTGGCACATGGGTGCACCGGGAAGGGAAACGATCAGGTCCGGTTTGAGCTCACCTATCAAGCCAAGGCCCCGGAACTCAGGGTGGTCGCCCCATGGCGAGAATGGCCGTTTCGTGGTCGGGAAGACCTCATCGCGTACCTCGCGCAAAAGCAGATCCCCGTCGATGTGACGGCCGCCAAGCCGTACAGCCGGGACCGGAATCTGTGGCACTGTTCTCATGAGGGCGGCGAGTTGGAGGATCCGGCGGTTGCGCCTCCGGACGATTTGTTCCTGCTGACGGCAAACCTGCCTGACACGCCGGTCCGGCCGGACGAGCTTGCCATCGGCTTCGACGCCGGCGTGCCGGTGAGCATCGATGGGGTGCCCCTGTCTCCGGTCCCGTTCCTGGAACGCCTGAACCAGCTCGCCGGGGCCCACGGGGTGGGCCGGGTGGACGTGGTCGAGGACCGGCTGGTCGGAATGAAGTCGCGCGGGGTGTACGAAACGCCCGGCGGGACGGTGTTGCGCGCCGCCCACCGGGCACTCGAACAGCTGGTGCTGGATCGGCGCACGCTGGCGCTGAAGGAAGCCGTTGCGCCGCGGTACGCGGATCTCGTGTATGACGGTCGCTGGTGGACGCCCGAACGTGAAGCGATCGACGCGCTCGTGGACGTCACCCAGCAGGTCGTGACAGGCTCGGTGCGGGTGCGCCTCCATCGCGGTACGGCCACGGTCATCGGACGGGAGAGTCCGTTTTCCTTGTATTCGGCGCAGTACGCTACGTTCGGCGCGGATGGCGTGTACGATCACGCGGATGCCACGGGATTCGTGAAGCTGATTGGCCTGCCGGTTCGGATCAGTGCGGAACTGGCCGCCCGGTCCCAATCGAGCTCCGGCGCGGCGGTGGCGTGATGGCCGGCTCCGGTACGGGCATGGCGACGGGGCCGGCACCCGCGGATGCATCGCATGGACTGTGGGGCGGCCGGTTTGGGGCCGATCCGGCGGCGAGCTTCGCCGAGTTGAACCGCAGCCTTCCTGTGGATTACCGGTTGTGGCCCCATGACATTCGAGCCGCTCTGGCCTGGGTACGCGCGCTGGCAGGCGTTGGGGTGATTGACAGGGCGGAAGAGCAGAAGATGATCGCAGGTCTCGATCGCGTCGCCGAACGCATCGCCGATGGAGCCGGTGTCGGGGCTGCCGATGAGGACGTGCACACGCTGGTTGAGCGGTTGTTGGGGGAGGAAATCGGTCCACTGGCGGGGAAGCTCAACACGGGTCGCTCTCGCAACGACCAGGTAGCGACCGACCTTCGGCTCTGGACCCTCGAGGCGTTGGCCGCGGTGGACGCGGAGATCTGCGCACTCGGGCGGTGCTTGGCGGCCCAGGCGACCGCGGGTTCGGACATGTTCATGCCCGGCTATACACACGGGCAGCGCGCACAGCCGGTCCGCTGGGGCTACGTCTTGGCCGCACACGCCTGGCCATTGGCCCGTGACCGCGATCGGTTGCGCGAGGCGACACGACGGATGTCGGACCTGCCGCTGGGCTCGGGTGCGGTGGCGGGTTCCGGCCTGGACGTCGATCGCGTGCTGCTCAAGGAGGAACTGGGATTCCAATCGTTGTCCGCCAACGCGCTCGACGCGACGGGGGATCGCGATTTCGTCGTCGATGCGGTCTACGTGCTCTCGATGCTCGGGATGCATGCGGCACGGCTGGCCGGCGAGTTGATGACGTACTGCACCGCCGAGTTCGGCTTTGTCAAACTGTCGGATGCGTTCGCGACCGGGTCGAGTCTGCTGCCGCAAAAGAAAAACCCGGACGTCCTCGAACTGGTGAGGGCGAAGGGGTCACGACTCCTGGCGAACCTGACGGGGTTGCTGGCAACCCTGAAAGGACTCCCGGCCGGCTACAGCAAGGACCTGCAAGAGGACAAGACCTACCTGTTCGATGCGGTCGATACGATCCTGCTCACACTTCCGGCGTTGCGCGGAGCGGTCGAGACGTTGACCCCCGATCCGACGCGCATGGCGGCCGCGCTCGACCCGAGCCTCCTCGCCACGGATATGGCGGACCTCCTGGTCCACCGGGGCGTGCCGTTTCGCGAGGCTCACGCCCTGGTGGGGCGCGCCGTTCGTGCGGCGGAGGAATTGCAGTGCCCGGTCACGTCGTTGCCCCTGGATGTTGCGGAGGCCATTCATCGCGCCCTGCCCGATATCGTGGGACAACTCGGCGATTGGGAGGCCTCTGTGGAGCGGAGACCGACCGTCGGTGGGTCGTCGATGGCTTCGCTGCGCGACCAACTCTCGGCGCTGCACGACGCGTTCACCGAGCGTGCCTAGCTGCCCCCCCATTTCAAGCCAGGACCGGGACACCCCGAGGCACCCGCACGGCGGCAACCGGCGCAAGCCAGCCGCTTGCAAGGGATTAGGGTGCGAGCTACACTTACAGCACAGTAACGCTCCCGCCCTCTCCCATGGAGCGGGCGGGTTTTGTGTATCTGCGACCTATGCACGTACGCTGTCTCGCATTGAACGCCTCCTTCGAACCTCTCACCATGGTCCCGGTGCGGAGGGCGCTCCGACTCGTGATCGAGGGAAAGGCGGAGATCGTCGAAGCCGATGGGCGTCGCGTCGTGCGGAGCGCACGGTTGGCGGTGCCGCGTCCGGCGGTCATTCGTCTCGTACGCTTCATTCATGTACCCCGCAAGTTCAGGCGGCAGGTGACCAACACGTTCTTGTTTGCCCGTGACGCGTACCGCTGCCAGTTCTGTGGCCGCGCGACCGCGGCGCTCCGCAACCGGGAGTGCCTGACGCGCGACCACCTGGTACCCCTTTCCCGTGGCGGGACGAACGACTGGGACAACGTGGTGACGGCTTGCTCGACCTGTAACACCCGCAAGGGAAACCACCTCCCCGCCGAGTGCGGCATGCGACCGATCACCCCACCGCACGAGCCCCATTTCGTCCACCTGGCGTGGGCGGTCCGTCGACTCACGCCGGTGCAGAGCAAGTACATCCGGATGTTCTATGGCGAGGAAACCCTCGCCGAGCTGCGCGCCTTGTAACCCGCGGGGCGGGCCGGGACGGCATCACCCGCGCTCCCACCGAGATGACGTCGCATACCCACTTTCGCTGGTTCAACACGAGCGAGCGCCAGGCAATCATCGATGTCACGGCTGATATGACCGTTCAGGTGACCGCAAGCGGGATGCGCGAGGGCATCCCGCCCCAGGATCCGGGCTGATATCACCAGAACCAAACCGGCGGAGGCAATGCCGTCGGCCCACCCGCGCCGCCTGACCATCGGGCGGGAGGAGGAGGTGCCGGTGACCGCTGGCGCATTCGACCTCGGTTGAAACCCCTCTCGGCGTGCACTATCTTCAATAGTTATCGGTATTTAGGAAGGAGGGTAGTCGTTGGCGAACCACCTGGCGGAGCTTCTGGCCATGCAGGCCACGCAATACGGTGAGCGCGATTGCGTCGTCACGGCGCAGCGACGGCTGACGTACGCACAGGTGGAGAAAGATGCGGGCGCTCTGGCGGCCGCGTTGCGCGATCTCGGGGTCGAACCGGGCGACCGGCTGGCGGTGGCCCTTCCCAATCGACCGGAGTGGGTCGTCACGCTGTTTGCCGCGGCGCGCCTTGGCGCGGTCATCGTGCCGGTCAACACCGCTCTCGGGCTTCACGAACTGAAATACCTGCTCCGTCACGCGGAAGTGCGGATCGCGGTCGTCGCCCAGACCGGCGAGGAGACCGAACATCTCGAGCTGTTCGAGGAGTTGTTTGCTGACCTTCCTGACCTCCGCACCCTGGTGACGGTCGGGCCCGACGAGATGTGGTACGACGACCGGCTGTACCAGTTTGATGACCTGCTTGGCCGCGGAAGGCGACGCGACGCGCCACGGCACACAGGTGACGCGACGGATCCGGCGGCGTTGGTGTACACGTCGGGCACCATGGGAAAGCCGAAAGGGGTCGTGCTGACGCACGCCAACCTGGCTGTGGCGGCGGCCGCCGCCGCGGATATCCTGCGGTTGGTGCCCGCAGATCGGGTACTCGCGGCGGTGCCGCTGTTTACGATCTTCGGCGTGCATGTCGTCCTCAGCGCGTTGATAGGCGGCGCCACGATCGTGCTGCAGGAGCGCTTCGAGCCCGCGCGCGTGCTCGACGTGGTGGAACGTGAGCGCATTACCGTCCTGCACGGCGTGCCGACCATGTTCCAGCTGCTCATGCGCGACGAGACCTTTCCTCGCCGAGACCTCTCGTCCGTCCGGACCGGAATTGTGGCGGGCAGCCCGGTGTCGCCAGACTTGATACACCGGATTCGGCAGTGGAACGACGCCGAGGTGGCATATGGCCTGACCGAGACGGGACCGACCATCACCATGACGCGTCGTGACGATGCCCCGGAGGCACGCGCGCAGACCGTTGGTCGGCCGATCGCCGGCGTCGAAGTGAAGGTGCTCGATGTCACGAGCGGCGAGCTGCATGGCCCAGAGGCCGTCGGCGAACTCGCCGTACGAGGGCCCAACGTGATGACGGGCTATCACCGTATGCCCAAGGAGACCGAGCGGTCGTTCACCGCCGATGGGTTCTTCCTGACCGGCGATCTCGCGGTGGTGGACGAAGCCGGGTACATCGCGATTGTCGGGCGCCGCAAGGAGATGATCATCCGGGGCGGCTTCAACATCTTTCCGCGCGAGCTGGAGGATATCCTCCGCACGCATCCCGCGGTCGACGACGTCTGCGCGGTTGGCGTCCCCAACGAGATACTCGGGGAGCTGGTCTGCGCGTGCGTCGTACCCGTGGAAGGTGCCATGATCACAGGCGAGGAACTCAAGAACTTCGCTCGCGATCACATGGCTGACTACAAAATCCCGGACCTGGTCCGCTTCTTCGATGCGTTCCCCCTCACTGGGAGCGGGAAAGTGAAGCGAAAGGAGCTGGCACAGGTGGTCGGGGTGGAATTGAGTACAACGTGAAGGATCAACTTTCTCAACGCGGCGCCGCGATAGCGTATTCGGCGCCTCCGCAGCACGCGCCCAACGCGGCGCTTCTGATCGATTTCGACAACGTGACGATGGGGATCCGGTCCGATCTCCAGAACCAGCTTCGTCGATTGCTCAACTCGGAACTCCTCAAAGGGAAAATATCGGTGCAACGGGCGTATGCCGACTGGCGTCGGTATCCGCAGTACATCGTCCCGTTGTCGGAAGCGTCGATCGATCTGATTTTCGCACCCGCGTTCGGATCCAACAAGAAGAACGCTACCGATATTCGACTGGCCATTGACGCGCTCGAACTCGTGTTCACCAGACCCGAGATTGGCACGTTCATTCTCCTGTCCGGTGACAGCGACTTCTCGGCCCTCGTCCTCAAACTCAAGGAATACGCCAAGTACGTCATCGGTGTCGGGATCCGCGAGTCGTCAAGTGACCTGCTGATTCAGAACTGCGACGAGTATTTCAGCTATTCCGAACTGACCGGCCTGCTGAAGGAGGGTGAAATCGAGCATCGGCGGCGCGATCCGTGGGAGCTGGTGGTCGAAGCGACGACGCAGATGCATCGCCACGGCGACGTGATGCGGTCGGATCGGCTCAAACAGGTCATGCAGGAACTCGACCCCAACTTCGACGAGAAGGACACGGGGTTCAACAAGTACTCGAAGTTCCTTTCCGAAGCCGGCCGGCGCGGACTGCTTCGGCTGAACAAGATGGAGAACGGGCAATACGAGATCGCTATCGGGACCAACGCCAACGTACCGGTGGAAACGGACCAATCGCGGGCCGAGGCGACGGCGGCACGCGGCGCGCGGCGGCACCGCGGGGAGCGGGACCGATCTCGCGACCGCGGAGGCCGCGCTCGGGCTGGAGGAGGAGACGGCGTGACGCTCGCCGCGGCGTTCGACCTGCTCCGAGACGCCCTCATGGCCATCGGTGCGGTCGGCGACGAGGCCACCGACGGCGAACAAGTCCGCGAACACATGCTCGACCTCCGCAACGGTGAGGACGATCCCATTTTGGAGCCGGGTCGATTTCAGCGGTTCCTCCGCCAGGCTCACGACGCTGGTGTGGTGGACCTGGCCAAGAACGACGACGGCTATCTCGTGAGAATGCGTCCACCGCAGGATGCCGCGGAATCGACGCCGGACGACAAGGCGGCGTCGGCCGAGGGAAGCCGTCGCGGGCGTGGCGGGACGCGCGGTCGTCGCCGAACGGGAAGCGGGACGCGTGCGGATGGCGAAGCCAAAGTCTCATCGTCGGAAAGGGACGAACCGGTGTCGTCCGGTGACGCGGCGAAACCGGCGGGCCCGTCGGGTACCACGGAGGCGAAGCGCGGAATCCGGTCACGCCGGGGACCGCGTGGCGGGCCGGCCGCCCGCAAGCCGGCTGAGGACACGCCCGCCGCCGCGGCAAAGGCTCCCGATCAGGTGGTCGCCGACGTCAAGCCGAGCGGAAGCGGCCGCCGATCCGTACGTGGCCGCCGAGGGTCGAAGTCCGCCAAACCCCGTCCGCCGGCCGGAGCCGGCGAGTCGCGTGACGTCGTGCCGCGAGCGCCTGAACGCCGGGAGCCGTCGGCGGTGTCCGTGCCGGTCACTCGGAGTCAGGAGCCCGCGCCCACAGTCGAGCCAGCGCCAAAGGGCGTACCCGCCACGGCGCCCCTCGCGTCGCAGGATGATGGTGGCGGCTTGCTCAAGCGCATGAGTGCCGCGCTGCAACGCGCGGTGCGCGGCCTACCGGACGGGGACGGCGCGGACAAGTAAACAGGTGGCGGTGGCACTGGGTCCGGCATTCTACGCGCGCGACACAATCCGTGTCGCGCGCGCGCTGTTGGGATGTGTGTTGGAGAGTCGCGCCGGCGGGCGGATGACGTCAGGTCGTATCGTCGAGGTCGAGGCGTACGTTGGGCCCCACGACCCGGCCGCACACGGTTATGGTGGAACGCGCCGAACGCGTAATGCCTCGATGTTCGGCCCCCCTGGAACTGCCTACGTCTACCGAAGCTACGGACTGCACTGGTGCTTCAACGTCGTTACCGAAAAGGAGGGATATCCGGCGGCCGTGCTGGTTCGCGCACTCGAACCGCTGCGCGGCCGTCGCGTGATGGCAGTACGTCGAGGCACGCTCGATCCGCACGGATGGTGCGCCGGACCGGGACGGCTCGCTCAGGCGCTGGACATCACCGGGGCGTGCGACGGGACCTCGCTCCAAGGTTCGCCACTCCGGATCATTCCGCCCCGGGAGGCAACCAGGCGCGTGGTGTATTCGAGCCCCCGCATCGGCGTGTCGAAGGCGGCTGACTGGCCGCTCCGGTTCGTCATTGCGGGATCCGAATGGACGTCGCGCCCGGGACGCGATCGAACGGCGTCCCGGACGCGACGGACGTGATCGGTGAGGCGACGGGCTACCGTTCCGTCGTCACCTCTTCGTGCGAACTGGACAGTGCCACCCGTAACCCTGCGGTGATCGCGTGCTGTTCGCTGGTGATCAGGAAGCTGCCGCTCGACGGCATGTACTGGTAGTTGCCGTAGAACGCCCACCGTGTTCCCATCCGCCACTGAAAACCACCCGTAAAGACCACGAACGCCTTCGTATCGACGTCGGAAAGGCGCCGTTGCGCCGCGGCCTGATCATCGGGTGTCGCGAAGGACCCGGTCGCCGTCGCGTCGGTGATGTTGTGGATCGCGAACCCGACCCCGACATAGGGCTGCAAGTTGGCGTTGCTGGGGACGGCGACCAGAGAACCCTGAATGCGGCGACCGGAATTGAACCGCACGGTCGAGCCATCGGTCAGCGCCGCGTTTGTCGTGCCGAAGAAGATCTGGTCGACGGACATGATCAGGGCGGATCGGCGAGCCGTGATGAACCAATGGCCGCCGGCCGTGACGGCCGTGCGGGTCGCCGACGAAGCCGTCGAATAGATGTACGCCCCGGTCTGGGCGCCCCAGTACCATTTCCGTTGCCATGCCTCGGCCTGGGCAAACGCCGACCCGGCCGTCACGGTCAACAGCAGCCCACCAAGCAACACTCCGGACAGTCTGCGCATCAGCTTCTCCTCCGCATCGGCTTACGGAGCCGGAGGCACAGCCGGCTCACGGTTCGGTCCGCAGCAGGACCGCATTGAACAACAGCTTGAACGTGCCATGGGTCTGACCGCGGTGTTGCGGTCGGAACCCGAAAAGCACCACTCGACCCCGCCCAGCAGGTACCTCGAGCAACGCCGCTCGTCCGGTCAACCTGCCGGGGTTCTGCACATATCCCGAGAGCAGTGGGTCCGCAGTGTAGGACCCGACCGGCTCCGCTGGTCCGGTAACCTCGAACGCCCGCCCATCGTCGAAGAACACCGCCACGGTGTCTCCAACCCCGGAGGCCAAAACCGACCCCCGGCTGATCGCCACCCCGAAAATAGAGCCTGGCGCGTAAAAACGCGAGCCCCGATCTTCCGACTCCCCGGCCTGTAGGCTGTTGCGAACAGGCAGGTTAAGGGCTGAGATCGCGAAATCACTTGAAGCGCCGAGCGTCACTAAGGTACCGCCTCGCGCCACGAATTCAGTGACCTCACGCACTCCAGAGACGTCCAGCCCGCCCGAGAATCGGTCGGGCACCTCCTCGTGTGAGCGCCCACTCACAATGTCCTGTTCCTCGACGTCCGGGATAACCAGGACGTCGAAACGCGCCAGGTCCCCCGTTCGGATCATCGAGTCGCTTAGGGTCATATAAGGAATGGCGAACCGTTCGAATACCCACCGGGTCCATCCCTCGTCGATGTTGGCGGTCCACGATCGATAGAGCCCGATCCGTGGCAGCCGCCGAACCTCCGGTCCGGCGACGCGGGCGTCGGTCGCCCACACATCGAACCCGAACACGCGTGCCCCCCGCTCGACGGCGTTTCTCACCGCGGCATCGCCTTCCACCACGAGCGCGCCCACGGGGAATCGGGCCTCGCCGCTGCCAAACGCCTCGGAGGCAACGCGAACCCTTCCACCGGCCGCGAGCACTTCCGCCACGACCCCACTCTCGCTGTTCGATGTATTGCGCAGCACGAGACGGCTCCCGCGCCCGTGTACCGTTCCGGCCTCGACCACCACCGTATCCACCATGTCGCCTCGAAACGGAAACGGCATCGCAATCTCGTCGACCCGAACGCCCATCTGCGCTCCGAGCGTCCAACCCGAGACGTCGTACGGCGGGATGGGCGGGCCACCCGGATAGGCTCGCCGGTCGGGATACCGCTGGACTTCGAGCAGGTCCTTCACGTGCGCCCTGAACGGTTGCGCCATGCGTATGATCAGCGTCCCAACGGAATACTCGCGTGCGTCCGCGCGAAACGGCGCGTCGGCCCGATGGATTTCCACACCGCCGGCGATGATCGTATTCGCAAGCAATGCGGCGGCGCCACGGTCCGCCTGATCCGGCGGGATGAGGAAGGCCCAAGGCGATCCCGCCTCGCCGGCGGCCACCGCTCGGCGGCCGAGGGTCGCGAACCGCCGTACGAACGACGCGCGCTGCGTCGCCAGGAGTCGTAACAAACCGTCGGCGGCCAGCAACTCGTACTCGACGATGTCGCCCAGACGCCACCAACCCCCTTCCCAGGTCGCCGGGTAATCGCTTCCGCGCTCCGGCTGGCGTAACGACTCGGCGGGCTGGTTGACGGGCGACGCCAAACGCGCGCTGGCCGCCTCGGAGAGAATGCCGATCATGTTGTGGCGCGCCGGCACGGTGCGGAACCCGCCGTGCCACCAGAGATCGAACCGTGCGCCGTGGACGACGCCGGTTTTTCCGGCGTCGAGGACGGCCCCTCCCATCGCGAGGCCAACCAGGTTGGTGCCCTCGATGAGAATCGGGTCGAGGTTGGGGTTGACCGGATCATCGAACGGCGGCACGAACAACCGCGCCCCCCGATTACCCATTTGGTGGACGTCCCACACGACTTCCGGAAACCACTTCTGATACAGCACGCGGTTGATGGCGCGCGTTTCCACCTGGGTCAACATGTACCAGTCGCGATTATTGTCGTGCCCGGCGTAGGGATGGTAGAGCCACGGCAGCGGCCCGCCCTCGTACGGCGTTCCCTTGTGGTCGCGGTACCAGCTCACCACGGTATCCAACCCATCCGGATTGGTGGATGGCACCATCAGGACGATGACGCTGTCGAGGTACGTGCTGTACCGGGGGTCGGTCGCGAGGCGGTGGGCCAGGGTCATCTGCATCTGACTCGACGCGATTTCGGTCGAGTGGATGTTGTTGTTGATCAGCACGACCGCCGGTTGGACATTCACCAGTGAGTCCTCGACCGCGTGGGACATGCGCCGCGGATCGGCCAGGAGTGACTGCCCAGCTCGAATGGCGTCGAGTCGCCGCAGGCGTTCCGGCGTACCGAAGGTGAGGAGGAGCAGCGGCTTGCCGAGGGTCGAGCGACCGACCGTATCGAGCCGGACGCGCGGTGACGCGGTGCTGAGCGCCGACAGGTACGTCCCGATCTGCGACCAGTCCGCCAGCAACGAGTCGGTTCCGGGGACGAAACCAATGATGTCGGCGGGAGCGGGGACCTGTTGTGCCCGGACGAACGTGGCTGGTGTGATCGCGAGAGTGAGCGCGAGCATTGCCCGCCGCCCAAGGCGGCCCAGTCGATCGCTGGCTGCCACGGGGTCGCTGGAAGTCATGGACTGTTCCTTCAGATGAGTTTCAGCTTCTTGCCGACCGTTGCGAACGCGGCGATAGCGGCGTCCAGGTCCGCTCTGCTGTGTGCGGCGGATATCTGGCAGCGAACCCGTGCCTCCCCCTTCGGGACCACCGGGTACCCGAAGCCGGTGACGAATACGCCTTCGTCCAGCAGCATCTGGCTCACGCGGATCGCCGCCGCTGTCTCGCCAAGGATGACCGGAATGATGGGTGTTGGGCCCGCGAGCGGTTTGAAGCCGAGGCCCAGGAGTTGGTCGCGGAAATAGCGGGCGTTCTCGTGCAGCCTGGTCACCAGGTCCGGGTGGCTCCGCAGTTGGCGTACGGCGGCGCGCGCACTGGCAGCCACGGTGCAGGGGAGCGCGTTGGAGAACAGCTGGGGCCGGGACCGCTGGATGAGGTAGTCGCACAGCGCGTCCGAGGATGCGGTGAACCCGCCGGCCGCTCCGCCCAGTGCCTTGCCGAGCGTCGAGGTGATGATGTCCACATCCCCGAGCACGCCGGCGTGCTCCGCGGTGCCGCGGCCCGTCTGGCCGAGGACCCCGGTGGCGTGCGAGTCGTCAACGACGACGAGCGCGTCGTGTTCGTGCGCGATCTCGACGATCTCGGCCAGGCGGGCGACGTCCCCTTCCATGGAAAACACGCCGTCGGTCACGACGAGTCGCGTGCGGGCGTCCCGGGCCGCCAGGAGTGTGGCCCGGAGGTCATCCATGTCGGAGTGCTCGTAGACGGTGGTCGAACATTTCACGATCGCCTTGGCCAGGCGAATGCCATCGATGATCGACGCGTGGTTCAGTCGATCGGAAATGACGACATCGTCGGGTCCGAGCAACGTGGCGAACAGGCCTTCGTTCGCGTTCCAGCAGGACACGTAGCTCATCGACGCCTCGGTTCCGACCAGCTCCGCGAGGTCGTGCTCTAACGTGCGGTGGATGGTGAACGTCCCGCAGATGAACCGGACACTGGCGGTGCCGGCGCCGTAGGTATCGAGTGCGTCCTTGCCGGCTTGCACCACGACCGGATCGGCGGCGAGTCCCAGATAGTTGTTGCTCGAGAGAATGAGGATTTCGCCGCGGCCCTCCATCTGGACGCGTGGTGCTTGGGCCGTTTCGAGGTGATTGAGTCGCTTGTAGACGCCGTCCTGCTTGAACTGATCGAGCTCGGCGCGAAGCCGCTGTTCGACGGCCGTGTTCATCGCGGCTAGCCTCCGATTTCGAGAATCACTTTTCCGGCCTCGCCCGACTTGATGGCTTCCAGCGCGTCGTGGATCTGCTCCAGGGGGAAGCGATGGGTCACCACCGGCGTGGGATCGAGGCGTCCGGACGACAGGAAGGTCCGCATCTGGTGCCACGTCTCGTACATCTTCCGGCCGATGACGCCGTAGACGGTCACGCCCTTGAAGATGACATCGTTGGCGAGGTTCAACGGGACCTCGCCATGTGGCAGGCCAAGCAGGTTGACGCGACCGCCCAGGCGTACCGATTGGAACGCCTGGCGTAACGCCGCCGGATGTCCGGACATCTCGCACACCAGATCGGCTCCCTCGCCGCTGGTCGCCTCGAGCACCTGCGCGGGCACGTCGTCCCGGCTTGGGTTGAGCAGCCGGTGCGCCCCCATCCGTTCGGCGAGCGCCAATCGGGTCGGGTTGAGGTCGGATGCGATGACCTGCACCGCGCCTGCCGCTCGGGCAATCCCCACAGCGAAACACCCGATGGGCCCGCAACCAAGCACCAGCACGGTGCTGCCCGGCACCTCGCCGGTCAGCACCGTGTGAAAGGCGTTGCCCAGGGGATCCATGATGGCGCCCGTCGTCGTCGGGATGCCGTCGAGCGTCATCACGTTGGTCGACGGCATCGCGATGTAATCGGCAAACGCGCCGTCCCGATCCACCCCGATGATCGACGTGCGTTGGCAGATGTGTCCGTTCCCGGTGCGGCACTGGCGGCAGTGCCCGCAGATGATGTGGCCCTCGGCCGTGACGAGCTGCCCCACGGTGAACTCGCCACCCACGCCCTTGCCGACCTCCACGATCGCACCGGCAAATTCGTGTCCCACAGTCACCGGGGGCTTGAGTCGCCCACGGGCCCACTCGTCCCATTCCGCGATGTGCAGGTCGGTTCCGCATACACCGGCATGGTGCACGCGAATCAGCACATCGGCGGGACCACAGATGGGTTTGGGGGCCTCACACACGTCGAGTCCGGGTCCGGGGGTGGTCTTCCTGATGGCACGCATGAGGACCTCGACCGCATTGCCGTGGATTGTCTGGGGCGGCTGACCGTGCTAGATGATACTCCGAATGAAGCCGCCGTCGACTTGCAGTGCGGCGCCGGTAATATAACGCGCCGGCTCTGACGCCAGGAACGCGAACGCGGCGGCCAATTCCTCCGGCGCGCCCATCCGTCCGATCGGGACGTCAGCGACCATCGCCGCGAGGATGTCGGCGGGATCGCGCTGGTCCATCCGCGCGCGCTGTGCCACCAATTCGTCGATCCGATCCGTGCGCATGTACCCCGGACACACGACGTTGACGGTGATCCCGTCGCCGGCGACCTCGTCCGCCAGCGACTTGGCGAATCCCAGCACGCCGGCGCGCGCGGTGGACGACAGGATCAGGCCCGCGAGCGGTTGCTTGGCGGCGATGCTCGTCAGGCACAGGATGCGTCCCCACTGGCGTGCTCGCATGATCGGAACGGCGGTCCGACTCAGGTGCACCGTCGAGAGGAGGTTCAGGTCGATCGCCGCCGCCCAGCTCTCCGCTGGCGTGTCGTGAAACGGCGCCGCCGCCGGGCCGGCCGCGTTGCACACCAGGATATCGACCGAGCCGAATGCACGTCGCACGGAATCCACCAAACCTTCCGCTTCGGCGCGGAGACTGACGTCCGCAACGAACCCGGCTACCTCGGCGCGGGCATGTCGCCGCACCGCGCCGGTAGCCTCGTCGAGCCGGTCCCGCGACCGGCCGTTCAGTGCGACGCGGCATCCCTCTTCGGCGAACGCGATGGCGATTGCTCGTCCGAGTCCCGCGGATGAACCGGTGACCAGTGCCACTTTGCCTGCGATGTGGAGATCCACGACCGCTACGACGGGACGGCGACGGTGGCCGGTTCCAGGCGCACCGCGCACACCTTGAGTCCAGCCATCTTCGCGTGCGGTTCAAGCACGGGATTCGTCAGGAGGTTCGCCGCCGCCTCACGGAAGTGGAATGGGACGAACACTTGTCTGCGGGCCACCCGGTCCGAGATGCGCACGGAGATCACCATCGCGTTGCGCCGGCTCGTAATCCGCACCGGATCACCATCGGTGACTCCCAACTCCATGGCGTCATCCGGGTGCAGTTCGACGATCGCGGTCGGCTCGCGGGCGTCGAGCCCCTTCGAGCGCCGCGACATGGTGCCGGTATGCCAGTGGTACAGCTGGCGTCCAGTGTTCATGACGAACGGGTACTCGTCGTCCGGCAGTTCCCCTTTGGCGCTGAACTCCACCGCGTGGAAGGTCGCGCGGCCATCGAGGGTGGGGAACCGGTGCTCGAACAGAAACGCGGTGCCGGGATGGTCGTCCGCCGGGACAGGGTATTGCAGCCCGCCACCCCGCAAACGGTCGTAGGTCACCCCTGCCCATGACGGGGCGACCTGACGGATTTCCTCCATGACGTCCGCCGGGGACGTAAACGACGTATCGAGTCCGAGCCGCTGCGACAGGTCAACCAGGATTTCCCAGTCGGCACGCGCTTGTCCCGGCGGCTCGATCGCCTTCTCACTCAGCTGGATCCGGCGTTCCGTATTCACGAATGTACCGGTCTTCTCCGCGAACGACCCGCCCGGGAGGATGACATCGGCATACCGGGCCGTCTCGGTGAGAAACAGGTCTTGCACCGCGAGAAACTCGATGGTGCTGAACCAGGCCTCGGCGTGCGCGATGTCCGGGTCCGAGATGATCGGGTTCTCCCCCATGATGAAAAGCCCCCGGACCGGTGAGCCCTCGCGGGCCATCTCCGTGACCATCAGTCCCGGTTCGAGTGACATCGTGGTGGGATCGACCCCCCAGGCTGCGGCAAACTTGTCACGCTGTGCCGGGTCCGAAACCGATTGGTAGTCAGGGTACACGAACGGGATGGCGCCCATATCCGAGGCGCCCTGGACGTTGTTCTGTCCGCGCACCGGCATCATGGCCGCTCCCCAACGCCCGATCATTCCGGTGGCGAGAATCAGATTGAGCATCGCCATGACCATGTCGTGGCCGGCCAGGTGCTGCGTGAGTCCCATCGCCCACAGGGTCGTCGTGTTCGGACCCCGGGCGTACCGCTCCGCGGCCGCGCGGATGACCTCCACCGCGATGCCGGTGATGGCCGCGGTCCGTTCGAGCGTGTACGGCTCGATCGCCGCGCGCACGCGGTCGAAGTCGTGCGTTCGCGTCGCGATGAACGCGCGGTCCTCCAGCCCCTCCGCGACGATGTGGCGGAGCATCCCGTTGTACAGGGCGACGTCGGTCCCCGGCTGCATCTGTAAGTGCACGTCGGCCCGGGCGGCGAGTTCCGTCCGGCGAGGATCCGCGACGATCAGGAACGCGCCGCGCACATGCGCCCGCTTCAGCGAGGCGCCGAACACGGGGTGCGTCTCGGTCGTGTTGGTGCCGGCGATGAAGATCACATCGCACGCCTCTTCGACTTCGCGCATCGACCCGGACGCGGCCGCGGTATTGAGCGCGGCCGACATGGCCGACACGCTTGTCGAATGACACAGCCGCGTACAGTGGTCCACATTGTTCGTGCCGAGCGCGCCACGAAACAGGCGCTGGAGAAGGTAGTTCTCTTCGTTGGAACACTTGGCGCTTTGGAACACCGCGGTGGCCCGCGAACCGGAGTCATCGCGGATCCGCCTCAATTCCTGTGCCGTGAGCTCGAGCGCTTCGTCCCAGGTCGCTTCGCGGAACGGCGCGAACCAGGACACGGGGGTGGCGGCACGGTCGCGGATATCGGAAGTGACGCGATCCAGCAGGGGGAGATCCCGCAGGCGCTTGCCGACCGCGCGCGGGGGCGCCGGCGACTTCGCCGCGTGGCCCTCTTGCGAAATGGTCGTCCACGGTCCCGCGCGCCGTTCGCTCCCGCGCGGACCGTCCCACACCCAGCGGCCGTCCCGCTTGGCCCAGCCGCGGCGGATGAGGGGGGTGCCGAGCCGATCCCGATGCTGCGTGAAGTCATACCCGAATCGGCCTTTCACGCAGGTCGATCCGTCGTTCGGCGTGACCTCCGCGAAGGACGGAGACGTCACGCGCGCAATCTCGTTGTCCTTGACGTGGAGATCCAGCTGACACCCGACGCCGCAGTACGGACAGACCGATCGGACGACCCGGTCGGCGGCGACCCGCGCCGTGCCGAACCGGTCCCTTGGCATCACCTCGAAAATGGCGCCGGTCGGGCAGACCCGCACGCACTCGCCGCACCACGTGCAGGCGGCCTTGTCCGGGTCCCCATCCCCCCCCACCACGATCTGCGCCCCGGCGCCGCGAAAGGCGACATCGAGCACGCCCACGACCTGGATATCCTCGCACGCACGCACGCAGCGCGTACACAAGATGCACGTGCTCATGTCATGGGAGATCATCGGATCGCCGGGGCGCTCGTCGCCGGCACGCAGCGGGAGCGCATGCGACGCGACGGTCCGTGGTGTCACCTCGTAGCGGGTCACGTATTCTTCGAATTCGTTGCGCGGTCCGGTGGCGCCGTTGAGCAGGTGGTCGGCCGGATACCGCTCGAGCAGCATCTGCAGCACCCCGCGTCGGGCCCGAACCACGTCCGCCGACGCGGTTTCGATCCGCATCCCCTCGGTAACGGTCGTCGCACACGCCGGGAGCAGCTTCTCCGATCCCTCCACCGCGACCACACAGATCCGGCAGTTGCCGACGACCGGGAGTTTGGGATACCAACAGAGCGTTGGAATAGCGATCTGCGCGGCCTGCGCCGCCGCGAGAATGGTCGCGTCGTCGCGGGTATCCACGCGCCGTCCGTCGATGTGGATGATCGTCATGTCTTGCAATATCCCGCGTCGCATCGTCTGCTGCAAGACACGTCGCGTTCTCCAAGCCGTTGGCGGAATGTCGGTTGGCTGGAAAAAAGTATTGCGTGTTTTCCTTTCATTCACAATATTGGGCGCGGCTCACCACACCGGTGTGTCCGGGCAGTTCGAGGAACACTCTTGCAGGAGGAGTGACACATGGCGGCGAAGAAGAAGGCCCGCAAGGCGGCGAAGCGGAAACCCGCGAAGAAAGCGGCGAAGAAGAAAGCTGCGAAGCGGAAGACGGCCAAGAAGAAGACGGCCAAGCGGGCCAAGAAGCGCTAGACCCGCGGTACGCTGTACGTTGCACGGGGGCCGGCCTGCTGCCGGCCCCGCGACGTTCTAGGGATTGACCGTCGGCTTGCGAGCCTGGAACCAGCGGCCGAGCCGATCTCCCGATACCACCGGCAGGACCCACCCGCGATAGCTGCTCTGGAGCGCTTCAGGGGCCAGCGCGTGAATGTCGACGCGGCGCTCGACGGGCGGAATGAGATGCCAGCCTCCCTGTGCGGTCCGGGCCTTCGCGGTCTCGATCAGCGGGACTCGCAAAGCGGGATCGAGGTCCGTGAGCCTGCCGGCGTCAAACACGACTACCGTTGGCGTCACGTCCGGGAACCACCGCCCCAGCGTCACCACCATGGCCTGGACCCGATGCCCGAGCGCCTCGGTCGTGGCGCGCGTCTCGACCGCCTCGATTCCCTGCAACGTCTCATCGATAACCAACACGCTCGTGTCGTGGGCCGCGAGGAAGAACGCGTAAGGCGCCGCGCCGCTCCCGATGACGAGGACATGGTCGGCGGGCTCCAGCAGTGGCGCCAGGTCGACCAGAGGTCCGTCGGTCGGGACGCCCCAGTGTGTTGGCGCGCGCTGCGCGCGACGCAGGCGGATGTGTCGCTGGCGCCACCGACGGAAGGTCGGAAGCTTGAGCCGGCGCATGATGAGCCGATCGACATGCTCCAGGACCAAAACCTCCGTCAGCAGCAACTGCCCTTCCGGCCCGGCGTCCAGTTCGCGGACCGCGTCGTCGGCGATGGCGAGCAGTTCGCCGCGGGACAGTTGGTTCTTGAAGTCCTCGATCCGTTGCTCGATGAACTCCCCATACTCCTGCCGGAGCGACAGGGGATGCGACGCGCGCCGGTGCTCCGGGACGGGTTGGGTCAGCATGGCTCGACATGCACGACGACCTGCGTCAGCTGAAGGTCGTCGCGCAAGCGGCCCTCGACCTCATCCGCAATCTCATGCGCGGCTTCGACGCTGGCTTCCCGATCGACCGCAATCGTCAGTTCCGCGAAGGTCTCTTCGGGAGATCGCCGCGAACGGATGTGATAGGCGCGGTGCACGCCGTCCACCCGCTCGGCCGACGCCCGAATGTCCTGGGCGGGCGCGCCCTCCTCGTCGACGAGCACCGGGATCGATCGGCGCACGATCGACATCGCCAGCGCCACGATGACCCCGGATACCATCAGCGCCACGATGGGATCCGCCATGCCAACCCCGGCCCTGGAGAGCAGTACCCCGACCAGGACCCCGATGGTAATGACCACATCCGCCTTGGTGTGGGTCGCGTCGGCGAGCAGAAGGTCGCTGTGCAGCTGGTGACCGCGAGAGGATTCGTAGGCCGCCACGACCGTGTTCACGAGGAGCGTTGCCACCAGCAGCCCCAGCTCGACCGGTCCCACGACCAGCGGCTCGGCGCCGGCGGCGAGCCGCTGCACCGCCCCCTTGACCAATTCGAATCCGCTGATAGAGAGGAATGCGACGATGCCCAGCGCCCCGAGCGTCTCGAACTTCCCGTGACCGTATGGGTGGTCGTCATCGGGCTCCTTGGTGGCGATGGCGATCACCGCCAGCGCGAGCACGTTGTTCATCGCATCGACCGCGGAGTGCACGCCGTCGCCGAGGACCGCGAGGGAGCCCGTGCTGAAGCCGATGACGAACTTGGCCCCCACGACGATCAGATTGGCGACGAGGAGGCCGGCGAGTACCCGCGTAATTCGTTTCTTGCGATCGGGTACGCCCGTTCGACCGTTGGGCATCCCACAACGTTATGAAGGCCGGCGGCAGTGTCAACAGCGGCCGGGCCGCCCTGCACACCCCACGGTCGTTCGGGTCGCGCCGCGCAGTGCGACGCGGGGCATCACACCCGGTCCGACCGGTGCTCAACGGTCGGGCCGCAGCCGCCTCGCGTCGTGCAGGTAGATATGTTTGATGTCGCGAGCCGCGCAGGTCGTATTGACGTGCAGCAGGACACGAATGCATCGCGGGAGGCCACCGGCGACGTCGATTTCGGCGGCACCGAGCAGTGCCACGTCCGTCCAACCAAGCGTACGGGCGGCCCGCGCGGGATACTCGCTGGTCAGGTCCGGCGTGACGGTGAAGATGACGCTCGCAATGTCGTCAGTCGACAGCGCGTTCGCCGAGACGATCGCCTCGAGGAGTTCCCGCGTGGCGTCAATGACCACGTGAGGGTCGTTGCGCGCTACACTGGTGGCCCCGCGTATTCCGCGCACTGGCATAGGAGTCTAGCTCGTGTCCGTTGATGTCCGACTCATCGCGATCGTGGATCCGGCCTCCGTACGGGACCCCCTCGGCATGGTATGCGCCGCAGAAGCAGGAGGAGCGACGGCGGTACAGATTCGCATGAAGAATAATAGCGCTTCCGTGATGCTCGACTGGGCGCGTCGCTTCATCACGGCCCTTGCCGTCCCCGTGTACGTGAACGACCGAGCTGATGTGGCCTGGGCGGCGGGTGCGGTGGGCGTGCATGTCGGGGCGGATGACCCCTCGGCCGTGGCGCTGCGCGACGCGTCGCCGCCGCACTTCCGTATCGGGGTGTCCGTCGGTGACGAACACGAGGCCGATGCGGTTCGTCATGCCGCCGCGGACTACTGGAGCGTCGGGGCGATGTACCACACGCGAACCAAATCCGATGCCGGGCCGCCGATCGGGCCGACCGGACTCTCCCGGCTGGCTCGCCTGGCGCCACAGGGGATCCCGATCGTGGGGATCGGCGGGATCACGCTCGAAACCGCCAGCGCCGTGATGGCCGCCGGGGCGAGCGGCATCGCGGTGTCCTCAGCGATCTTCGGAGGACCGGATCCGGAAACGGCCGCCCGGCGTCTGCGCGACGCGGTGGACGCCGCCGGGCGGGTGGCCTAGCGCTCCGACGCTCCCCGGATCCGCGCGATGGCCGCGTTGTGTTCGCGCAACGTGCGCGAGAACACATGATGCCCGTCGGCCCGCGCCACGAAGTAGAAGAAGTTCGTGCGTGCCGGATAGAGCGCGGCTGCAAGACTCGCCGCCGAGGCTGCGCCGATCGGGCCGGGAGGCAACCCGTCGATCTGGTAGGTGTTGTACGGAGATGCCAGGGCGTAGTCCTTCTGGAACAACCGCCGGCGACGCCCGAGTGCGTAGATGACCGTCGGATCGGCTTGCAACCGCCAGCCCGCCCGCAGGCGGTTGTGGTACACCGAAGACACGAACGGCCGGTCTCGATCATGCAGGACCTCTCCCTCGATGATCGACGCGAGGATCACGATGTCGTGTCGCGTGAGGCCAAGCGTGTCCGCCCGCGCGTCCCACGCCGGTCGCCAGCGAGCTTCGAACTCGGCCAGCATCTGCCGCACGACCTCGGTGGCCGAGACGCCGACGCGCACGTGATACGTCGATGGATAGAGATACCCTTCGAGCGTGGCCGCACCGGCCCCCACCCGATCCAAGAGGGCCGCATCCCGCGCGGCGACGAGCACCGAGTCCGCTGGGATACCGAGCTGCGTCTCCACGGCCCCCGCGAGTTCCGTGAGCATGCTGCCCTCGGGAATGACCAGCCGCTCGAGCGCGGTGCTGCCCGACGCGAGCATGCGGAACACGTCGGGGGTGGCGAGGCCGCGAGGGAGATCGTACACCCCCGCCTGAATGCTGCGATCGAGTCCGCGCAGCCGCGCGTACAGCCGGAACCAGCGGGTCGATCCGATCACACCGTGTACCTGGAGCGACTCGGACACGGCGGTGAATCCCGCACCGCGCGGCACGGTCACCCGGACCGACTCCCGTGTGGCCGGCTTGCCGCACGCCGCGAGCACCAGGAGTGCCCCCACGGTGCGGCGCATCAGGCCGGTCTGGTGTCCAGGTAGGACTGCAACAAGACCGTGGCCGCCAGCTGGTCGACGTCCCCGCGGCGGCCGCGCGTGCCGCCACCCAGATCGCGCACCGCGCTCAACGCCCGTGCCGTGCTCATGCGCTCGTCGAGCAAGGTCACCGGGAGTCCCGTCTTCTGACCAAGCAACGCGGCCAGCTCCCGCGCGGCGCGCGCCGCCGGTCCGTCGGATCCGTCGCCCTCCAGCGGCAGTCCAACCACCAGGTGGCTCGGACGGTGCGCGTCGATATGGCTCTTGAGTTGTTGCAGGGGGAACCGCTTGCCGCTGCGGCGGGTCAGCGTCGCGAGCGGTTGCGCGATGGTCCGGCTGGGATCGGAAAGTGCGAGACCGATCCGTTTCTCGCCCCAATCAATGGCCAGCACCCGATTCGAGGGCGGTGACGGGTCGTTCATCCCTGCTGCATGGTGGCGAAGAACTCTTTGTTGTTCTTGGTGCGCTTCATCCGCTCGAGCAGGAACTCGATCGCCTCGACCGTCGGCATGTCTGCCAGGAAATTGCGCAGCAGGTACACCTTCATGAGTTCCTCCTTGTCGAGCAGGAGCTCCTCCTTACGAGTCGAGGTCCGCTGCACGTCGATGGCCGGGTAGATGCGACGGTCGGCGATGCCTCGGTGCAGCACCAATTCCATGTTACCCGTGCCCTTGAACTCCTCGAAGATGACCTCATCCATCCGGCTTCCGGTCTCGATCAGAGCCGTCGCAATGATCGTCAGGGACCCGCCGCCTTCAATATTTCGCGCGGCGCCAAAGAACCGCTTGGGTTTCTGCAACGCGTTCGCATCCACGCCGCCGGACAGGATCTTGCCCGAATGGGGAATGACAACGTTGTGCGCGCGGGCGAGGCGCGTAATGGAGTCGAGCAAGATGATGACGTCACGACCGTGTTCCACCAGGCGCTTGGCCTTCTCGATCACCATGTCAGCCACCTGGACGTGCCGATCCGCTGGCTCGTCGAACGTCGACGAAATCACCTCCGCCCGCACGTTCTCCTCCATGTCGGTGACTTCCTCGGGACGCTCATCGATCAACAGGACAATCAGTGTCACTTCCGGATGGTTCTCGGTGATCGAGTTGGCGAGCTTCTGGAGCAGGATGGTCTTGCCGGCCTTGGGTGGCGCGACGATGAGCCCGCGCTGCCCGCACCCGATGGGTGAGAGGATGTCGACGACGCGCGTCGAGAGATCGGCGTCGGCGCGCTCCAACCGCAGCCGTCGATCCGGGTAACGCGGCCGCAAGTTGTCGAACGCGATCCGATGCTTGGCCTTCTCCGGATCTTCGAAGTTCACCTGCTCGACCTTCAGTAGAGCGAGGTAGCGCTCGCCTTCTTTCGGTGGCCGCACCTGGCCAAGGACCGTATCGCCGGTGCGCAGGTCGAACCGCTTGATCTGGCTTGGACTCACGTAGATGTCGTCAGGCCCATAGAGATAATTCCAGTCCTGACTCCGCAGGAAGCCGTACCCCTCGGGGAGAATCTCGAGTACGCCTTCGCCGCGCAGGACGGTATCCGAATCGAGCAGTTGTTGCTCGATACGGAAGATCAGATCCTGCTTGCGCATGCCCGAGTAGTTGGTGATGTTGAGTTCTTCGGCCATCGCGTGCAACTCGGCGACGGATTTGCTCTTCAGTTCAGCGATGTCCACGGGTGGACTCCATGCATTGCGGAAGGTCGTGCTGGGCTAGTGTACACAAGACAACTGCCCGGGTGTGGGCTGGGTGACCGAGGTATGGCTCAGCGGGTCGGTGGAAGTGCGTGAAGATAATAGGTCCCCGGCAAACAAGCGTCAAGAGGCCCGGTGAATGCACTAGCGAAGTTCCTCCTGTACTGGAGGACGACCGTGGCCCGCGATCGCGAGATCGTCGAGGCCGTCGTGCGTGACGAACATCGCGGTCCATCCCCCGAACTGCGGGCGGCGCTCGATGAGTGGCCCGGTCTCCACTATTGGGCTTCCCGCGCGGACGCCGGCCGTCTGGTCCTCGTGCGGGCCCTCGCGCCGGCTCCGCGCGAGCGCTGGTGGATTCACATCGCGCTGTTTGCCGCGACATTTGTCACCGTGTGGATGGGGGGGGCGCTGCTCCTCGGCGTGACCACCAGCACGCTGGACTGGATCGGTGGCGGGTTCTACGTCCCGCCCGCTGCCATCGTCGCGTGGATGAAGCAGAATCAGGGTGGGCTCTCCTTTGCCATGGCCCTCATGGGCATCCTATTGTCCCACGAGATGGGGCATTACTTCGCCGCCAAACGGTACGGAATCAGTGCCTCGCTGCCTTACTTCCTGCCGGCGCCGATCGAATTGAATTTCTTTGGGACCTTCGGCGCGTTCATCCGGCTGCGCAGTCCTGTCGTCGACCGGCGTCAGTTGATGGACATTGGCGCGGCGGGGCCGTGGGCGGGGTTCGTCGTGGCGCTCCTCATGCTCGGGATCGGACTGCAGCGCTCGTTCCCGATTACCGGGTCGGAGGTCGATGCGGCGATGATTGTCTCGATCGGCCGCAACCAGCTCGTACTCGGTGACTCCCTGCTGACCTATTGGCTCCGAGCGATGATCGTCGGCGGTGGCGTTGTCGAGTTGCACCCGCTGGCCGTGGCAGGGTGGGGGGGGCTGCTCATTACGAGCTTGAACCTCTTCCCGTTGGGACAACTCGACGGGGGCCATATCCTCTACGCGCTGCTGAGCGACCGACAACGCTATATCGGCATGTTGGCGTGGATAGGCCTCGTGGTCCTCGGGTGGTGGTTCAAGCCGTGGTGGATTTGGGCTGGGCTCGCGCTCGTCCTTGGGGGGGGGCGGCTCGCCCATCCGCGGGTCTTGGAACGACGCCGCCCACTTCCCAAATGGCGCTGGGCGGTCGGTTGGGCATCGATAGCCCTGTTCGTCCTCAGCTTTTCCCCAATCCCTATCCTTATATAGTGAGGGAACGTGGTGAGGGGCCAACGCACCGGTCCCCCCGACTGCTCCAACTGACCGGTTACGTGCTGCAGCCGGCCGGTCGGATTGCGTAAGTCCTAGCATTCATTATATTTGCGCAAACTCGCGGAGATTGTGATGCCCGCGCAGCAGGTTCGGTACGGCCAGCCAGATCCGAGTGAACCGATCATCCATGAGCTGCCTTCCATGCGGTTCGGGGCTGATGAGGTACCGATTCGCCTTGTCGTCAGACGGGCCGACGACGGCACTTGGCGAGGTCGCCTTGTTTTTGGCGCGGGGGATGGGGACCCCCCGCCGTCCACTGCCGAGATTTTCTTCGGCGTCAACGAAACGGATCTGTGGGAATCCGTGCGTGACCTTCGCGAGCATCACGTACGCGACCTCTACCGGTCTCTCATCGAATGACCGAGCCCCATGACGAGATGCGGCGGTTGCGACACGACTTGGCGAACCCGCTGGCGGCGGTCCTGGCGGAAGCGCAGTTACAACTGCTGAATCCCGAAGCGCTCTCCGAGGAGGTCGCGACCTCGTTTCGAGAAATCGAACGTTTGGCGCGCCGCATGCGAGATATGCTCCAGGCCAAGCCCTAGTCGGCGATTGTAGCGCCCCCCCCACACTTTCGAGCCGGCCGCGAAAGCCCCAAATTGCCAAGTGACCATCGCATGCCCCGGGGCGTCCGCCGGCACGGATTCTGCTCCTTGACGTGCGCTGGGTGGGCTGCGAAGTTCTCCCACCCCTTTCCTTCCTGCGTTCCCGTTGGTGGAGTGTCGTATGACTGCTGTTCAACGTCTCGTTCCACTGGTGGTGGTCGGCACGCTCGTGGCGTGCGGTGGGAGGCCGACAGAAGTCTCTCCCGCTGAAATCCCCGAAATCCAGGCACGCCTGGAGAGAGAGCCGCAGAACGGTGAGTTGGTGTTGCGATACGCGGCGGCACTATTCTCTGCCGACCGCTGCGACACCGCCGTGGCGACGGCGCGCGCCGGGATGCGTCTCGCGCCTGGTAAGGCCGTGGGCCCGTTGATCGTCGGACAGTGCCTCGAGCAGGCCGGCGACCCCACACAGGCTATCGGCGTGTACCGGGCCTACGTGGCCACCTTCCCGGACGCGCCCGGCGTCTCGGCCGTACGTGCGCGCGAGATGCTCGCGGTGCGTGCGCAGGCGACCAACCTGGCGCGCGCGGCATTGCAGCAGGAGACCCAGTTGACGGCTGCCTCCGCCGACCCACAGGCCGTCGCGGTGTTGCCGCTCCAAATAACGGGAGATTCGACCTATCTCCCATTGTCCCGCGGGTTGGCGCAGATCATGACGTCGGATCTTGGGTTGCTGCAACGATTCCGCATGGTTGAACGCATGCGGATCGGCGCGCTGCTCGACGAGATTCAGTTTTCACAGGGACAGCGGGTCGATCCGAGTACCTCCGCCCGGGTCGGCCGTTTGATGCAGGCCGGGCGGTTGGTGCAGGGTCTCGCCGCGATTCCCGACGAGCGGAATGTGCGACTCGAGGCCTCGGTTGTGCGGGCCTCGGGTGAGGTGACAGGGCCGGAATCGACGACCGGACGGTTCCGCGATCTGCTGCAGATGGAGAAGCAGATCGTCATCGGGCTGGCTGCACAGCTCGGCTACACCTTGTCGGAAGCCGAACGCCAGACGATTCTCGAGAATGGGACGGAGAGCCTGGCGGCGTTCCTCGCCTATTCCTCGGGTCTGGTTGCGGAGGACCTCGGTGACTTTAGCGCGGCCGCGGCGTACTACTCGCAAGCCGTGCAAAGCGATCCCGGATTCCAGGCGGCCCGCCAGGGGTACCAGGCCAATCAGTCCGCCCCGACCGTTCAACAGGCGTCGGCCGGACAGGTGACCACGGTTGCCGCGCAGACGGTGGAGCCGCCCTCCGCCGCGGATCCCGTCGGAGACGCCATCGGCTCCACCGTTGGTGATGTCGCCGCGACCCAGGCAGAGCAGGTCGCCGACGTGACGCAGACGGTGCAACAGGCGTCCACCACCACCACCGCGACTCCGCCCCCGCCTCCGATCACCACGACGGTGACGGCGACGGGGACGATTCGCATCATCTTCCGACTGCCATGACTACCCGACGCATAGGACTCGTGCTCGCCGCCGCGCTCGTGCTGCCGCTCAGCGCGCAGGCTCAGTTCAGCCGGATTCGGAGCGGCGTGCTGTTCGAGAGCTATAAGTTCGATGACGGCCTGATCTACAACAAGGTCACCGAGATGACGATCCCGATCGGGATCGACGTCGCCCTCGGTCGCTTTGCCACGGTGACGTTGTCCACCGGCTACGCCACCGTCGACCTCAAGAGTGCCGATCCGAGCCAACTGACGAACCAGTCGTTGTCAGGTCTGCTCGATACTCAGGTTCGATTCGGCGTGAATGTCGTTCCCGGCAGGTTGATCGCGCTCGTGACCGGCACCGCGCCAACCGGGATCAAGACGGTCAAACGGAACGAACTCGCGATTCTCGGAGCCTTGTCTTCCGATCTCATTGGCTTCGCGTCGCCGACGGTGGGATCCGGTGGGAGCGTTGGAGGCGGATTCGCCGGTGCCATCCCGGCGGGGCGGTTTGCGCTGGGGCTGGGAGCAACCTACAAGCTGCCGTTGCAGTATCAGCCGGTGGTCAACGACACCGACGAACTGAAACCCGGCGCCGAGATGCGTTTCCGGGCTGGCCTCGAAGGCCCGCTGGCGCGACAGACCTACCTCCGCGTGGCCGGGATCTTTGCAATACGAAGCAAGGACGAGGTCGCGGCCGTGGCGCAGCCTGGTGTAGGCAACCGCATGATCGGCTATCTCGCGTTGAGTCAGGGGTTCGGTAGCGCGCAACTGACCCTGTACGGGTTTGACGTCTATCGCGCCGGCCCATCCGTCGAGAGCACGCCCGTAGGCGCGGCGATCCTCCCGAAGGGCAACCTGATCGCCGCCGGAGCGCGACTCGCCCTTCAGCTCGGACGCACCACGACGATCGGTCCGCGATTCGAGTTCCGGTATTCCGCGGCCGCCGAGGATGCCACAGCTACCAAGCTCGACCGGCAGGGCAACTCGATGCGGTTTGGCGTAGATATCCGCCAGGCGCTTTCGCAGGCGTTCTCGCTCGTCGTCCAGGGCGGGGCGGTTACGGGGAACGTCGTTCAGGGTGGGAGTGACGTGGGGTTCAACGGATTCCGTACCAGCCTGTTCCTCGAGCTGACGCCGTAGTCTCGCGGCCTTCAGCTCAGCGACGCCCGGAACCCACACAGGTCCCGGGCGTTTTGCTTACGCCCCGCCGGTGTCCAGGCGCTGGTGACGGTCGACGCTGGCGGGGGAGTTGAGCTGTGGAGTCCGGTGATGCATCGTACGGGTGCCGCCCGTTACCCGTCACCGTCGCCTTCGTCCCACCCTCACCATTGAGATCGGATTCATGACCGAATCGCACGCCCTGATTACCAACGATGCCGTCGTGCTCGGCCTGCTGGCGGCAACCCTCGGCGTCGTCTTCTACACCTCCAGCAGCGACCGGCCGCTGTTTCGCGCGTTCTACAAGTACGTGCCGGCGCTTCTGCTGTGCTATTTCATTCCGTCGCTGTATAACACCTTCGGGTTGATCGATGGTGAGCAGTCCCGGCTCTACTTCGTTGCGTCGCGTTTCCTGCTGCCCGCCACGCTCGTCATGCTCACGTTGAGCATCGACCTGGAAGGCATCGTGGGTCTCGGGCCGAAGGCCCTGATCCTGTTCTTGACCGGCACGGCGGGGATCGTGCTCGGCGGACCGCTGGCGATCCTCCTGTTCTCGGTCGTGAGCCCGGATACCGTCGGCGGGGCGGGACCGGACGCGGTCTGGCGCGGTTTCACGACCGTGGCGGGCAGCTGGATCGGCGGGAGTGCCAACCAGGCGGCCATGAAAGAGGTCTTCGAGGTCGGGGACGAAGTCTTCTCCGCCATGGTTGCCGTGGATGTCCTCATAGCCAACGTGTGGATGGCCGTGTTGTTATTTCTCGCCGGACGGTCGGAAGCGATCGACCGGCGGGCCGGTGCCGATACGACGGCGCTGGTCGAACTGCGCAGGCGCGTCACGGCGTTCCAAGAGAAGATCGCCCGCATCCCGACACTGACCGATCTGATGCTCATCCTTGCCGTCGGATTCGGGGTGACCGGGGCCTCGCATGTGCTCGCCGATTGGCTGGCACCATTGATCGAACGCACCGCGCCGCAACTGTCCCGCCTCAGCCTCACGAGCAGCTTCTTCTGGCTGGTCGTATTCGCGACGACGGGGGGATTGGCCCTGTCGTTCACGCGGGCCCGCAACCTCGAGGGGGCCGGGGCCTCGAAGATCGGTTCCGCCATGCTGTACATCCTGATCGCGACCATCGGCATGAGCATGGACATCACCGCCGTCGTGGACCGGCCCGGACTGTTTGCCGTCGGGGCGACCTGGATGGTGATCCACGCCCTGCTGCTCTTGTTCGTCATGCGGCTCCTCAAGGCACCCGTGTTCTACATGGCCGTCGGCAGCCAGGCGAATGTCGGTGGCGCCGCGTCCGCGCCGGTCGTCGCCTCCGCGTTTCACCCGACCCTGGCGCCGGTCGGTGTGCTCCTCGCCGTCCTCGGTTATGCGATCGGTACGTATGGGGCATGGATAACGGGCCAGCTGATGCGGCTGGTCGCTCCCTGACGATCCGTCGGGATGAGCGAGGTGGTCGGTGGAACAAGGGCGCTCGCGGGCTGTCGGTTCCGCTTCAACGTCCCGCGATGGCACGCGTGGGGGGCGGTGAATGAATCACCCGTCGAGTCGGGCCACACGAGCCTCGAACTGCTGTGCCGCTTTCCGATCGGACGGCCGAATGGTCTTGACGATCACCACCGCGACGATCAGCACACCGTACGGCACCTACCCGCGTGCGTTGCGTCGGTACCGCCGCCGTCCACGGGATCCCTTCGGCGGCGCACAGGTCGGCGAGCCAGTACCAGGTGAACGTGCACACGACAACGACGAGCCTGCCCGGTACGGCGTGATAGAACCGCATGACGGTCTCCCCCTGGGTTGAACGAAGGGCCTCACCTGCCGATCCTGTATGCTTTGGGAGGAGGCCTGCATGAATATCACAGAGATGGGACTGGCGGACTGATGAGCGGGAATATGCGGTGAGCGGATCAGGCTGGATGTGGCCGCGGGAACACGGTGCCTACGCCGAGTTGGGGTTCCCCATCCTGACGGCGCTCCTCCTCGGTCGCCCGACCACTCCGGCGATGGCGTTCGCGGTTGCCGCACTGGCCGGGTTTCTCGCGCACGAACCGATGGTCATCCTGCGAGGTGGACGAGGCGTACGGCGGGCGGAACTGCTGGGGCGAGCGGCACGCAGGCGCATCGCGGGGCTCGTGGCTATGGGGTTGGCCATCGGTGCCGTCGGCGTCATAACGGCACCTGCCGGCGCTCGATGGGCACTCGGGGCTCCCGTTTCCGGGGTTGCACTACTGGTGCCGGCGGTCATGCGCGGGCAGGAGAAGACGCTCTTTGCCGAATTGATCATGGCGGCCACTCTCGCCTCCATGATGTTGCCCATCGGCCTGGCCGCGGGCCTGACGTGGCCCGTGGTGACCGTCGTCGGCGGCGTGTGGCTGGCGGCGTTTGCCGTCGCGACGGTGCTGGTTCACGCCGTGAAGGCATGGCAACGTACCCCTACGGCACGCGTCATCGGTGCCGCGGCTTCGCTCCTTGCAGGTGCCGTCGCATCTATCGCCGTTTTCGCCGCCGCCCTGGGATTCGTACCGCCGCTGATCGGGTTGGCGCTCGTACCGACACCCGTCGTCGCGCTCGCCACCGCGGCACTCCGCGTCCACCCCCGACAACTTCGCCGGGTAGGGTGGGCCGTCGTGGCGGCGAACGCGACCACGCTCGCCCTGCTGCTCGCAGCCTAAAGTTCAACCTTCTCGGTCGGCTCGGGCGCCTTGAGAGGATCGCGCACGGCATCGACCTCGACATGCAACAACTCGGCGATTGCCGCCCGCGCCAGGCGCGGCGGGCTCGCGAGCCAGGTGACGTCCAGCCCGGAAACATAGAAGTAGTGAACCTGCCCGTGCCCGAACACCGAATGCAGCACAACCTCTCCTACCGTCGCCCGGGTGTGGTGGCCGTATCCGCCGGTCCCGGAACTCATCCGGTCCGCCATCGCCGCGAGTTCGGCCTGCGCATCCTCAGGAGTGGCAAACCGGCTCACGTAGAGCGTCGCTCGCAGGTGCTCCGGGCCGTACCGGCCGATGTACGTGTCGCCGGCGGTCACTTCGCCCTCATAGATACCGCCGAGCGCCTCTGTCGCCGCCTGCCCGGTCACCGACTCGGACAGCACGAGTCCATGGATCACTTCGGGGAGCATGGCGGCCGCCTCGTTGCCGCCATTGGCGCAACCGATCCACGTCAGCACGAGGGCGCCGACGGTCGGTATCCGCAAGCACTGCGCGACGTTCTGCATCATACCCGTCTCCGGCTCATGTCTCAGGGGGGCATCGACCAACCACAGGGATGCCGCGTACGCGGTCGCATGTTCGCCAGACGAACCCCAATGACTCGTGAACGATCTGTGAAGTGATCTTCGAGATGACGGATCGCTGGCTGGCTCAGCCGCGTCGGTCCCCTTATTGTTGGGCCCATCGCTCTCCACCCTCCGAACCCGCCGGTGCCACCATGAAAGCCACTTCGTCGCTAGCCGTATCGCTCCTGGGCCTCCTCGTGACGGCCACCACGGTCGTCGCACAATCGATCCCGTCACCGGAAGCACACTTTGGGCACGCGATCGGCGCGGATCGCACGCTCGTCGGCTGGGATGGAATCGTGGAGTACATGCAGTTGGTAGGGCGCCGCTCTGACCGCGTGAACGCCCGCGAGGTGGGAACGACGACCCTGGGCCGTCCGTTCCTGCTCCTGGAGATCTCGAGTCCGGCCACGCTGCGCGATATCGACCAATACAAGCGACTGCAGCAGCGGCTCTACTTCCAGGACCATCGGCCCGGACAGGACCCGGACGTCTTGCGTTCCGAGCGCGACCGCGACGACCTGTTTGCCCGTCACAAGGCGGTCGTCCTGATCACCGCCACCATCCACTCGACGGAGGTGGGGGCGGCTCAGATGAGCCTCGAACTCGTCCATCACCTCGCGACGGACAACAGTCCGCGGACGCGGAAGATCCTCGACAACACGATCTTCTTGCTCGTGCCGAGTCTGAATCCGGATGGTCAGGACATGGTGGCGGAATGGTACGATCGATACGTCGGCACGGAGTACGAGGCGGGAGCCATGCCGTGGCTGTACCATGCCTACGTCGGACACGACAACAATCGCGACATGTACATGTTCTCCCAGCAGGAGACGCGATTGATTGGGGACATCCTGTACAAGGAGTGGTTCCCGTCGATCTGGCTGGACGAGCACCAGATGGGCTCGACCGGGCCGCGCATCTTCACCATGCCGGCGACGGATCCGATCAACCCGAACGTGCACCCGCTCATCTATACGCTGAATGGAGTATATGGGCAGGCCCAGGCCGCGGCCCTCGAGGCCGCGGGCAAAGTCGGCATCGCGTACGACTACGTGTACACGAATTTCTGGCCCGGAGCGATGGCGTGGACCGGATGGTGGCACAACCAGGTCGGGATGCTGACCGAAGTGGCCAGTGTGCGGATCGCGACCCCGACCGAGCAGGACACGGAGGCCCTTGGGGTGACGACTTCGGGGCCGCGGGGATTCGGCGGGGGCGATCCCGCTGGACCGCTGCCGAGGCCGCGTGACACCCAGCCCCGCACCAGCTATCCGCGTCCGTGGCTGGGCGGGACCTGGACGCTCCGTGATATCATCGACTACGAATTGATCGTCTCGATGGCTCTGCTCGAGACCGCCGCCGACACCCGCGATCAGCTGCTGCGGCAGATCCATGAAGTCAATCGCTCGACGATTCTCGAGTTCCAGCAAGGGCACCCGACCAGCCGCGAGAACGCCTACGGCGCGGTCGCGGAGGCACTGCGCAGTCGTGAGCCGGCCAGCGGTCGTCGGTTCGCGGGCCACGGTGGCGCGGCCGGGACGCCGTATGCGGTGGTGATCGACCAGGACCAGCATGATCCACCGACCGTGGCGAAACTGCTCCAGACGCTGCAGCGGGGTGGCGTGATCATCGAACGCGCCCGCGGCGCGTTCCAGGCGGGCGACAGCGAGTACGCCGCGGGCACCTACGTCATCCGCCTTGGACAGGTGTTTGGGCGATATGCCAAGGAAATGCTGGAAGTCCAGACCTATCCCGAGGTGCGCGCTACACCGCAGTCACCCCCGCAGCCCCCGTACGACGTGACCGCGTGGTCGCTCGGCATGCAGATGGGCGTCGACGTCACGTTCGTCGACCGCCCATTCGAGACATCGCTCGAGCGGGTTGCCGATGTGGGGGTGCGCGTCGGCGGTGTGACGGGAACGGGCGACGTGTTCGTGCTGCCGGCGCGATACAACGACGCCTTAGCGGTGGTCAATGCGGTATGGCAAGAAGACGGACGGGTGCGGCGCGCCGCCGGGCCGCTGGCGGCCGCGACCGCAACGAACGCGGAGTATGGGACTTGGGTGATTGAAGGAGTGGCTCGCAGCCGCATGGAGGCGCTGGCCCGGCAGTACGGCGTCACCATCACAGCGCTGCCGATGCCGGACGGCCGGTTGCTCGACGTGCCACGACCGCGGATCGCGGTCTACCAATCGTGGGGATCGAATATGGATGAAGGCTGGACCCGCTGGTTGCTTGAGGCGTATGGCTTCGCGTACACGACGCTCCATCCGCAGGACATCCGCGCGGCCGGTGGTGCTGAGGTCGTCGAGATGTCCCGCGAGGTCCGCGAGCAGTGGCCGGCGTTTGTCAGCGCCCGAACGCCGGGGCGAATTGACCGGACGCCCCTCGCCAGCCGGTTCGATGTCATCCTGTTCACCCACGAGAGTGCCAACAGTATCATGAATGGTCGCGACGCGCGTACCATACCGGAGGCCTACCGCGGCGGGATAGGAGAAGCCGGTCTCGCGGCGTTGCGGACCTTCGTGGACGCGGGTGGGAGTGTGGTGGCGTTGGGGTCGGCGACGGAGTTGTTGATTAACTATTGGCCGATCCCCGTCAAGAACCTCGCCGCTGGGTTGGACGAGGACGCGTTCCTCATTCCGGGGTCGGTGGTGAATCTTCAGGCCGACCCGACGCATCCGCTGGCCTGGGGAATGCCCCCCACCTCGTACGGCTATTTCATTCGGAGTCCCTTCTTCACGCTGACCGACGGCTTCGCCAGCCAGAAGGCCACGGTGGCGCTGCGGTACCCCAACACGGATCTTCGCGCCTCCGGCTGGTTGCGGGGTGGTGAGTATCTGGCGGGCCACGCGGCCGCAGTGCAGGTCGACTTCCGGCCCACGGCGGTGGGTGCTCGTGGCGGCCGCCTGGTGTTGCTCGGGCTCCGGCCGCAGCACCGCGTGCAAACCCACGCGACCTTCAAGGTGCTGTTCAACGCGCTGACCCGCGCTACGGACACCTGAACGACCGATGCCGGTCGGGGGACATTGAGACCATGGGATATCGCAAGTTCGTCGACCGGGAGGGCCGGGGGTGGAACGTCAAGGATCGCTCGCCGTCCGCATGGCGCTTCGAGCCGGAACCGGGCAACCCGTCGCCGGCGGTGGACGTCGAGGCACCCGGCTACCAGAAGGACCCGTTCGAGTTGAGCAACGAGGAACTTCAGAAGTTGCTCGATGCGGTGGCGGGCCGGGCCGCGCGGCCGAGTCCACGGCGGAAAGGGTCGCCGTTTCTCGACGGCTGAGGACGATCCTTTGTCCGGGAGGTAATGCAGCGATGCGAAGACACCGGTGTGCCATCCTCGTTTATGTCGCCGTCAGTCAGACCGTTGCGCTGTCGGCGGCGTGGTCCCAACAGCAGCGGACCGCCGAGGAGCGCGAGCATGCGGCGGCGTGGGGGGCACACCATCTGTGTGCGGGCATCTTCGTCGTGGGTCGCGATGTGCAACGCGACCCGGAGACCGTGATCGCCCGCGACATAGCCTGGTTCGCGCCGTTCCGATGGGAACCGTCGTTTCAATACCAGGTTGATTGGGAAGCGAAACGTGTGACCGTCACCGCCCCGGGCGCCCCCGCCCGGTCCGCAGGCTACTATGGTGATCAGGGTTGCATCATTCACGCACGTGGCTCCACCGCCGTGCACTTCACGCCCGTTCGCCTCACGTCGGAACTGCCGCCCGCTGCGACGCAACCGTGGCCCATGGGCGATCTCGATCGCTTCGCGCCACTGGCGACGGGTGCCGACCGCGCACGGTTCAACGCCACGCTCGACTGGGCGATGCACGAGGCGGGCCAGAACACCCGCGCACTCATCGTCATCCACCGCGGCCGCGTGATTGCCGAACGGTTTGCGGAGGGCTTCACGGCCCATACGCCACAGATCAGCTGGTCCGAGGGCAAGAGCATTGCGGCGGCCCTGACGGGCGTGCTGGTGCAGCAGGGCGAACTCGAACTGATGCAACCCGCCCCCGTGCCGGAGTGGCAAGAGGAGTCTGACGACCCGCGCCGTGCGATTCTGATTCGGGATCTGCTCCACATGAGCAGCGGACTCGATTTTCTCAACCTCGGTATCGCCGACCCGCGGTCGTACACGAGCGCCAACGAGCACTTTCTCATCTACTTCGACGCGCCCAACGTGTACGAACACGCCGTCAATCAGCCGATGGACATCGGGCCCAACGAGCAGTTTCGCTATCGCAACAGCGATCCGCTCACACTGATGCGGATTGCCAAGCAGATCGTCGAGACGCGCGGGGAGAACTTTCTCGAGTTCCCGCGTAAACACCTTTTCGACCGAATCGGGATTCGGAACGCGGTGCTCGAAACCGACACGCACGGCAACTTCATCATCACCGGCTACGATTTTCTCAGCGCGCACGACTGGGCGCGGTTCGGCCTCCTGCACCTGTGGGACGGCGTATGGCTGGGCGAGCGCATCCTGCCCGAAGGGTGGGTCGAGTTTGTTCGTACGCCGACCCCGACCGATCCGAACCGTGGCTACGGCGGACTCTTTTGGGTGAACGCCGGCGGCGCGTTCCCGGATATCCCCGGGGATGCGTACACGCCGGCCGGTTTCATGGGCCAGAACACGATGATCATCCCGTCGCTGGACCTGATCGTCGTTCGGCTCGGGCCCAGCCCGGGCGGATCAAACGCATATCTCAATCGGGTCGTTGAGGGCATCATCGCGGCCTTGGGGATATGAGCCAGTCCAGTCAATGGCCTGGGCGACTCGTCGTTCCATGAGTCGATGGGCTCCTTGACATCTTCACCAGTACCATATATGGTTACCATATGTCAGACTACACCAAAACCACGGTCTACTTGGAGTTTGGGGACTACCGTCGGCTCCGAGCGCTCGCTCGCGAGCAGGGTCGGCCGGCGGCTGAGTTGGTACGCGAGGCGGTGGCCGAATACGCGCGCCGGCACCGCACGCACGCCGTACCGGCCAGCATCGGCAGGGGCCAATCCGGACGCGGCGACCTCGGTGAACGCGCGGAAGACCTGTTGCGTGGCATGGGTGACGGGTGATCGTAGCGGATACCGGGGCCATCATCGCCCTGATCGACGCTGATGATCGGCACCACGGTATGTTGCGCGACCTCTTTGCCGCGAACCCGAGCGATTGGGTGTTACCGTGGGCGGTGCTTCCGGAGGTGGACTACCTGTTGGCAACCCACGTCGGGTCGCGGGCGCAGGACGCATTCATGGCGGATGTGGCCACGGGCGCGTTTGGCGTGGAATGGGGAGCGACGGCGGACTTGGCGGAGGCGCACACGATCACGCGCCGGCACGCCGATCTCCGGATCGGCCTGGTCGATGCCCTGGTGGTGGCCACCGCCGAACGCCTACGAGCAGACGCCATCGCCACCCTGGATCTCCGGCACTTCGCGGTGCTTCGCATCGAGGGGAGTCCGCGGTTGTATCCACGCGATCTCTAGGCCGAAGTTCCCGGATGTGAAATAAGGATAACCTGTGAATGGAGTGTGGCTTACCTATGGAGCAAGGGTACGGCGCACTGGGTACATGTTAGCCGCCCAGTCGCACACCCAGGAGGTCGAAGG
>Ga0214471_10000116_pt1:60000-65000 | contig 80381 bp, 46 predicted proteins | sample RVTome_5_FD_207665 | JGI IMG/M metagenome (GOLD analysis project Ga0214471, IMG submission 207665) | Soil microbial communities from uranium-contaminated site in the Upper Colorado River Basin, Wyoming, United States - RVT142D155 | ecosystem: Environmental > Terrestrial > Soil >... | reverse complement strand
GTCCTTATTTCAACAAAGGAAGCACAGGCCTTTTCGATCGAAGAACTTTTTTTGTCTTGGTCCCAATTCAACACTAAACAAGTCCGAACTAATTGAATACTTGTATCCCAAATTTCAAGAATTGGGTCGTAATAAAGGATATAATTGACAACTCGAAGTTGGAGATTATCACTTTCCTGCAAGAGATCCGGCGGGAAAAGTTTTCCTAAATTTATACCATCCGTTTTTTTATATGGGACTACAGGTTGAACCAAAACAAAATACTTTTTTTCATACCTGGAAAGTTTCATTCGTTGGATATAGAGCCAATTTGTCAATTTTTTGTATTCTTTTGAATTTTGTTTTCCCCCTCCTGGTGGTATCAATCGGAATGCCTTATTTGTCTTTCCAGGAAAATGGATATCTCCAGAAAAGATTATCAGTTTAATTTTTTCTGCTTTTTTCTTCACTCGGACCAATCCGCCTACCCGACTTCTTCTATTTAAAGTGATTTGTGTATCTACCCCAATAATACTATTGTGCCGTACCATTATGGAAGAAGATTCGGCCAAAATGTGGACTTCCACGGGAATAAAAAAAAATGGATTTACTTCCATTTGGTATTTTGGCCAAAATACCTTGACTCCTCGATACTCAATCAAATCCTCTTCATTGATGATTGAATTCAGTTCTCTAGTCTCATATTTAGTAAGTCCCGAGCTCTTTCTTATATATCGAGGATCATCGAAATAAGCAAGAATACTATTTATACGGAGAATACCATTTCTGGGGATTTCAATTGAGATACCTGAAGAAGGTATTCGTTGGTTCTCGCCTTCTTGAATCGATTCGAGTGGGATGATGAATCTATTTCTTCGCCTCTTTGCCAATAAATCAGAATTTCCGTCGAGAATGGCCGGATATCTGAGATTACAACGACCAGTACATGTGATTCGATTAAGTTCTGAATAATTAGGAATGCTATCTCCTTTTTTATTTTTACTAGAAAAATACGAACTAAAAAATTTGTGTCTCGCTTGATTATTAGTTACTAAGGGGTTAGAAATATATCTTCGCTTGACAGAAAGAGAATAAGCGTTCATTTGATCTTGATCCTTGTGGATCGAACAGGGGCCTAGACTGGATCTCCAGGGCTCCCCTAATAATATCCATAAATGACTTGTTTTTGGTAAGAGATGGATATTACCATATGTAAATTCAGGTGCATGGTACACGTCGGTATTCCAGTGCATTTCGCCCTCTGAGTCAGAATAAATATGTTTTCGAACCTTCTCTTTCAAATTCAAAGTGGATGTTCTCGCGCGAATCTCAGCAATCACTTGTTCTGATTCTACATATTGATCGTTTTGAACTAAAAGAAAACTTTTGGGCGGAATATACACATTGTGTATAATATCTTCACTCTCAATAGTTACATACAAGTCTCTAGAACATAGAAAAGCAGGATGCCCATGACGTGTACGTGTCGGATGAACCAAATCCTCATTGAATTTTATTTTTCCATTAGAAGGGGCTCGCACATGTTCTGCAGTACCCCCTGTGAATACTCCGCCGGTATGAAAAGTTCTTAATGTTAATTGAGTGCCCGGTTCTCCAATAGATTGACCTGCAATAATACCTACAGCTTCTCCCAATTGGACCAGGTCGTCATGAGCTGGACTCCGGCCATAGCATAATTGACAAATCCAAGACGGGCTCCTACAAGTAAAGGGGGTTCGAATAGAGATTGGTTGTGCTCTAAAAGTTATGAATCTATTGACAAGTCCAACCCCAATATCTTGATTTCTAGTAGCAATGCATCGCGAACCTATATATATATCATCTGCTAATACACGCCCAATTAATGTTTGGATAAAAATCCTGTCCGTCATCATCCCATTTCGAGGACTTACAGAAATACCTCGAACGGTGCCACAATCTGTTCGACGTACAACAATGTGTTGAACTACTTCAACAAGTCTGCGCGTAAGATATCCTGCATCTGATGTTCGGATAGCGGTATCCACAACTCCTTTACGGGCTCCGTAACAAGAAATAATATATTCTGTTAAAGAGAGTCCTTCGCGTAAATTGCTTTGAATGGGTAAATCAATCATTTGCCCTTGGGGATCCGACATTAATCCTCTCATACCTACTAATTGATGTACCTGAGATGCATTTCCTCTGGCTCCCGAAAAAGACATTATATGGACTGGATTAAAAGGATCGGTCATCCGAAAATTAGGAGTCATTTCTTGTCGCAAATATTCACTTGTGGCATACCATATCTCGATCGATTGACGTAATTTTTCTACCGCGTGTACATTCCCATAATGATGGTGTTTTTCCAAAATAAAACTTTGTTGTTCAGCGTCTTGAACTAGCCATCTTTTAGAAGGTATTGTTAAAAGATCATCAATTCCTAATGAAATGGATGCGGTGGTAGCTTCTCGGAAACCCAGAGTCTTTACTTCATCCAGGATATGTGATGTATATCCTATTCCATAGTGATCAATAAATCGACTAATAAGTCGTTTCATGGCAGTTCCGTCTATCATTTTATTGTAAAAGACATGAGTGGCCCGTTGTGCCATCAGTACCTCCATATTGCGCTGAGTAGAATTTGACAATGGGTTTGAGTCAGTGATTGGAAAACTTCCTTTTCTAGATCTTGATTCGCGTAGAAATTCCGCAATTATAGTCCTAGTTAAACCGGCGAGACTCGCATTCCCGCTGGTAGCCTAGAATTACAAAAGCCCTGCCAAAAACCCTGTACAGCTTCGTCTATTCCTCGATAAAGAGAGATATGACCAAGAGTGGTTCGAATATATATATAAAGAATTTCTTTTTTTATACTTCTTACTATTAGATAGTGTCCATAAATCTCATAATAGGTCCCCAAAGATTCATAGTGAATTTCGATGGGAGCTCCTCTTGCAGCAATAACGCGTTGATCTAGTCGCCACCGGAACCACAAAGGACTACCTAAATTGATTCGTTTTTGCCAATAAGCTCCAATTACATCATAGGTATTACAAAAAAAGGGTTCTTTTTTTTTTGTATACTTATAGTTATTATCTTCATTTTGATAGTTTTTACGATTACATGGATTATACCTATTTACACAAATACCCCGACGATTTCCACTCGTTAAGACATAGAGTCCACTAAGCATATCTTGAGTTGGTGCGGAAATGGGATCTCCAATAGTTGGAGACAAAAGATTCATATTAGAAAACATAAGTAAACGTGCCTCTGATTGAGCCTCTGCAGATAAAGGCACATGAACAGCCATTTGATCCCCGTCAAAGTCTGCATTGAAGCCCTTACAAACTAATGGATGTAAACAAATAGCACGTCCTTCCACTAAAACGGGTAGGAATGCCTGTATGCCTAATCTATGCAGAGTAGGTGCTCTATTCAGCAATACAGGATGGTCATCCAGAATTCTCTGAAGGATTTCCCATACAATCGGTTTTTTTTTCCGAATTTGACTCTTAGCAACTCCTATGTTCGAAGCAAGATGTTTTCTAATTAGGTCACGAATTACAAATGCCTGGAAAAGCTCTATTGCTATTTCGCGAGGCAATCCACATCGATGTAATGCAAGTGAAGGGCCCACGACAATCACTGACCGCCCTGAATAATCGACCCGTTTACCAAGCAGAGTCTCGCGAACTCTTCCTTCTTTCCCCTCAATTACATCTGAAAGCGACTTGTAAACTCTATTATGATCATCCCTCATTGGTTGTCCGCAGATTCCATTATCAAGAAGTGCGTCCACAGCTTCTTGTAACAATTTTTCCTGAGATATTATTAATTCTTCTGGCGTAGCTATACTTGTTGTTAATAGATCTGTAAGAGTATTATTCCGATAGATAATTCTTCTATAGATTTCATTAATATCCGAGGTCACTAGTTTATCCTCATCTATATGATAGATTGGTCTCAACTCAGGAGGAAGAACTGGTAATAGACACAAAACCATCCATTTTGGTTCTATATTTGTTCGAATAAAATGCTTAGCCAATTCCATGCGTCTAAGCAAAAAATCTTTTCTTCTTCCAACTTTTCGATCTTCCCATTCATTCCCTGTGGGTTCCTCTTCCTCCAATTCTTTCCATTCTACCAATGAATAATCTATAATAATTCGTAAATCTAGATTGGCTAATTGTTGTCTGATAGAACTGCCCCCGGTAGACATCTCTCGATTTCGAAATGTATCGAAGCTCCGGGTAGTAAAAAAAATTGGGATCTTGTATTTCCAGGGTTGGATTTCATATCCCAATAAACCTCGTAATCGTAAAAAAGTGGGTTTTTTATCTATGGGCCTAGCAAAATAAAAATTGGGATAGGATCTCCCCCCCTCAAAATCGGACGTGAAAGTTTCCTTTCATCCGGCTCAAGTAGGTACAACAAATAAAGAAAAAGAAAGGAGTTCCCGCTTTCAAATTCTAGAAAACTCCAAAAAGATCTACTCCTTACTCAAGTTTCCAGTGAAGACCAAGCAAAACTTCATTGATTCCGTCTTCCTTATTATTTTTATTTATCTTTTCTGAATTCTTTATTCAATTATGACATAAATGAAATGTGAAATTCTTGAGTAGTCTACTTCCCCTCGAATGATGAATCCTGTAATTCTTAATTAAAGAGAGTACCTTGGAATTCATAAGGAATTTACTTGTCTATGTACTGTTCCATTCGATCTTTTAGGTCCCGACTTCACCTCGACGGTTAGGCCACGATGCCCTTAAAGTCTATATGCGATAGATAGACTCTTGTAACCATGACATCTTTTCTATTTGCTTACTTGAACATAATTTCTTTCTAAAAAAAAGGAACTGCTTAATTGCACAAAATAAAAAGTCTTTTTTTTACGAGGTATAACTAGAAATTCTTATGAAATCGACCATAGATCAATTCCCTTTTTTGGGAGGGTCTTGAATACATCCCTAATTCTGAGCTTCATGTTACTCCTACCAAGAAACATGTCAGGTACAGGGCATCCCGATTGGATTAAA
>Ga0214471_10000116_pt1:47500-57500 | contig 80381 bp, 46 predicted proteins | sample RVTome_5_FD_207665 | JGI IMG/M metagenome (GOLD analysis project Ga0214471, IMG submission 207665) | Soil microbial communities from uranium-contaminated site in the Upper Colorado River Basin, Wyoming, United States - RVT142D155 | ecosystem: Environmental > Terrestrial > Soil >... | reverse complement strand
AAGTAGCAGTTCGCGCAGTCAATCCCCCCGGGCCCAAATAACTCAATTTTCTCCCATGAACTATTTGTGTCAATGGATTAGTTCGATCCAAAACTTGAGATAATGGATGTAAACGGAAAAAAGCTTTATAAGTACCTGTTAATGGAGTTGAATTTACTAAGTTCTGAGGAGTTGGTATCCAGTTATGCTTAAGTGCTGCATATATGTTTCCTCGAGCCATATTTTCTAAACGAACCAAGGCCAATCCAAATTGCTCTTGTAAAAGATCTGCTACAGAACGAATACGTTTATTTTTCAAATGATTCATATCGTCAAGTGTACCCATTCCAAATTTGATTCGAATCAAACGATCCGCGGCTGCCAATATATCTCGCGGTAACAAAAATGTATTGTTCTGGGGTATATCAAGGTTCAGTCTCCGATTCATATTTCGTCGACCAATCCCTCCCAATTCACATCTTTGTTGAAAGAATTTTTTTTGTAAATCCTTAGATAAGGATTCAGAAAATACCGGATCCCCCTCTACACAAGCAAATTGTTGATAAAACTCCAAAATAGCATTTTCTTTTGACCCGATTTTTTTTTTATCATTCAGAAAAGACAAAAATAGTTCAGGATAGCAAACATTCTCTAGAATTTCTCTTATATTCAAACCCATAGCTGATAATAGAACTAGAATAGATAGTTTTTGTTGCCTACTCACACGAACCCATATCCTTGCTTTTCTATCAATCTCTAATTCTAATCTTCCTCCCCAATCTGAGATTATGGTGCCGGTATAGATCGAAATTCCGTTATCGTTCAATTCTGACTGGTAATAAATACCGGGACTTCGCAATATTTGATTGATCACAATTCTATATATTCCATTTACTATAAAAGCTCCCAGAGAAGTCATTAGAGGGATCTTTCCTATCAAAATTGTTTGTTCTTGGATATACCTACGCCTATCGTTTTTCCAAATAAGTCTCGCGGATACATATAATTCAGAAGAATATGTGAGTGATTCATACACAGCATCTCTTTCCGTTATCAGGGGTTCTACCAATTGATATCTTTCCAAGAATAATTCAAAGTCAATTTCTTGATTTGTATCTTCAATTTTTGGAAACTTAGAAAGTTCTTCTGTCAAACCCTGATCAATGAACCTACAAAATCCTTCAAATTGTATCTGATTAAATCCAGGTATTGTGGACATTGCGTCTATCCCGGATTCTTTTGAAATTGGCAGTGATTTATACTCATCCATATCGAATTCTCCAAAAAACAAAAACAAAAATAAATAACATTTTGGCTGGCTCATTATCCATCAAATCCTATAGATCTAACAACGATGGAATTTCGATTCTATGAATCTTTGACTGGAATCTGTGAGATAGGTGGAATAAAAATTTATACTTAACTTAAATTTAAGAGATGCAAATGGAACGGAATTGATAAAACAGTCCTAGAAACAGAATTCTCCCACTTAGGTTTACTATGTTTTAGTATTTTTTTTTAGAATATCAAAACCGATTCAGTTTCTTATATTATAATGTATAACGGTATTTATATTCTAATCTACTTGAATATTGAATACCAGAAAACCATCTGAATTTGTATTTATTAAACGTTAAACACGTGCAAAAATACCTCGTCCGGCTGTCTTCTTGCTTTGTTTAATGCTCTTCTTTCCGTGGTCAATTGACAGCCGACTTAGGGCGAAATATAATTCCCATTACAAGGCACAAATCAATCTTTTGATTAGTGGTTAGTTACTGCAAATCCCAGCGTAACCCTTGTATAATGAAAGAAGAACGAAAGAAGAAAGAAAGTTCTCGACCATTGTTTTTCGGTTTGATTCAGAAACTTTATTTCATTGGTCTTTCTCGTCTTTCTCTCTTTCAAGTTTCAAGATTGTATAGTTTAATGGTAAAGTTTAATTACCATTAACCCCCAGAAGAGTTAACGAGTCTTTCGGTTTGATCCTATTCATCTTCTATCCTATTCATCTCCTAAAGGGACCGCACTTAGGCAACTATACTATATGATTCTTGGTATTTTTTGCTGATCTTCGGCCCCTGTGGTCCAGCGGTTACGACTTCTCTCTTTCACGGAGATAACGAGGGTTCAACTCCCTCCGGGGGTGAACAATGCCCATAGAAATTCTATTTTCAATCGTCTAAATAGAAATTCTATTTCCAGTCGTCTAAAAGGAATGATATTTTCAATCGTCTAAAATCAATTAGGCGTTGGGTCGATGCCCGAGTGGTTAATGGGGACGGACTGTAAATTCGTTGACAATATGTCTACGCTGGTTCAAATCCAGCTCGGCCCAACAATTTGCCAATCTACCATCAGATGGTAGAACCCTCTTGTTCTTAAGAAACACCTGATACAAGAGAATAAAAAAGAATCGAAATTTTCTGCTAGATCCCTTCTGATTCCCCTGGGATTGTAGTTCAATAGGCAAGAGCACCGCCCTGTCAAGGCGGACGTTGCGGGTTCGAGCCCCGTCAGTCCCGACGGATCCAATAAGTACATCAATTCGCCTCTCCATTTTCTGTGAAATAAGGGACAGAGAGCATAATTGAATTCTGAAGGTCTTTCCCCCCTCTTTTTCAGGATTCTGTCGAAGAAAGAACAAACCCTAAACTAAAATGAAAATAACTAAAATAGTGAAGTTGATAGAATATTCCGTCTTTGCTCCCGCGACTCATCTTTATCATACTTCTTTGTCTTCCAAAGAAAATTGGATCATTAAAAAACGGCGTTTAGAACCAAATTCCTCTCTTTTTCCACTTCGCTTTGTATTGTTTGTTGGGGTTTTGTAGTTAATGGAAACGGACAAGTGGTTAGATGCTACTTCATTTGATGGTTCTACAAGGAAGACCTAAGGTAGGTTATAGAAAAGAAGGATAAATAAAGGAATTTTGGATTGGGACGGGAATCCAATCTTGGATTCGGTATGGATAAAGGATCTTCGTATGTTATACTATTCAATTCTCGACGATGAATTAATTTAATGGATCAGATATTGTTATTCATGATATTGATCCGATTCAAGATCATCGATAGGGAATGCATTCATTGAATTGACAGGTGAAAGATTTATCATCTCTATGGGATTAAATCCCGAGTTATTGTGAAATAAAAAAAAACGATGAGATTATGGAAGTAAATATTCTTGCATTTATTGCTACTGCACTGTTCATTTTAGTTCCTACTGCTTTTCTACTTATAATTTACGTAAAAACAGTCAGTCAAAATGATTAATTACTTTAAATAAAACTTCAATTCTGATTTCTGATCAATAGTTGAAGAAATCAAATGAAAAGGATTCTCTTTTTGCGTCTTAAATGAAATCAACGGGCTATAATCGGCGGTATTCTATGAGATCCGAGAGTATGGTAAGTAAGAAATCAATTGATTTCTTACCATACTCTCTATTAGTGTTATTGTAGTGTATAAAGTTGTACTTCACTTTCTAATAAAGTTGGTACTATATTAGCATTAGCTTTTATCTTCAATATCTGTAGTTATTAATCCATATATGGAATTGACGTAGGACCCAATTCTATTTCTTTGATACATCTATTTATTCCGATCAATCTGAAATAATCTTTTACTGTTATAGAATACATTTCTCCACTAGAATCCAATGGAATTTCGAAATGAAGATATTTTTATTTGAAAATTATTTCAATTCAAATAAAAAAATGCGTTGCAGAACGATCTATAAAACAATTGATACCGTTTCATTCCTCAACTAAATTAGGAGTGCTTCTAAAGTCCACTTCTTCCCCATACTACGAGTGAAAGGGAAAATGTAAAGACCACCATTAAAGCAGCCCAAGCGAGACTTACTATATCCATGTGAATTATGTCCCTTATCTCTATGATAGAATTATTCCATTATTGCTCACTAATAATAGTAGAATCAATGGTCCAGAGTCAAAAAGGGATTCTGGCCAAACACTATTGATGAACCAATCAAATAAATCCATTTCTAAAAAATTACTATAATGATATGATTTCTAATTGGCAAAGACTAAATACAAGTAAAATACACAATGACACCACAAAGGAATGTTACTAATGGAACATGTAGTAATAAAATAAGAGGGTCCATTCCTTTTTTTTGCCTTCATAAGTAAAAATAAGTAAAAATAGCGAAATTGCTATCTATTACATACTTTTCTTTCCTATTTGATCTAATCCGTAGCCTTTCCCGATTGTCTCTCTGAAGCAGTTGGGAGATAGTATATTCTACTCTTTAGGAGGGGAAAAAATGATTTTTTTTCACTTTTTCTATACTTTTTCTATAAAAAAGTAAATTATCCATCCAATCTCAATCTAATAGTGATTCAATGCCTGAACACTCAGAGATTCTCGCAAGTCTATATTCGATTCGTTTGTTTATGAGGCGGCACCCGGATTTGAACTGGGGAAAAAGGATTTGCAGTCCCCCGCCTTACCACTCGGCCATGCCGCCAAAATGATACACAATAGTAGAAAATTTTCCCTTTTGGGGTTGGATTACTAAACTTTAGTTTACTTGCATCCTTTTTGAATCCTTTTTCTAAATTTAGAAAAATTAGAAAATAAACCCTTTTTACCCTTTTGATTGTATTTGATCCACCCCTTCGATTGATTGTATAGTATCTCAAAACGCACAATGCCGAAAAACTTCCCCTCACTTTTCTATTGAAAAATCAAATGTATATTTTCATCCAAAAAAGCCAAAATTTATGACAAATGGGAACCATTAACTATTCGTTGACTGAGAATTCCTGAATGATTCTTGGGTTTGAATCTAAAATTGGGTTTGCCTAATGACATAAGAAAATACAAATTGATACATACTTAATCAGTATTAATTCTTTTGAATCAAAACTCCTTCTCAATTTCCATTATTCTCAATTTCCATTATAACAAAAATTATAAGTATATGTAAACCCCAGAACGTAAATTCTTACACAGATACCAAATTGGGTATCTTATTTATATTGCCTATAAATAAAAAATAAAGGGAATTTGTTGGAACAAAAAAAGGCCCGGCTGGGTATTGACCGGGCCAGGCCCAAAAGGCACTTCGAACAAAATAAAAGGAAGAAGGTCTTCTTTATTTATCTTTCTATTTGGATCTTTCGAGCATCTAAATGGAATTGCTAATTTTATAATAACGATAAAGAATGTCAAAGAAATACTTTCTTTAATCCTTACTTGATGTGTAATGTAAGATAGTAATTATCTTTTTCAATTGGGAGAGATGGCTGAGTGGACGAAAGCGGCGGATTGCTAATCCGTTGTACGAGTTATTCGTACCGAGGGTTCGAATCCCTCTCTTTCCGTTTCCGTTGATGACTTTCCTTTTTTTCTTTCAAATTGCACAACCCCCTTTTTATTTTTTTACTAGTTAAACGTGTGGAATAGATAAAAGAAAATCTTAAGAAAATTGTAAAATCAAGCAAGAAAAACGAAATTTTTATTTTATTCTTCACGTCCAGGATTACGTCCTGGATCATTGGATAGGAATCCAAAGATGAAGAGAGAAACAAAGAATATTACTACTGTGTAAACGAAAAGTTTGAGAGTAAGCATTACACAACCTCCAAAATCATTTTTTGAAAAAGGAAAACGAGAAAAGATAATAGATCCTCCATTTTTATATCACATATCCTATTTTGACACCAAGAAATGAATTCTAGAAATGGAAAAGAATGTTCAGAAATTCAAATGAAGTTGAAATTTGTAATAAGAGTCTTTGATTACCGCAAATCACTTTCATACCCTAGATATTGTAAGGGACCCTAACCTAATAAGGTCTTTTGCCGGAAAAGGGGTTAGAATCGGGAAATGGGGCGAACCAGATTTCTCGCAGCTATCCAAGAATTTCAATGTTTGAATCGAAGGTTCATACTGTCAGACTTATTTGATCTTATCAATTGTTATAATTTTTCTCGAATAAATCATGAATTTTCTAGGATAGTATTAAAGATCTTATCGAAAACTTACAGCAGCTTGCCAAACAAAGGCTAAAAGAAAAAAGAACAGGGGTATTACTGGCATAACATCTACGATTGGATTCAAAAAAGCATAGGCTTCGGGCAATTTGGCGAAGAAAAGACTACTCGGATAAAGGGCAGAATTAAGACAGATCAAACTAAAGATATTAAGCATAACAGACATTTTGTTCGTCGAGATAATTGCATTTTGATTGAGTTATTGATATAAGGAAAAATGAAGAAAGTAAGGTAGAAAAAAATCCTTCTTTTTCCGCCCAATCAAAAATCCTCCAATTCTCAAAGGAGAATAGAAGAAATCATACTTTCATACAATATCTTAATTGAATTATAGGTAATGATCAATAAATTTCTAGATATACACATGTCAAAATCCTAGCACGAATCTATAATATATTCTATAAAGAATAAAGATTTTATATAGATAGTTGGACTGGAATTGACGAACACTTAATACCAATATTATTCTTTATTAGTATTAGTGTCCAATAAAAATATAAATGGGGCGTAGCCAAGTGGTAAGGCAACGGGTTTTGGTCCCGCTATTCGGAGGTTCGAATCCTTCCGTCCCAGAGCATATCCATTGTATACGAATACAGCTTTTTTGTTCAACAAGATTCTGTTTCAAGGCCTAATATTGGATAGAATATGATTCTTTTTTCTTTTCTGATTTTGAATGATTCTTTTTGTAATCATCTCTCAGTTTTTCACAAATTGAACTAAATCTGGTTCAAATGACATGCAAATATAACTGAATCCTTTTGTGATCCAGATAAGATGCGACATAGATCACAGTTGCAGAAAGATTACTTAACCTCAGGTTAAACAAAATATGAAAATACATATAAAAAGAGGAAGTGCTTAGCCTATAGGTATGTATTGTTATCCTATTTTAGTGACAATAGTCTTTCTATTTTTGTGAAAAATAATTTGCATCCCTAAAATATTAAAATTGAAATATTTAACAATGATATTTATTTTTATTGTTCGATCTATTTAGCTTATTTGCTTTAAATCATTGACAATTCGATTCGAAAAGAACCAGAGATTTATCTTTCTTATGATAATAAAATATAGTTTTTACTGTAAAACTTTACTCAAATAATGATGTATAAGTAGGAAACTTTTTCAATTATCAAGATTTGTAATGATTCCTTATGGGTTGAATTTTTGGGAAATTCGAAATGGGTCAGTCTATCTTATTGAGTCACTTGAAGAGGCAGAGTCAAATAGAATTTATTTATTCGTGTTATTTCTGTTAGTATGTTATTTCTATATTGATATTTCTGCATATTTCTATTAGATATTTTTTTTAGATAGAGATTTATAGAAAAATGTTCCATTCATACAAAAGAGCCGGGGTCTTGCTAAGATTTTTTCAGAAAAATATTTATTATCTATGGAGATAAGAAAAAATATAAATTACTATGTCTCTGTACCGACTGAACCAATGACTATTCATGATTCCATAATTGAATCAATTCCATACTGGTTCCAAATTAGAGGAATGTTATGGTAAAACTTCGTTTAAAACGATGTGGTAGAAAGCAACGTGCGACTTGAAGGACACGATCCGGTGTGGATTCTTATTCTTACATCCACCATTTTATATAGGAATGAAGGTGCTCTTGGCTCGACGTCGTTTGTTATATTCTACTAGAACCCTTCTTTTTTTATTGGGTTGTAATGTAAATAGTTCATGATGGAGCTCGAGTAGAAAGTATTTATTAATTTCTCAGGGGCAACGATCTAGGGTTAATGCCAATCAATAAATTGGAACAACTTCGTAAGTATATCTTCGATATAGAAATTCAAAGGATCCGATTCGAGCAAATTTTCAATTCAAAAAAATTTGTTGGAACGGCTAAAGCTTTTTCGATCCACAGTGTATCGCGCGCGAATCAACCGTCGGTATGATTCTTGGATAGAAATAAATCACAAAAGGGGTATGTTGCTACCATTTTGAAAGGATTAAGAAGCACCGAAGTAATGTCTAAACCCAAGGATTTAAAACAAAGATAAAGGATCCCAGAACAAGGAAACACCACTTCAATTGTCTCACGGATCCGAATAAAGAATCCAACTAGATTTTAAACGAGACAAAAGGGGGGTTAAAGACCACTCAATAAAAAAATATCTTAAAGAAAAATCTTTAAGGTATTTTAGAATTATTCAACTTGAGTTATGAGTACAAATGATTTTTTATTTTTCAGAAAGGGTGCTAAATAAATATGAGTTAAATTATAGGCTAATTTATTTTACGGAATCCTTTCCTATTTATTCTAATTTTATCCATAGACAAAACTTCGAATCATTTTTTCTCGAGCCGTACGAAGAGAAAACTTCCTATACGGTTCTAGGGGGGGGTTCTTTTTCATCTACATCTATCCCAATGAGCCGTCTATCGAATCGTTGCAATTGATGTTCGATCCCGAAGAGAAGGAAGAGATCTTCGGAAAGTGGGTTTTTATGATCCGATCAAGAATCAAACTTATTTAAACGTTCCCGCTATTCTCTATTTCCTTGAAAAAGGCGCTCAGCCTACAGGAACTGTTCAGGATATTTTAAAAAAAGCAGAGGTTTTTAAGGAACTTTGCCCTAATCAAGCGAAATTCAATTAAATTAAGGAAATAAAAACTAAGGGTAGGATAGTGATTTCTATATAATTTTGGATATCTTTTCTATACTATGTTTTTTTATTTCCTTCTTTTCTTGCTCTATTCGTATCTATTTATTATTACTTTTATAGAATCTTTTTATTATTTGATTGATCCTCACAAAATAGAAAATTATGGCATTACCTGCAATCGGGCGGTTTTAATTCGAACTCTAATACCAAGTAAGAAACAAGGAATCGAAGTTCTTTATTCGACTTATATGGATTCAATACACTATTCATTCCATAAATCCTTTTTCTAATTCTTCTTTATTTATTCTCCATCTAAACTCAAAATTTTAGTATATATGTAGTGCCAATCCAACACAAGCCCTTTTTTACTATTATTTCAATTTAAGTTCTTGTATTTTTTCCATTGTATTCTTTTCTTAACCTTTATATTGACAACATTGTATCGAACAAATATAATTCATCTTGATAAGCAGCTCTATTTATTTCCGTCCCATAGGTTTTATTTTTTACCTTAGTTGATTCAAATGATGGGTTCGTCAGATTAGCTTTGATACCCGAATTTTTTACATTAAAGTGGATAACATAGAAATAGGGGATGGTCTAGCATTTTTTACATTTATTTTTTTGGATCGGTAAATTTTTTATTTTTTCATCCTATTTAGTTTAGTCATTTTTCTGTTTCAAATAGATTCTAATTTTTTTCTTAGTTTAATGCTTTGATTTAATCATTTTGTTTTATTCTGATTGTATCTACATACCCTTTTTCTCTTTGGGTTGCTAACTCAACGGTAGAGTACTCGGCTTTTAAGTGCGGCTAGGATCTTTTACACATTTAGATGAAGCGAGGGATTCGTCCATACCATCGGTAAAGTTTGGAAGACGACGACTGATCCTGAAAGGGAATGAATGGAAAAAATAGCATGTCGTATCAATTAAGAGTTCTGAGAATATTTTATTCTTTCCGGCTCGGTACAAAATCTTCTTTAAATTATTGAAAGGAAGCAAACCGAAGTCGATTTCAAGTTGGGTCGAATTAATAAATGGATAGGGCCCCACGGCTTCAATTAATTTCATTTTGATTATAGGGAAAGAAAAAGCAACGAGCTTCCGTTCTTAATTTGAATGATTACCCGATCTAATTAGACGTTAAAAAAATATTAGTGCCCAATACGGGAAGGCTTTCTCCCAGGAATGTATTCTTGATTTTTTAATGAATCCTAAATATTACCATTTTCCATTCCATAATGGAGATGTGTGTGTATAAGAAACAGTATATTGATAAAAAAATTTCCAAAATCAAAAGAGCGATTGGGTTGAAAAAAAGTAAAGGATTTCTAATCATCTTGTTATCCTATAATGAAAACGA
>Ga0214471_10000116_pt1:0-17500 | contig 80381 bp, 46 predicted proteins | sample RVTome_5_FD_207665 | JGI IMG/M metagenome (GOLD analysis project Ga0214471, IMG submission 207665) | Soil microbial communities from uranium-contaminated site in the Upper Colorado River Basin, Wyoming, United States - RVT142D155 | ecosystem: Environmental > Terrestrial > Soil >... | reverse complement strand
ATGGTCATACAAATTAATCAACGTGTTGGGACAACATTTTAAAAAACGACGAAAAGAACATGGCGTACTGTACGGGCTGGATCACCAGCTTCGAACAAGAAGATTTAAACGTATAACTTTTTTAAGTCGTTCGAGCATAACTTTCAGAAGTTTTAAGAAGTCTAATTTCACGGATTATAATCTTTTTGTAAGATCTAATAGGGATTCGGGTTTTATAAGTTATTTGGAAGAACCAGATTTTCGTCGATCCGTCATCAAAGGATCTATGCGCACTCAAAGGCGTAAAGTGGTTATTTGGGGACCGTCTCTAGGAAATGCTCATTCCCCGCTTTTTTTCGAAAAAATGGAAGATTTTCCTTTTCCTATATCCGACCTAATAAAGCTTTTTTCTAATATGAGAGATTGGTTTGCTATAAAGTCAGAATTAGAAATTTTAGATCGAGAAATTCAAATAAAAAAAAACTACCAGAAATCGGGAATAGAAATATGGGAGAACATTCCGTATAAACAAAAAACAAGAAGTATTCTGTTAATAGCTCAAGCAATTTTTAGAAGATATATTAAATTACCCTTATTGATAATAGCTAAGAATATTGGCCGTATTTTATTAGGGCAATCTCCGGAATGGTATGAGGATTTCCAAGATTGGAATAGAGAAACTTATTTAAGATGTAGCTTGAATGGTATTCAATTCTACAAAAAAAATTTTCCTCAAAATTGGTTAAAAGAGGGTTTTCAGATAAAAATATTATATCCTTTTCATTTGAAACCTTGGCACAGCTCTAAGCGACGACTCTCTAAGAGAAATCTAAAGAAACAAGATGATTTTGATTCTTGTTTTTTAACAGTTTTAGGAATGGAAATGGAATATCCTTTTGGTCCTCCTCGAAAAACACCTTCCTTTTTTGAACCCATTTTTCAAGATATAGACTTTAAAGTCGAACTCAGAAAATTGAATTTTCGAGTTCGAAGAGTTTTAAAAAAAATAACAAATAAAGAAGCAAAAGCATTTTTATTTGTAAAACGAATAATAAGACAACTTTTCAAAGGAAAGACAATTCCATTATTTATACCGAGAGAAATATATGAATCAAGTGAAACTAAAAAAGAAAAGGATTCTATAATCAGCAATCAGATAATTAATGAATCAGTTAGTCAAATTCGATCTACAGGTTGGACAAATTATTCACAGGCGGAAGAAGAAATGCAAAATAGGATTGATAGAAGAAGCACAATCATAAATCAAATAGAAATAATGAAAAAAGAGAAAAAAAAAGCAAGGCCAGGAAAAAAAAAAAATCAAAATAATAATGGAGAATCACCGCCAAAAATTGGGAAAATATTGAAAAGAAAAAATATTCAAGTAATAGTTAAATTTTTCATTGAAAAAATATACATAGATATCTTTCTATGTATCATTAATATGCGCAGAATCGCTCTACAACTTTTTATCGCATCAACAAAAAAAGTTCTTGATAAATACATTTACAATACTGAAACAAATCAAGAAAGCATTAATAAAACAAAACAAAAGAAAATTGACTTTATTTCGCCTATGACTATAAAAAGGGCTTTTGATAATCTTAGAAATAGTAAGGGGAAGCCCCTTATTTTTTTTGACTTATCTTACTTGTCACAAAACTATGTATTTTTAAAATTATCACAAAGCCAAGTTATTAACTTCAATAAGTTAAGATCTATTCTTCAATATAATCGACCGTCTTTTTTTCTTAAGACTGAAATAAAATATTTTTTTGGAAGACAAGAAATATTTCATTCCGAATTAAGACATAAGAAACTTTCAAATTATGGAATGAATCCCTGGAAAAACTGGTTAAGAGGTGCTTATCAATACGATTTATCTCAGATTACATGGTCTAGATTAGTCCCACAAAAATGGAGAAATGGAATTAATCAATCCCATACGTCTCAAAATCAAGATTTAAACAAATGGTATTCCTATGAAAAAGACCAATTAGTTGATTACAAAAAAAAACAAAATTCGAAAATCTATTTATTACCAAAGAAAGAGGAGAATTTTCAAAAAAACTATAGATATGATCTTTTATCATATAAATATATTCATTCTGAAACTAAGAGGAACTCCTATATTTATAGATCATCATTAGAAACAAATAAGAACCAAGAAAATTTCACCAGAAATAAAGAAAAATCCTTTAACATACTCAAGAATATTCCTATCAATGATTATCTAGGAAAAAGTTATAGTTATATTATATATATGGAAAAAAATCCAGATAGAAAATATTTGGTTTGTAAAATAAAAAAAAACATTAAGGCTGAACCTAAACCTAATAAGGACCAAAAAATGGATAAAATTCATAATAATGGTCTTTTTTATCTTCCGATTCATTCAAATTTCGAAATCAATTACAAATACAAAAGGGTCTTTTTTGATTGGATGGTAATGTTTTGTGATTGGATGGGAATGAATGAAAAAATCTTAATCTTAAATCGATTCACATCGACGCCGAAAGTTTTTTTCTTTCCAGAGTTTGTGATACTTTATGATAAATATAAAAAGAAACCTTGGTTTATTCCAAGCAAATTACTTCTTTTTAATTTGAATATAAATCCAAATTTTAGTGAAAATAAAAATATCAATGTAAAGGAAGAAGAGGATGAGGATATAAAGGAAGAAGAGGACGAGCCTTTTTTTGGAAAGCAAGAAAAGGATGAGCATCTTTTTGGAAAGCAAGAGCAGAATGAGGATTTTTTAAATTTTAGCCCATCAAATTCAAAACAATATTTTAAATTAAAGAATCAAAACAATATTGAAGAATCTTTTTCACAACCGATCCGAAAACTAAGAATCGTCCTTCAAGGAGATTTTCCCTTGCAATTACAATGGAATGGACGTGTGAATAAATTGAATCAAAAAATGATAGATAATATCCCGGCATACGGTCTCCTGCTTAACCTGATAAAAGTAAGAAAAATTGTTCTATCCTATATTAAAAGGAAAGAAATGAATCTGGATATAATGATTGAGCGTTTGGATCTTACAAAATTAATGGAAAATAGAATATTAATTATGGAACGTGCCCATCTATCTGTAAAAAATGACGGACAGTTTTTTATGTATCAAATCATAGGTATTTCATTGGTTCATAAAAATAAGCACCAAAGTAATCAAGGATACCGAAAACAAAAAAATGTTGCTAAGAATAATTTTGATGAATCCATTCCAAGACATAAAATAAAAACTCTAAATAGAGACAAAAAGAATTATGATTTGCTTGTTCCTGAAAAAATTTTATCGTCTAGACGTCGTAGAGAATTGAGAATTCTAATTTCTTTCAATTTGAATTTAAAGACTAGGAATGATGTGCATAGAAATACAGTATTTTGCAAGGAAACCAAGATAAAAAACTGGAGTCAATTTTTGGATGAAAGTAAACATTTTGACAGAAAAAAAAATGAATTAATGAAATTAAAGTTCTTCTTTTGGCCTAATTATCGATTAGAAGATTTAGCTTGTATGAATCGCTATTGGTTTGATACGAATAATGGGAGCCGCTTCAGTATGTTAAGGATATATATGTATCCATGATTTAAAATTTTGAGTTTCCTATATATTATCTTGTTCTATCAATCATATTTTTCATTTTTTCTTCTGTCCGGCATCTGTATATATTGATGTTATATGCAAGCAACCGGATGGACATATGCGCTGTCTTACACCCCAGTCTAGTATACTGCAATACTAAGCAAATGAGGTAGGAAATGGCGTATCCATTAAAGCTAGAAATTAATCAACAGAATCTTCGTAGTAAACTATTTGGTAGCGTCTTTTTCTATCACTATACAAATTAACTCCAAAATCGGATTGATTAATCTTAATTGATAAAACCCGGAGTCTATAAATAAATTATGATTATTGTGTATACTACATTAAAATTTCTGACATTTTTATTACTGATCAATAAAATAAATATCTGTAAAAAGGGGAGTGTGAAATTCTTTTATGGTAAAAAATTCATTTATTTCAATTATTTTGCAAGAACAAGAAGAAAACAAAGAAAACAGAGGATCTGTTGAATTTCAAGTAGTTAGTTTCACCAATAAGATACGGAGACTTACTTCACATTTGGAATTGCACAAAAAAGACTATTTATCTCAGAGAGGCCTGCGGAAAATTCTGGGAAAACGTCAGCGCTTGCTGGCTTATTTATCAAAAAAAAATAGAGCACGTTATAAAGAATTAATAGGACAGTTGGATATTCGAGAGAGAAAAACTCGTTAATTTGAAGAATTAGTTTGAATTAGTCGCTTAAAGTTTGATGAACTTCTTTTCGCTTTCAGCAATTCATGGAAGAATGAATCAGGAAAAACCTATGACTGTACCATCTACAACAAAAGACTTCATGATAGTCAATATGGGACCTCACCACCCATCAATGCATGGTGTTCTTCGACTTATTGTTACTCTAGATGGTGAAGATGTTATTGACTGTGAACCAATATTGGGTTATTTACACAGAGGTATGGAAAAAATTGCGGAAAATCGAACAATTATACAATATTTGCCCTATGTAACACGTTGGGATTATTTAGCTACTATGTTCACAGAAGCAATAACTGTAAATGCGCCAGAGCAATTAGGCAATATTCAAGTGCCTAAAAGGGCCAGTTATATCAGAGTCATTATGTTGGAGTTAAGTCGGATAGCTTCACATTTGTTATGGCTCGGCCCTTTTATGGCAGATATTGGGGCACAGACTCCTTTCTTCTATATTTTTCGAGAAAGAGAATTGATATATGACCTATTCGAAGCTGCCACCGGTATGCGAATGATGCACAATTTTTTTCGTATTGGAGGAGTCACTGCTGATTTACCTCATGGCTGGATAGATAAATGTTTGGATTTTTGCGATTATTTTTTAACAGGAATTGCTGAATATCAAAAGCTTATTACACAGAATCCCATTTTCTTAGAACGAGTTGAGGGAGTAGGCATTATTGGTGGAGAGGAAGCAATAAATTGGGGTTTGTCGGGACCAATGCTACGAGCTTCCGGAATACAATGGGATCTTCGTAAAGTTGATCATTATGAGTGTTACGACGAATTTGATTGGGAAGTCCAATGGCAAAAAGAGGGGGATTCCTTAGCCCGGTATTTAGTACGAATCAGTGAAATGACAGAATCCATAAAAATTATTCAACAGGCTCTAGAAGGAATTCCGGGAGGGCCCTATGAAAATTTAGAAATCCACCGCTTTGATAGAGTAAAAGATAATGTATGGAATGAGTTTGACTATCGATTCATTAGTAAAAAACCCTCTCCGACTTTTGAATTGTCGAAGCAAGAACTTTATGCCAGAGTCGAAGCACCAAAGGGAGAATTGGGAATTTTTCTGATAGGAGATAAGGGTGTTTTTCCTTGGCGATATAAAATTCGACCACCGGGGTTTATTAATTTGCAAATTCTTCCTCAGTTAGTTAAAAGAATGAAATTGGCTGATATTATGACGATACTAGGTAGTATAGATATCATTATGGGAGAAGTTGATCGTTAAAATGATAATTGATCCAACAGAAGTACAAGCTATCAATTCTTTTTCTAGATTGGAATCCTTAAAAGAGGTCTATGGGATCATATGGGTGCTTATCCCTATTTTTACTCCTATATTAGGAATCATAATAGGTGTACTAGTAATTGTTTGGTTAGAAAGAGAAATCTCTGCGGGTATACAACAACGTATCGGCCCTGAATACGCAGGACCTTTGGGAATTCTTCAAGCTCTAGCAGATGGTACCAAATTACTTTTCAAAGAGAATCTTCTTCCATCTAGAGGAGATACTCGTTTATTCAGTATTGGACCATCTATAGCAGTCATATCAATTTTATTAAGTTATTTAGTAATTCCTTTTGGTTATCACCTTGTTCTAGCCGATCTCAGTATCGGTGTTTTTTTATGGATTGCTATTGCAAGTATTGCTCCTGTCGGCCTTCTTATGTCAGGATATGGCTCAAATAATAAATATTCTTTTTTAGGTGGTCTACGAGCTGCTGCTCAATCAATTAGTTATGAAATACCATTAACTCTATGTGTGTTATCAATATCTCTACGTGTGATTCGTTAAGACATAAATTTCCCCCTACTTCTTTTCTTTCTAGGAAGGAAGTGTCATGAGTTGAATATATATTTTCGTTTTTTATTTATTATTCGGGGGTTGATGAAGGAAACCAGATAGTTATATGAGTGAAAGAAACGGCTTAGAAATTTGCAGTAAAAGATTGAATCTCATTTCCTATGTACAAGCGTTAAGAAAAGTAAACATAAGTATTAGAGACTGTTTACCCCAAGATTGATTGATTAGTGATCATGACTTGAAGCGGGTTCAAAAGATCAACTTTATGGGCTTTTTACTATCTATTACCATATGTATTACCCGAAAGTAGATTGATAAAAATGAGTGGATAGCTAGGAACACTAAGGTACACAAAGGATTCGTAATAGAGATTATGTAAGTCTATTTTTCTGCGTATAAAAAGAATTCTAATTGGGGCTTTAAATTGGTAGAAATGATTAAGGAGTACTTCCCACGATTCCGATCCAGAGTATACTTCTATTCACCGATTAAGTAAATAACTATCAAGAACGAAGTAATCCTTTAAGTTTGTTTAACGTCCCCCTTTTTTTGAGAAAGGAGAATAGGAACGAAAAAAAATAAAAAGACTGAATGGAATTGGACTAGAAAAAATATCTTTTTTGCTTTCTTTCTCTATATAGAGAGAATTCTTGTCATGATTCGTGAACTAATATTGGATTTCGTAATCGAAAACGTTAGGTTGAAATATCTATTGATATTGCTAAAAGAAATATTTTATTCAAGGATTAAGTTATTACTCAACAAAGAATAATTTGAATTATTAAAAGATAAGATGAATTCAGAAGCACTTTATTATAAATATAGCAAACAGAATTCCAGTGTCTAATGGGGACCTTAGAATGGATTTCATTTTATCTCTATCTATCCGACAAACATATCAATAAAAATAATAATGGACGGGTCCTTAGATTTATTTGTGACCTTTGAGGAGCCGTATGAGATGAAAATCTCATGTACGGTTCTGTAATAGGGATGGGAACAGTGATGTTATCATCAACTATGATTATCTAACAGTTTAAGTACAGTTGATATAGTTGAAGCGCAGTCAAAATATGGTTTTTGGGGATGGAATTTGTGGCGTCAACCTATAGGCTTTTTGGTTTTTCTAATTTCTTCCCTAGCCGAGTGTGAACGATTACCTTTTGATTTACCAGAAGCAGAAGAAGAATTAGTAGCAGGTTATCAAACCGAATATTCGGGTATCAAATTTGGTTTATTTTACGTTGCTTCATATTTAAATCTACTAGTTTCTTCATTATTTGTAACAGTTCTTTACTTGGGGGGTTGGAATCTTTCGATTCCGTACATATTTGTTCCCGAGCTTTTTGAAATTACTAAAAGAGGTAGAGTCTTTGGAACAATAATTGGTATCTTTATTACATTAGCTAAAACTTATTTGTTCTTGTTCATTCCTATCGCAACAAGATGGACTTTACCGAGGCTGAGAATGGACCAATTATTAAATCTTGGATGGAAATTTCTTTTACCTATTTCTCTAGGTAATCTATTATTAACAACTTCTTCCCAGCTTATTTCACTGTAAAAGAATACTTCTATATTCGTGACTTGTGTCAAACAAGAGAAAGAAACAAGTATCCAATTTTTTATAGATATTCACGATATGCTCCCTATGGTAACTGAGTTCATGAATTATGGCCAACAAACAGTACGAGCCGCAAGATATATTGGTCAAGGTTTCATGATTACCTTATCACACGCGAATCGTTTACCTGTAACTATTCAATACCCCTACGAAAAATTGATCACATCCGAGCGTTTCCGCGGCCGAATCCACTTTGAATTTGATAAATGCATTGCTTGTGAGGTATGTGTTCGTGTATGTCCTATAGATCTGCCCGTTGTTGATTGGAAATTAGAAACTGATATTAGAAAGAAACGATTGCTTAATTACAGTATTGATTTCGGAATATGTATATTTTGTGGTAATTGCGTTGAGTATTGTCCAACAAATTGTTTATCAATGACTGAAGAATATGAACTTTCTACGTATGATCGTCACGAATTAAATTATAATCAAATTGCTTTGGGTAGGTTACCAATGTCAGTAATTGACGATTACACAATTCGAACAATTTTAAATTTGCCTGAAATAAAAACTTAAGAAAAATTCCCGATTAATGACTCATTTTGATCTAAAAAAAGGAGGGTTTTTGTTTGGTGAATAACTATAATTATATTGATTAGGGAGCGAGAATCGTGTTTTAATTTATATTATATTTATATAGTTTGAGGATTTGAAAATATATAGATTCAAATTACTCTTTCGAGAGATTAGGCCAATAACTATATCTACATCAATCCATATCCATGAAAATGGAATTTTTAAAATTTAATAATTAAGAACTATTATAAAATAGTAGAGTTACTTCTTTTTTCCTGACCGGGTCAATAAAGTTATGAAAGATTTTGATTTATTTATCTCTTATTTTATATATAATGGATTTACCTGGACTAATACATGATTTTCTTTTAGTATTTCTGGGATTGGGTCTTATATTAGGGAGTCTGGGAGTAGTATTACTTCCCAATCCCATTTATTCTGCCTTTTCGTTGGGATTGGTTTTTGTTTGTATATCTTTATTCTATATTCTATCAAACTCCCATTTTGTAGCTGCTGCGCAGCTCCTTATTTACGTAGGAGCCATAAATGTTTTAATCATTTTTGCTGTGATGTTCATAAATGGTTCAGAATATTCCAAAGATTTCCATCTTTGGACCGTTGGAGATGGAGTAACTTACGTGATCTGTACAAGTCTTTTTGTTTCACTAATTACTACTATTCCAGATACGTCATGGTACGGCATTATTTGGACTACAAAAGCAAACCAGATTATAGAGCAAGATTTGATAAGTAATAGTCAACAAATTGGGATTCATTTATCAACAGATTTTTTTCTTCCGTTTGAATTCATTTCAATAATTCTTTTAGTTGCGTTAATCGGCGCAATTGCTGTAGCTCGTCAATAATAACTCTGTAGAACTGGAAATAAAAAAACTTTGTTATGAGCTATCACATGCATTTCCTTTTTTCTATTTGACTTTGTATATAAAATAGAAATTCTTTATTAGTTCTATCTATTCCCAATATATTCCTTTATTTCATTACTCGTTATATTCTAGTCAATCCAATTGGTTAAATTGTTGTTCATATTGAAATGAATCGAGATTGATAAGGAGTTGGTTAATGATGCTCGAACATGTACTTGTTTTGAGTGCCTATTTATTTTCTGTCGGTCTATATGGATTGATCACAAGTCGAAATATGGTTAGGGCTCTTATGTGTCTTGAACTTATATTAAATGCGGTTAATCTCAATTTTGTAACATTTTCTGATTTTTTTGATAGTCGTCAATTAAAAGGAGCCATTTTCTCCATTTTTGTTATAGCTATTGCAGCTGCTGAAGCCGCTATTGGACTCGCTATTGTTTCATCAATTTATCGTAACAGAAAATCAACTAGGATAAATCAATCGAATTTGTTGAATAAGTAATATTATTATATAAATTAGAATTTTCATAAATTAATTCAAATCAGCACGTCTGGCACGTAGGGTATTCTCATGTTATCACAAACATAAGAAATCAAAGTATTTTGGCACTGTCAATCCAGAAATAGATTAATAAAAAAACTCGGAGAACTCATCGATTCATCTAGTATTTCAATATATAATTCATTTATAAATTTACTAGATTGAAACTTTATCACGTTCAAAAATGGATAGATCCAATGTCACATTCAGTAAAGATTTATGATACATGTATCGGGTGTACTCAATGTGTCCGAGCTTGTCCCACGGATGTATTAGAAATGATACCTTGGGACGGATGTAAAGCCAAACAAATAGCTTCGGCTCCAAGAACAGAGGATTGTGTTGGTTGTAAGAGATGTGAATCCGCCTGCCCCACGGATTTCTTGAGTGTTCGAGTTTATTTATGGCATGAAACAACCCGCAGCATGGGTATAGCTTATTAATACGTTACAGAAAACCCTACTTGAGTCCATTTTATTTTTTTACCGCCAAAACCTGTGCCCAAAAATAAAATATTTTTGAGCACGGGTTTTTCTGGTCCAAGTGTATCTTGTCTTTACCACGAACAAATTTCCTTGGTTAACAATAATTGTAGTTTTACCAATATTTGCGGGTTCCTTAATTTTATTTCTTCCACATAAAGGAAATAGGGTAATTAGGTGGTATACAATATGTATATGCATGTTAGAACTTCTTCTAACAACCTATGCATTCTGTTATCATTTCCAATTGGACGATCCATTAATCCAACTAGTAGAGGACTATAAATGGATCAATTTTTTTGATTTCCGTTGGAAATTAGGAATAGATGGACTGTCTATAGGACCCGTTTTATTAACAGGATTTATCACTACTTTAGCTACTTTAGCGGCCTGGCCTGTTACTCGGGATTCTCGATTATTCCATTTCTTGATGTTAGCAATGTACAGTGGTCAAATAGGATCATTTTCTTCTCGGGACCTTTTACTTTTTTTCATCATGTGGGAATTAGAATTAATTCCGGTTTATCTACTTCTATCCATGTGGGGAGGAAAGAAACGTCTGTACTCAGCCACAAAATTTATTTTGTACACGGCGGGAGGTTCCATTTTTCTCTTAATGGGAGTTCTGGGTGTCGGTTTATATGGTTCTAATGAACCAACATTAAATTTTGAAACATCAGTTAATCAGCCGTATCCTGTGGCTTTGGAAATAATATTATATATTGCATTTTTTATTGCTTTTGCTGTCAAATCACCGATTCTACCCCTACATACATGGTTACCAGATACCCACGGAGAGGCGCATTACAGTACTTGTATGCTTCTAGCCGGAATTTTATTAAAAATGGGAGCGTATGGATTGATTCGGATTAATATGGAATTATTACCACACGCTCATTCTATATTTTCCCCTTGGTTGATGATAGTAGGCACAATACAAATAATCTATGCAGCTTCAACATCTCCCGGCCAACGGAATTTAAAAAAAAGAATAGCCTATTCCTCCGTATCTCATATGGGTTTCATACTTATAGGAATTTCTTCTATAACCGATACGGGGCTCAATGGAGCTATTTTACAAATAATCTCTCATGGATTTATTGGTGCTGCACTTTTTTTCTTGGCAGGAACAAGTTATGATAGAATACGTCTTGTTTATCTCGACGAAATGGGCGGAGTAGCTATCCCCATGCCAAAAATATTTACGATGTTCAGTAGCTTTTCGATGGCTTCCCTTGCATTACCGGGTATGAGTGGTTTTGTTGCAGAAGTTATAGTCTTTTTGGGAATAATTACCAGCCAAAAATATCTTTTAACGCCCAAAATTGCCATCACCTTTGTAATGGCAATTGGAATGATATTAACTCCTATTTATTCATTATCTATGTCACGCCAGATGTTCTATGGATACAAATTATTTTATATTCCAAACTCTTCTGTTTTTGATTCTGGACCGCGCGAGTTATTTGTTTCGATCTCCATTTTTCTACCTGTAATAGGTATTGGTATGTATCCCGATTTTGTTCTTTCACTATCAGTTGACAAGGTTGAAGATATTCTATCTAATTATTTTTATAGATAGTTTTCTTAAAGAAAAAAACTCCTATGATTTTTAAGAGTTGGTTGGCTAATGAAAAAAAAAGAAGGATTTTTATTCTCTTAATAAAGTAAAAACAAAATATGAATTTGAACCCAATATACTTGGCCTTCGCGAGAACCGCGTGAATCACTACACTTCTTGATTCACATGGTTCTCGCTGGTTGACACAAGGGTTTTTATACACACCGTATTCCACTCTGTTTGTATTCCTAAGAACTTTTCTTGAATTTAACTAGAGGTTAATGTAAATGAACCATAACTATGTAGTCCTATTCCTAATAGATTGATCCCAAAATAGCATATCCAAATTATAAGAAAGCCTAGAGTCGCCACAATTGCGGAATTTGCCCCCTGCAAATTTTGATTTGTTCGAGTATGCAAATAAATTGCGAATACGATCCAAGTAATAAAGGCCCAAGTTTCCTTTGGATCCCAACTCCAATATGATCCCCATGCTTCATTAGCCCATACTGCTCCTGAAAGAATACCTATGGTTAAAAAGATAAATCCTAGGCTAATCACACGATAACTCCAATAATCTAATTGTTGAATCAATTGGGCCTTGTAATAATTCTTAGCAGAAAAAAAAGAAGTTTTTTTAAAAATATTGTTTCTTTCATTCTTGTATTGGGTTTCACCAAATGAAAATGAATGATTTAATTTTAATAAATTATTATTTTTATAACTATAAAAAATATTTCTAAATGTAATGACTAGAAGTGCTACTGATAATAATGATCCACAAAGAAGAGCCGCATAGCTCAATATCATCATACTTACGTGCATTATTAACCACTCCGATTGTAGAGCGGGTACTAATATTGTGGGTTTATGTATTTCAGTTAAAAGACCCGAAGTAGCAAAGCCTTGCGTAAAAATAGTACTTGAGGCAGTTATTGTGGTTAAATAATTTTTTCTTATTTTGAAATAAGGGACTATATGAATAAGGGAGAAACTCCATGAAAGAAAGATTAATGATTCATATAAATCACTTAGTGGGAAATGGCCCGAATAAATCCAACGAGTGATTAATAATCCTGTTAGACATAAAAAAGTAGCTATCATCCCCTTTTCTGACGAATCATATGGTTTTATGATTTCATTGCCCAATAAGGTTATCAAATGAATTGTAATTACAATTGAAACAATTGAAAAAGAAATATGAGTTAATATATGCTCTAAAGTTGAAAATATCATAAAAATGAAAAAAGGGAGGGAATCCCCTAAATTAATTTAATTAATAAATATAAATCGGGAATTAAATTTATTTTTATTATAGGATCTATTGGATCTATTTTTTTATTATATTATAGGATCTATTGGATCTCTTTTATAAGATGGCATGCCGCCACTCGGACTCGAACCGAGATGCTCTAGCACTGCTTCCTAAGAGCAGCGTGTCTACCGATTTCACCATAGCGGCTTGTTCGAACTCATAATAGCCTATTTATATTCAATCGTCGAGATTGAACAAGTCAATTCAATCAAATAAGTTTTTTTTAGTAAAGATTCAAATTGATAAAAAAATGAGTTCAAAAGTAAATTTCAAGGTTCATTAGTTTCTTAGGGTGTCCGGTTTATTTATCTTAGGGCTTTGACGTAGTTTATCCTAGTCTAAAATCCAACTTTTGCAACTAGAGAATTCTCTCCATAGAATAAAAAAAAATGTTTTCATATTGATGCTTAATTATTTCTCGTTTATCTGATTTCATAAATTTGAAACAAAAAATAAATTTTATCAATGAATCCAAAATAGCCATATTTTGGATTACTCCAAATTGACACCTTATTTGTACATAATATCTCAACAATTAAGTTCTTTTATGGAGTGGGCTGAAAATGGGAGATATATCGGAAATCCCTATAGTAATTCCGATAAATTAAGAAGTCAGAAAGTTATCAAAAATAAAAATTTTTTAACATGGAATCAATTAGTTTCAACAATTCATTAATTTTAACGAAAAATATTATATCTGCCCTTCTCGAGAAAGATAAAAATTTTGCATTATTGTAAAGGTCGATGGGGAAAATAAGACTCCCCACCACCACAATGTGAGTGAAAATATACGAAAAATAAATAAGAAATCTTGTATTTTTTTCTTTATTCTTTTTTTTAGAATTGGGAAAACAGAAGAATTATTCTTTTAGACATCTTAGAAGATTAAGATTGAAACCTGGTCTATTTCAAGAATAGGGACTGCCAATTGTGAATTTTATATTAACAAATTAATGAGCCCATTTTTCGAGTAAAATCCATTCCGATTAGTCCAATATTTTAGGACTTATTTGTTTGTCGTACAAAAAAACTTTTTGAATTCCCGGTAGAAAGAGATTTGCCTAATGACAAAGCTTTTAACGCCGCCCAATATCCTTTCCTTTTCCAAATATTTTTACGAATACGCTTTTTTGATATAGAAGTACGTTTTTTTGGAACTGCCATTTAAAAATGAAGAAGTTACTCATTGTTATAGTTGGATGTGAAAGACATCTATTGTTCAAAACGAATTATTATTTCTTATTCATTATCTATTTTTTCTCTAAATAATAGTCTCTTCATAAAAAATAAATATAGATATGTGAAAGATCTCTGAAAATTGTATCAAAAATTACTCGAAATAAGAAAATTTTGATTCCAGACAATACAATATTCGTAAAACCAAAAATCTTTGAATTGGAACTCTTAGTTCTCGTTCTTTATCTCTCAAATTTATATCTTTAGAATCCGCTATGTCATATAAATAAAACTTAATAAAATAAATAAATAAAGAACCTAAAAGACCTTGATTTTCATCATTCTATACTTTATTTACATGTAATAAAATACCTCAAAGGATTGTAAACTTTTGCCTAATAAAAAACTTGAGTCTTTTTTTAGTCAAACTTGAGGAAAGAATACACCTAAATTCAATTGTTAAATTAGAATGAGACTCTTAATAAATCTGTTATTAATAAATCTGTTAAAGGATATGCGGTTTGATAAAAAAATATCATTTTAGATCTATAATATTCTAACGTTTACTAATAAATCGTTTTGATTGAAATGGAAAACAATCAATCCCATAATGAATTAGTTAATGAGGTGAAATAAACAAACTAAAATGAAGAGCTATTTTTTCATTAGACCGATGACCTTAGATTCATATTAGCATCAAGTACCCTTTTTCGTGTAATTTTTTATCCTTGCTCTATGAATATAAATTATCGTAATAATACTTTATATTTGCATTTTCCTATTATAAGTATTCGTTTTTTATTTTATATGTAACTTGGGCATCTCATTTGACCAATTGTAACTTATTTTTTTTGAATATTTGAACGATTTTGAAAAGTCTCAGAATAAATACTAATATCAAATTATTAAATAAGTTAGTGCATATCTTGATTTTTTATTGACTTTTTTCGAAAGAGGTAAGATCCGGTGAATCGGAAACAATTAATTAAGAATAAAAAACTTTTTCTATGGAACAGACATATCAATATGCGTGGATAATACCTTTCCTTCCACTTCCAGTTCCTATGTTAATAGGGTTGGGACTTCTTCTTTTTCCGACGGCAACAAAAAGTCTTCGTCGTATGTGGGCTTTTCAGAGCGTTTTATTGTTAAGTATAGTCATGCTTTTTTCCATGAATCTGTCTATTCATCAAATAAATAGCAGTTCTGTCTATCAATATGTATGGTCTTGGATTATCAATAATGATTTTTCTTTAGAATTCGGATACTTGGTCGATCCACTTACTTCTATTATGTCAATATTAATAACTACTGTTGGAATTCTGGTTCTTATTTATAGTGATAATTATATGTCTCATGATCACGGATATTTGAGATTTTTTGCTTATATGAGTTTTTTCAGTACTTCCATGTTGGGATTAGTTACTAGTTCAAATTTGATACAAATTTATATTTTTTGGGAATTAGTTGGAATATGTTCGTATCTATTAATAGGATTTTGGTTCACACGACCTGTTGCAGCAAAGGCTTGTCAAAAAGCGTTTGTAACTAATCGTGTTGGCGATTTTGGTTTATTATTAGGCATTTTAGGGTTTTATTGGATAACGGGGAGTTTCGAATTTCGTGATTTATTCCAAATATTCAATAACTTGATTTCTAATAATGAGGTCAATTTTTTATTTGTTACTTTGTGCGCTGTTCTATTATTTGCCGGTGCGATTGCTAAATCCGCACAATTTCCCCTTCATGTATGGTTACCTGATGCAATGGAAGGGCCGACTCCTATTTCGGCCCTTATACATGCTGCTACGATGGTAGCAGCGGGAATTTTTCTTGTAGCTCGACTTATGCCTCTTTTCATAGTCATACCTCACATAATGAATTTTATCTCTTTGATAGGGATAATAACAGTTTTTTTAGGAGCTACTTTAGCTCTTGCTCAAAAAGACATTAAGAGGGGTTTAGCCTATTCCACAATGTCTCAATTGGGTTATATGATGTTAGCTCTAGGTATGGGGTCTTATCGCAGTGCTTTATTTCATTTGATTACTCATGCTTATTCGAAAGCATTATTGTTTTTAGGATCGGGATCCGTTATTCATTCAATGGAAACTCTTGTTGGATATTGTCCAAAAAAAAGTCAGAATATGGTGCTTATGGGGGGTTTAACAAAACATGTACCAATTACTAAGATTTCTTTTTTATTAGGTACACTTTCTCTTTGCGGTATTCCACCCCTTGCTTGTTTTTGGTCCAAAGATGAAATTCTTAATGATAGTTGGTTGTATTCACCTATTTTTGCAATAATAGCTTGGTCTACGGCGGGCTTAACCGCATTTTATATGTGTCGGATCTATTTACTTACTTTTGAAGGACATTTAAACGTTCATTTTCAAAATTACAGTGGAAAAAAGAATACCCCTTTCTATTCAATATCTCTATGGGGTAAAGAAGGTTCGAAAATAAGTAACAAAAACTTTCGTTTGGTAACTTTATTAAAAATGAAGAATGGGCGTCTTTCTTTTTTTTCAAATAAAGTATATAAAATTGATGAGAATGTAAGAAATATGATCCAACCCTTTCTTTCTATTCCGCATTTTGGAAATACGAAGACTTATTCGTATCCTTATGAATCGGATAATACTATGTTATTCCCAATACTTATATTGATTATATTTACTTTGTTCGTTGGATTCTTAGGAATTCCTTTCAATCAAGACGGGGTGAATTTGGATATATTATCGAAATGGTTAACGCCGTCTATAAATCTTTTACATAAAAATTCAAACAATTCAATAGATTGGTATGAATTTTGTAAAGATGCAGTTTTTTCAGTCAGTATAGCCTCTTTCGGAATATTTATAGCATTTTTTTTATATAAACCTGTTTATTCATCTTTTCAAAATTTGGACTTAATTAATTCATTTGTTAAAATGGGTCCTAATAGAATTTTTTATGACAAAATAAAAAATGGTATATATGATTGGTCGTATAATCGGGGTTACATAGATGCCTTTTATGGAGCATTCTTAACTGTGGGGATGAGAAAATTGGCCAAATTCGCTCATTTTTTTGATAGACGAATAATTGATGGAATTCCAAACGGAGCTGGTCTTATGAGTTTCTTTGTAGCAGAGGTTATTAAATCGGTGGGCGGTGGGCGTATTTCCTCTTATCTGTTCTTTTATTTTTCTTATGTATCCATTTGTTTATTAAGTTATTACTTTTTTAATCTTTAATTTTATTTTTAATCTTTTTTTAATTTAATTTTTAATTTT
>Ga0214471_10000114_pt1 | contig 80983 bp, 87 predicted proteins | sample RVTome_5_FD_207665 | JGI IMG/M metagenome (GOLD analysis project Ga0214471, IMG submission 207665) | Soil microbial communities from uranium-contaminated site in the Upper Colorado River Basin, Wyoming, United States - RVT142D155 | ecosystem: Environmental > Terrestrial > Soil > Contaminated >... | reverse complement strand
CCGTGGCCGAGCGGATCAAACCCGTCGGGCAGGTCGTCGTCGCTGCGGCGGAAACGCAGAAGGAGCCGGTGAAAATCGCGGTGGCCGCGTCGCCGCCCGGGCGCGACGGACAACAAATTTACCAGGCTGCTTGCGTCGTCTGCCACGGTGCCGGTATTGCCGGCGCGCCGAAGCTGGATGACAAGGGCCAGTGGGCCAAGCGCATCGCCAAGGGCGTCGACACTCTCTACGCCAGCGCCATCAACGGGGTACAGGGGAGCGCGGGAGTGATGCCGGCCAAAGGTGGCAACGCGGCGCTGAGCAATGCCGAGGTCAAGGCGGCCGTCGACTACATCGTGGCGCATTCGAAATAACCGGCAGCAGTCGAAGTGCTCGCCGACTTCCTCGCCGAGCGCAGCGCCTGAGCCGCGCATTACGCACGATCCGCTATCGGCGCGGCGCAAAAAAGAAGGCAGCCTCGCGGCCTGATGCTACATCTCGCGCGTGGCGATCACCGCGTCAATGCGATCAGTGCCGGTGTCCCCATTGCACCGGCGCACGCGGCGGCTCGTGGACGAGCACGTCGATCTGACGGAGCGTTTCGGCGGACTGCCCCGGCGCCGCTTCCGGCACGTCGATCCAGCGCACCCGCAAAAAGCCAAAACGATCGATTAGATACTCGAGGTGCGCGGGCGCGCCGCCATTTGCGCCCCGCGCCTCTCGCGCGAACATCATGTACGTCGTGGCCACCGCGGGACTGGCGAGCGCGAGCATCGATTCGCCGTCGCCTCGCGTGTCGAGGGCGGTCGCGGCCGACGATGCGGGCGTCGGCAAGGCAATGATGCGCGCTCCTGCCGCCGTGAAGGCACGCTCAAGCGTCGCAAGCTCGAGCAGCCGCGGCAGCGAGGACGGCAGCGTGTAGAACACGAGCAGCGTCACGCGGTTACCGCGGTGTTGCCGCAGCGATTCCTGTGGGCGACCGATGAACTCGTACGTGAAATCCGGGGCGGGAACCGGGCGCAATGGCTTTATCCGATCCGACATCGCGAGCGCGTTTTGCGCCGCCGTCTGCGCGTCGAGGTACTGGATCAGACTCCAGATTTCCACTTCGCTCATTTGCGATGTAAATCCCGGCATCGGCGTTCCGGGGATGCCGTTTGCGATCGACCAGAACATATCCCCTTCCCGGCGCTCCGGCACACGGTCGTTGAGATTCGCTCGCGCGTTCGACAGCGAGCGCGCGTCCGGGCCCTCGCCGCGACCGTCGCGACCGTGGCAAACGCCGCAGTTCGCGGCATACAGAGTGGAACCGGTCGCTATCGCATCGGCGGTGTACGGGACGGGTGACACAAGATAGGTCGTGGGGTATGCGGGCACGGCGAGCAGGTAGGCCAGGATCCCGCCTGGAATGACGATGCCCGCGACCGCGGCGATCCTGAGATGCGGCGGTCGACTGAGCGCACCCGCGATGAGGGCGACAGCGGCGATGCAGGCGACCGTGCCCGCGGCCGCAACGGCGAGTTGCGTCCACGCGGATTGCTGAATGGAGTCGAAGCTCAGCGTGCGATCGAACGGCCAGACCGGAGACTGATGCGCTGCGGGGACCGTGACGCCGAGTACGCCGACGATGATCACCACGCCGATTCCGGCGGCGATTTCCAGGACGGCGGTGCGCCGGAGCAAGTGCAGCGCTCCGCGCTCCCCGCCTGCCAACCGCGGGATCAGGTACCCGCGGTTCGTCACGGCCAGGCCGAGCATCGTCGCGAACAATCCGAGCTTCGCGAGCAGGAGTCTGCCGTAATCGGTGCCGATCAGTGCCGGCACATCGCCGACCTGATACCAGGCGCTGGTAAGACCGCTTACGACTAGCACGCAGACGCTTGCCATCCCCAGGTTCGAATAACGCCGCGTCGCCTGTGGTGCCGCGTCGAGCGCATGGGTGCCGGCCAGCAAATGCACGAGCGCCGGCAACGCGCCCAGCCACGCGCCCGCGGCGAGCAGGTGCGCGACAGAGGCAACGATGCGGTCGAAGTCGTCGGGCTCCTTCCCGGCGACCGCATGCCCCGCCCAGGCGAGCGAACCAAGGTACGCGGCAGCGACCACGGCGGCGCCTATCGCCAGGCGCGATCTGCGCGGATCGCCGGCCGATCGATCCAGCGCCAGCAGCACCGCGCCAAGGGCGATGACGAGTCCAATGCGCAGCATCCAAACGCGACCGAACACGGTATTGCCCAGCACCAGACCGAGCGTTTCGCGGTTCATCGCCTGCCCGACCGGCATGCCGCTCATCACGGCAGCCTGGGCGGCGAGCCACGCCACGCCCGATACGATGCTCGCGATAACGCTCCAGCGCGCAACAACGAGAAGCCTACGGTAGACGTCGTCGCCGTCGCCGCTCCCCACGTGTCGCGCGTGGCGCCAAACAGGCCTCGCCACGGCGATCACGAATACGAGCTCGCCAAACAGCAGCATGGCCGAGGCGTAGTGAACGGCCCGCGCGGCGACGAACAGCGTGTTCATGCCTGCGCGCGCGCCGTCGGTGGTCGCGTGCGCTTACGGTGCGACATTAAACGTGAAGTTACCCTCACTGACATGGGTGTCGACGGAAAGCACACGCCACTTCACGCGATACGTGCCAGGCGCAAGCTTCGGCAGCGACACCCGAAGCAGCTTGGCATCGGCGCGGTCGACCTCCGGATCGCCTTTGTCGACCTGCTTGCCGTTGCGGTCGAGCACTCGGACCTTGCTGAATGCCGGTTCGAGTCGCTCCGTGAACCACAGCTTGAGTTGCGGCGGCGATCCGTGAACCGCGCTGCCGGCAGCAGGTGCCGCCCGGTCGAGGCGAGCATGTGCGCCGGCAGGCGAGACCGACATCGCCGTCAAGGCGGCTATCAAAAAACTCGACAGCAGTCGCTTCATTTCAATCCTCAAGGACGCAACGACATATCGCCGCACGCCCGGCGCGTCGACCGGCCAGCCCGGCGCGCGCCAGGCGTGAAACAACTCGTATTCGGTGAGCTCCGCCGTACCTGCGGGCGGCATCACGGCACGAATGCCGAACAGACACGCTCGGATTGTGCGGGTCGGGGCATGCCTCAAGCTCCTGAGCTACGCGGCGCCGGGCATCGCCCGATAAACAAAAGGTGGCCGAGGCGGTCTTTTTATTCCGCCTTTGAACCGGCAGATCGAACGGGCAGTCAAGCCTTTTTCACGTACGCCGAACACCAGCCCTTCCCGGCCACCTGCTTGCCCGCGAAGATCGGACAGCCGCCCCATGCGTCGGTGGGTTTGCCCTGATATAACGTGCAGTTCGCACAGGTCTGTCCGGCCACGTATTTCGGGAACTTGGCTTTGTCCACCTTCGTCGCGTCGTGCTTGTAGCCGAGGCTCTGCGCCTGGGGGTCCTTCTCGTCCACCCTGGCGGCCTGCGCGGCGGCGTTGCCGGCACTGCCTGCGATCGCGGCCGACACCACCGCCAGCGAGCCCGCCTTGAGGAAAGTACGGCGGCCGGTATTGATACGGTTTTGCGTCATTTGACGGGTCTCCATATGGTTAAGAATAAAACTGCTGCAGCGTCATCGTAAACAACAAACCTGCCGAATGGGCGCAACGGCAGGTAATTGTCCGGCTAGCCCGCTCCGCGCGCAACCCGTTCCGCGGCACGGGTCCTTGGCTATTGCCGTCCGTTTCCCGGCCACGCGGGTGATGCTAAACTTCACCCTCTTCAGAAGCAAAACGAGATCAAGCTAGTGCCGTTCCAACTATCTCTCGCTAAGTGCAGGAGTCCTAATGATGACTGACCTACGGCCTGCAGAGTTCCTTGCCGATAGGCACAATAAGTTGGAACGGCACTAGATGCCTTCCAGCATTGCGGGCCTGACGTTCGCCTCCCGCATCGGCCAGTTCTACCAGCTCACCAAACCGCGAGTGGTGTCGCTCATCGTCTTCACGGCGGTGATCGGGATGTTTCTCGCCACGCCGGGCATGGTGCCGCTGCAGGCGCTTGTCGCGGGCACCCTCGGCATCGCGCTCACCGCGGGCGCGGCCGCGGCGGTCAACTGCCTGGTCGAGCAGAGGATCGACGCGGTGATGACGCGCACGCGCGCCCGGCCCCTGCCGCGCGGGCAGGTGACCTCGCTGCAGACACTCGTCTTCGCCGGCATCGTGGGCGGAGCGGGGCTCACTATTCTTTATCAGTGGGTCAACACGATCACCATGTGGCTGACACTCGCCACCTTCGTCGGCTACGCCATCATCTACACCGTCGTCCTGAAGCCGATGACGCCGCAGAACATCGTGATCGGCGGCGCTTCCGGCGCGATGCCGCCGGTGCTGGGCTGGACCGCGGTCACCGGCGAGATCGCGCCCGACGCGCTGCTGCTGTTCCTCATCATCTTCGCGTGGACGCCGCCACATTTCTGGGCGCTGGCGCTCTACCGCAAGCACGACTACGCGAAGGCCGGCGTGCCGATGCTGCCGGTCACGCACGGGGACAAGTTCACGCGCCTGCACGTGCTGCTCTATACCGTGATCCTGACCGCGGTGACACTCATGCCGTTCGTCACCCGCTTGAGCGGCGCGCTCTACCTCGCCGCGGCGCTCGCCCTCGACGCCGTGTTCCTGTGGTACGCGGTGCGGATCTACACCGACTACAGCGACCGCCTCGCGCAGCAGACTTTCCGCTACTCCATCGTCTATCTCACGCTACTCTTCGCCGCGCTGCTGCTCGATCACTATTTCCGCATCCCGTTGTAGCGGCGGGAGCCACGCCTGAAGATCCTTGTCGCAGCGATACTCTGGGCGCTGGCCGCGGCGTTTCTCGGCGGCTGCGGCGACCGGCCGGAGGCCCTCAAATTCAAGTTGACCGACATCTCCGGCGTGGATTTCGGCAAGGCGCTCAACCTGACCGACCACAATGGCAAGCCGCGCACGCTCGCCGATTTTCGTGGCAAGGTGGTGACCGTGTTCTTCGGCTTCACGCATTGCCCGGACGTCTGCCCGACGACGCTCGCGGAGCTGGCGCTGGTCGTAAAGGAGCTCGGGCCCGACGCCAGCCGGGTCCAGGTGCTGTTCGTCACCGTGGATCCCGAGCGCGACACGCAGCAGGTGCTCAAGCAGTACGTGCCCTCGTTCAACCCGGGCTTTATCGGGCTCTACGGCGATGCCGGGGCGACCGCGCGCGCCGCGAAGGAATTCAAGGTCTACTTCCAGAAGCAGCCGGTCAAGGACGGCAACTACAGCGTGGACCATTTCGCCGGCACCTACATCCTCGACCGTGAGGGCAGGCTGCGGCTCTTCGCCCAATACGGCGCCGGCGCGCCGGCGCTGCTGCACGACATCCGTATTCTGCTCGGCACCTCGTGAGGAGCAGAAACAAAAGGTCCTTCCGATAATAGCGTGGTTCAGTCATACGCAGAAACCGACGCAACATGCTCCTTCCCCCCTTGCGGGGGAAGGCGGGGATGGGGGGACGAAATTAAGTCGCGCGTCTGACCCCCCACCTCGATCCTCCCCCGCAAGGGGGGAGGAAGCCGATTTACGCTCCCCACTTTCAACAAGGCACCCACGGTAAACACTGAACGATCATACAAAAAAGCCCCGGCAAGGCCGGGGCTTTTTAGGGGAGGGTGGGGCGGGTGATTACGCCGCCTGATGGCCGATGACGCCCTTCATTTTGGCGAGCGCCTTCGCCTCGATCTGCCGGATGCGCTCGGCGGAGACGCCGAATTCTGCGGCCAGATCGTGCAGCGTCGCGGATTCCTTCTCGGTGAGCCAGCGCGCCTCGATGATGCGGCGGCTGCGCGGGTCGAGACCGCTCAGCGCCCGCTCCAGCCCCTCGCTGCGCAGGCGCGCGGTCTCCTCGTGCTCGAGGATGCGGCCGGGCTCGGCGTCCTCCGCCACCAGATAGGAAATCGGTGCGAACGCCCGCTCCTCATCGTCGCCTGTCGGCTCGAGGGCGATGTCCTTGCCCGTGAGGCGCGTCTCCATCTCGACCACTTCTTCGGGCTTGACGCCGAGCTTCCCCGCGACCGCTTTCACCTCCTCGGCGCCGAGGCTCGCGAGGCTGCTCTTCAGGCTCCTCAAGTTGAAGAAGAGCTTGCGCTGCGCCTTGGTGGTGGCGACCTTCACGATGCGCCAGTTGCGCAGGATGAATTCGTGGATTTCGGCGCGAATCCAGTGCACGGCGAACGACACCAGCCGCACCCCGCGCTCGGGGTCGAAGCGCTTCACCGCCTTCATGAGGCCGATGTTGCCTTCCTGGATGAGGTCCGCCTGCGGCAGCCCGTAGCCCAGGTAGCCGCGCGAAATGGAGACGACGACGCGCAGGTGGGCGAGCACCAGTTCGCGTGCCGCGTCGAGGTCGCCCGCACCCCGGTAGCGCCGCGCAAGCTCCCGCTCCCGCTCCACGGAGAGCAGCGGCAGCCGGTTGACGGTCTGGATGTAGGTTTCCAGGCTGCCCGCAACCGACGGGACTGGAAATGCAAAGCTCGTCATGGTAACCCCCTTGGTGGCGCTATCTTAGCACTCTGAGCATGAGAGTGACAGATTGCTATAAAGTTCATTTTATTCATGGGCTTAACATAAAAATCCTTGCCCGAAAACGGCCATAAATCAGGGGGTTGTGAAGCCGGCCGAGGGCCGACGGGGTGGGGAGCTGCCTAGCGTGGCTCGATGGCGGCGAGATGCCGGTTGACCGAAAGCCAGGAGCCGAACCAGCCCAGGGCGGCCGAAAACGCGAGCAGGCTACCGCTGTCCTCCGGGCCGAGGTGCCTCAGCTCGATCTGGGCCGCATAGAGGCGGGACAAGTCGGCGAGCTCGCCGTTCAGGACGTAGATGCCCGCGCCGATGATCGCCCACGCCGCGAGGCCGCCCGCGAGCCCCTGCAGCGCGCCGTAGTAGAGGAACGGCCGGCGGATGAATGCATCGGTCGCGCCGATCAGCCTGGAGACCTCGATCTCCTCGCGCCGGGTGAGAATCTGCAGCCGTATGGTGTTGAACGTCACGGCTACGAGAGCAAAGGCGAACAGGGTCGCCAGCAGCGATACCGCCAGCAACGCGGCCCTGAGGCCGGCGTCGAGCCGCCGCGCCCACTCGGCATCGAGCTGCACGTGCGTGACCTTGGGCCAGCCGCGGACTTCGTCGCGCAGCTTTTCCAGTGCCTCCGGCGTGGTGTCGCGCGGCAGCACCACGAACGCGTCCGGCAGCGGATTACCGGGCAGGCTGTCGACGACGTCGGCGAGCCCGGTGCTCGATTTCAGCTCCTTGAGCGCCTCGTCGCGCGGCACGTAGCGCGCCTCGCGCACGGTCGGATGCTGCTGCAGGCGCGCGGCGATTCGCTTGACCTCGGCGGGGCCGGCATCGAGCGCAAGGAAGACCGAGAGCTGTGGATCGGAGCCGAGCGAGCGCGTGAGCCCCTGCAGGTTGACGACCGCCACGTAGAGCCCCATGGGCAACGCGAGCGCGACGCCGATGACGCTCACGTTGAGCAGCGTCGCGACCGGCGTGCGCAGGAGCCGCGCGAGCGTTGTGCGCAGCGCATCGAGGTGGTGCCACATCCAGGTCTTCATGCTGCTAGTTTGCCTTCCTTCAGCACGATCACGCGCGGCTTCATGCGCGCCGCGAACGCGACATCGTGGGTGGCGATCACGACCGTTACGCCGACCTGGTTGAAGGAGCGGAAGAGCTCGCCGATGCCTGCGGCATAGGCCGCGTCGAGATTGCCGGTCGGCTCGTCCGCGAGCAGGATCGCGGGGCGGTGCACGATGGCGCGCGCGATGGCGAGCCGCTGCTGCTCGCCGCCGGAGAGCCGGACCGGGTGGACCTTCTCCTTGGCGAGGAGCCCCACCTTGTCGAGGGCCGCGCGCACCCGGCGCGCCGCTTCGCGCCGCTCGAAGCCAGTCACGGCGAGCGGCAGCATCACGTTGTCGAACGCCGAGCGGTCGAACAGCAGCTTCTGGTCCTGGAAGATGAGGCCGAGCTTGCGGCGCAGGAACGGCACCGCGCGCGGGCGCAGCGCCCCCACGTTCTGGCCGCTGACGACGACGCTGCCGGTGGTCGGCCGCTCGATCGCCGCCATGAGCTTGAGCACCGTGCTCTTGCCGGCTCCCGAGGGGCCCGTGATGAACACGATTTCGCCGGCTTCGATCGTCAGCGTGACGCCCCGTAGCGCTTCCAGCCCGCCGGGGTAGCGCTTGTGTACCCGGCTGAACGAAATCATGTAGTTACGCGGGGTGGCGGGCTGTGAGTGAGCGCTCACCGGGGGTGGTTCCGCCAGGCTTCAGTCGAAGAGCGCCGCGACGAACTCGGCGGCGTCGAACGGCCGCAGGTCCTCGAGGCCCTCGCCCACGCCGGCGAAGCGCACCGGGATCGGCCGTTCCCGCGAGGAGCTTGATCGCATGTGTGCGATGGCTGCGATAACGCCGCCCTTGGCGGTGCCGTCGAGCTTGGTCACGATCAAGCCGGTGACGCCGATCGCGGCATCGAACGCGCGCACCTGCGCGAGGGCGTTCTGGCCGGTGTTGGCGTCGAGCACGAGCAGCACCTCGTGCGGCGCCCCCGGCAGCGCCTTGGCGACCACGCGCTTCACCTTCTTGATTTCCTCCATCAGGTTGAACTGCGTGGGGAGCCGTCCGGCCGTGTCCGCGAGCACCACGTCCGTGCCGCGTGCCACGGCGGCCTTGACCGCATCGTAGATCACCGCCGCCGGATCGCCGGACTTCTGGGCGATCACGGCGACCCGGTTGCGCTCGGCCCACGAGGCAAGCTGCTCGCGCGCCGCGGCGCGAAACGTGTCGCCGGCGGCGAGCAGCACGGACTTGCCGCGGCTCTGGTAATAGTGGGTGAGCTTGCCGATGGAGGTCGTCTTGCCGCTGCCGTTCACTCCCGCGAGCATGATCACGAACGGGCGATGGGCGTCCACCTCGAGCGGCACGGCGATCGGCTCGAGCAGCTCGCGCAGCGCTTCCTGCAGCGACTCGCGCAGCTGGCTGGAATCGGTGAATCCCTCGCGCCGGGCGCGCGCCCGCAGTTGACCGAGCAGATGAGTGCTTGCCGCCACGCCGACGTCCGCGCCGATCAGCGCCGCTTCCAGCTCCTCGTAGAACGCCTCGTCGAGCGGGCGCGCCGCCCCCAGCAGCCCGGCGAGGCGGTCGCCGAGCTGCCGGCGCGTTTTGGCGAGCCCGTTTCGCAGGCGCGCGGGCCAACGGCCGCCGTCGGTGGAAGAGGCTGTAGAACTTAACACGCGGCGGGCAGTCTAGTACCGTTCCAACCTACTTGGACGAAGCGATTGCCGCATGCCATTCTTCTTGCTTCGTGCCCGCGCCGATGCATTAGATTTGCCCGATATGGTTGGAACGGCACTAGATGCGGGTGGTGAGGTCGGTGATGGCTGGCGAAACCGGAAATCCGGCCCGCGAAATTGGATACAATTCTAGCCTGAAATGGATTGCTGCCGAAGCGCATTCTTATGACATCCTACAAGCATCTGGTTCTCGCGGCTCTCTCGCTGGCGCTGTCCGCGAGTCCATGCCTCGCAGCGACCGACACAGCCGAGCACAAGCTCGGGAACGGCATGCGCGTGATCGTCAAGCCCGACCGGCGCGCGCCGGTGGCCGTGATGATGCTGCTCTACCAGGTGGGCAGCGTGGACGAGGTGAACGGCGTGACCGGGGTCGCGCACGTCCTCGAGCACATGATGTTCAAGGGCACAGCCGCGACGCCCGCGGGAGAGTACTCGCGCGCCATCGCGGTCGCCGGCGGCCGCGACAACGCGTTCACCAGCAATGACTACACCGGCTATTTTGCCGTCCTGCAGAAGTCGCAGCTCGAGCTCGCGCTGCGGCTCGAGGCCGACCGCATGACGAACCTCACGTTCTCGCCCGAGGAGTTCGCGAAGGAAATCAAGGTGGTCATGGAGGAGCGGCGGCTGCGCACCGACGACCGGCCGCGCTCGCAGGTGTACGAGCAGCTGATGGCGACCGCGTTGACCGCGCATCCCTATCGCCGCCCGATCATCGGCTGGATGAACGATCTGGAAAACATGCGGGTCGATGACGCCCGGAATTTCTACCGGAGCTGGTACACCCCGAACAACGCGACCCTGATCGTGGTGGGCGACGTCGAGCCGGAAGGCGTGACGGCGCTCGCCGAGAAGTATTTTGGCGCGATTCCGTCGCGCGAGCTGCCCGAGCGCAAGCCGCAGGACGAGCCGCCGCAATTGGGCGCGAAACGCGTCACCGTCAGGGCACCCGCGGAGCTGCCGTACGTGTTGATGGCGTTCCGCACGCCGGCGCTGCGCGATCCGGAGCGCGACTGGGAGCCGTACGCGCTGGAGATGCTGGCGGCGGTGCTCGACGGCAGCGAGGCGGCGCGGTTGAGCCGCACGCTGGTGCGCGAGGAGCGGATCGCAAGCTCCGCCGACGCGAGCTACGATTCGATCGCGCGCGGCCCGGGCTTCTTCTATCTCGGCGCGATCCCGACGCCGGGCAGGAGCGCGGCGGACGTGGAGCAGGCGCTGCGGCGCGAGATGGCGAAGATCGTCGAGGAGGGAGTGAGCGAGGAGGAGCTCGACCGCATCAAGGCCCAGGCGGTCGCGGCGCACGTGTTCCAGCGCGACTCGATGTTCTTCCAGGCGCGGCAGATCGCGTCGCTGGAGTCCGTCGGAATCTCGCACCGGACGCTCGACCTGCAGCTCGCGAAGCTGCGCGAGGTCACGCCCGAGCAGGTCCAGGAGGTTGCCCGCAACTACTTTCGGGACGATGCCCTGACGATTGCGACGCTCGACCCGCAGCCGCTCGAAGGCGCGCGGCGCGCGAAGCCGTCCCTGCCGGTGCGCCACGCGCAGTAGGGGAAACCGCTTGTATCCACGTCTAATTGCGTTTGCCGCAATGCTGCTCGCGGCGGGACCGGCGCTTGCGATTCTGCCGATCCAGCACTGGCAGGCCGCGAGCGGGGCGCGCGTCTACTTCGTGGAGAACCACGACCTGCAGATGCTCGACGTCAGCGTGGAATTCCCGGCGGGGTCGGGCTACGACCGGCGGGCGAAATCGGGCGTCGCCAGCATGACGCAGCGCCTCCTGACCAGCGGGGCGGAAGGCATGAGCGAGGAGGACGTCGCTCGCCAGCTTGCCGATATCGGGGCGCAGCTCGGGGGACGCTTCGACGCCGACCGCGCCGGGCTCTCCGTGCGCACGCTCTCGGGCGAAGCCGAGCGGCGGCGGGCGATCGACATCTTGGCGCGGTCGCTGCGCGCTCCCTCCTTTCCGGTGGAAGTGCTGAACCGGGAAAAGGTGCGCCTGGTGGGGTCCCTCAAGGAGGCCGATACCAAGCCCGATACCATAGTTTCCCGGACGTTCTACCGCCTCGCCTACCGCGAGCACCCCTACGCCCTGCGCTCGAGCGGGGAGGTCGAGTCCGTCGGGGGCATTACACGCGAGGATCTGCTGGCGTTTCACCGGAGTCACTACGGCGCGCGCTACGCGGTGGTGGCGTTGATCGGTGATGTCACGCGCGCCCAGGCCGAGGAAATTGCCGAGGAATTGACGCGCGGACTGCCTGAAGCCGGCGGGCAGGAGCCGGAGCTGCCGCCGGTTGATCCCCTGGCGCAGGCGGCGACCCGCACGGTGCCGCATCATGCCGCCCAGGCACATATCCTGATCGGGGCGCCCGGCGTCTCGCGGGCGGATTCGGATTACATCGCGCTCTACGTCGGCAATCACGTGCTTGGCGGCGGCGGGTTCGTCTCGCGCATCACGGAGGAGGTCCGCCAAAAACGCGGCCTTGCCTATTCGGCCTCCAGCTATTTCTATCCCCTGCAGCGCAAGGGCCCGTTCGTGATCAGCATGCAGACCCGCAGCGACCAGGCGGGCGAGGCGCTTAAAGTGGCGCGCGCGACGCTCGCGACATTCGTGAAGGACGGGCCTACCGCGGAAGAGCTGGAAGCGGCGAAGCGCAACATCGTCGGCGGCTTCCCGCTGCGCATCGACAGCAACCGCAAGATCCACGAGTACCTCGCCCTGATCGGCTTCTACCGCCTGCCGCTCGACTACCTCGAGGATTTCGTGCGGCGCGTCGAGCGCGTCTCCGCCGCCGAGATTCGCGATGCCTTCCGGCGGCACGTCGCCCCTGCCCGCATGGTGACGGTCGTGGTCGCCGGCGACTCCCCGAAGCAGGTCGACGCGCGCTGACGACCGCTCCCGGCCGCGCCGCGAGCCCATGACCCGCAACCGGGTACGCATCATCGGCGGGGCGTGGCGCAGCCGTCTCGTCGCCTTTCCGCCGCGCCCGGAGCTCCGCCCGACGCCCGACCGGGTGCGCGAGACTCTCTTCAACTGGCTGGGACAGGATCTCGGCGGCAAGACCTGCCTCGACCTCTTCGCCGGCAGCGGGGCGCTGGGATTCGAAGCGGCCTCGCGCGGCGCCGCCCGCGTGATGATGGTGGAGCGCGATCCCGTCGTGTTCCGTGCGCTCGCGGCGAGCCGTGCGGCGCTCGCTGCCGGCGTTGTGGAACTCAGGAGAGCGGATGCGCTAGAATTCCTGCGCGCCGACGGCGATGCCTATGACGTTGTCTTCGTGGACCCGCCCTACCGGTCCGACCTCTGGCCGCGGGTCGCGCCGCTCCTGCCGCGGCATCTCGCGCCGCAGGCGCTCGTCTACCTCGAACGCGCCGGCCGCGCCGCGCCGCTGCCGGGATGGGAGGTGTGGCGGCAGGGCCGGGCCGGGCAGGTTGCCTATCAACTCTTGAAGCGGGCTGAGCGAGCAGAGCTCCTAACACGGTGAAATGCGCGTGCGTTGCGAGCCAGAATTGGCGGTGGCGCGAAGCGAGGTGCAGCCAATATGTCGATATTGGCAAGCCGAGCGACAAAGCCAGCGGCAATTGTGGCCGCAACCCTTGTGGCTGGCGCGGTTTTGGCCCGTAGCTTATGCTCAAGTCCATCGCCATGAAGGCGACACGTAATGTATTGAGCCAAAACCGTGACAGCGCAGCGCGTGTTTCACCGTGTTAGGAGCTCTTTAATGAACCACAAGGCGGTCTATCCTGGAACCCTGGACCCGATCACGCTCGGCCACGAGGACCTGATCCGGCGCGCGGCGCGGCTGTTCGACACGGTGATCGTGGCGATCGCCGACTCGACCACGAAACGCCCCTTCTTTACCCGCGACGAGCGCGTGGAGATGGCGCGCGCGGTCCTGAAGGATCTCAAGAACGTCGAGGTCGTCGGCTTCTCCGGGCTGCTGATGAAGTTCGTGCGGGAGCACAAGGTGCGGGTGGTGGTGCGGGGCCTGCGCGCGGTGTCGGACTTCGAGCACGAGTTCCAGCTCGCCGGCATGAACCGCGACCTATATCCCGATGTCGAGACGCTGTTTCTCACGCCCGGCGAGCAGCACATGTTCATTTCGGCAACCATCGTGCGCGAGATCTCGATTCTGGGCGGCGACGTGAGGAAATTCGTGCCGCCGCTGGTCGCGCGGCGGCTCAAGGCCAAGATCAAGCAGCTCGGCGGAAGATAGCGATGGCGTTGAAAATTACCGAGGAGTGCATCAACTGCGACGTGTGCGAGCCGGAGTGCCCGAACGACGCGATCTCGCAGGGGGAGGAGATCTACGTCATCGACCCCCGCAGGTGCACCGAGTGCGTCGGCCATTTCGACGAGCCGCAGTGCGTGACAGTCTGCCCCGTGGACTGCATACCGCTCGATCCGGATTTCGTGGAGACGACGGAGCAGCTCTTTGCGAAGTATCTCCGGCTAACCGGCCGGAAGGAAAAGGTGTGATTCACGCCCTTTGGCAGCGGGGGCAGTAGAACGTCGAGCGCTGTCCCTGGCGCATCCCCCTGATCCGCGTGCCGCAGCGGCGGCACGGCTCGCCGCCGCGGTCGTAGACCAGGAACTGGCTCTGGTAGTTGCCCGCCATGCCGTCGCTCGCCACGTAGTCCCGGAGGCTGCTGCCGCCCGCGCCGATCGCAAGCTCGAGCGTTTCACGGATTTTCGCCGCGAGGAGGTCGCAGCGCTCGCGGCTCAATCGCCGCGCGGCAATGCGTGGCGAGATGCCGGCGCGAAACAGCGCTTCGTTCGCGTAGATGTTGCCCAGGCCCGCGACCACATGGCTGTCCATGAGCACGTGCTTGATGGCGGCGCTGCGGTTGCGCGTGGCGGCGTGCAGCACCGCTCCGTCAAAGGCGGCGGAAAGCGGCTCCGGGCCGATCTCCGCCAGCAGGGGATGGTCCAGCGCATCTCCCGCCCGCCACAGCACGAGCCCGAAACGGCGCGGATCGCGCAGCCTGATCACCGTTCCGTTGTCCAGCACCAGGTCGAAATGATCGTGCGGAGCAGGCGCTGCGCCGTCGCGCACCACCCACAGCCGTCCCGACATGCCGAGATGCACGATCAGCGTGCCCGTTTCGCAATCGATCAACAGGTATTTGCCGCGGCGCGCGAGCCCGCGGATGGTCGCGCCTGCGACGAGCTGCGCCAGCCGGCGCGGCACCGGCTGCCGCAGCCGGCGGTCACGCACCACGACCGTCCGGATGCGCTGGCCGCGGAGCAGCGGCTCCAGCCCGCGGCGCGTCGTTTCGACTTCGGGTAATTCAGGCACGCGAGCGCTGGTGACGACTGACGACTGACGACTGACGGGTCATTTGCTTGATGGCCGTCCGTTATCTGCGGCAGTGGGAGGGGAGAGCAGCCGCTTCGCGAGCCCGGCGCCGAAGCGGTATTGCAGTTTCTCGTCGGAGCGCGCGAGCACCAGTTCCGGCTCCCGCGCCATGACGCCGAGCGTCAACTCGCCGCCGTTCTTGAGCTGGATCCTGATTACATCGCGTGCCCTTGTCGCCGGGCCCGGCTCCACGCGCAGGGCGCTTGCAAGGCGCCACTCGTCGACCCAGCGGATGAAGTCGTCCTGGCTGAGATCCGCGGCGCGGGGCGCAAGCGTCCACTTGCCGTCGCGCTGCTCGACCGCGAAATCCTTGAGCACGATGCGCGCCGGCGCCTCGCCGGGACCGAAGAGCTGGCGGCTCGCCATCTGGACCGCGCTCTCGGGCAGCGCCGCGCCGTAGCGCGGGTGCAGGGCGTAGACGGCATCCCCCGCCATCACGTACTGCTCGCGGGTGATGTCGTTCACCAGGCCGAAGCTGAAGGGCTGTCCGTCCACGATGACGCGCGCGTGAGGCGGCTCGAGGCCGAAGCGCCCGCGATCGCCGGCCGGCAGCCGGTGCGCCGTCCTGGCCGCAACGATCGCAAGCAGCTGCATCACCCGCGAATCATCCGCGCGCGCCGCGATCGGCGCCTCGATGAACCAGGTGTCCTGCTTCCGGGCGAGCACGACCGGCATCGCCCCCGCACGCTCGATGCGTAGCGACCGGACTTCCTGGGGCTTCAGCGCCGACAGCGGGTAATCGACGGCGGAGTCCTTGGCGGGCCTCAGGTAGAGAAAAGCCGCCAACGCGGCGACCAGGACGGCGAGTGCCGCGTTCAACCACATCGAGCTTCGCATGGTTGCTTAGCTCCGCTCGACCCTCAACCCTTCTCCCCTTGGGAGAAGGGCATGGGATGAGGGATGGAGAGGGGAAATGTACGGTGCGGAACCGGACTGTTGTCCGTCTCCGCAGGGATCAGTCTGGCACGGCTCATATCCTGCGCCTGCGCCACCAGATGGCGAAGCCGGTGACCATGAAGCCGAGGGGAAGCACGATCAGGAAGCCGAAGGCGATGAGGTAGAGCGTCGTCTGGTCGATGTCGATCCGGCCGTCGGCGGCCTCGCGCGGCTGGATCACGATCATCCGGTCGTCGCCGGCGAGCCAGTTGACGATGTTGACGCCGAGCTCGCGGTTGCCGCCGTTGCCGATGAAGGCGTTGGACAGGAAGTGCCCGTTGCCCACCACCACCACGCGCTGCTGCCGGTCGCCGACGGCGCGCTCGAACGCGGCGGCAATGGTGATCGGCCCGGGGATGTCGCGGCTCTTGTCGCAGGGGCCCTCGAGCTTTCCGGTCTTGACGCAGCCGCGCGGCGCGACCTCGATCAACGGCCGCGACCGCCACTCCTCGTTCTCGATGGTCTCGATCTGGCGCGCCTGCGGGTAGACCGTGATGAGGTTGAAGCCGTCGGTGACGGCGTGGCGGCCGTACACCGCCGCGATCGCGAGCGCCGGCGAGGCGCCGTAGCGGGCGGCATCGGGATCGGCCACGATCCCCGGCGTCAGCACGAGCCCGAGCACCTCCGCGATCTGCCCGAGGCCGCGCAGCGGCTCGGCGTCGATCAACCAAAACAGGTTGCCGCCGCGCGCGAGGTAGCGCCGGAGCTCCTGCACCTCCGTCTCGAGCAGGGGCACCTGCGGGCTGCTGACCACGAGCAGCGCGGCGTTGGCGGGAACCTCCTGGGCGAGCGCGAGGTTGAGGCCGCTCACCCGGAAGCCCTTCAACTCGAGCTGGCGGCCGAATTCGCCCAGGTCGTGATTGGCGGGCCCGTTGAGCTTCCGTTCCCCGTGCCCGTCGAGCCAGAGCACGAGGCGCTCGGAGCCGCGCGCGAGCCGCAGCAGCGCGTTCGCGAGCGCCTGCTCGTTGAATTCGGCGAGGCGCTCGGTGCGCCGCTGGTAGGTCACCACCAGCTCGATCGGCGCGCGCACCCCCGCCTCCGCGGCGGCCCGCGGCTGCTCGCGCGGGTCGATGAGGGTGACGGTGAGATCGGGCTTCGCCCGCTGGTAGGGGCGCAGAAATTCCTCGATGCGGCGATGCACGTGCTCGCCGCGGGCATCCCGCGGCAGCGCGTAGGCGGTGATGCTGACCGGCCCCTCGAGGCGCTTCAGCACGTCGAGCGTCGCCGCCGAGAGCGTGTTGCGGTGGCTTTGCGTGAGGTCGTACTCGATGCGGTACTCGCGCGCGAGGTGGGCGAGCAGACCCGTAGCCGCGGCGAGCAGCACCACGAACAGGCCATGGTGCGCGAAAATCCTCAAGCGGCGCCGGCGCGCGATCTCCACCTTCAGCCTCGCAGCCGCTGCGCGTCGAGCTGGCGGATCGCCAGCGCGAGAAAGAGCGCGGCGAGGAGCACCAGGCAGGCGGCCGCGTAGGTGTCGAGCATGCCCTTGCTGAACGGCTCGAAGCTCTTGATCGGGGAGACCACCTGCGCCAGGCTCGCCGCCACCGTCCAGCCGCGCGCGCGCAGGCCGTCCCCCGCCGCCTCCCCGGCGAGCACCATGCCGAGCAGCGTGGCGAAGGCGCCGATCGCGGCCACCACCGGGTGCACGGTGAGGCAGGACACGAACAGGCTCACCGCCGCGAAAGCCGCGGCGAGCAGCACGAGCCCGGCGATGAGCCCGGCGAGCAACCCGTAGTCGAGCCGCGCGACCCCCGCGAGCGAGAGCGGCATCAAGGCGGTCAGCGCCACGATGCCCGCGAGAAACGCAGTGAGTCCCAGGAACTTGCCGAGCACGATCTCGGTCATCGAGACCGGCGCCGACATGAGCAGCACCATGGTCTGGTTGCGGCGCTCTTCCGCGATCAGCCGCATCGCCAGCACCGGCACCGCGAACAATAGCACTGCGGCCGCCGTGCCGAAGATGGGGCCTGCGACGAGCTCGGTGACGCCGGGCGCGGCTGCCATCTGCGCGAGCTGCGGCTGCACCTGGAGGAAATCGTCGAGGCGGCGCAGGAAAGCGTAGCCGACGATCAACTGCATCACCGTCAGCACCACCCATGCGAGCGGCGATGCGAACAGCGTTCTCAGTTCCTTGCCCGCGATCGTAAAGATCATGATCTAACCGCCCAGACGCCAAGAACCATTCAAGAATCCAAGATCACCAATTAACCGCCAAGGCGCCAAAGAGCAATCAAGAAATGAAACCCGCAAGGTACACGGAGTCCACCGTATTTTGAATGCCGTTTGGCGCCTTGGCGGTTCATTGGGTCTCTTCGCGGCGGGTGAGGTGGACGAACACGTCCTCCAGGGTCGTCTGCGCCGGCTTCAGCTGGTATAGGCCCCAGTCGCGCGCCACGGCCGCCTTCACGAGGGCATCGGTCGGATCCGTGCCCGCGGCGAACTGGACGCGGTAGAGCGTCGGCTCCACGGCTTCCGCCGCGGCCACTCCCGGCAGCGCGGAGAGCTCGGCGGGCGGCGGCGGGCGCCGCAGTCCCACCAGCAGGGTGGCGCCGCTTTCGAACTGCTTCAGCGCCGCGATGGTGTCGCTGTAGACGAGCTCCCCGTGATGCATGATCTGGACGCGGTCGCACACCGCCTCCACCTCCGGCAGGATGTGGGTGGAGAGGATCACGCTGTGCGCGCCGCCGAGCTCGCGAATCAGCGCCCGGATGTCGCGGATCTGGTTGGGGTCGAGTCCGACCGTGGGCTCGTCCAGCACCACCACGTCGGGCGCGTGGACGATCGCCTGCGCGATACCGACGCGCTGCTGGTAGCCCTTGGACAGCGTTCCAATCAGCTTGGCTCCGGCCTCGGCGAGGCCGCAGCGGCTCCGGGCGGTCGCCACCGCCTCGCGGCGGCGCGCGCGCGGCACCCGGTGCAGCTTCGCCGCGAGCTCGAGGTACTCGTCCACCGTCAGCTCGCGGTAGAGCGGCGGCACTTCCGGCAGGTAGCCGATGCGCGCCTTGGCCGCGGTGGGCTCCTCCAGGAGGTCGATGCCGCAGATGCTGATCTCCCCGCGCGAGGGCGCGAGGTTTCCGGTCAGCATGTGCATGGTGGTGGTCTTGCCGGCGCCGTTCGGGCCGAGAAATCCCAGCACCTCTCCGCGCCGCAGCTCGAGGGTGATGTCGTTGACCGCGATGTGATTGCCGAAGGTGCGGGTAAGACCCCGCGCGGAGATGGTGCTGGCCGCTTCCGGTTCCGGCATCGTGGCGATTGCTGGGGTGCGATCCGTGCTTGTGGTGTGCATGAAATATACCTAATATGTGCCTGTTAATGAAGCCGCCGCGCCCGGCCTCCGCGCCACCCAGCATCCTCCCGTTTCCCGCTTCCGGACTCATGACCGTGTATCGAATCATCGGGCTAGCGGTGTGCGCCGCGCTTGCGGCATGCGCCCAGCAGCCGCCGCAGACCGCGGAGGAACCAGCACCCGCGCCGCAAGCGGTGGTGGCGAAGCCGCAATCGCAGCCGCAGCGCCCGCCGCTGCCCGGCGTCGAGCTCTCCGAGGAGCTGCTGTACAAGATGATGCTCGCGGAGGTCGCGCTGCAGCGCGGGCAGCCTCATATCGCGGTGCAGACCTACCTCGAGCTCGCGCGCGAAACCCAGGACCCGCGCATCGCGCAGCGCGCCACCGAGGTGGCGTGGAATGCACGCCTCAACTCGGCGGCGCTCGAGGCGGCGGGCATCTGGCTGCAGGTGGATCCCGCCTCGGCGCAGGCGCGCCAGGTCATCGCGGCGCTGCTGGTGAACCAGGCCCGCATCGCGGACGCGCAGCCGCACCTGGAGAAATGGATCGCGACTGGGCGCGACAGCGTCGGCCAGAGCTTTCTCCAGCTCTCCACGCTGCTTTCGCGCCACAAGGACAAGCCCGAGGTCCTCAAGCTGATGCAGGCGCTGGCGCAGCCCTACCCCGACGTGCCCGAGGCGCGGCTCGCAGTGGCGCAGGCGGCGTGGCACGCCGAGAACCCGCAGGTGTCGCTCGAGGAGTCGCGCGCGGCCTTGAAGTTGAGGCCGGACTGGGAGCTCGCCGCGCTCTTCGTCGCGCAGGTATTGCAGCGCGGCTCCAACGAGGAGGCGCTGCGCTTTCTCGAGGAATACCTGCGCGACCATCCCCGGGCGCGCGACGCCCGGCTCAATTACGCGCGGCTGCTCGTCACTACCAAGAGCTACCCCGAGGCGCGCCGGCAGTTCGAGGTGCTGGTGGCAGAGTATCCGCAGGACGCCGACGTCGGCATGGCAGTGGCGCTGCTCGCGATGCAGGCGAACGACTACGACGCGGCGGAGACCCAGTTGAAGCGGGTGCTGGAGCTGAATTACAAGGATCCGGACCTCGCGCGCTTCTACCTCGGGCAGCTGAACGAGGAGCGCAAGCACCTCGACGAGGCGCTCAAGTGGTACTCCACCGTCACCCAGGGCGAGCAGTTCATCCCCGCCCAGGCGCGCTATGCCGCCATCCTCGCCAAGCAGGGCAAGATGCCCGAGGCGCGCAAGCACCTGCAGGAGGCGACCGCGCGCAATCCCCAGCAGCGCGTGCAATTGACGCAGGCCGAAGCGCAGCTGCTGCGCGACGCGAATGCCCACCAGGAGGCGTTCGACGTGCTCGGCCAGGCGCTCGCGCAGATGCCCGATACTCCCGATCTCCTCTACGACTATGCGATGGCGGCGGAGAAGGTGAACCGCCTCGACATTCTCGAGGCGAACCTGAAGCAGCTGATCAAGCTCCGTCCCGATCACGCGCACGCCTACAACGCGCTCGGCTACACGTTTGCCGATCGCAACCAGCGCATCGAGGAAGCCTACCGCCTGATCGAGACCGCGCTCAAGCTCGCGCCCGATGATCCCTTCATCCAGGACAGCATGGGCTGGGTGCTCTACCGCATGGGGCGCAACCAGGAAGGGCTCGACTACCTGCAGAAAGCGTTCAAGCGGCGCCCCGACCCGGAGATCGCGGCTCACCTCGGGGAAGTGCTGTGGGCGCTCGAGAAGCGCGACGAGGCGCGCAAGATCTGGGGCGACTCGTTAAAGGAACATCCCAAGAACGAGGCGCTGCAGGGCACCGTCAAGCGCTTCCAGCCCCAGTAATCGTGATGAGTGATGAGTAATGAGTGATGGGTCGAGGGTCAAACGCATTACCCATTACCCATTACCGATTACCCATTACCTCGGTTCCTTGGTTCAAGTCGTGCGCAGCGCCGGCTGTCGCCGCGGCGCTCGCCGGCTGCGCGTTGCTGGCGCCATCGCCTCCGCCTTTGCCGGCGCCCGCGTTCGAGCTCATCGGACGCGTGGCGGTCAGCCACGACGGGCGCGCCTTCACCTCCGGGGTGCGCTGGCAGCACACCGCGGAGCGCGACGAGCTCTGGCTCCTGACCCCGACGGGGCAGGCGCTCGCGCACATCGTCGGCGACGCCGGGGGCGCCATCTTCACCGGCTCCGACCGCAGCGAGCACAAGGCCGCCGACATCGGCAGCCTGACCCACCGCGCGCTGGGCTGGGAGATGCCGGTCGCGCACCTCGCCTGGTGGGTGCAGGGCGAGGCTGCGCCCGGGGCCGTGGTGCATACCGTCGAGCGCGACCCGCAAGGCCGGCTCGCCGCGCTCGAGCAGGATGGCTGGCGTGTCACCTACGTCTACGATTCGGAGGGCGCGCGCGAAGGCCGGCTGCGGCGGCTCGAGCTGGCGGGCGAATCGCAGGTGCTCAGGCTCGTGATCGACGGTTGGCAGCGCGGCGGCGACACGCGATGAGCCGGCAGCGACGTTACCCGGCGCCGGCCAAGCTTAACCTGATGCTGCGCGTCACGGGGCGCCGCGCCGACGGCCATCACCTCCTGCAAACCGTGATCCGCTTCATTGATTACGGCGACACGCTGAGTTTCCGCGTGCGCGAGGACGGGCTGATCAACCGGGTGAACGAGGTCGCGGGCGTGCCGGCCGCCGCCGACCTCGCGGTGCGCGCGGCGCGGCGGCTGCAGCAGGCCTGCGGCACGCGGCTCGGCGCGGACATCACGCTGCAGAAGCACTTGCCGCTCGGGGGCGGGCTCGGCGGCGGCAGCTCGGACGCCGCCACCACGCTGCTTGCGCTGAACCGCCTGTGGCGTGCCGGGCTGTCGCGGAAGCGGTTGCTCGCCCTCGCCCTCGAGCTCGGGGCCGACGTGCCGGTATTCGTGGCCGGTGACAACGCGGTGGCGGAGGGCATAGGCGAGCGCCTGACGCCGCTCGACCTGCCCCCGGCCTGGTATCTCGTTCTGACCCCGCCGGTTGAGGTGCCGACGGCCCGGATTTTCTCGCACAATCAATTGAAACGCGACTCAAAACCTATTAAAATCACGGCCTTTTCGGTCGAGCAGGCGGGCAACGATCTGGAGCCCGTGGTGTGCGGCGAGTACCCTGAAGTGGCGCGGCACCTCGCCTGGCTCCGGCGGGCGGCGCCGGCATGGGTGACCGGCACCGGGGCGTGCGTGTTCGCGGCGTTCCCGACCGGGAGCGCGGCCCGCCGGGTGTTGAAACAGGCGCCCGCGGGCATGCGCGGATTCATCGCGCGGGGTCTCGCGCGGCATCCGCTGCGCGACCTGGCACGCTGAGGCGCACTCAAGTACATGGAGAATGTTGGGGAGTCGCCAAGCTGGTTAAGGCACCGGATTTTGATTCCGGCATGCGTGGGTTCGAATCCTACCTCCCCAGCCCGATATTGACGGGCCCCAAACCGAGGTCGTGATGCTGCAGGCAAGCGCAACGGAGAGCAGGGGTTTCGACCGCCTGATGGTATTCACCGGCAACGCCAATCCGCGGCTTGCCGAGGATGTCGCCGGGCACCTGCGGGTCCAGCTCGGCCGCGCCAAGGTCGGGCGCTTCAGCGACGGCGAAGTGATGATCGAGATCCTGGAGAACGTGCGCGGGCGCGACGTATTCGTGCTGCAGTCGATCTGCTCGCCGACCAACGACAACCTGATGGAGCTGCTGGTGATGGTGGATTCCCTGAAGCGCGCCTCCGCGGGGCGCGTCACGGCCGCCATCCCCTACATGGGCTACGCGCGGCAGGACCGGCGTCCGAGTTCCGCCCGCGTGCCGATCTCCGCCAAGGTGGTCGCCAACATGATGTCGAGTGTCGGTGTCGACCGGGTGCTCACGATGGATCTCCACTCGGAGCAGATCCAGGGCTTCTTCGACATTCCGGTGGACAACATCTATTCCAGCCCGATCATGCTGGGCGACGTGTGGAAGCGCGGCTTCAAGAACCTGGTGGTGGTGTCGCCCGACGTCGGCGGCGTGCTGCGGGCACGGGCGCTGGCCAAGCGGCTCGAGTCCGATCTCGCCATCATCGACAAGCGGCGCCCGCGCCCCAACGTCGCCACCGTGATGAACATCATCGGCGAGGTGGAGAAGCGGACCTGCGTGATCGTGGACGACCTGGTGGACACCGCCAATACGCTGTGCGAGGCGGCCGCGGCGCTGAAGGAGCAAGGAGCGGAGCGCGTGCTCGCCTACTGCACGCACGCGGTGCTCTCCGGAGGGGCGGTGGAGCGCATTACGGGCTCGGTGCTCGACGAGCTGGTGGTGACCGACACCATCCCGCTGCGCGAGGACGCGAAAGCCTGCAAGAAGATCCGGGTGCTGACGGTGTCGGGCCTGCTCGCCGAGACCATGCGCCGCATCAGCAACGAGGACTCTGTCAGCTCGCTCTTCGTTGAGTAGCGAGCTGAGCGCAGATAGCTGAAAGCTGATTTTTTGGAGACTGAAATGAAGATCGAAGTGACTGCTTTCCCGCGCGCGCAACACGGATCGAGCGCGAACCGCCGCCTGCGCGGCGCCGGGCGCGTGCCGGGCATCGTATATGGCGCGAACCAGGCGGCGCAAAACGTCGAGCTCGACCACAACGCGCTGCTGTTCCAGCTGAAGCTCGAAGCGTTCCACGCCTCGATTCTCGATTTTGCGCTCGACGGCCAGAAATTCCAGGTCCTGCTGCGCGACTACCAGATGCATCCGTGGAAGCAGCAGGTGCTGCACGTGGATTTCCAGCGCGTGGACAAGAGCCGCAAGATTCACATGCGGGTGCCACTGCACTTTCTCAACGCCGACATCTGCCCGGGCGTGAAGACCGGCGGCGGCGTGGTGCAGCCCGCGATGAGCGAAATCGACATCCAGTGCCTGCCCGACGACCTGCCGGCATTCATCGAGGTGGATCTCAAGGACATGCAGTTGAACCACACGCTGCACGTCATGGAGCTCCCGATGCCGAAGGGCGTGGAGCCGGTGACGAAGCTCAAGCACGAGAACCCGTCGGTGGTGTCGGTGCACGTGCCGAAGGAAATCGTGATCGAGGAAGAGGCGCCGGCGCCGGTCACCGAGATCATCGGCGAGGTCCCGGCCGAGGGCGAGGAAGCCGCCGCGGCCGCCGCGGAAGGCGAGAAGGGCGAGAAGAAGGAGGGCGCCGAGAAGAAGGAGCCGGCCGCCGCCGAGAAGAAGGGCCCGGCACCGACCGAGAAGAAGGAGCCCGGCAAGAAAGGCAAGGAATAGGCGCCGCTTGCGGAAATATCCCGCCATTCCGCCCGGACTGGCGGGCTTTTTTGTTGGCCCTGAAATCGAACCGCCAAGCCGCCAAACGGCATTCAAATACGGTGGACTCCGTGCATGTTGCGGGTTTCATCTCTTGATTGCGCATTGGCGTCTTGGCGGCTAATTGGTGATTCCTAGGTTCTTGAATGATTCTTGGCGTCATGGCGGTTAATCGATGAAGTTGATCGTCGGACTCGGCAACCCGGGGGATCGTTACCAGGGCACGCGGCACAACGCGGGGTTCTGGCTGGTCGAGCGCTTCGCCGTGGAGTCCCACACGGTGCTGCGCAAGGACGCGAAGTTCGAGGCGCTGGTCGGCCGGCACGAGGCGAGCGGCGCGTGGCTGATGCTGCCGCAGTCGCACATGAACCTTTCCGGCAAGCCGGTCCAGATGCTGGCGAGCTTCTTCAAGATCGCGCCCTCCGACATCCTGGTGGCGCACGATGAGCTCGATTTTTCTCCGGGCGTCGCGCGCATCAAGCAGGGCGGTGGCATTGCCGGCCATAACGGGCTGAAGGACATATCGGCCCGGGTCGGCTCGCACGACTACTGGCGGGTGCGCATCGGCATCGGCCATCCCGGGGACCCCCACGCCGTCACCGATTACGTGCTGCACAAGCCCGCGCAGGAGGAGCGCGCCGTCATCGACTCGGCAATCGCGCGCGTGCTCGAGGTGCTGCCGCTCATGCTCGCGGGCGACCACCAGGGCGCGATGCTGAAGCTTCACACCGAGCCGGAGCCCGTAAAGGCGGAGCGGGCGGTCACGCCGGCGCCCGTCAAGGCCGTGCAAGCGGCAGCGGTCGCGAAGAAGAAGGCGAGAGCCGAGGAGATTGCGGCGAAGTCCGGCAAACCCGCCGCGGCGGCCAGGAAGGCCAAGGCCGGGAAGGCCGCGCGGACCGCGACGGCGGCGAAGGATGAGAAAGCCGGCGTCGGGAGCGCGATCAGCTCCTTCTTCAAGAAGCTCATCCCGGGCTCCGACGCCGCGCGCAAGAAATGAGCCTTCGATGCGGGATCGTGGGCCTGCCCAACGTCGGCAAGTCCACGCTGTTCAACGCCCTCACCAGGGCCGCGGTCCCGGCCGCGAACTATCCCTTCTGCACGATCGAGCCGAACGTCGGGGTGGTGCCGGTGCCGGACCCGCGCCTGCGGAGAATTGCGGAAATTTCCCGCTCCGCGAAGGTGACGCCGGCGGCGGTTGAATTCGTCGACATCGCGGGGCTCGTCGCCGGCGCCTCGAAGGGCGAAGGTCTCGGCAACCAGTTCCTCGCGCACATTCGCGAGACCGACGGGATCATCGATCTCGTGCGCTGCTTCGAGGACGAGAACGTCGCGCACGTCGCGGGCCACCTCGATCCCGTTGCCGACATCGAGACCATCCAGATGGAGCTCGCCCTGGCGGATCTCGCCACCGTGGACAGGGTGCTCGACCGCGTCGCGCCGAAAGCACGGTCGGGCGACCCCGAGTCGATCCGGTTCGAGGGCCTGCTCAAGCGCGTGCGCGAGCGCCTCGACCAGGGCAAACCCGCGCGCGGCCTCGCGCTGCAGGACGAGCAGCTGAAGCTGCTGCAACCGCTGTGCCTGATGACGACCAAGCCCGCGATCTACGTCGCGAACGTCGCCGAGGACGGGCTCAAGGGCAATCCGTTGCTCGACCGCGTGCGCGAGTTCGCGGCGAAGGAAGGCGCTCCCGTGGTGGCGATCTGCGCGGCGCTGGAAGCGGAGATGGCCGACATGGCCGAGGACGACAAGCAGGCGTTCCTCGCCGACATCGGGCTCGAGGAGCCCGGCCTCGACCGGGTCGTGCACGCCGCCTATGGACTCCTCGGGCTGCAGACCTTCTTCACCACCGGTCCCAAGGAAACGCGCGCCTGGACTATACACAAGGGCGAAACCGCGCCGCAGGCGGCCGGCGCGATCCACACCGACTTCGAGCGGGGCTTCATCCGCGCGGAAGTGATCTCGTGCGAGGATTTCATTGCGTGCGGGGGCGAGCAGGGCGCGAAGGAAGCCGGGAAGATGCGTCTGGAAGGCAGGGATTACGTCGTGCGCGAGGGGGACATCATCTATTTCCGGACGGCGCCCTGACACGCGCCGGAAGTGCCGCGTCGGCGCGTGCAGTGCCGTCTGCGTCGGATCGAACGGACGTGGACGCCGTTCATCCGTCGCCCCCCGATTCGAGTTCCACCAACAGGAGAACGGAAATGGAAGCCAAATTGAAACTGCCCGCGCTCGACCCCGCGCAGGTGCCTGCCCGGGTCGGATCGGCGTACCCGGAACCGTTCAAGTCGCGTGTCTCCGGGCGCCGCAAGCAGCGCCTCGGCGACGCCCTGGGGCTCAAGAACTACGGGGTCAACCTCACGACGATACCGCCGGGCGCGGTGTCCGCTCTGCGCCACTGGCACTCCCACGAGGACGAGTTCATCTACATGGTGAGCGGCGAGTTGACACTCGTCACCAACGACGGCGAGCAGCAGCTGGCGCCCGGCATGTGCGCTGGCTTTCCCGCGGGAAGAGCGGACGGCCATTACCTTGTCAACCGCACGCAGCGCGACGCCGTCTATCTCGAGGTCGGCGACCGCCGTCCGGAGGATGCCGTGACCTATCCCGATGACGACATCGCCGGGCAGGCGACCCCGCAGGGCCGGCGCTTTACACGGAAGAACGGCACCCCATATTAGGGATCGAGAGGGTCAATCGGCGCGTGGATTCGGCGCTCGCCGAGATGAAGCGCATCCGCACGAACTCTCCGGTCGTGCGCCTGGAAGCATTGACGCTCGATCCCCCGCCGCGCGGCGCGAAACAACTTCGTCGTTCGTAGCCGCCGCGCGACCTACTTCAGGGACATGTCAAAGAAAGCCAGGGTTCGCTGCCAGGCGAGTTTGGCATTTTCCGGGCTGTACTCGGCGGTCGGCAACACGTTCTTGCCGACTCGTGTCTCGTTGGCGAACGCGTGCGTAGCCTTGTAGCGGTAGAACTCGAATTTCACTCCGGCGCCGCGCAGCTTCTTTTCCAGCTCATCCACCTTGGCGATCGGGAAGGGCACGTCGTCAATCGCGAAGTGCCCCATCAGAGGCGCCCTGATCTTCGAGGGGTCCACGTATTCGAGCGGCGGATAGCCGTACCAGCACACGAGGGCATCGGCTTCGGGTATGTTCACCGCGGAAAGTATGGTCAGCGCGCCACCCATGCAGAATCCGGTGACGCCGACTTTCGGACTCTTCGCCTTCAGGTACTGGACCGCGCCGCGCACATCCTGACCGGCGGCATCGCTGAAGTTCAGGCCGGTCATCAGGTGCTCGGCTTCCTTCCGGTCCAACGTAACCTTGCCCCGGTAGAGGTCCGGAACCAGCGCGCGGTATCCGTCCCCCGCCAGCCTGTCGGCAACGCCTTTGATCTGGTCGTTCAGTCCCCACCACTCCTGGATCACTACCATGCCCGGAGCGCTCGCGCCCGCTTTCGGCTCCGCAAGATAGCCCGGGACGCTTTTCCCATCCGGCCGCTTGTAGCCGATCATCTGGCCCATGCTGTGTCCTCCCCGGTGAAAGTTTAGCGCGACTTCTTGGGCTCGATCAGAAGAAAAACGGAAATCGGGGACAGGCCACGTTTTCTCACCGGAAATTGTGGACTGACCCCTATTGCTGCCTGGCCGGTGCCGCGGGCCGCAGGCTGATGACGACGACGCCCACAAGCACGAGCGCAGCGCCGGCGAGCTGAAGCGGCGTCATCACTTCCTCGAGCCCGAGCCAGCCGAACGCGATCGTGGTCACGGGGCCGAGCGCGCCGATGATGGCGACGGTGTTGGCGCCGACCCGGCGCAGCGCTTCCGAGGTCATGAATATCGGCACCGCCGTGCTCACGACGGCCATCGCGACCGCGTAGCCGTACACGGGCGCTGGCAGGTCGAGCGCGGAAATCGGGCGGAGCAGCAGGAACTGCAGGATGCAGGCGATGCTCGCCGCGCTCATCGCGTAGGCCGAAAATCGCACCGAGCCCACGCGCTGAATCACCTCGGCGCCGGCGACGAGGTAAAGCGCGTAGCAGATGGAACTCGCGAACGCCAGCGCCGCGCCGAGCCAGAAGTTTTTCTCCTCCCCGCCCAGCGACTGCGCAAACACCAGCAGAAGGCCGGCGTAGGTGAGAACCAGGGCCGCAATCTCGCGCGCGGTCACGCGCTTGTGCAGGAGAGCCGCCGAGAGGATCACGACGATCGTTGGGTAGGTGAACAGCAGCAGGCGCCCCAGCCCCGCGGGTATGTACTGGAGGGCGAGAAAGTCGAGAAAGCTCGCCCCGTAGTAGGCGAGGATGCCGAGCGCGACAACGGCTGCCAGTTCGCGCCCGGCGAGCGGACGGTGCTCCGCCGCGCTCCTCACCCACACCGCCGCCCCGATGAAGAACGGTACGGAGAACACCATGCGTAGCGCAAGCAGCGTGACCGGGTCGGTCACGTAGGCATACGCGAGCTTGATGAAGATCGGGCGCAGCGAGAAGAACACCACCCCGCCGATGGCGAGCGCGAGCCCGGCGGCGAACCAGCCGCGGCTTCTTTCGGCCCGGCTCAAGGCGGGCACCGCCCGGTCATGCCTGCGGAATGCATTTTTCAGCCGCTGGAAAAGACGTGATTGTGCCAGCGAAGCGCCCTGTTTGCTCGCGTTGGTGCCGGCCAGGAGGCTGCCGTGCGGTAAGCTTCGGGTGACAACCCGGATCGCATCATTCTTGGAACAGAAAGCCAACCCTCTCCTCGCGCTCAGCGTGCGCGACTTTCGCCTCTATTGGCTGGCCCTGGTCACGCAGGTCGTCGGCCAGCATATGTTCGCATTCACGCTGGGCTGGCTCACCTTCGAGATCACGGGATCGCAGGCGCAACTGGGCCTGATCCATCTCTGCGGTTTCGTGCCCCAGTTCGCCCTGACGCTGCTGGGCGGCGTGCTGGCCGATCGCATCGATGCCCGGAAGCTCATCGGCACCGCGCAGGTGAATGCCGCGATCACAATGATCATGGTCGGCGTGGTGACACTGCTCGGCGTGGCGCAGCTGTGGCACCTCGCGCTCGGGGCATTTCTATGGGGACTGTCGGCCGCCATCGACGAGCCCGCGCGCGCGTCGTTTTTCCCGCGCCTGCTGCCGCGCCCGCTGTTGCGCTCCGCGGTGCCGCTGATCTCCATGGCTTTCGGCAGCAGCCGCGTGATCGCCCCCTCGATCGCGGGTTTTCTCATAGCCGCGGCGGGCGCGCCGGCGACGTTTCTCGCGTGCGCGGCGGCGGTCAGCACGATGATCGCGGTGCTGTTCCTGGTTCGCCCGGCGCACGGCGCCGCGCGTCCGCATGAGAGCCTCCTCAACAGCTTTACCGAGAGCCTGCGTTACATACGCGCCAACGAAGCATTCGCCAAGGCGATCGGCGCGGCGCTGCTCAACGCAACCCTGGCCATGGGCTTCATCCACATGCTTCCGGTATTCGCCAAGGATGTCTTGCAGGTCGATTCGCGGGGCCTTGGCATCCTCGCCTCCGCCGCCGGTGTCGGCGCCCTGGCGGGCTTTCTTTCCTATGGCTGGCTGCAGTCGCGCCTGTCGCCGAGAAACCTGATGGTGGGCGCCCTGACGGTGTACAACGTGGCGTTGATCGGCCTCGCGTTCAGCGACTGGTACTGGCTTTCCTTCTGCGCGATCCTCGTCGCCGGCCTGTGCCACGGCTACTTCGTGACCTGCGTGCAGGTGATGCTGCAAACCCTGGTCGAGGACCATTACCGCGGGCGGGTGATGAGCGTGTTCGCGCTGGTATGGAGCCTCATGTTCTTCAGCGGTTTCCTGCTGAACACCGCAGGGGAGTGGGTGGGCCCGCACCTGGCGCTCGCGGGAGGCGCGGTGATCGTGCTTGCCTACGTGTGGCTGTCGCTGGTGCATGCTACGGCGCTGAAGAAAGTAGTCCTGGCGCCCAAGCCGGGCTGAGTTTCTGGCGGCCGCGCCCCGCGTGATAAAATTTGCAATATTTTAGCGAGTTATGCAGTGGGCAGGGGCCGCACATGGCAGGTCACAGCAAGTGGGCGAACGTCCAGCACCGCAAGAACCGGCAGGACGCGAAACGCGGCAAGATTTTCACCCGCCTGATCAAGGAAATCTCGGTCGCCGCGCGGTTGGGCGGCGGCGATCCGGACGCGAACCCGCGGTTGCGCCTGGCGATGGACAAGGCCTACGGCAACAACATGCCCAAGGACAACGTCGAGCGCGCGGTGAAGCGCGGCACCGGCGGCCTCGAGGGCGCCAATTACGAGGAGATCCGCTACGAAGGCTACGGGGCGGGCGGGGCGGCGGTCATGGTGGACTGCATGACGGACAACAAAACGCGCACCGTGGCCGACGTGCGCTCCACGTTCACCAAGCACGGCGGCAACCTGGGCGGAGCAGGATCGGTCGCGTTCCTGTTCAAGCACTGCGGGCAGCTCATGTTTCCCCCCGGAACGAACGAGGATGCGCTCATGGAAGCGGCGATCGAGACCGGCGCGGAGGACGTGATCACCAGCGACGACGGCAGCATCGAGGTCGTGACCGCGCCCAATGATTTCGTCGCCGTCCGCACCGCGCTCGAGAAGAAGGGCTTCAAGGCGGCGCTGGCGGAGGTCACGTTCAAGCCGACGGCCGAGAACGCGATGAAGGGCGACGAGGCGGCGCGCATGCAGAAGCTGATCGACGCGCTCGAGGGCATAGACGACGTGCAAGAAGTCTATACGACGGCTGTCCTGGAGAACTGACGATTCGGATCCTGGGCATCGATCCTGGACTGCGCGTGACCGGTTTTGGCGTCATCGACAAAAACGGCACCAAGCTCTCCTACGTCGCAAGCGGGCGCATCCGGACGCCCGACGCCGGGCTCGACCGGCGCCTGAAGGCCATACTCGAGGGCCTCGGCGAAGTCATCGCCGAGCACCAGCCGGCGCAGGTCACGATCGAGAAGGTCTTCGTCAACGTCAATCCCAGTTCAACGCTGCTGCTCGGCCAGGCGCGCGGCACGGCGATCTGCGCCGCGGTGCTGCACGGCCTGCCGGTGGCGGAGTACACTGCCCTGCAAGTGAAGCAGGCGGTGGTGGGCAACGGCCACGCGCAGAAGCGGCAGGTGCAGGACATGGTGCGGCGGCTCTTGCAGCTCGGCGCCGATCCGAGCCCGGATGCCGCCGACGCGCTGGCGTGCGCGATCTGCCACGCGCACGGCGGGCAGGGGCTCGGGCGCCTCGCGACGGCCGGCTTCCGCATGAAGCGCGGCCGCCTGGTCTGAGAGGGCGATGACTACGCTCAGGTCAGCAGAGAGTCGAGGGCTATCCCTGAGTGCTTTTTCCATTTTGGGGTATCTATGATCGGGCGCATCCACGGCAAGCTCCTCGAGAAGCACCCGCCCCAGATCGTCGTGGACGTGCAGGGCGTGGGATACGAGATCGACGTCCCGATGAGCACCTTCTACCAGCTTCCCGCAACCGGTGCGGAAATCGCGCTCTACACCCACTTCGTCGTGCGCGAGGATGCGCACCAGCTCTTCGGATTCGCGACCGAGCCGGAGCGGCGCGCGTTCCGCCAGCTCCTCCGCATATCCGGCATCGGCGCGCGCACGGCGCTCTCCGTGCTGTCCGGCCTCTCGGTCGCCGATCTGCGCGAGGCCATCACCTCGCAGGACAGCGGACGGCTCACGAAGATACCCGGCATCGGCAAGAAGACGGCGGAGCGCCTGCTGCTGGAGCTGCGCGACAAGCTCGACGCGGTGGCGGTCGCCTCGGCCGCGGCAAAGGGCGACGGACAGGCGGCCGATATCACCAATGCGTTGCTCGCGCTTGGCTATAATGAACGCGAAGCGGGGTGGGCGCTCAAGCAACTGCCTTCCGGACTGGCGGTCGCCGACGGCATCCGGCAGGCGCTGAAGCTCCTCTCGAAGCAGTGACATGATCGAATCCGACCGCCTGATTTCCACCGCCCCGGCCTCGCCGCAGGAAGAAGCGCTCGAGCGCACGCTGCGGCCGAAGCTGCTCGATGAATACATCGGACAGGAAAAAATCCGCGGTCAGCTTTCGGTATTCATCGAGGCCGCGCGCCGGCGCAAGGAAGCGCTCGACCACGTACTCCTGTTCGGCCCGCCGGGGCTCGGCAAGACCACGCTCGCACACATCATCGCGCGCGAGATCGGCGTGAATCTCCGCCACACCTCGGGCCCGGTGCTCGAGCGTCCGGGGGACCTCGCCGCGATCCTGACGAACCTCGAGCCGAACGACGTGCTGTTCATCGACGAGATCCACCGCCTGCCGCCGGTGGTGGAGGAGATCCTCTACCCCGCGCTCGAGGACTACCAGATCGACATCATGATCGGCGAAGGACCCGCTGCCCGCTCGGTCAAGCTCGACCTGCCGGCGTTCACGCTGGTCGGCGCGACCACGCGCGCGGGCATGCTCACCAATCCGCTGCGCGACCGCTTCGGCATCGTGGCCCGGCTGGAGTTCTACTCGATGGAGGAGCTGAAGCGCATCGTGCAGCGCTCGGCGAAGCTGCTCGGGGTCGAGGTGAGCGCAGAGGGGGCGCAGGAAATCGCCGGCCGCGCGCGCGGGACGCCGCGCGTCGCCAACCGCCTGCTGCGCCGCGTGCGCGACTACGCGGAGGTGAAGGCGCAGGGCAAGGTGACGCGCGAAGTGGCGGATGGTGCGCTGAAGCTGCTCGACGTGGACGCGATCGGGCTCGACGTCATGGACCGCAAGCTCCTCCTCGCCGTAATCGAGAAGTTCTCCGGCGGCCCGGTCGGCGTGGAGAATCTCGCCGCGGCGATCGGCGAGGAGCGCGACACCATCGAGGACGTGCTCGAGCCCTACCTCATCCAGCAGGGCTACCTGCAGCGCACGCTGCGCGGCCGCATGGCGACCGTCACCGCCTACCGCCACTTCGGCCTCACGCAGCCCGCCCGTTCCGGCACTCCGGACCTCTGGGAAAAGCCCAAAGAGTGATTTTCAAGTGGCCGGTGCGCGTCTACTATGAGGACACCGACCTCGGCGGCGTCGTCTATTACGCGAATTACCTGAAGTTCATGGAACGCGCGCGCACCGAGTGGCTGCGCGCGCTGGGCTTCGAGCAGACCGCGCTCGCGCGCGAGCACGGGGTGGTGTTCGTCGTGAGCTCGCTCACGATCGAATACCTCCGCCCGGCCGGATTCAATGACGAGCTCACCGTGACGGTGGAACTCGAGAAGCTCGGAGCCGGACAAATCATCTTGAGGCAGGGCATTGCGCGGGGCGCGGAGCAGCTCGTGGCGGCAAGCGTGCGCATCGGTTGCGTCAACACGTCCACGTTCAGGCCCGTTAGAATACCGGAGCCAGTTGTCACCAGGATAGGAAACAGCGCGTGAATCCCACCGTAACCCACGACATGTCGGTGCTCTCGCTCGTCACCGGCGCGAGCGTCCTGGTGCAGATCGTCATGTTGATACTCGTGCTCGCCTCCGTCCTGTCGTGGTACCACATCTTCCTCAAGATGTTCAGCTTGAGCCGTGCCGCCCGGCTTGCCGACGATTTCGAGAGGAAGTTCTGGAGCGGGGCCGCCTTGACCGACCTCTACCAGCGCGCGGTCGAGAAGCGCCATTCCGTCGGCAGTCTCGAGCGCATCTTCGAATCGGGGTTCCGCGAGTTCGTGAAGCTGCGCAAGCCCGACATGGATGTCGCTAACGTCATGGACGGGGTGCGGCGCGGGATGCGGGCGACTTATCAGCGCGAGATGGATTGGCTGGAGTCCTACCTCCCGTTCCTCGCCTCGGTCGGCTCGGTCAGCCCCTACATCGGGCTGTTCGGCACGGTGTGGGGGATCATGAACTCGTTCCGCAGCCTTGCCAACGTCGCGCAGGCGACGCTCGGGGCGGTGGCGCCGGGAATCGCGGAAGCGCTGATCGCCACCGCCATGGGACTGTTCGCGGCGATCCCGGCGGTGATCGCCTACAACCGCTTCGCCGGGGACATCAATCGCTTCTCCACGCGCTGCGAATCCTTCATGGCGGAATTCTCCAATATCCTGCAGCGCCAGGCCCACTAATTGGACTCCCCTCCTGCCCGAGGAGGGGTGTCGCGTAGCGACGGGGTGGTAGGAGTAACCAAATGCTGATCGAACAACGCTCCGGCAGGCGGCTGATGAACCAGATCAACGTCGTGCCCTACATCGACGTGATGCTGGTGCTGCTGGTGATCTTCATGATCACCGCGCCGCTCATCAACCCCGGACAGATCGAGCTGCCCGCGGTGGGCAAGACTTCCGATCCCCCGGTCCTTCCGATGGAGGTCTCGATCCGCACCGACGGCTCGCTGTGGCTGCGCGACCGCGCGCGCTCGATGCAGGAGAGCCGGGTCACGCGCAACCAGCTGCTCGCGGCGATCCGCCAGAAGCAGAAGCAGAACCGGGAGCAGGCGGTGGTGATCTCGGCGGACAAGGACGTACGCTACGAGTCGGTGCTGGAAGTGATGGACATGCTGCAGCAGAACCAGGTGCGCAAGATAGGACTCCTCGCCAAGCCGCGCTCGCAATGACGGCCTACGGCTACGAAACCCCGAACGAGAAGGCAGCCTCCGGCGCGCTCGCGCTGGTGATGCACTTGATGTTCTTCGCGCTGCTCGTCTTCGGCGTCTCCTGGCAGAAGCGCGAGGCGCCCCCGCTGGTGGCGGAGCTCTGGAGCAACCTGCCGGCGCCCAGGGCGGCGCCCCCGCCGCCCAGGGTCGAGCCGAAGCCGGAGCCCAAGGCCGAGCCGAAGCCGGTGCCCAAGGCCGAGCCCAAGCCGCCACCCAAGGTCGAGCCCAAGCCCGAGCCGAAACCCGTGCCCAAGGCCGATATCGCGGCGCAGGAGAAGAAGGAAAAAGAGCGCAAGGCGAAGGAAAAGGAGCTTGCCGAAAAGAAGAAGCGCGAGGAACGGGAGCTTGCCGAGAAGAAGAAGCGTGAGGAACGGGAGCTTGCCGAGAAGAAGAAAAAGGAGGAACAGGCGCGGCTCGCAGCGCTGAAGCAGCAGCAGGCGAAGGAGGCCGCCGAGCAGCTCGCGCGCGAGCAGGACGAGGCACTCAAGAAGATCGCCCAGGCCGCCGCGCAGGCGAAGCTGGTGGACGAGTACAAACGCCGCATCGCCGATCGCATAAAACGCTTCATCATCGAGCCGCCCGGGCTGCAGGGCAACCCCGAGGTGGAGTTCAACGTCGTCGTGCTGCCGGGCGGCGAGGTGCTCAACGTGACGAACCGCAGGGCGAGCGGGCAGGCGCTGTGGGACAGCGCGGTCGAGCGCGCCATCCGCCGGGCGCAGCCCCTGCCGCTCCCGCCCCCGGAGTCGGGGCTCATGAGGGATTTCCGGGAACTCAACCTGAAATTCCGGCCCAAAGAATAGACCCGGCGCGCCGGCGCATGTCGCTGCGCGGCGACACGCCGCAGGGGCGCACGGTTATGCCAACGGCTATAATTCGCCCGATGAAGATGATCTGGCTGCAACGCCTGGTCTACGCTGTCGCCTTCCTGCTCCCCCTCGCGCCGCTTTCCTCCGCGCGCGCCGCCCTCACCATCGAGATCATCGGCTCCGGCGCGACCCAGTTCCCCGTCGCCGTCGTGCCATTCCGCGCGGAAGGGGGGCTCGCGCAGCCGATTACGCCCGTCATCGCCTCCGACCTCGCGCGCAGCGGCCTCTTCAGAATGGTCGATTCCGGCGGGTTGAACCCCCTGCCGCACGAGCCGCAGGACCTGAATTACTCGATCTGGCGCGCGCGCAGCGCGGACGCGGTCGTGATCGGGTCGGTCTCGCCGCTGTCGGACGGCCGCTACGACGTGCGATTCCGGCTGATGGACGTCGCGAAGCAGGTGCAGCTCGCGGGCTTTTCCTACACGGCGAGCGCGGCGCAGCTGCGGCTCACCGCGCACCGCATCGCCGACGTCGTCTACGAGACGCTGACCGGCGCCAAGGGCGTGTTCAGCACCCGCGTCGCCTACATCGTCAAGAAAGGCAAGCGCTACGAGCTGCAGGTCGCGGACGCCGACGGCTACGGCGCGCAGACGGTGCGCTGGTCGGACGAGCCGATTCTCTCGCCGTCGTGGTCGCCCGACGGCACGCGCCTTGCCTACGTGTCCCTGGAGCGCAAGAAGCCGGTGGTCTACGTGCAGTCCCTGACGACGGGCAAGTACCAGGCCGTGGCGAACTACTGGGGCAGCAACAGCGCCCCCGCCTGGTCGCCGGACGGCAAGATTCTCGCCGTCGTGCTCTCCAAGGACGGCGGCTCGCAGATCTTTTTCATCAACAGCGAAGGCAAGGGCGAGCCGCGGCGGATGACCTTCAGCGCTGCCATCGATACTGAGCCGAACTTCTCGCCCGACGGGGCGCTGATGCTGTTCACCTCCGACCGCGGGGGCAGTCCCCAGATCTACGGCATGCCGGTCACGGGCGGCGAAGCGCGCCGCCTCACGTTCGAGGGCAGCTACAACGTCACCCCGCGCTTCAGCCCCGACGGCAAGAGCTTCACGTTCATACAGAGGAACGGCGGGCGCTTCAACGTCGCCGTGCAGGACCTGACGACGCGGCAGGTGCAGGTGCTGACCGACGGCGTCATCGACGAGTCGCCGAGCTTCGCGCCGAACGGACGGATGATTCTCTACGCGACCGAGGCGAGGGGGCGCGGCGTGCTGTCCGCGGTCTCGAGCGACGGCCGCGTGAAGCAGCGGTTGACCGAAGAAGCCGGCGACGTCCGCGAGCCGGCATGGGGCCCTTATCCGAAGTGACAACTCACGCGAGGTACACGCCATGAACAGACTCTTGACGGCAACGGTGATTGTTTTCCTGCTGGCGCTTGCAGGCTGCGCCACCACTCCGAGTGAACAGGCCGGCGCCGCGGTCGAGGACCGAGGCAAGCCCGGCGGTCCGCCCGCGGCGCCCAAACCAGCCGATGTCGGCGCGAAGCCGCTCGTCGAGAAACCGGTCGGGGCCGCCGCGCTCAAGGACCCCGGCAACATCCTGTCCCGGCGCAGCGTTTATTTCGATTTTGACTCCAACCTGGTGAAGGACGAGTTCCGGCCGCTGGTGACGGCGCACGCGCGCTACCTGCAGCAGAATCCCGGCACCAGGATGCGCATCGAGGGCAATGCCGACGAGCGCGGCAGCCGCGAGTACAACATCGCGCTCGGCCAGCGCCGCTCGGAGGCGGTGAAGCAGATGATGCAGCTCCTCGGCGCGCGGCCGGACCAGATCGAATCGGTGAGCTTCGGCGAGGAGAAACCCCGCACCACCGGGCACGACGAGGCGTCCTGGGCCGAAAACCGCCGTGCGGACATCGTCTACCAGGGCGAGTGACCCGCGGAGGGATAAGCGATGAAGCGTGAGCCAGGTCTATCCCCTCCTGCCGGAGGAGGGGTGGCGCCGAAGGCGACGGGGTGGTGGGAGGAATCGCGCTGTCTTCGCGGCTTTGCGACGCTTGCCGTTGTAGCTTGTCTTTATCCAGCCGCGCCGGCTTCCGCTCAGCTCTTCGGCGGCGACGACGTCGCGCGCAAGCAGGTCGCGGAGCAGGCGAAGCGCGTCGATGAGCTTTCGGCGCGCCTGGATCGCATGGAGGAGTCGCTGAAGGGGCTGGCATCCTCCAATCCCACCCTCGAACTCGCCCAGCAGCTCGAGCGAGTGCGCCAGGAGCTGATGCAGCTGCGCGGCCAGATCGAGGTCGTCGGCAACGACATCCAGATGGCGGCCAAGCGCCAGCGGGACATGTACGTGGACCTCGACACGCGCCTGAAGCGCTTCGAGCAGCAGGCCGCGGAAAACCCGGCGCCCGCGGCCGCACAGCCCGGCGCGCCTGTTGCATCCGCTTCGGCGGTCGCCGGGGCTGCCGCCGCAACGGCGGCGCCGGCCTCGGACATGGAAACGCGCGTGTACGAAGCCGCGCAGTCCCAGCGCAAGGCCGGCAACTACCAGGGCGCGATCGCCGGATTCCGGAATTTCATCGCGCAGTACCCGAAGAGCCCGCTCGCCCACCGGGCCCAGTACTGGATCGGCGATTCCTACTACAACCTGCGCGATTTCAAGAACGCGATCGCGAGCCAGCAGCGGCTGATCTCCGGCTATCCCAACAGCGCCTCGGTCCCGGACGCGCTGCTCAACATCGCGAGCTCGCAGGCCGAGCTCGGTGACGCCGGCGGCGCCCGCCGGACGCTCGAGAAGCTCGTCGCGCGCTATCCCACGAGCGACGCGGCGGATAAAGCGAAGCGCAGGCTCGCCGCAATCAAATAACTGCGCCGCTGGAAGCGCCCGTCATTGCCGCGCAGGGGGTATCCCTTTCTCCCCGGGCGGTCTTAAACTAGCGCAATGGAAATCACGATCCACGTCCAGGTGCTGGCGGCCGTGTTCGCCGTCGCCGTCGTCATCGGCGCGGTGACCAGCAAGACCAACTTCTGCGCCATGGGCGCGGTCTCCGACTGGGTGAATATCGGCGACACCGGCCGCATGCGGTCCTGGGTGTTCGCGATGGCGGTGGCGCTCGCCGGTGTGATCGTTCTCGAGGCGGCGGGCATCGTCAACCTCTCGACCGAGACGTTCCCGCCCTACCGCACCGCGAACTTCGCCTGGATCCGCTATCTCCTGGGGGGCCTCATGTTCGGCGCCGGCATGACGCTCGCGAGCGGCTGTGGCAACCGGACGCTGGTGCGCATCGGCGGGGGCAACCTGAAGTCGCTGGTGGTGGTCGCGATCTTCGCCACCTGCGCCTACCTGATGCTGTGGACGCCGCTCTACGAGAAGGCGTTCCTGCCGTGGGTCGCGGCGACCACCGTCAACCTGCAGAGCTACGGCGTGGCGAACCAGGAGCTCGGCACCGTGCTCGCCGGCATGTTCGGCATGGGGCGGTCGCAGGCACTGAACCTCGCCGTTGCGGCGGCGGTCGCCGCGGGGATGGTGGTTTTCTGCTTCAAGTCGGCGGATTTCCGCGGCGAGCGCGATCACATCCTGGGCGGGGCGGTGGTGGGGCTCGCCATCGTCTTCGGCTGGTGGCTGACGGGCGGCTCGATCGGGCGCGACTGGAAGGAGTACGCCGAGATGGCGGCCGCGGTGCCGAGCCGGGTGCAGGTCCAGTCCTACACCTTTGTCGCCCCGATGGGCGACACGCTGCGCTACCTTCTCGATCCGCTCAATTTTTCGCTCGTGAACTTCGGCGTGGCGGCGCTCGCCGGCGTCGTCCTCGGATCCTCACTCTGGGCCGTCCTCGCCGGCCAGTTCCGCATCGAGTGGTTCGCTTCCTGGAGCGACTTCGCCAATCACGCGGTGGGCGCAGTGCTGATGGGCATCGGCGGCGTGCTCTCCATGGGCTGCACGTTCGGGCAGGCGATCACCGGCATCTCGACCCTCGCCATCGGCTCCATTCTCACCTTCCTCGCCATCGTCATCGGCGCTGCGGGGACGATGAAGTACCAGTACTGGCGCATCACTCGCGAAGCGTGATGCGCAGGGATGACGGGTGACCTGCGCCACTCCCCTCCTGGCTGAGGGCGAGCCGGGAATCCTCCCCTCCTGCCCGAGGAGGGGTGTCACGAAGTGACGGGGTGGTGGGAGTCGAATCATGCTTTTCAACGAAGCGGCGCACCTGTAGAATGCGCCGCTTTTCGTAGGGCGGTTAGCTCAGTTGGTAGAGCAGCGGACTTTTAATCCGTTGGTCGGGGGTTCGAATCCCCCACCGCCTACCAATCGTTAAAGCCGGACCCTTCGGGCCGGTTTAACTCCGCCCGTTCGAGACGGACAGTTCCTGCCGCTCAACGGGCGGCAAAATCGGGACGCACACTTTTCTGGAAAATGTATGCGTCACTTTTTCCAACGGCACGAGCCTGGTGTATCCTTTGGAAATACAGCTGTCGGAGGTGCTCATTTTATGTCCGACCTTGACGTTGCAAAGGAGCAAATCGCCTATCTCAAGGTCTGGCTGGGCATTCTTGTAGTAACGGATATCAGCGTCTTCGGGTGGTTGATATCGAATATCGAAAATGCCACGGCACCTCTTCTGTGGGCGGCTGTCATAGCTGTTGTGGGCCTGACCGTTGGCATTGTTCTGCTCCATCAGCGGATCAAGGGGCACATTGAGTCATTAAGAAGGCTGTGATCATGGAAATTATCGTCGCTGCGTTGCTGGTTATCGTCTCACTCGTGTTTGTGGGCATAGCCATAGACGCTGCTCGCCATCCCAAAGGGCGTAGTTGACCGCGCGACAGACGGCGATATCTCGCAGGCGCCGCCCTGAGCGCGTGCGGGCCTGACGCAAATATTGCGCAGCATTCGTGCAGCCATGCTGCGCGAGCACCAATGCAACAAGAAGGGATGACCCGCCTGGGCCATCCCCTCTCGGTCAGGCGTAACGGCTTAGTAACCGCCGGAGTAGGACGGAAGAGGTGGCGCGGGAGCGCATCGGAGGCGCAATCGGCCGCCTGGACGACGAAACGATGCTCAAGGTCAACCGCTCGCTCGCGGTTTTCATCGGCATCGCCTAGCCGCGGCACTGAACTCGAGTCACGCTTTTCCAACTACTGCTTGACCAGGTCCGCGCGCGGCGCGCCTGCCCGCGAGACATAGTCGCAGTACTCGCACCCGTCCGCCGGCGCCGGTGGTTCGGGCGCCTCGAGAGTGCCGCGGATGGCGGCGAGCGTGTTCTCGACCCAGCCGTCGTTGCCGAGGTAGGGGATCAGCTTGATCTTGAATTCCAGCCGCGCTTCGAATGCGGGCCGATCGCGCCGCCCGTTGCAGTAGACGAACCAGCCCTGGCTGGAGACCTTGAGCCCCTGCCGGCGCAGCAGCCACTGGTAGAACTCCATCTGCCGTTTGTAGGAGTCCTGCCAGTCGGCGTCGATGCCGACCTCGCCGGCCTTGGACGTGCTCTTGTAGTCGGCCACGATCAGCTCGCCGGTCCCGAGGTCGCGCCACAGATCGTCGATCGCCCCCGAGAGCTCGAACCGCGTCGGCTCGTGCACCGTGCGAACGCCCCGGAAATTCTGGCGCCACGTTTCGAGCTGTGGGTGCGCGTGCGGAACCGCGTTGAGGCCGGCCCCGGCCATGAGCGGATGCGGCGTGCCGGCATCCCGGTACCGGTCGAACTCGCGCTTGAGCAGCTCGTCCACCGCCGAATTGAGGTTGAACGGGAACCCCGCGGGACGCCCGACCCCGTCCCGCCGGTCGAGGTAGAAGCAACGGGGGCACTCCACGAAGAGCTCGACCTTGGACCGGCTGAGCGGAAAGGGCTCCTGCGACTTCGGGTCGAAAAGCCTCGCGCGCGCCATGCCCGATAGTGTAGCCCGTCTGCGCCTTCTGCCCTCCAGCGCAGCGGCCTGGACTGCCTTCCGCCTTGCGCCAGTGTGCGCGCTGGGGTATCGTCTTACTTGCGCGTCTTACCTGAGGTTATGCATGGACACCATCCGGGCATCGAGCAAGGGGCAGATCGTCATCCCGAAAGCGATCCGCGAGGCGCTCGACATCCGCAGCGGCACCGAGCTCAACGTGGAGCTGCTGCCCGGCGAGGGCTTCAAGGTCACCATCCGTGCCGCGGACCACGCGGCGCACGTGGCACGGCTTGCCGGCTCGCTCGCGCCTCGGGGGAAGGCGGGGCGCTACGCGGGACTGACCGACGACGAAGCGATCGCGCTTGCGGCGCGGGAGGACGACGAGCGGGTCCGCGCCTACGCGCGCCGCGCGCGGCGGGGGCGCCGTTGATCGCGCTCGACACCAACATTCTCGCGCGCTACCTGCTCGACGACGAGCCTGCGCAGACACGCGCCGCGCGCCGCCTGCTCGCGGACGCGAAAGCCGAATACTGGATACCCGTGACCGTCGTACTGGAGCTGGCCTGGGTGCTGCGCAAGTCCGATGCGCCGCGCGCCGTGGTCATGGGCCGTCTGCGCGACCTGCTGTCGTTGCGCAACGTGCGCGCGCAGAACGCCGACCTCGTGTTCCAGGCGCTGCGCTGGTCCGCCCAGGGCATGGACCTTGCCGATGCGCTTCATCTCGTGCTGAGCGGCAAGGCGGAGCGCTTCGCTACGTTCGATGAGTCGCTCGTCAAGCAGGCCCGCAAGCTCGGGGTGCAGCCGCCTGTGACTGCGCCGTAACGGCGCGCCGTTAGCCGTCAGCGGCCCCAGGTCATCCTTCTCCCTCTTGACTTTAGGATGCCCTCATCCCTCAGGGGCGGCCGGTGTGGCGTTGCGCGGTGTTCGGCGCGATACTTCGCGAACGAACGCCCCCAATAAGGAACCGCCATGGACCTCAAGGAACAGAGCAGGGAAAGCCGCGCGCGCTCGTTCGCTGAAGCGCACGCAGAATTTGGCGGTGATCGACGCCCTGCGCGACACGCCGCCGATCCGCTTCATCCTCACGCGCCACGAGCAGGGCGCGGCGTTCATGGCCTATGGCTTCGCGCGCCCCAGTAAAGGTGGCCTTGAGGCAAAGCCGGGTTCTTTCTAATGTGTCCTTGACAGAAGGACACCTATCCGCCATCCTTCCTGCGTGGCGTTGCACCCTGTACTGGTCGAAAAGCTCAATGCCGCCCTCGCGCCGGCGCCGCCCCTGCGACTGACCCGGCGCGATGCCCGGCTGCCTGCGGTGCCCGGCAAGGCGCACGCCGTGATCGGCATGCGCCGGGCGGGCAAGACCACCTTCCTGCGCCAGTTGCTGGAGGAACGCCGGGCAAGCCTGCCGCCCGAGCGCGCGGTCTACTTGAGCTTCGACGATGACCGTCTGGCCGGAATCGAGGCGGACCAGCTCGCGTTGCTGCTGGAGGAGCACTACCGGCGCCACCCCGAGCTGCGGGGACGGGCGACGGTGCACTGGCTGCTCGACGAAATACAGCTCGTGCCGGGCTGGGAGCGCTTTGTGCGCCGGGTGCTCGATTCGGAGAAAGTGGAGATCGCCGTCTCCGGATCGTCGGCCCGGATGCTCTCGCGCGAAGTGCACACCTCGCTCCGCGGGCGCGGCATGGAAACCGTCATCCGCCCCTTCAGCTTCCGCGAGTTCCTGCGGCATCGCGGCGAGGAACCGGCCACGAACGCGCGGCGCTGGACCCCGGCCGAGCGCTCGCTGGTGGAGAAGCGCTTCCTGGAATTACTGCTCGAGGGGGGATTCCCCGAGGCCCAGGGCCTCTCGCCGGCGCTGCGGATCGAGCTGCTCCAGGGCTACGTGGATACGGTGCTCTTCCGCGACGTGGTGGAGCGCTATGGCGTGTCGCAGGTCGCCGCCCTGCGTTGGCTCGTACGCCAGTGCCTGCGCAATCCGGCGGGGAGCTTTAGCGCCCACCGGCTGCACCAGGACCTGAAGGCGCAGGGACACGGCGTGGCGAAGGACGCCGTGCACGCGATGCTCGGCCACCTGCTTGACGCGTTCCTGCTCGGCGCGGTGGCGCTTGCCACCGATTCAGAGCGCCAGCGCAACTCGAATCCACGCAAGCTCTATCCGGTGGATCCCGGACTCATCAAGGCGTTCGATGCGAGCAGCCGCTCGAACCTGGGTCACGCGCTGCAGACGGCCGTGCAGAACGAGCTTGCGCGGCGCAAGGCCGAGGCAGGCTACGTGAAGACCGGCGATGGGCTCGAAGTAGATTTTTTCGTCCGCGAGCTTGCCGGCGGCGAGGAGCTGATCCAGGTTTGCGCCGACCCATCCACGCCGGAAACGCTGGATCGCGAGCTGCGGGCCCTCACGGCCGCCGCGACCGGGCATCCCCGTGCGGTGCGCCGGCTGCTCGTTCTCGATCGCGGCCAGGCGTTGCGCGTCAAGGCGCCGGGCGTGGAAGTGCAACCGGCGTACGAGTGGCTGCTCGCGACGCCTACCGGGCCCTGATGCCGAATGAAACTGACATTGCCCGAGAACTCCCTGTTCGCCATCCTGCTGCGCTCGAGGTGGTGGGTGAGCCTGCTCGTCGCGGTGGGTGCCTTCGCCCTGGTACGGCTCTTTTTGAACGAGGGCTATGCCTTCTTTGCCGCGTTGCCGTTCATCGTGATCGCCGTGATGGCCCTGTGGAGACAGCTCCGCGTGCCGAGCGGCGCGCGGCTTGACGCGGCGATCGAGGCACTGCGCGCGATGACGTGGGAGGAGTTCGCCCGCGCGCTGGAGCAAGGATACCGGCGGCAGGGCTATATTGTGAAGCGCGTGGAAGGTGCGGCCGATTTCGAGCTGGAAAGGGCGGGCCGATTGTCGCTGGTGGCGGCGAAGCGGTGGAAGGCGTCGAGCACGGGAGTGGAGCCCTTGAAGGAATTGGTAGCCGCGGGAGAGGCGCGAGAGGCGGTGGAGTGCATGTACGTGCTGGCGGGCGAGATGACTCAGAATGCCCTGGGGTTTGCGAAGAAGACGAAGATCAAGTGGATGCGCGGCGCGGAGCTGGTGAAGCTGGTCGCGCCCAAGGGATGAGGGCGGAGAGTTAGCATGTCCGACCACTTCCACTACATGTCCCTGGCCCTCGACGCCGCGCGCGCGGCGGGGCATGCGGGGAACCGGCCGGTGGCGTCCATCATCGTGCGCGACGGGCAGATCCTCGGCACGGGCCGCAACACGATGTTCAGCGATTTCGATCCGAGCGCACACGCGGAGGTCGCGGCGCTGCGCGATGCCTGCGGCCGGCTGAAGACGCTCGATCTCTCCGGCGCTACGCTCTACTCGACGCTCGAGCCTTGCCCGATGTGCTTCTGGGCCATGCAGGAGGCGAAGGTGGCGCGGCTCGTGCTGGGCGGCCGTTACGCGGGCCTTGGCCGCACCGACCTCGGGCGGTACAACGTCGAGTCGTTCATGGAGTTCACCGGGCGCCGGTTCGAACTCGTCACCGGGGTGCTGCAGAAGGAATGCGAGGCAGTGAGGATCGAGTGGGGAAAAGCGCAGGAGCGTCGCAATTGATCAGCGGGGTACGCCGAATTCCTTCCGGCACACCTCCGCCAGCGCCGCGAGCGCCGGCTGGTAGAGCTTCAGCGCGTCGACGCCATCGGGGAGCTTGACCCAGAGGAAGATGCCGCCCTTCGGATCGTCGAACTGCGCCGATTCCCCGAAGTGCTCCTTGTAGAATAAATAGAGTCAGAGTCACATTTCCTTCAATCGATCCGCTCATGACAACCCAGGCGGTTCTGCCTTGAGTACCGATACCCCCGAGCCCAGCCGCAAGGCGCAGATCGACGCTCTGCTGCTCAAGCTCCCGGGCGTCAGCGCACGGAAAATTCACGGCCTTGACGCCTACTTCGTCAGCGACAGGATGTTCGCCTGCATCAGCGGCCGCGGCATCGGGCTGCGCCTGCCTGCCGCCACCGCGGCCGAACTGCAGTTCGCAAGGGACAACGTCGTCCCGTTTCAGCCCGCCGGCATGGCAAGTTCCAGGGAGTGGATACAGATCGACCGCGCCGAGGCGGCCGACTACGAAAAGGATCTCGAGCTGTTTCAGGCCTCGCTCGAGTTCGTGAAGGCTGCCCGGGGCCGCTAGGCCTGCCCAGGGCAAGACAAGGATATCCGGGGTCGCGGCCTTGCTAATCGCAACGGCGCCCCAATGTACAAGCAGTAGTCCAAGCACCAGGCATAAGACTCAAGATACCAGGCAGAGCCAGGGCATGCGCAGGCATGCACCACCGATTTTCACAGGAGATCAAAATGTTCAATATCACACGCTTTAATCCGATCGACGAATCATTCGAGAACTTGTTCCGTGGCGTGCCCGTGTGGCTGCCTCGCCCCGAGATGCAGATGCGTGCGCTCGCGCCGACGCAGGTCCGCATGGACGTAACCGAGACCGACAAGGAGTACGTGGTGCTTGCCGAAATGCCGGGCGTCAAGAAGGAAGAGATCAGCGTCACCATAGACGGCAACGAAGTCACGGTATCCGCGGAAGTGAAGCACGAAAAAGACATCAAGGACGGCGAAACAGTGCTTCGCTCCGAGCGCTATTACGGCAAGATCCAGCGCGTGTTCACGCTCGACAAGGAGGTCGATCAAGCGACCGCCCAGGCGAAATACGATGACGGCGTGCTGGAGCTCAAGCTGCCGAAGAAGTCGGTAGCGGCCGCGAAAAGGCTCGCGATACACTGAGTCGAGTCGTCAGTACCCAGACCCCGCTTCGGCGGGGTTTTTTTGCGGATGAAGGAATGAGGGGGCCGCTACTCACTCTAAGAGTGCACGAAACGTTGCGCGCTGCTGCGCGCGCCGGCGCGCCGGCGGTTGAGTGCTCGCTGGACCTGGAGCGATCGACGACGACGGTCGCGGTGGGCGAGGCGGGGTGGAGCTGGCAGGGCCAGCGCTATCCCTGGCTGGAAACCTGCAAGGACCGGACCATCTACTACTGGACCGGCGCGGCGTTCGAGCCGGCGGCGCGTTTCACGACGTCACTGATCAAGCTGGTGCCGACGGAGTGGGGGCCGCCGACGTTCGAAATCGATGGCATCAAGATGTTGGCCACGGCGCAAGGCTCGCCCTATGCGGATGCCGAACGCAAGGTCGGCCTGATTCAACCGCGTGGCAAGGTGATCCTGGACACCTGCGGCGGCCTGGGCTATTTCGCCGCCTGGTGCTTGCTGGGTCAGGCCCGGCAGGTGCTTTCTTACGAAAAGAATACCGACGTGATCTGGCTGCGCAGCCTCAATCCCTGGTCGCCCGCGGTGGGCGGCGCATTGACGCTGACCGAGGCTGACATCTCCGAGAGAATCGCCACGCTGCCCGCCGCGTCGATCGACGCGGTCCTGCACGACCCGCCGCGTTTCGGCATCGCGGGAGAGCTTTACTCGCAAGCCTTTTATGACCACCTGGCGAGGGTGCTCAAGCGCAAAGGCAAGCTGTTTCATTACACCGGCGCTCCGAACAGGCTCGCCGGCGGGCGCGATGTGCCTAATGAAGTGGCGAAACGGTTGCGGCACGCCGGGTTTGCCGCGGAGTTGAATGGCGACGGGGTGCTGGCCGTCAAGAAGCAAGCGACCTGAGCTGGGGAAATGCGCGTTCGAGGTCGGCCCGGGAGAGCTCGCGGAATTTTCCCGGTTGGAGCGCTCCCAGCTCCAGCGCGCCATACGCCACTCGTTTGAGCCGCGTGACTTCGTGGGAGAGCGCGGAGAACATCCGGCGGATTTCGCGGTTCTTGCCTTCGGTAAGCCGCACGGTCAGGTGGGACTCCTTGCCGCTGGCTTTGCGCAGGATGACTGCTTCCGGCTGGAGCTTTTCTCCCGCGTCCAGCAGTCCCCGTCGGAGCCGCTCCAGATTCTCCTCCGTCACTTTGCCGCGCACGGTGACCAGGTAAGTCCGGCAAACCGCACTGCCGGGATCGGTAAGCCGATGGGCCAGACGCGTATCGTTGGTCAGGAGCAGGAGTCCGGAGCTCGCCCAATCCAGTCGCCCCACCGCGATCAAGTGCAATCCGGGTTCGGGAATGAGCGAAAAGACCGTGGGCCGGCCTTTTTCGTCGGAACGCGTGGTGACCACTCCGCGCGGCTTGTGCAGCAGGAAAGTCCGGTGAGCCGCCTTGGCGACGGGTTTCCCTTCGACCTCGATTCTGGCGCGCTCGGGAAATACCGGAAAAAGCGGGTCTTTCCGGAGAACCCCGTTCACCTTGACCTTGCCGTCCACGATCCGCTGCCGCGATACGGTACGAGAAGCGATTCCAAGTTTTGAAAGCGCCCGTTCAAGCGGCACGTATCCCGGCTTCATCCGGTTCATTGGCGTGATGGGCGATGGAGAACCCCAGGGCAGAAGGCAGAAGGATGACCTAAGATCGGTGATGTCGTGATGATAACCTGAAGGCTCGTCACGTCTTCACCCCATCACTTCGTCACCCGTGAAATGGATTTCGACGTCATCGTCCTGGGCGCCGGCGCCGCCGGCATGATGTGCGCTGCGGTTGCGGGCCGGCGCGGACGGCGCGTGCTGCTAGTCGAGCATGCCGTCCCGCTCGGCGAGAAGATCCGCATCTCCGGCGGCGGTCGCTGCAACTTCACCAACCTGCACAGCCGGCCCGAGGCCTTCCTCTCCCGCAATCCCGATTTCTGCCGCTCGGCGCTGGCGCGCTACACGCCGCGCGACTTCATCGCCCTCATCGAGCGCCACGGCATACGCTACCACGAGAAGACTCTCGGCCAGTTGTTCTGCGACGGCAGCGCGGTGCAAGTCATCGCGATGCTGAGGGGCGAGTGCGATGCAGCGGGCGTGCACTGGGCGATGCCGGTGAAGGTGGAACGCGTGGCGCGGCGCGAGGGCGGGGACGCGCCGGGATTCGAGGTCGCGACGACGCAGGGGAGGTTCCGTTCCCGCGCGATGGTGGTGGCGACGGGCGGCCTGTCGATCCCGAAGATCGGCGCGACGCCGCTCGGCTACCGCATCGCCGAGCAGTTCGGCCTGCCGGTGGTGGCGCCGAAGCCCGCTCTGGTACCGCTCACGGCGCCGCCGGAGTGGTTGGCGCAGTTCGGGAAGCTGTCCGGAGCGTCGTTCGACACGATCGCCTCCTGCGCCGAAGCGCCGCGCGGCCCGGAGTGGCCGTCGTTTCGCGAGGCGGCGCTGATCACGCACCGCGGCCTGTCGGGGCCGGCCATCCTGCAGGTGTCGTCGTACTGGCAATTCGCGGGCGGGCGCGGACCGGTGGTGCTCGATCTGCTGCCCGGGCGCGACCCCGGCGCATGGCTGGCGGCGCACCGCCGCGACTCGCAGGGGCTCGGCACGCTGCTCGCGGAGTTCCTGCCGCGCCGCTTTGCGCAAAGCTTCGCGGAAGCGCACGGCTGGACGCAGCCGCTCGCGCAGCTCCCGAACGCGGTCCTCGAGACGGTTGCGCGGACGCTCAACGGCTGGCGCATCCAGCCCTCGGGCACGCTGGGTTATGCGAAGGCCGAAGTGACGCTGGGCGGCGTGGATACCGATGCGCTCTCGCAGCAGACCCTGGAAGCGCGCGGCGTTCCGGGCCTGTACTTCATCGGCGAGGTGGTGGATGTCACCGGCTGGCTCGGCGGCTACAATTTCCAGTGGGCGTGGTCGTCCGGTCACGCCGCAGGCATGGCTGCGTAGCCGGCCGACGACGGGCGTGAGCAGCCGGTCGGGCGCGGCAGGACAAGCGCCAGCGGGATGCCCTGGTAAGTCGGCAGGACAGCGGCGATTATAGGGCCTGGCAGCGCGTTGTCTCGCCGGCGGTGGCGCCGGATTAGAATCGCCGCTTGGGAAATGGATAGGGGTCTCATGGCGGCGGCGCTCAACGCGATGCCGGAGCACTTCCGGCGGTACTTCGGAGAACTTTGAAACCAAGGAGGGGGTTCCCATGGCTTACAGAGGCATGACTGCTGAAACCATTTCCATCGGCGGCCACAATGGCGACAAGATTGCCGCGTACGTCGCGCGGCCGCAGGGCGCGGGTCCGTTTCCAGGCGTCGTCCTGATTCACCACAATCCAGGTTGGGACGAGTGGTACTGCGAGACGACCCGCAAGTTCGCGCACCACGGCTATGCGGCGATCTGCCATAACTTGTTCCAGCGCGCGGGCGAGGGCCGCTCGGACGACGTCGCGGCGAAGGTGCGCGCGGAAGGCGGTATTCCCGACGCGCAGGCGATCGGCGACACCGAAGGCGCGGTGAAATGGCTGCGCGCCCAGCCGTGGGTGAACGGCAAGGTCGGCGTCATCGGCACGTGCTCGGGCGGCCGGCTCGCCTTCCTCTACGCCTGCCACACGAAGAGCATCGACTGCGTGGCCGAGCTGTGGGGCGGGCGCGTGGTGATGAAGAAGGAGGAGATCACGCCCAAGATGCCCACCGCCCCGATCGAGTTCACGAAGAACCTGGCGTGCCCGATGCTGGGCCTTTTCGGGAACGAGGACGCCGCGCCCACTCCCGAGCAGGTCAACCAGCACGAGGCGGAGCTGAAGAAGCACGGCAAGCAGTACGAGTTCCACCGCTACGACGGCGCCGGCCACGGCTTCTTCTACTACGACCGGCCGATGTACCGCGTCGAGCAGGCGCTCGACGGCTGGAAGAAGGTGTTCGCCTTCTTCGAGAAGCATCTCGGGAAGTGAGATACCCCCCTCGCCCCGTGTGAACGGGGAGAGGGTTGGGGTGAGGGGAGGAGACATGTGCACGTCCGTGGTTGAGGTCGTCCGCGCGGAAGGCGCGGGCAAGAGCGGCGGGGGCTGGTTTCCCGTCACGAGCGCGGTGGTGTCCTACGACCACCCGCACCACGCGCTGCTCGAGGAGGCGATCACGATCGACTTCGTGAACCCGGAGCTCGGGCCCGGGGCGCGCGCCGCGGTCGAGATCACGCTCGAATCGGCCAAGGCGTTCGCCGCCGCGCTCGCGCGGGCGATTGCAGGCGCAGAAGAGATGGAAGGCCGGAGGGGCCGGTAGCGGGAAATCAGGTCGGCCCTGACAGGGTCACCGCGCTTTGATGCCGGCGCGTTTCACCACATCTGCCCACTTCTTCATGTCGGCCAACATGAACCGACGGAACTGTTCGGGCGTGCTGCTGACGGGTTCGGAGCCCAGGTTTCTCATGGTCTTCGCGAATTCAGGCGACCTCACGAGGGACGTGATCCCGGCATGGATCTTGTCAAGCAGCGGCTTGGGCAGCTTCGCCGGCGCCGACACGCCATACCAGCCCACTACCTCGAATCCGGGCAACACCTCGCTCATCGACGGGATGTCCGGGGCCGTCTCGAGGCGCTTGGACGCAGTCACTGCAATGGCCCGCAGCTTGCCGCCACGCACCTGACCGAACGCGCCTGTCAGTCCCATGAAGTTGTAGTCATATTCCCCGCCGAGGAGGCCGATGATCGCCGGCCCGGTGCCTTTGTAAGGAATATGCTCCGCCTTGACTCCGGCCATCAGCTTGAACAGCTCTCCCGCCAGATGGCCGCCGCTGCCGATGCCGGCCGAGCCGAAGTTGATCGGTTTCTTGGTGGTCTTGGCCCACTCCACGAATTCCTTGGCGTTTTTTGCCGGATGCTTCAGGTTGACGACCAGCAGCAGGCCGCCCTCGGTCATCTGGCTGATCGCCGTAAAGTCGTTCACCGGGTGATACGGCAGCTTGGCAAGGAGCGCCGCATTCACCGTGTGCTGATGGTAGGGCATGAACAGCGTGTAGCCGTCAGGGGCGGCGTTCTTGGTGATCTCCGCGGCGTTCACGCCCGAAGCGCTGCCGCGGTTGTCCACGATCGCCTGCTGACCCCAGAGCTTGGTGAGATGCGCTGCGAGCATGCGGGCGAGGAAGTCGGTCGTGCCGCCCGGATTCGCCGGCGTGATGATACGGATCGGGCGACTCGGATATTGGTCCGCAGCCTGCGCGGGCGCCATGGGAATGGCGAGGCCCAGGACGACCAGCAGCAAATGGAGTTTCTTACGGCAACCGGAATGGATTTTCATTGCTTTCTCCTGCGATGTTTTAAAAAGGCTCAAGGGTACCTCACTTACCGTCTATACCGCGGCGTGCAAATGAAGTCTGTCTCTAAATCGAAGCCGGATCGCTGATCTAAATCAAGACACAGGCGAGTTTCCTTCGGAAGTCAGATGGGACCGCGCGCGGGCACCAGCAGCTCGCGCGTCATCTCGGCGAGCGAGGTGATGCCGAGCATGGCCATGTCGCGGCTGATTTCGTCCTTCAGGATGGAGGCGGCGTGGTGGACGCCGGCTGCGCCGGCGATGGCCGCGGCGTAAAGAAACGGCCGGCCGATGAAGACGAACTTCGCGCCGAGAGCGAGGGCCTTCAATACGTCGGTGCCGCGGCGGACGCCCCCGTCCATCATGATGGTCATGTTGCCGGCCTCGGCGACGACGCCGGGAAGCACACGCAGCGGCGCGACGGTGTAGTCGAGCTGGCGCCCGCCGTGGTTCGACACCAGGATCCCGTCCACTCCGCTCTCGCGCGCGATGCGGACATCCTGCGGGGCGAGGACGCCTTTCAGCACGAGCTTGCCCTTCCAGATCTTGCGCATGAGCTCGAGGTGCTCCCAGGCGAGGGCATCGCGCGCCATGCGCGGGCGCTCGGCGTAGCCCATGACCGGGATGCGCGGGAAGCCCATGTTCTCCAGGTGCGGCATGCCGTGCTCGAGCACGGTGCGGCCGAAGGCGCCGAAGAGCCAGCGCGGGCGCACGAGGCAGTCCCACGCGAGGCGCAGGTTAGGCCTGAGCGGCGAGTTGTAGCCGCTCCGCACGTTGTTCTCGCGGTTCGCCGGCACCTGCACGTCCACCGTCAGCACGAGCGTGTCGAAGCCCGCGTGCTGCGCGCGCTCGACGAGCGGCACGATGATCTCCCGCTCGCCGGGAAGGTAGGCCTGGAACCAGGCGGTGGGCCCGATCGCGCGCACGCGCTCCATGGGGGTGAGGGAGGCGCCGCTCTGGATCATGATGGTGTTCAACTCCGCCGCGACCTGCGCCAGCACCGAGTCGCCCATGTAGGCGGCGAGCGAGGTGCCGCCCATCGGCGGGAAGCCGAACGGCAGGTCGTAGGTGCGCCCGAGCACCGTCGTCTTCTGGTGGCGGCCGCGGGTGTTGATCAGGACGCGGGGCAGGAACTCCCACTCGGCGAAGGCGGCGCGGTTGCGGTCGCGGGCCGAGTTGGTCTCCACGCCGCCCGAGGCGTAGCCGAAGATGGGGCGAGGCAGAAAGCGGCGCGCGGGTTCCTCGAAGTCATCGAGGCAAAGGATGTTCCTGAACCGGCGCGGGACGTCGGCGCTGCTGCGCCGGCCGGCGACGCGGAGGTTGGACTCGGTGGGGTGGGTCGCGGCGTCGTTCATGCTTCGTCTCCCGTGTTGGCAGGATAGCGGCGATTATAGGGCCCGGGAGATTGTGGGCGCCTGAGTCCCTGCCGCGGCAGGTCGGCTACGAGTTCTAGCTGCGGTTGCTACGGCCGCACGAGATCGGTGTGGCCGAAGCCTTTCGAATAATCCAGGACTGAGATCACTTTCGGCGTCACCTTGACGAAGGCCGTCGCCGCGAGATCTTCCTTCGAGATCTTCCGGCATTTCCGGGAATTTGCGGGCGAGGAGCTCGAAGGCGCGCCTAGTGCCACCCCACGCGCCGGGGCCGCCAGTGGTGCGACCGGTGATCGGCGAGACGGTCCGGTCTCTCGAAGAGCTTGACCAGGACCACGCCGGCGAGAAAGCCGCCCAGGTGCGCCCAGAAGGCGACGCCGCCCGCCTGTCCGGCGACGATACCGGTAAACCCGCCGAATAGCTGCAGCACCGCCCAGTAGATGAGCATCGCCCATGCCGGCAGTGCAAGCGACGTGAGATAGAAGCCCAGTGGCACCAAGGTGAATACCCGAACGCCCGGAAACAAGACCAGGTAGGCGCCCATCACCCCGCTGATTGCGCCTGAGGCGCCGACCATCGGCACCGTGGACGAGGGATCGGCGATCACCTGCGCGAGCGCAGCGGCGAGTCCGCTCAACAGATAGAACGCGACGAACCGGGGCCGCGTCATCGAGTCCTCGATATTGTTTCCGAAAAGCCACAGAAACCACATGTTTCCGAGCAGGTGCATCCAGGAACCGTGCAGGAACATGGAGGTGACGACGTTCTGGACCTGGCGGCCCGGGTCCGTGAGGCACACCAGTCCTTCCCCCATGGGAAAGCGCGTGCCGGGAGAGACGGATGCGGTCAACTCCCCGGGAATGAGGCCGAGCTCGCACACGGAGCGCGCGAGCGAAAGCGTGGAGCCTGCGCCCTGGACCAGCAGCCACACGAGCACGTTCGCTGCGATCAGGACGAACGTGACATACGGGGTTCGCCGGGTCTCGTTTTCGTCGTGATAGGGAAACACGGCTCAGCCGGTGGCGCCCTCCGATATGTCATCGCAAGCGATTGGCCTAATTGTGTCGGGCGCCCCGCGCGTCACCGGAGGTCAGATCCCCGGAGAATCACCGGGGCCCCTCTTCCGCCCCTCGACGCGCACCCGTCACCTGGTAATGGTAATTCCCGAAACCTTCACGATCTCGGTGACCCGCTTGCGCTCGGCGCTCCGGAAGTCGTCCAGCTCCTTGCGCCCGCCGGCGATGATCTCGATGCCGAGCACCTTCAGCCGCTCGCCGAACGCCGGCGCGCGGGCGGCCTTGACGATCTCCGCGCTCGCCTTGGCGAGCACGGCCTCCGGCGTGTCCTTGGGTGCCACGATGCTGTACCAGCCGAAGTTCACGAAGCCCGGCAATGTTTCCGCAATCGTAGGGACATTGGGCAGCCCCGGCGCGCGCTTCGCCGTGCTGACCCCGATCGCCCGCAGCCTGCCGGCGCTGACCTGGGGCCACGCGGCGGGATACACGGCGAATTGCATCTGGATCTCGTTGGCGATCGTGTCGAGGAGAGCCCCCGCGACGCCCTTGTAGGGCACGTGCAGCATGTCGATGCCGGCCGCTTGCGTGAACATGACCGTGGCGAAATGCTCGCCGCTGCCCGGGCCGCCGGAGCCGTAGCGAAGCCTGCCCGGCGATTTATTCGCCAGCGCGATCAGCTCGGCAACCGAGTTCGCCGGGAGCTGCGGGCTGATCGTCTGCACCCAAGGCACCAGCCCGACGAGCGAGACCGAGACGAAATCCCTGTCGAGGTTGAACGTGAGATTGGGATAGACCGAGGTCGCGACGAAGAGCTGGGAGGTCAGCATCATCCAGGTGTAGCCGTCCGGGTTCGCGCGAAGCGCCTGCTCCGCGCTGAGGATGCCGGCCACTCCGGGACGGGTATCGACGACGACCCGCTGGCCCCACACGCCGTAGAGGTGATCGGCAATGAGCCTGGCCATGATGTCCGGGCCCGACCCCGGAGCGCTGCCGATGATCAGCCGGATCGGCTTGTCCGGGAATGCGGGTTGAGCGGCGTATGCCGCCGAAGCTGCCAGGAGCGCCGGGATGGCGACCGTGGCCAACAGTCTTGTCGCACGCATGGAATCCTCCTCCTTGTTCTTGAATGATGTTGAGTCGCTATTCGATACGGGCACCCGAAAGCTTCACGACACTCTCGTACTTGTCGTATTCGAACTTCAGCAGTCCGGCGAATTCCTCGACGGACATATGCATGGGATCGAGCGTCAGGGCCGAAAGCTTCGAGGCGACGTCGCGATCCGCCACCGCCTTCTTGAGCTCGGCGTTGAGCTTGTCGACGATCGGCTTCGGCGTGCCCGCCGGCACGAAAGTCCCCATCCACGAGGTAAATTCGTAGCCCTTCACGGTTTCGGCTATGGTCGGGATCTCCGGGAACTGGGTGGTCCGCTTGGCCGAAGACACCGCGATCGGCCGCACGCGGCGCGATTGGATGTGCGGGACCGTCTCCGATGCCGGCGTGAGCATCATCTGTACCTCGCCGGACGCCATCGCGGCGGTCGCCGGAGCGCCCCCCTTGTAGGGGACATGGGTCAGGTTCAAGCCGGCCATATTGGCGAAGAGGCTCGTCGAGAGATGCTGGAAGGCGCCGGGGCCGGCCGTGCCGTACATGATTTCACCGGGCCGCGTTTTCGCCAGGGCGATAAGTTCTTTCGTCGAGCGCACCGGCATCGAGGGATGCACGACGAGCATGCCCACCATCCGCGCGACCGGCGTCAACCCGATGAAGTCCTTCAGCGGGTCGTAGGGCAGCTTCTTGTAGATGTGCGAGTTGGCGAGGATCGTCGCCGAGTACACCATGACGGTATAGCCGTCGGGCGGACTCTTCGCCACGAGCGCGGCGCCGATTGTCCCGCTCGCGCCGGCCCGGTTGTCGATCACGAACTGCTGGCCCAGCTGCTCGCCCACTTTCCGGAACGCGAGCCGCCCGACGACATCGGTTGCGCCGCCCGGAGCAAACACGACGACGACCCGCACTGGCTTCGACGGGTACTGCTGCGCCAGCGCAGGGCTCGCAACGACTCCTGCCAGCACGAAGGCGGGAACCACGAAATCCATGAGGGAAAGAGCAGACGTTTTCATGACCGACCTCCTCCTTTTTTGTACGCAGGCACACGCTACGCCCGGCCCATGGCACCGTCAAGACACAGGCGCGCGCGGCGGGGCAGGGTGCGATAGCATTGGGTATCCACAAGGGGTAGCAGCCTCCGCAGGCCGCAAGGCATGCACCATCTCCTGCTCGCCCTCGGGGCGACGTTTTTTCAGCAGACCTTTGTCGCGCTCGGCAGGGCTCTGCCTGCAGTGATCGCACCGGCGATCATCGCGGATTTGCGCCTCGATGCGGCCTGGATCGGCATCTATTTCGGCGTGATGGCCTTGTCGGCTCTCATCGCGCAGCTTGGGTGCGGGAGCTTTATCGTGCGCTATGGCGCCTTGCGAGTGAGCCAGATCGCCCTCGTCATGCTGAGCGCCGGAACTGCATTGGCGGCGCTGGGATCGCCCCTGCCGCTCGTCCTGTCGGCGATTATTGGCGGGGGTGGCGGGGCCGTGTCCACTCCGGCGAGCTCGCATCTGCTCAGCCGCTGCACCTCGCCGCGCTACCTGCCCCTGGTGTTCTCGATCAAGCAGACCGCGGTGCCGGCCGGCCTGCTTCTCGCCGGTGTGCTTGGGCCGCCGTTGACGGAATGGACGGGCTGGCGCGTGACGATGCTCCTGTGTGGGGCGGCGTGCGCCGTCCTGGCCCTGGTGCTGCAGCCCCTGCGCAGGACCTTCGATACCGACCGGGTGCCGACGCGCAGATTCCGGTTGTCGGATTTCAGGTCGACCTTGACCGTGGTGCTCGCCACGCCGGGCCTTCGCGCCTTGTCCTTCGCCTGCCTTGCCTTCAACGGGGTGCAGGCCGTCTTCACGGCCTATTTCGTCACCTATCTGACGACGATCGGCTACACGCCCGTGGCGGCGGGTTTCCTGTTTTCCGTGGCGGTGGCGGTCGCGGTGCCCGGGCGCATTCTCTGGGGCTGGATCGGTAGCACCTATGTCTCGCCCTCCCTGGTGATGGCGGGGCTTGCCCTCGGCATGGCGGGAAGTGCTGCGCTTCTTGCGCTTTCCAATGCGGGCTGGCCGGTGCTGCTGGTAGGCGTCGTCGCCTGCGTGCTCAGCGCCACGGCGCTCTCCTGGCACGGCGTTCTCCTGGCCGAAACCGCGCGCGCTTCACCGGAGGACATGCGCGGCGGAGTCACCGGTGGCGTGCTGTCATTCGGCCAGGTCGGCGCGCTGTCCCTGCCGCTCATTTATTCGGGTTTTCTCCAACTCACCGGCAGCTACGGCGCCGGCTTCATCGTGTGCGGCTTGCCGGCGCTGCTGGTCGGCGTCCAGCTGCTGCGCCGGAGGGCGTCCGCGCGAGCTGGAACGTAACCGCGCGGATTTTGCGGCATTCCGGGATGTCGGTCGCCGGCAAAGTTTGATCCGCGTCAGTACGCCGTCTTGAAAAGCTTGGTTTAATCATTTATTGCCGAATCAAGACGGCAAAAGGAGGTAGCCATGCTAGTCAAGGAAATCATGACACCCGGTGCGGACTCCGTAGCACCCGGTATGTCGCTGCAGGAGGCGGCGCACAAGATGCGCGACGTCAACATCGGCTCGCTGCCGGTCTGGGAAAACGGCCAGCTGCTCGGGATGATCACCGACCGCGACATCTGCTGCCGCGCCGTCGCCGAGGGCCGGGACGTGACACGGACCACGGTGCGCGAGATCATGACCCGGGATGTGACGTGCTGCTTCAGCGATGACGATATCGCCGACGCGGCCCAGTTGATGGAGCGCAAGCACCTCCGTCGGCTCGCGGTGTTGAACCGCGACCGCACGATGGCGGGCTTCCTGTCGGTGGACGATCTCGCCCATCACTCCCACCAGCTTGCGGGTTACGTGCTCGACTCCGCGCGTGCCACGCACCGTGATATGAGGACGGAGTCCTATATCTCGGCGTAATAGAGTGTGATATGGGGACGGAGCCCTATTTCCCTTCCGCGCTCATCTAGCCACGGCGCGGAAATAGGGCTCCGTTCCCATGTACTCGATTGACCCTCGTACCGATAGCGCGTATAAGTCATTCAGGCGTTTAGTTTCCTCTCCTTGGGCCCGCGGTCATTGCGGGCCGTACTTCCGGCCACGTCCTTCAGGGCTTGGGATTAAACATACCCCGGCTTGCCGCCGTGCGCAGTTTTGCGAAGGAGCGGGTACCATGGATGAAATCGTCGGATTTGCCGAGTTGCGCTGGCTGCGGGAGCTTACGGTCACGACTCGGAAGCAGGCGATTCCCGAGCTCATCGGGGCGAGGCTCCTCAAGCGGAAACTCGTCGAGCGGACGATCGGCGGCTTCGCGCTCACGACCCGGGGCCGGATCGCACTCCACAAGCTGGGTTAGCGGACCGGGCCTGCCATGAAAGCGCAAATGATGCACGTGGAGAGCGGCGCCGGCAGAGTCGTGATCGGCCCGAAAAAGCTGCGCAGCTGCTATGCCCGCATCGTTTCCCTGCGCGATGGCTCGGGGTGCATCGAACGGTACGATCCGCGATCCGGGACCTGGTCTCCGGCCCACGAGAGCATCACGTTCAGCGAGGTCTGGAGCGCGCCGCACGCGCCGGCACTGATGATGGCGCATACCGACGAGAGCTGAGCCGGGGCGTCAGCGGCGGCGGAGGTACGACGGCCGCGGCGCCATCACCGGCGGGGCGGTGGTGTCCTTGTGCCGGAAGTTGATGCGGCCCTTGGTGAGGTCGTAGGGCGAGATCTCCACGGTGACGCGGTCCCCGGCCAGGACGCGGATGCGGCGCATGCGCATCTTGCCGCAGGTGTAGGCGGTGATTGCGTGGCCGTTGTCGAGCGTCACCCGGCACTGCGTGTTGGGCAGCACCTCATCGACGACGCCCGCCAGCTCGATCAGTTCTTCTTTTGCCATGTTCGATTTCCGTCCTTGATTCGATGGGACGCGCGAGTATGGGGGCAGGCGTCTCTCCTGGCAAGCATTCTTTCGGACAGGGAAGGGAGCGCCGGCGTGCTACAATGCGCGCATCGAATTTGCTTTGGGTCTGTCCGCGGTCTCTTTCCGGATCTCTCCGGCCGGTCATTTCGGTTATCTCCCATCGGTGATTTGATGCGCCGCGCGATATCGTGCGGGGCAACGCCATATTCGGAGGACTTCAATGTCAACCGGCACAGTCAAGTTTTTCAATTCCATGAAGGGCTTCGGATTCATCTCGCCCGACGACGGCTCGCGGGATGTTTTCGTGCACATCTCGGCCGTCGAACGCTCCGGCCTCGGCACGCTGAACGAGAAGCAGAAGATCTCGTTCGACGTGGAGAAAGGCAACGACGGCAGGCTTTCCGCGGCCAATCTGAAGACCGCCTGATCCCGGCGCCGTCCGGGCAAGAAACCCCGCTTCGGCGGGGTTTTTTTTAGCCGGTGCGCTCGGCGAGCGCGATGAGGGAGGCATCGGCGCAGTCGCAGGGGAGGCTCGCGTACTGAGTGCTAACATGTGCGGGAGCCGGTGATACGGTATTTGTCTCCGGCTGGCGGCTGATAACGGACGGCTTTCCCGCTTGTACAAGAAGTGCCCCAAGTGCGGACACGAACGCGCGGCCAGCGAGACCGGGCCGGAGGATGTCTGCGGCGCGTGCGGGCTGATTTTCTCCAAATATCTGAAGTCGCGCCTCGCGCCGGCCGCTCCCGTCGCGGCGGCGCGCGCGGCTGACGACGGAGAGGACGGCTGGTTCACGCGCGCGAAAGAGCTCGCGTTCCACGTGCCGGAGGGGGTCAGCGCGCTCCATGTCTACGCGCGGGCGGCGCTGTTTGCCGCGCTGGTCGTCTACGGCGTGAAGTTGGCCGCGATGGATGTGCCGTCGAAATAATTTGGGGACGGAGCCCGGTTTCCCCATGTATTCACGCGACCCCGAAACCGAACGATCGCTCCAATATTCCGTGCGCGACGGCGTTGCGTGGTCGCTGATGTTCGGAGCGGGTGAGTCCTACCTTCAGGCATTCGCGGTCTTTCTCAAGGCAACAACCGCCCAGATTACGGCGCTCAGCGCGGTGCCCTTGCTGCTCGGCTCGATCGCGCAGCTCGCATCGGCCTGGGTGGCGGGGTATGCCATCCGGCGCAAGACCCTGATCTTCGCCGGCGTGGCGCTGCAGTCGGTGGCGTGGCTGCCGATCATCGCTCTCGCGTTCGTCCCACTCGAGGCTTCGGTGACCCTGCTCATTGCGGCGGTCGTGCTCTATTACATCGGCGGCCAGTTCGCCGCGCCGCCGTGGAGCAGCTTGATCAGCGATCTCGTTCCGGAGCGCCGGCGCGGCCGCTTCTTCGGCCGGCGCACGCAGCTGATGAGCATCATGACCTTCGCGAGCCTGACCGCGGCGGGGCTCACCCTGGGATTCTTCGAGCAGCGGGCGCTGGCGCACTGGGGCTTTGCAGCGATTTTCGCGATTGCGCTATCGGCGCGCCTCTACTCGCTCGCCCAGTTGATGGGCATGCACGAGCCGCTCGCGCGCCTCGCGCCGCTCACGCTCCCGCCTCTCGCCGGGCTGCTCGAGCGCATGCGCGGCTCGGATTTCAGCCGCTTCGCGCTGTTTGTCGCCTTCATGAACCTGGCGGTTGCCATGGCCTCGCCGTTCTTCACGCTCTACATGCTGCGCGACCTGCGGTTTTCCTATGTGGAGTTCACCGTGGTCAACGCGTTCTACGTGCTGATGCAGTTTGCGGCGCTCAAGCTGTGGGGCCGGCTGTCGGACGTGTTCGGGAATCTCCGGGTGGTGCAGGTGACGAGCACCGTGTTCCCGACGCTGCCGATCCTATGGGTACTGTTTCCCAATTTCTGGGCGATCATGGTGTTGCAGGTCATCTCCGGCGTCGCCTGGGCGGGATTCAGCCTCGCGGCGGGGAACTTTCTGTACGACGTCGTGCCGCCGGCGAAGCGTGCGGCCTACAGCGCCGTGCACCAGGCCCTCTCCAATACGGCGATCTTCGGCGGCGCACTGATCGGGGGCTTGCTCGCCACGCACGCGCCGCGCGAGCTGCAGCTTGCCGGTTATACGGTCGTCTTTACCAGCGGCTTGTGGCTCGCGCTCTGCGCCTCGGGCGTCGCGCGCGCGGTGGTGATCGCGGTGTTCCTGCGGCGGCTGCGTGAGACGCGCCTGGTGCGGCCGATCTCCGCGACGGCGCTCGCCATCCGCGTCATTCGTGCCAACGTGGTGGCCGAGTGGCTGTTCGAGTTGCTGCCGGGGCGCAAGCGCACGCCGAAGGACCGTCCCCCGCCGCCCAGCGGGTCCGGTTAGCATCGGCTGGCCACGCGCGGTAAATGTATACCCAGGCCGTTCCATCCAGTGCGCTCGCGCGCAAGCTCGGCGCGGTCGCTGCGGGCACCAAGATTCCGTTTCGCGTGGTGCTCGCGGACGGTACTGTCATCGGGAACCGGGGCGCGAGCCCAGCGTTCACGCTGACGTTCCGGACCCGGAGCGCGGAGCTCCGCACGGTCGCGTACGGTTATGTCGGCCTGCTGGAGTCGTACATTGCCGGCGGCGTCGACATCGACGGTGACATCGCGCTCGCGGTTCGCGCCGGATCCGAGAGCGGCTACAACCGGGCGCCGAACCTGTTGCTGAGACTGCGCAACCGCTGGCACGAGTGGCGTTTCTCGAACCGCTCGATCGCGCAGGCGAAGGCGAACGCGCGTTACCACTACGGCCTGGGCGAGGCGTTCTACCGCTACTGGCTCGATACGGCGGGCATGATGTACACCTGCGCCTACTGGGCGGAGGGCACGAGTACGCTCGAGCAAGCGCAGAAGAACAAGATGGATCACGTCTGCCGCAAGGTGCGGCTGGAGGCGGGCGAGACCTTCGTGGATGTCGGCTGCGGCTGGGGCGGCCTGCTGTTTCACGCCTGGGAGAATTACGGCGCGCTCGGCACCGGCATCAACACCACGACCGAGCAGGTGGCGGAGCTGCGCGCCGAGCTCGCGCGGCGCGGGCTCACGGACAAGATCGGGCTCGTCGGCACTCGCGACACCGAGCTCTTCATCCGCAAGTACATTTTTCCCGGCGGCTGGATCCCGAGCCTGGCACAGGCGATCGACTGGATGGAGCGCTGCGGTCTCGAGGTGCTCGAAATCGAGAATTTGCGCCGGCACTACGCGCTGACGCTCGACGCCTGGGGCGAGCGCTTCGACCGGAACTGGAACGCGATCCACGCCCTCGATCCGCACCGCTTCGACGAGGCCTTTCGGCGCAGTTGGCGTGCTTACTTGTGGTCCTGTGCCGATGTGTTCCGATCGACCCTGGACCTCAATCTGTTTCAGGTGACCGTCAGCAAGGGAAATGTCGGGACCGGCTATCCGATGAGCCGGTCGTTCCTCTATCGCCCGCCAGATAAACCTTAGGGCGATGGCTTGCCAGCTCACTTCTTCTTTTTGTGCGCCTCCGCCACGGCGCCATCGCCTGAAACCGCTGCGTCCGGCGTTGCTCGAGGAACCTCGCCCGATTTACGAGTGATGGGTGATGTATACTGATTTGCCAGCGCGCCAGGTGCGCGGCATGCGGTGGCACAGAGGGCCCATGACCTACTTCGTGGAAGGATTGAGCGGGCACACCGAACCCGAAACCAGGGTGCGGCGGGTCGGCGAATACGATTCGCTGCCGGAGGCCGTTGCTGCCGCGAAGCGCCTGGTGGACGGCTACCTGCGGCGCGAGCATAAGCCCGGCATGGAGCCGCGGACGCTCCTCTCGAAGTACCAGGACCAGGGCGAGCATCCCTACATCTTCCGCGACGACGACGCGACCTTCAACGTGCCGGGATTCAACCACCTTCACTACGCCACCTCGCGCAGCGGCGACATCTGCGCCGGGAAGAAATAACAGCACGCTTGCGTCCGGGAGGCGGCGCCGTCACCGGCGCCGTTTTTACGAGGGAAAGAGAAATGCTGAATGCAGCAATTTACGGGCTGGGGCGGTGGGGCAACCGCCTGGTGGAATCGGTGCAGGGAAGCAGCAAGATCAAGTTCGTGAAGGGAATCTCCCGCGATCCGGCGAAGCACCAGGAATTTTCGCAGAAGACCGGCATCAAGGTCGTCTCGTCCTACGGCCGCGTGCTGAAGGATCCCGAAATCGGCGCGGTTATTCTCGCGACGCCGCATTCGCTGCACGTCAAGCAGATCCAGCAGGCGGCGAAGGCGGGCAAGCATGTGTTCTGCGAGAAGCCGCTGACGCTTACGCGCAAGACCGCCGAGAAGGCCGTCGAGGCCTGCCGCGCGGCGGGCGTCACGCTCTCCATCGGATTCAACCGCCGGCACGCGCCCTCGTTTGTAGAGATGATGAACCGCATCCGCGCCGGGGCGATCGGCGACGTGCTGCACGTCGAAGCGACGCATTCCGGTCCCACCGGCTACAACCTGGACGCGGCGAGCTGGCGCTCCACCCGCGCCGAGGCCCCGGCGGGGGGCATGACTGCGCGCGGCATCCACACGCTGGACGGCATGATCCAGATTGCGGGGCCGGTCGCGAGCGTCTACGCGTTCAGCGACAAGCGCAAGATTGCCCCCGAGGTGGACATGGACGACACGACTTCCATGCTGCTCAAGTTCGCGAGTGGCGCGACCGGATCACTCAGCACCGTGTTTGTGACCGCCGACCTCTACCACATGCGGGTGTTCGGCTCGAAGGGCTGGATCGAGATGCGCGGCGACACCGAGCTCATCATGCGCGGGCTCCAGGGCCAGCCGGAGCGCATCACGCTGCCGGCGGCGGACAAGGAGAAGGCGGAGCTGGAGGCGTTCGCCGATGCCGTCGCGGAAAAGAAGAACTTCGTCGTGCCGCCGGAGGAAGCGATCAACGGGGTCGCCGTGCTGGAAGCGATCGTTGCCTCGGCGGCGAAGGGCAAGCCCATACAAATCAAATAAGGCGTGATTCGTGAGTGGATCTACCCCTCACCCTAACCCTCTCCCCGCACGCGGGGCGAGGGGATTCCGCTTACTCAGTCGATTCACGCTCTTCAGCATTAGCCGCGGCTCAGGACCTCCTGAACCTTCGCCTCCGGCACCTTGATGTCGACGCCGGCGCGCTCCTCCTGCAGCAGCATGAAGACGCGCGAGTCGCGCTTCGGCCAGCCCTCGCGGTTCATCGCTTCCGTCATCTCCTGGAGCACCGTGTTCGCGATCTTCATCGGCACGTGAAATTCACGGCCGACCTCGGTTGCGAGCGTCACGTCCTTGTGGGCGAGCTCGAGCGCGAATGCGGGCGGGTCGAACTTGGCGACCAGGAACTGCTCGGCGAGCCGGTCGAACGAGCGCCGGCGGCCGAACGCGCCCTGGCGAATGGCGGCCCACAGGGCGAGCGGCTCGACGCCCGCCTTCACGCCCATCGTCATGACCTCGGCGAGCGCGGCCAGGATCGCGTAGCCCGCGCAGTTGTGAACCAGCTTGGCGATGGTGCCGGCGCCGACCGGGCCGACGTAGATGACCTGGTCGCCGATCGCGTCGAGCACCGCCTTGTTCCGGTCGAACGCTCCGCGGTCGCCGCTCACATAAAGGGCGAGCTTGCCGCTCTTCGCGCCGGAAGGGCCGCCGGAGACCGGCGCGTCCAGCATCGCGATGCCCTTGCCGGCGAAGCGCTCGGAGAGCCGCCGCACCACGGTGGGCGAGTTGGTCGAGAGGTCGAACCACGCCGTGCCCTTGCGCATGCCGGCGAGGAGCTCTTCCGCGACCGCCTGGACCTCCTTCGGTCCCGGGAGCGAGGTGAACACGACGTCCGCCGCCTCGGCGACCTTGCGCGGCGAGTCCGCCCAGACGCCCCCGGCCTTGAGGTGCGGCGCGGCCGCCTCGCGCCGGATGTCGTTGACGACCAGGTCGTGGCCCTTGGCGCGGACGTTCAGCGCCATGCTCGCGCCCATGGTGCCGATACCGATGAATCCCACTTTCATTCACATCTCCTTCAAGAAGTGACTCGTTGCTCGTTACTCGTGACTCGATTGGCAGTAGACCAGTAACGAGAGACGAGAAACGAGTCACGCTTGTTGCATTTTGGCGAAGCCGCGCTCGAGATCGGCGATGAGGTCGTCCGGGTCCTCGAGGCCGACGTGGAGCCGGATCACCGGCTCGTCGCGGCTCCATCGCGTGATCGCCCGCGTCCTGAGGATCTCGGGGTGCGCGGCAATGGCGAGGCTCTCGAACCCGCCCCAGCTCGAGCCGATCCCGAAGATCTCCAGAGCGTCGATGAAAGCGGTTACCTGCGCCTCGGACACGGGTTTCAGCACGAAGGAAAACAATGAGGCTGCGCCGCTGAAATCGCGTTTCCATATTGCGTGCCCCGGATCGCCTTCGAGCGCCGGATAGAGTACGCGCCTGACTTGCTGTTGCGAGTGCAGCCAGCGCGCGATCCTGAGCGCGTTTTCCATCTGCTGTTTCATGCGCACCCCGATCGTGCGGAAGCCGCGCAGCGCGAGGTAGCAGTCGTCGGGGCTGACGCCGTAGCCGTAGTCGGCGACCGCGCGGCGCACCGCGAGCCAGTGCTGCTCGTTGGTGACGATCACGCCCATGACGACGTCCGCATGCCCGGCGATGTACTTGGTTGCGGCGTGGATCGAGACGTCCACGCCCTTCTCGAAGGAGCGGAAGAAATAGGGCGTGCCCCAGGTCGTGTCGGCGAGGACCGGCAGCCCGCGCGCGTGCGCGGCCGCCGCGATGGCGGGGATGTCCTGCATCTCGAAGGTGAGTGAGCCGGGCGCCTCGCAGAACACCGCCCGCGTGTTCGGCCGCAGGAGCTTGCCGATACCGGCGCCGATCGACGGATCGTAGTACTCGATCTCGATGCCGTTGGGGCGCAGGCGCCGGTCGCAGAAGGTGCGCGTGGGGGAGTACACCGAATCGGGCACGAGCAGGTGGTCCCCGCTCTTGAGGAAGGCTGATAGCGACGCCGCGATGGCGGCGAGCCCCGAGGGCAGCGCCACCGCGGCGTGCCCGCCTTCCATCTGCGCGACGGCCTCTTCCAGCGCGAAGGTGGTCGGGGTGCCCGACAGGCCGTAGCGGACCTTCTTGTAGTCGTCGCCGCCGCGCGCCTCGTACGTCGCGCGGTCGGGGAAGATCACGGTTGAGGTGCGGAACACGGGCGTGTTGACCATGCCCTGGTAGCGGGTCGGGTCGCGGCCGGTGTGGGCGAGGAGGGTGTCTTTCTTCATGGGAACAAGGGATCGATTCGCGGGGTCCGGGGCCATTGTGCGGCGCGCACCCGGCCGGTGCAATATATGGACTGGCCGATTGCTGGCGGGCTCCGTATGCCGGATAATCTGCGCCCGGAGCCCTGCGCGCAAGGCGCGGGGCTTTTAATTCTAACGGTTGGACTTTTCCGGAAGGCTGCATCGTGGACACGCACGCGTCGCAACACGGCGGCAGGGTCGAAGACCGGCGCCTCGTCACCGGCAGCGGCAAATACGCCTCCGACTGGAGCCTGCCCGGCCAGCTTTACGCGGCGTTCGTGCGGTCGGACCGCGCCCACGCCGAGATCGTCTCGGTGAATACCGCCAAGGCGGCGCGGCACCCGGGCGTACGACGCGTCTATACCGGGGAGGATGCGATCGCCGCCGGCTACACGAAATATTTCGTGATCGTGAGCTACCCCGGCCGCGGCGGAAAGCACATCATCAAGCCGCCGCGCCCGATGCTGGCGGCGCGCAGGGTGCGCCACGTCGGCGACGCGGTGGCGATGGTGGTCGCCGACTCGCCAGTCGCGGCGCAGGACGCCGCCGAGCTGGTGGAAATCGAGTATCGCGACCTGCCCGCGGTGGTGTCGGCGGAGGAAGCGCTCGCGCCCGGCGCGCCGCAGCTCCACGAGGAGGCGCCGGGCAACCTTTCCTTCGATTACGAATCGGGCAACGAGGAAGCGGTCAACGCCGCGCTCGCGCAGGCCGCGCACGTGACGCGGTTGAAGCTCCAGGTGAGCCGCGTCGCGCCCAGCCCGATGGAGCCGCGCGGCTGCACCGTGCGCTACGACGCGCAAGAGGGCACCTACCACGTCCACGTGTGCATCCAGGGCATCAACATGATGCGCAAGCAGCTCGCCGCGATCACCGACGTGCCGGAGGACAAGATCGTGGTGCACGCGCAGGACATCGGCGGCAGCTTCGGGCAGAGGAGCGCCGCCTATCCCGAGTACTGCATGCAGATGCTGGCGGCGAAGGAGCTCGGCCGGCCGGTGCGGTGGATCTCCTCGCGCTCGGAGGGCTTCATGAGCGACACCCACGGGCGCGCCAACACGGTGACCGGGGAGCTCGCGCTCGACCGCGACGGAAAATTCCTCGCGTTGAAGCTCGACTGGATCTCCGACATGGGCGGCTACCTCTCGGCGACCGGCTCGGCGAGCCACACGCGGAACCCCTCCACCTGCATGACCGGCGTCTACCGCATCCCGGCGCTCTACGGGCGCTTCCGGCTCGCGTTCACCAACACGGTACCGGTCGCGGCCTATCGCGGCGCCGGCCGGCCCGACATGGCGTACGTGATCGAGCGCCTGGTGAGCCAGGCCGCGGCGGAGCTGAAGATCGACCCGGCGGAGCTGCGGCGCCGCAATTTCATACCGAAGGAGGCGTTTCCCTACAAGACGCCCACCGGCTCGACCTACGAAGCGACCGACCTTCACGCCGTGCTCGATCGGGCGCTCGAATTCGCCGACTGGAAGGGGTTTCCCGCGCGCCGCCGGAAATCGGAGCAGGCGGGGAAGCTGCGCGGCCTCGGCATCTCCACCGTGATCGAGAATACGGGGGCGGGGCTGTTTCCCAAGGACCAGGTCGAGATCGAGGCGATGCCCAACGGAGACTTCAACGTCTACACGGTGTCGCAATCGCAGGGACAGGGCCACGAGACCACGTTCGGCATGGTCGTGGCGGAGGCGCTCGGCGTGCCGCTCGAGCGGGTGCACATCCGGCAGGGAGTGAAGCCGCTCATCGGCAATCACACGGGCGGCTCGCGCTCGACCGTGGGCGCCGGCAGCGCGTGCAAGCTCGCGGCGATGAAGTTGATCGAGCAGGCGCGCTCGGCTGCCGCGGAGCGGCTCGAAGTGGAGCCGTCGCAGGTGGAGTACGCCGGCGGCGCATTCCAGGCACGAGGCTCGAAGCGGAAGATCGGCTTTCGCGAGCTGGCGAAGTCCGGCGCCATCAACGTCCTGGCGGAAGGCACCTTCGGCTCGACTTTCCCCAATGGCTGCCACATCAGCGAGGTGGAGATCGACCCCGCGACCGGCGCCTCGCGCATCGTCGCCTACAACGCGGTGGATGACTGCGGCAACGTCATCAACCACACGGTGGTCGAGGGCCAGGTGCACGGCGCGGTCGCGCAGGGCGCCGGCCAGATCTTCGGCGAGCAGGTCGTCTACGACCGCCAGACCGGGCAGCTCGTGACCGGCAGCTTCATGGACTACTGCATGCCGCGCGCCGGGCTGGTGCCGGCGATCCACATGCAGGATTCCCCGGTGCCGAGCGTCAACAACACGCTCGGCGTGAAGGGGGTGGGCGAATCGGGCTGCACCGCCTCGATTCCGTCGCTCGCAAACGCCGTGGTGGACGCGCTGCGGCCGCTCGGCGTCGCGCATCTCGACATGCCGATGACGCCGGCGAAGCTGTGGCACGCCATCCATTCCGCGAAGAAGACACGATGAAGCACCCCCTCCCCAACCCTCCCCCTCAGGGGGAGGGAAAATTTGGAAACCCTCCCCCTCAGGGGGAGGGATAGGGTGGGGGTGAAGCTGGGTGCACATAGATGGGTACAGGACATACACGACACGATCACCATGATCCGATAGGGCGTGTGGAAGACACGCGCCTCGTCACCGGCGCCGGAACGTTTGCCGCCGACTGGAACGTGCCCGGGCAGTTCCACGGCTATTTCGTGCGCTCGGATCGGGCACACGCCGAGATCGTCGCGGTCAACGTGGAGCAGGCGTTGAAGCACGCAGGGGTGAAGGCGGTCGTCACCGGCGCCGATGCCGTCCGCGCCGGCTACGTGAAGCCGCTGCACACGCTCAACTTTCCCGGGAAGGGCGGCATGCAGACCCGGGCGCCCGAGCGTCCGGTGCTCGCGCACACCGGCGTGCACTTCGTGGGCGAGGCGGTGGCGCTGGTGGTCGCGGAGTCGGCCGAGGCGGCCCAGGACGCCGCCGAGCTGGTGGAAGTCCGATATCGTGACTTGCCCGCGGTCGTCTCCCCTGAGGAAGCGCTCGCCCCGGGCGCGCCGCAGCTGCACGAGAACGTCCCGGGTAACCTCGCGCTGGAGGCGGAGGTGGGTGATGCTGCCGCGGTCGAAGCGGCGTTCGCCCGTGCGGCACATGTGACGCGCCTCAAGGTGGAGGTGACCCGCGTCGCGCCCAATCCGATGGAGCCGCGCGCCTATATCGCCGCGTACGACGCGCGCGCGGACAGCTACATGCTGCACGTCTGCTGCCAGGGCATCACAACGCTGCGCCGGCACCTCTCGGCGTACACCGGCGTGCCCGAGGAGAAGCTCCATTTCGAGGTGGGCGATGTCGGCGGCGGCTTCGGCCAGCGCACGCCCGCCTACCCTGAGCATGGCGCGCTGATGCTGGCGGCCAGGCAGACCGGCCGGCCGGTCAGATGGGTGTCGACCCGCGCCGAGGGCATCGCGTGCGACACGCACGGGCGGGCCAATGTCATCGACGGCGCGCTCGCGCTCGACGGCGATGGCCGGTTTACCGCGATGCGGCTCGACTGGGTCAACGACATGGGAGCGTATCTGTCTCCGGCCTCCATGGGCCACATCCGCAACACCTCGACGTGCATGACCGGCGTCTACCGTATTCCCGCGCTCTATGCCACCTACCGGGTGGCGCTGACCAACACCAACCCGGTGTCGTCGTATCGGGGCGCGGGTCGTCCCGACATCGCCTACGCCGTGGAGCGCCTGGTAAGCCAGGCGGCGGTGGACCTCAAGATGGACGCGGCGGAGCTGCGGCGGCGCAATTTCATTCCGCGCGAGGCGTTCCCGTATAAGACCCCGACCGGCTCCACCTACGAGAACGCCGATCTGCTTGGGCTCCTCGACAAGGCGCTGAAACTCGCGGACTGGAAGGGCTACACGAAACGCCGCGCGCAGACGGAGCGGGCAGGGAAGCTGCGCGGGATCGGCATCGCCACGGTGATCGAGAATACCGGCGCGGGCCAGGCGCCGAAGGACGAGGTCGAGCTCGAGCTGGACGCGCGCGGCACCGTCACCATCTACACGGTTTCCAAGTCGCAGGGCCACGGCCACGAGACGACGCTCGCGATGATCGTGGCTGACGCGCTGGAGCTGCCGCTCGAACGCGTGCGGGTGCGCCAGTGCGCGCTCGAAAAGCAGCAACTCGTGGGTGGCCATACGGGCGGCTCGCGCACGACCGTCGGCGCCGGCAGCGTGTGCCACCTCGCCGCGAAAAAGCTGATCGAGCACGGGCGACCGGCCGCCGCCCTCGAGCTCGGGGTCGAGCCCTCGCAGGTGGAATATGCGAAGGGGGAGTACCGCTCGAAGGAATCGAAGCGCGCGGTGAAGCTCGGCGACATCGCCCGGGCCAAGCCGGTCTCGGTGATCGCGGAAGGCAAGTTCGGCTCGACTTTTCCCAACGGCTGCCACATTGCCGAGGTCGAGATCGACCCCGGCACCGGCGCGGCAGCGATCGCCTCCTACTGCGCGGTGGACGACATCGGCACGGTGATCAATCACAGCGTCGTCGAGGGTCAGCTTCACGGTGGTGTCGCGCAGGGGGCGGGGCAGATACTGGGCGAGAAAGTGGTTTACGATCGCGGCTCCGGACAGCTTTTGACCGGCAGCTTCATGGATTACTACATGCCGCGCGCCGGGCTGCTGCCCCCGATCAGGGGCGCCGAGCACCCGACGCCGAGCACGGTGAGCCCGCTCGGCGTCAAGGGCGTGGGCGAATCGGGGTGCACCGGCTCGCTGCCCGCGGTCGCCAACGCGGTCATGGACGCGCTTGCGCCGCTCGGCGTCGGGCACATCGACATGCCGCTGACGCCCGCCAAGCTTTGGCATGCGATACATTCGGCAAGGAAGTCAGGATAGAAGCACCCCCTCCCTATCCCTCCCCCTCAGGGGGAGGGTTGGGGTGGGGGTGGTGCCCGCAATCTAGGCCGCAGGAAAGGGGAACAAGAGATGTACTCACTAAGTTACGTGAAGGCGAAGTCGCTCAAGGAAGCGGCGGCATTTCTCGCGAAGAACCCCGAGGCGAAGCTCCTCGCGGGCGGCATGACGATGATCCCGACGCTGAAGCAGCGGCTGGCCCGCCCCACGCATATCGTGGACATTGCGGCCCTTCCGGAGCTGCGCGGCATCGCGGCGAAGGGCGGCCGGCTCGTCATCGGCGCCGGAACGAAGCACCACGACGTCGCAACCTCGGCAGTCGTCCGGAAAGCGATCCCGGCGCTGGCGGGCCTTGCCGCCCAGATCGGCGATCCGCAGGTGCGCAACCGCGGCACGATCGGCGGCTCGCTCGCAAACAATGACCCCGCCGCGGACTATCCCGCCGCGGTGCTCGGCCTCGGCGCGACCGTGGTCACCACGCAGCGCTCGATCGCCGCGGACGATTTCTTCCAGGGGCTGTTCGCGACCGCGCTGGAAGAGGGCGAAGTCATCGTGCGCGTCGAGTTTCCGCTGCCGAAGCGCGCGGCCTATTCCAAGTTCCACCATCCCGCATCGGGCTATGCGATGGCGGGCGTCTTCATCGCGCAGACGGCGGGCGGCGTGCGCGTGGCGGTTACCGGCGCGGGTCCCGGCGTGTTTCGCTGGACGGCCGCGGAGGCGGCGCTCGCGGAGTCGTTCAAGCCCGCAGCGCTCGAGGGCCTGCCGCTCGACGCGAGTGGGCTCAACGACGACATCCACGCCGACCGCGAGTACCGCGCCAACCTGGTGCGGGTAATGGCGAAGCGGGCGCTGGCAAAGATTTCCGGCAAGAAGTGATTGGCAACCGTAGTTAAACACATTGAGTTCACCACCGATAGATGCGGATAACGATATGGCGAAAGTGACGATCAAGGTCAACGGCAAGAACTACACAAAGGCAGTCGAGGACCGCATGCTGCTCGTGGATTTCCTGCGCGACGAACTGAAGCTCACCGGCACGCACGTCGGCTGCGATACCAGCCAGTGTGGCTGCTGCACCGTGCACATCGACGGGCGGGCGGTGAAATCGTGCTCGATGCTCGTGGCGCAGGCAAACGGGACGAGCATCGTGACGATCGAGGGCATGGCGAAGGGGGGAAAGCTGCACCCGATCCAGCGCGCCTTCTCCGAGTGCCACGGGTTGCAGTGCGGCTTCTGCACGCCGGGCATGATCATGGCAACGGCCGGGCTCCTCAAGGACAACCCCAATCCGACCGACGAGCAGATCTACAAGGGCCTCGAGGGCAATCTCTGCCGCTGCACCGGCTACATCAACATCGTCAAGGCCGTGAAGATGAGCGCAAAGCTCCTGCGCGGCAAAGCGCGCTAGCCCCGTTCCAGCTGGCGTTGGCGGACGCCAGAGCGCGGGATTAACCCGGCCAGTCTATCCACACCCCTTTTCTTGCCGCACCGAAAGCTGGAACGGGGCTAGGCCCAAACTTCGGCACCAAGCCGCGGCTCTGGCGCGCCGGCTGGCCAAAGCGGAGCGGTCCCGCGCTTTGTAACAAGGAGTCCTGGTTTGAAAAAGCCCTGCTGCCGAAGAACGGCACCGGGAAATAATTCAGGCCTTTGTCCGCGAAATCCCGTAACGGAACGGAAAAAACCACTGAATCTTGCATTGCGACAGCGGAATTCCCGCCTTGCCTAACATCGCCCGCCATTCGGCCGCGGTAAAGCCGCGAGTCACGGAAACCGGACCGTCGTTACGGACCATCCCGTTCACGGGCGCGAGGAAAAGAAGGCATTTGGCAACCAAATAAGGCAGCGGATGGCGGTGCAGATCCATGATGAACCATCCCCGCGCGGCGCGATCATCCAGCAGCCGCAATAACCGTACCACCTCTGCTACTTTCAGGTGGTGCGTCATATGTGAATTGATAATGAAGTCGGGTTTTTGCGAGAGAGCGGGCGCGAAGACGTCAGCGGTCCGGTAATCGATGCGCATGTAACCGGACGTTGATTTTTCCGCAGCCGGCTTTGACCAGGGATTGATGTCCACGCCCTGAAGCCGCAGGTCCATGTTCCTGCGCCGGGCCCGCTTCCAGATTGCGCGCAGAAGGGCGCCGCGGCCGCAGCCGACATCGAGAACGGTCAGTGGAAGTCCTGCCGGTGCCGCCGCAGCCTGCTGTTCCAGCCAGGCCAGCACGGGACGATAGCCAAGAGTCAGGCGGTTCACGGCTTCAATTTGGCGCAGGCTTTCATCAAAGCAGGCGAAAGACGTCATGCCTGCGTCCATGAGCTCCGCCTGCGCGCTGCGCTCGGCAAAATCCGGCAGCATCAGGCCGCCTGCTGAAACAGCATGCTCTCGACGGTAAGCCCGGGGCCGAACGCCATGCCGCAGCCGCGTCCCTTGCCCTGCTCCATGATCTTCTTCAGCACGAACATGATTGTGGCTGAAGACATGTTGCCGAACCGGCGCAGGATCTCGCGTGAGGCGCGAAGCGTGTCTTCCTCTATTCCCGCGCCTTCCCGGACGGCGTCGAGAATGGTGCGTCCGCCTGGATGGACGGCCCAGTGGCGGAAATGATCGGTCCTGCCGCCCGCAAGGATGTCTGGCAGGCAGTCGGGCAGGCCCGCAGCGATGGTCCGGGGGACTTCTCCCGACAGCCGCATGTCGAAGCCGCTGCCGCCGATCGACCAGGTTATCTGATCGCCGCTGCTCGGCAGCACCGCTGAATGGAAACTCTGCAGTTCGATACCTGCGGGGTCCGCCGAGACGATGCTGGCGGAGCAGCCGTCCGCGAAGATGAGGAAGGACAGCATCTGCTCAAGGCTGCCGGTCTCTTTCAGATGCAGCGTGCACAGCTCCAGATTGAGGATGAGGACGCGCGCGCCCGGTTCCGAGCGCACGATGTGACGCGCGAGCTTCAGCGCGTTCATGCCCGCATAGCAGCCCATGAACCCGACGATAGTGCGCTCGACAGAGGACTTCAGTCCGTAATGGCCGATAACCTCGATGTCGATGCCTGGCGCATAAAAGCCTGTGCAGGTGGTGATGATAAGGTGCGTGATCTCGTCCTTCATGTCGGCCAGCTTCAGCCCATCGAGCGCCTGGCGCGCGAGCGGAAAGGCATCCCGCTGGTAGACCTGCATGCGGCGCTCCGTGTCGGGAAAGCGATTCCGCCGGTAAAAGCCGTCCACATCCAGTTGCGCGGGTTCGGGATGGGGCTTCAGCGAGGAGTAGCGGTGGTCGATCTGGCAGCGTTCAGCCATGCGCCGGAACAAGCCGCGGCTGCGGTCGTCCTCCAGCAGGGAAGGCGCGAAGTCGATGAATTTCCGATGGATGTCGTTCGCGGGAACCGCCAGAGAAATATCGTTCAGGTACGCGTCTTTTTTCATATGCATGCTCCACGCCGGGTTGCTGCCGTCATCACACAACGTCCCGGAGGCGTTATCGTTCCGATAATAGAAATTATTGTGCAGCGATCTTCCTGACAACAATCATTTCAGTGATGCCGAAGAAATATCGGCGGGAGGTTACGATCACAAAACCCTTGTCCCGGAACATGCGCCGCAACCGGTCCCGATCGGGAAAACATTGCAGGCTCTCGGCGATGTAACCGTAGACATCGGGATTCCGGTGCAGCAGCAGTCCCCAGAATCCTCCCCATCCCTTGAGAATCCAGTAATGCAGGCGCCGGGGCAGCCGCGCGGCGGGTTTCGAGAAATCCAGAAGGGCGGCGGCGCCGCCCGGCTTGAGCACGCGGCTGATCTCGTCGATCGCGGTTCCAAGATCCGGCGCGTTCCGCAGCGCATAGCCGCCGCTGATGATGTCCACGGACCCGCCTGCGAATCCTAGGCACCCCATGTCCTGGTTGACGAAGCGGACGTTGTGATATGTATTGCGGCTTCGCGCGAGATCGAGCATCCCCTCCGTGATGTCCAGGCCCACGACGCGGCCTGTCGGGTATTTTTCGGCGAGCAGAAACGCGATGTCGCCCGTTCCGCAGGCAAGATCCACGCAAAGCGGCGCCTCGCGTGGCGGCAGCGCAGCGATAAGGTCGCGCTTCCAGGACGCATCGCGCCAGAAGGAGAGGGCGCGCGTGATGAAGTCGTAGCGGGGCGCGATCTCGGCAAAGACTTTTTTGTTGTAATCTTTCTTGGCTTCCGCCGTCCTGAGGCAATCGCCGATTCTCAGCGTGAACCGCTGTGCCATGACATGCATCTTACTACACGCCACATGGCGCCCCCAGATGCGATATATTGCATTCGCTGTCGGAACTGTTTTGCGGCGGAGAAGATGAGCGCGAAGCTCCTGCGCGGCAGGAAGACGTGATGCCAACCCGGGACCCCACCACGGCAGCAGGCGCTGCCGGCAGATATTCCGCCATCACGTGGGCCGTCGTCGGGCTGGCGCTCGTACTCTATTACCCCGCGTTCAGCACCGGCTACGGCGGAACGGCCATATTCCTGCTGGCCGGGGACTGTATGTTGCAGGGGGAGCGGCTGGCGGCGTGCTCTCCCGGCTATTCGTACCCGCCGTTTTTCGCTTTTTTCCTGATCCCCCTCTCGCTCCTGCCGCTGTGGGCCGGGAAACTGGCCTGGTACGGGGTTGTTATCGCGACCACCTACGGCTGTTTCAGGATATGCGAAACGCTGACGATCGGGTCGTTCGCGTTGACGCGGAAGGAGCTCGTGTGGGTGAGGCTCTTCACGGTGATCCTGAGTTTCAAATTCGTGATGGCGGTATTCGCGAACCAGGCCTACGACAGCCTCGTCTTCTTCTTCCTTCTCCTGGGGCTATACGGCTTGTCGGAAAACAAGACTTTCCTGGGCGCATTCGGGATGGCCGCCGCTGCGGCGCTTAAGGCGACACCGCTCCTGATGCTCCTCTATCCCCTGCTGCATCGGAAATGGAAGCTCTTCGCGCTGGGCGTCGCGCTGTGCGCGGTCCTTTCCCTCCTGCCGGACGTTTTCTTTCCGCCCAACCCTCCCAACGCCGGCTATCTGCGGACGTGGCTGGTGGGGTTCGCGGGCGGAGGGCTCCTGGGGACGCGCCCGGAGGAGGGATACTCCCATTTCTTTCAAGGCTCGGATAATCTCAACCAGTCACTGAAGACCTTCGTATACCGCCTGGTGGATCCACGCAACCTGCCATGGGGCGATTTCACCGCTCAGGCGCAGGTGATCCTCTACGCCGTGTACTTTGTCTATTGCCTGACGGCGCTCGCGATCATCCTGCGATCGGTAAAGACGGAGGGCGCTCACCTGTGGGGCGCATCGGTCGTGGTCATCAGCATGCTGCTGCTCTCGCCAATTTCCAGCAAATCCCATTTCGTCGCCCTGCTGCTGCCTTACATGGCGATCGTCGCCTATCTGCTGAAGCACCGGGAGCTGTGGGCTCGCGCCGTTCCGCTCTTGTGTGCAAGCTTTGTCCTGAACGTGCTCGCCTCGCGGTGGCCGGCGGGACGCGGGCTGTCGGCCAAGATGCTGTCCCTGGGGAGCATCACGATCGCGACGCTGTTGCTGCTGGCCGTGGTGGCGGTGATCGTCTTCGGAAGACGGAAGGGACCAGGACCGGTCCCGGCGTAAACTGCCCTACCGGAACCGCGCGGATCGCGGCCGGACTCAATGTCCTATTGCAAGCGTGGTGGCACCGTAGTGAAATGGGTGCGGCGCCAGGCGCGGCGCGGGGGAGAGGGACTTCGATGAGCGGTGAACCGGGCCCAGCGGGCAACCGGCCGATGAACGATCCGGGAGAGGCGCGGCTGGTGGTCGAGAACGCGGTCGTGCGCTACGGCGATCTCCCCGTTCTGGCGGATGTCAGCCTCAAGGTCGGCAGCTCGGAGGTCGTCAGCATCGTCGGCCCGTCCGGCTGCGGCAAGACCACGCTGCTGCGCTGCGTTGGAGGGTTGACCCTGCTCAACGGCGGAATGGTCCGTATCGACGGGCAGGTGGTCGACAGACCGTTGCCGAGCGTGTCGATGGTGTTCCAGCACTTCGGGCTCTTCCCGTGGAAGAATCTCTGGAATAACATCGCCTACGGCCTGAAGCTGCGGGGTGTGCCCAGAGACGAGATCGAACGCCGCGTCGCCGCGGCGATCGAGCTCGTCGGTCTCGGGGGGTTCGAGAAGTCGTACCCGCACCAGCTCTCCGGCGGCATGCAGCAACGCGCGGGACTTGCGCGAGCGCTCGTGATGGAGCCCAAGCTTCTGCTCATGGACGAGCCCTTCAGCGCGGTCGATGCGCAAACGCGCGAGCAGCTCCAGTTCGAGCTGCTGCGAATCTGGGACCGCCGGCCGACCGCCATGCTGTTCGTCACGCATGCCATCGACGAGGCGGTGCTGATGGGTGACAGGGTCGTGGTACTGGCGGGGCGTCCGGCGCACATTCGATCGGTGCGCAAGGTCGATCTGCCGCGTCCACGCGACCGGACAGTGGTCTCGAGCCGGTCGTTCATCAACCTGCGGGACCAGGTCTGGCATGATTTGTTCAACCACCAAGGAGGAGAGGGAGCATGAGTACAGTTAACCCAATCAGCTGCATGCAGAGGAAATCGATGTCAGTGGCGCTCGCCGCCGTTGCGGCAATTGCGTTTGTCGTCCCCGGCGGCGCCTGGGCGCAGTCTGCCGTCAAACCAGTCCAGATCGCGGCATCGGCCATCGGGCGTCCGCCCATCTTTTCCAACACGTTCGCCGATGTCGGCGAGGCGATGGGCTTCTGGAAGGCGGCGGGCGTCGACGTGACCTTCCGCTGGTTTCAGCGTGGTGCCGACACCGCAAGGTCGGTCGTCACCGGCGATGTCGCAATCGGGTTCACCGCGACGCAGCCGGCTCTCAACCTGATCGCGGGGGGAGCGCCGGTGGTGGTGATTGCCGGGATGCCCAACCAGGACTGGATCGTCGCGACGGATGATCCGGCCGTGAAGGACTGTAAGGACCTGAAAGGCAAGACGGTCGCCGCTGACGGGATCAACAACGCCCGGACTCTCTACATTGCGGCGGTGGTGGCGACGTGCGGGCTCAAACCAAGCGACTACACGATGATCGACCTCGCCAATCAGCCCCTCGTAAGGGCCGGGATCGCCGGGCAGGTCCACTCGGGCGTGTGGCACGTCGACGAGCTCGCCCAGGTCGAGTTCAAAACCGGCAAGAAGTGGCGCATGATCCCCGCGCCTGCGGCGATCACGAAAGGATTGCACTACGCAGTATTGCTCGCCAGCAAGAAGGCGATCGCGGAGAACCGGGAAGGACTCGTCCGCTATCTCGAGGGCTGGATCCTCACCCAGAACTTCATGTCCAGCAAGTCGCCCGCAAACAAGGTTGCGTTCGCGGCCGTGGCGGCCAATGCGAGCCAGATCGACCTCCAGGTGGCCCTGGCATCGGTCGACGGCTACCAGGCGATCCCGTACTGGGTGAATAACGACGGCCTCGACGAGAAGCAGATGATGAGCCAGCTGGCGCAGCTGGTGATGATCGGCTCGGTCAAGGCCGACAAGAAGCCCACCTACAAGCAGATCGTCGACAAGTCGCTCTACGCCGAGGCGATGAAGCGGGTGACGAAGAAATACGGCAAGGTGCGGTGACCGGGCTCCGCTAGGCGAGGCGCGCGGGTGAGCGGATGACGGCCGCCGACGGGACCGGTACGTTCTGGCAGCGCGTCAGGCAGTTCCGGTCCGCCCGCGCGGGATGGATCCGGGTGGCCTGCTACGCGGCGAGCATCGCGCTCGTGCTCGGCGTGTGGCAGGCCTTCGGCCGCAGCTTTGGCGTGCTGTTCGTCCCCTTCACGACGACCATGAGCCAGCTCTGGGAGATGCTCCAGAGCGGCCCGCTGGTGCCGGCGCTGGGCGTGTCGGCGAAGCTCTACGGCGTCACGCTCGTCATCGATATCGTCGTCGGGGTTACGGTGGGGCTCGTGCTCGCCCGGATGAAACTGATCGCGGCCGCGCTGGAACCGTACGTCTACGTGCTCTATGCGACTCCGACGATCTCGCTCGTCCCCTTCATATCCGTGATGTTCGGTTTCGAATTCTGGTCGCGGGTGCTCGTCGCCGTGGTGATTTCGATCTTCCCGATCCTGCTGGGCACGCTGGAGGGCGCACGCAGCATTCCGCGACAGCATCTCGACGTGGCCGCGATATTCGGCTCGAACGAGCGGCAGATCTGGCGCGACGTGATCCTGCCGTACGTCGCGCCCTACGCGATGACGGGCATCAAGCAATCGATCGCACTCGCGATGGTGGGAACGCTCGTCGCCGAGTTCTTCCTCAATCCCGACGGGGTCGCGGCGGTGCTCCTGCAGGGCACCACCATCATCGACACGGCCTGGGTGCTCGCCGTCACCATTTTCGTGGCCGCGATGGCGGTGGCGCTGGTGGGCATCGGCGAGTTGATCGAGCGGTATCTGGTCCGATGGCGGCGCACGGCGGTCGGATAGGGCTCTCCGCTGCCCGCCCGCCGGGCTGGTGGAAACGCGTGCTTACGCCCGAGCGCATCGCGCCCGTGGTTGCGGGGGCGTTCCTGCTCGCCGTCTGGGAACTCTACGTGCGCACCCAGCTCCCGGACTTTGTCGCGACGCCGAGCGGGATCGTGATGGCAATCCCCGCCACCCTCGCCGCTCCGTCATTCTGGTCTGACACCTTCGTGAGCCTCGGCGCGATCGTGCAGGGCGTCGCGATCGGCACCGTGGCCGGTATCCTCGTCGGGGTCGCGATGGGCCGGGTGCGGGAGGTCGACTGGTTCCTGTCCACCTACCTCCGCGCGCTCTATGCCCTGCCGCTGATCGCGCTCGTGCCGATCGTCATCATCTGGGTCGGCTATCAGCCCGCGGCCCGGCTGACGATCGTCGTGATCTCGGCATTCCTGCCCGTCGCCGTCACGACGGCGGACGGCACCCGGGCGATTCCCAAGGAATACCTGGACGTCGGCAGGATGTTCGGCGCGAAGGCGCGCCACGTATGGTTCGGCATCGCGCTGCCGACGGCGTTGCCGCACATCGTGGCGGGGATCGAGCTGGGATTCGCGCGCGGAATCACGAATGCCATCGCCGTCGAGGTCCTGGCAAGCGTCCGGGGCATGGGGATGTCGGTGTTCGAAAAATCCGGCCAGTTGAACGAGAACGCCTCCCTGGTCTACGTGCTCGCTCTGGCGATATTCGCTGTCGGCATCCGGACGCTCATGGTGCGCTCCCGGCAGCGGCTCGCGCCCTGGTACAGCCGCTGATCCGATCCTAGTCCGCGAGCTCGAAGATCGCGTCCACCGCGACCGGGACGTTGCCGCGCAGCGCGGCGACGCCGAGGGCGGAGCGCGAGTGCCGGCCCGCCTCGCCCAGCGCCTGCACCATCAGGTCGGAGCAGCCGTCGAGGACCTTCGGCTGCTCGAAGAAGCCGGGCGCCGAGCTCACGTAGCCGCAGATCCGCACGCAGCGCTTCACGCGCGACCAGTCGCCGCCGACCGCGGCTTTTACCTGCGCCAGGATGTTGAGCCCGCACAGCCGGGCGGCCGCCTGCGCGTCTTCGAGCGCAACCTCGGTTCCGACGCGTCCGGTAAACGCGTACTTGCCGTCGCGCACCGGCGCCTGCCCGGCGATGAAGACCAGCCCTTTCGCGATCACGGAGGGCACGTAGTTCGCAGCCGGCGACGGCGCACCGGGAAGGGTAAGGCCCAGCTTGGCCAAGCGGCCGTCGACATCATGGTTCATGGGGGTTCCCCGGTGCGTTGGCAGACTACGAATGCTCTCCTTCCCCCTGGATGGGGGAAGGTTGGGATGGGGGTGAAAACGTTGCCAATCATGACCCTGCTCACCCCCACCCTGGCCCTCCCCCGTCAAGGGGGAGGGAGATGGTCCTCATAACACGATACGTTTAAACGTCCTCGTCCGGGGAACGGAAGCGCGCGGCGCTGAAGTCCACGGTCAGGGCGGCAAGCGCAAGCACGAGTATCGC
>Ga0214471_10000112_pt1 | contig 81219 bp, 88 predicted proteins | sample RVTome_5_FD_207665 | JGI IMG/M metagenome (GOLD analysis project Ga0214471, IMG submission 207665) | Soil microbial communities from uranium-contaminated site in the Upper Colorado River Basin, Wyoming, United States - RVT142D155 | ecosystem: Environmental > Terrestrial > Soil > Contaminated >... | reverse complement strand
ATGAGCAACATGTTGAGCACGTTCTTGGAGCGAACCATGCCCCCGTAGAACAAGGCCAGGCCCGGCACCATGAACAGCACGAGTGCCGTCGATATGAGCAGCCAGGCGGTGTTTCCGGAATCCACCACGTCCTCCCAGGTCGAGTTGACAGGTCGAGTTGACAGGTTGACGACAGGTCGCGTTGACAAATCGCCAATAAAGGGATTTCGCCGAGAGTACCCGATTGTTACATCACGCTTGGTTTCTACCGTCTCGGTGGAGCTCGCCCGGTCGCCAGCCACCTAGCGCCAGTCGCCCCAGGGGCTGGCGGGCACGGGTGCGGGGCACGGACTGCAATGATGGCCAGATGGCCGTGCGACGCGACTGCCGGCACTATTCCTCGCGCTCCCTTCCCAGTGGAGAGCAGGTGGAGCGGTGCCGTCTCGGAGTGAACGAAGAGACACCGTTCGCCTGCCCCGAGAACTGCCTCTTCTTCGAACCCCGTGCCATCGCCGATGCCGGATGGCAGCGCACCGACCCCTCCACCGACCCCGACCACCCATCCAATGACCCCGACGACCCCACCTGACGCCAGCCCCCAGGCCGGGTGGGATCCCCTCAGGCCTCGTGGCGGGAACGGTGGGCGATGACCTTGGCCGCTCCCCAGGCGAGGCCGACTTCGCCCACGGAGGCGCCAACATCGGCGAAGCTCGTCGGCATCAGGTCGTAGACGTCGCCCGGATGCAGGCGCTCGGCGTGCTGGTCCCGCACCACCGACGGGACGTCGAGCCGGTGGAGGGCCGCTGTGGGGTGGCGCACCGCTTCGCGCACGATGTGGAGCGGATTCGTGCGCTGCCCGTCGACATCGGCGGTGAGCAGCCGGCCGAGCTCGACGATCTCCGCCGACACCCCCCGGCGGGCCGACGCCACCGCATCGTCGACGGCGCCGGGCTCACGGAAGGATCCCGCCGCCGACACCTCGGGCTCAGCATCGAGAGCATCGACATACTGAGCGACCCGGGTCCGCACGCACTGCTCGGCCCAGTCCGGGAGGGCGACGGTGAGAACCGCCAACAGCTGTTGCGACACCTCGGCGAACAGGTCGGCCGCGGCGTCATCGCTCATCGGCGGCTCACGACACGGCGGCTCACGACACGGCGGCTCACGAATTGACGGCTCATGAATTGACGGCTCTCGATGCCTCGCGAATGAGAATGTCGGGAATCTCGCTGATCGTGCACCCGACGCGGATCCGTCCCTCGAGGACGGTGCCGTCCGCGGCGCAGGGGAGGTAGTCCGACGTCGGGACGGGGATCGTGAGCGCAACAAGACCTGCCGGACGCAGGATCACACGGTTGTCCCTGACCTCGACCTCGGCCAGCACGGACTGGCCCGCCACCGTGACCTCCACTCGGCCCGGCCGGAAGTGAACGGTGACGCCGGTGAAGTTCGAGATCTCCTCCTGGGTGATCTCGGCGAACACGGTGCCTGACTCCAGACCGGTGAGCTCCACCTTGCGGTCTCGGAGGAAACGACCTCGATCGAGCTCGATGCCGTCCAAGACAACGCCCACCGTGGCGAACTTCAACGCCTGCCCCTCGACCTCGCGAAGCTTCACCTCGAACTTGTCCACTCGGCCGAACGCCATCAAACGGCCGACGAACGGGAACCCGCTGAAGCTGGCGTCGATGCTGGCCGCGCCGTCCCACGCCTGCTCGGCGCGGGTCTCGACCTGATCGGCTGCCCAGAACCGGACGAACACGTCACCAATCGACAACATGCCGAGCAGCACGGCGAGGTAGATGAGCCGACGGATCGGCTTGGGGATGAGGAAGAGCAAGGGGACCTCCAGGACCGGCTGACCTACAACTCTGCCAGCCCCCACCCCCATCGGTCAGACCGGCGAGCGGGAGTCAGTCGTCGCTCACGAGGATGCGAATGCGCTTGTTGCCCTTGCCCTTGGACTCGGTCTTGGTGACGGTGAACCGACCGACCTCGCCGGTGGAGCGCACGTGGGTACCCCCGTCGGCCTGGCGGTCGAGTCCGACGATGTCGACGACGCGGATCTCTGTGACCGACTCGGGGATGAGACTGACCTTGGTGCGGATGAGATCATCGTCGAGGACGGCCTCGCTCCGAGCCATGAACGACACCTCGATCGGCCGATCGGCGGTGATCTCGGCGTTCACGAGCTCCTCGACCCGCTGCGCGAAGCCGTCCGGAAGCGGGTCGAACTCGAAGTCCATGCGACCCGACAGCGGCTCCATGTTGCCGCCCGTCACCGCCTTGCCCCATTCGTTCCAGATGACACCGCACAGGATGTGCATGGCGGTGTGCGTGCGCATGAGCTGATGCCGTCGCTCCCAGTCCACGACACCGTGCACCCGCTCACCGAGGCCGGGCAGGTCGCCGCTGAGGGTGTGCCAGACCAGTGCACCGTCCTTGCTGACGTCGGTGACCGGGCGTCCGGCGAGCGTGCCGGTGTCGTGCGGCTGGCCGCCGCCGGTGGGGTAGAAGGCGGTCTGGTCGACGGCGACACGGCGCGCTTCGTCATCGACGGCCACCACCGTGGCATCGAACTCGCGCTGTTCGGCGTCTCGCAGGTACAGCAGATCAGTGGTGTCAGTTGTCATCGGTCGCCATAGTCGCGCGCAGCACCTGTGACGCAGAGCGCGCAACGGTGACGATGTGCGTTCGCTCGTCAGCGAAGCAGCGCCGACGTGATTAGTGTGCGCGCTCACGGCGAGTCCTCGTCGGCACATCACACCCAGAACTCAACCGAGGGGGTTGGGACCTTGCTCCACACGAACCGAGCGCTCATGCGCCTACTCGCTCTGCTGGCGGCGCTGACCATGGTCGCCGCTGCATGCAGCTCAGACGACGACGGCGGCGTCGTGGCTGGTGACGGCGACACCACGACAACCGAAGACGGGGCCGCGCCGGCGCCTGAGGGTGATGGCGTGCTCAAGATCGGCTACGTGCTCCCGCAATCAGGTGCCCTCGACTTCCTCGGCCCGCCCATGATCCAGGCGGTCAAGATGGCCGTCGCCGAGATCAACGAGGCCGGCGGCGTCCTCGGCCAGCCCGTCGAGCTGGTCGAGAGCGACAGCGGCACCGATCCCGACGTGGCCAACACGTCCGTCGACACACTCTTGGCCGAGGGGGTCGACTTCATCGTCGGCCCGGCATCTTCGGGAGTCGCGCTGTCGGTCATCGACAAGATCACCGGGGCGGGCATCCCGATGTGCTCCCCGTCGAACACCGGGGTGCAGTTCTCGTCCTACCCCGACCGCGACCTCTACTTCCGCACCGCCCCGCCTGACAACCTCCAGTCCCAGGTGCTGGCTGACCTGATAGTCGGCGATGGTCACGACACCGTCGTGGTCCTCGGTCGCAGCGACGAGTACGGCGAGGGGTTCGCCAACTTCCTCACCCAGGAGCTCGAGGACCTGGGCGCCACTGTTCCCGACACCATCATCTTCGACCAGGAGGCAGGGTCCTTCCAGGCCGAGGCGCAAACCATCGCGGGTCATGCACCCGACGCGGTGGCGATGATCTCCTTCGACGAGGGGGCGCAGCTCATCACTGCGGCAATCGCCGAGGGAGTCGGTCCGCAGGACGTCCAGTGGTACGGCGCCGACGGCATCCAGAGCGGGTCGTTCTGGGAGAAGGTCGACGCCAGCGACGCGTCAGTGGTCGCGGGCCTACGCGGCACCGCGCCTTCGGCTGCTCCATCCGACGGCGAGGCAACGTTCCGTGAGCGGTTCGAGGTGTTCGCGCCCGGCGTCGACACCATCTTCTCCGGGCACGCCTACGACTGCGTCGTGATCGGGGCGCTGGCGGCGGCGGCGGCTGGGAGCGATGCCGCGGGTGACATCGGTGGCGCCATCAACGGCGTCACCGGCGAGGGCGAGCAGTGCCTGCTGCCCGCCACATGTCTCGAGGCGATCGCCGCCGGCACCGACATCGACTACGACGGCGCGGCTGGGCCGCTCGACTTCGTCGACGCCGGAGAGCCAGGGGCCGGCTCCTACGACACGTGGACCTTCGCCGCTGACGGCTCGGTCGAGGTGATCGAGTCGAGCATCCCGGTGGCCGGCTCGGCCTGACCGATCCGCCCCATGGTTGCGAATGGGAGGCCCGCGGGCCTCCCATTCCGCGTCCAGGGACGGTAGGCGCGTGAGGCTCAGCGGTTCCGGGGCAGCCTCAGCGGTGGCGGGCGAGGGTGCCGAGGTAGAGCTCGATCACCTTGGGGTCCTCGAGGAGCTGGGTCCCCGTGCCCGTGTAGGCGTTGCGGCCCTGGTCCAACACATACCCGCGATGCGCGATCTCGAGGCAGCGGCGGGCGTTCTGCTCGACCATGAGCACGGCCACCCCGGCCCGATTGATCGCGACCACACGCTCGAACACCTCGTCCTGGAGCACGGGGGACAGGCCAGCCGACGGTTCGTCCAACAGGAGCACCGTCGGTTCCATCATGAGGGCTCGGGCCATGGCCAGCATCTGCCGCTCGCCACCGGAGAGCGAACCGGCGCGCTGGCCCAGCCGCGATCCGATCTTCGGGAACAGCTCCAACACCGCCGCGAGCCGGTCGCGCAGATCAGCCATGCGGAGGTACAGGCCCATCTTGAGGTTCTCCTCGAGCGTGAGGCTCGGGAACACATTGTCGCGCTGGGGTACGTACCCGATCCCGCGCTCGACGAGGCGGTGGGCGGCGAGACCCGTGACCTCCTCGCCGTCGTGGAGTACCGATCCCGAGCGGACCTCGATCAGACCGAAGACCGCCTTGACCAGCGTCGACTTCCCTGCTCCGTTGGGACCCACGATCCCGATGATCTCGTGCTGCGCCAGATCCACTGAGCAGCCTCCGAGGATGTCCACCCCGGGGAGATAGCCGGCGACGACGTCGCGCGCTTCGAGCGCCAGGCCGCTCATCAGGCCTCCCGGCGCCGGCCGAGGTAGGCGTCGATGACGGCCTCGTCGGCGGCGACGGCGTCGGGTGATCCATCGGCGATCACGCGCCCCTCGGCCATGCAGACCACGCGGCCGCTGATCGACATCACCACGTCCATGTTGTGCTCGACGAACAGGATGGTCATCCCGTCGTCGCGCAGCGCGAGGACATGCGTGAGGATCGACTGGACGAGCACCGGGTTGACCCCGGCGGTGGGCTCGTCGAGCAGCAGCATCGATGGCTCGGCCATTAGCGCTCGGGCCAGCTCGAGCAACTTGCGCTGCCCGCCCGAGAGCGTGCCCGCGTACTCGCTCGCCATGCGATCGAGCTCGAACCGCTCCAGCATCACCGCGGCGCGGTCGACCAGGGCGCGCTCCTGGCTCCGCCATGTCGGAGGGACGAGCCCGCTGAGGAGATGCTCACCGCGCTGGGCGGCACCGGCCACGAGCATGTTGTCGAGGACGCTCATCTTGGACAGGGCCTTCGTGAGCTGGAACGTCCGGATCATGCCCGAGCGGGCAATCCGGTGGGCTGGCCGCCCCGACACGTCGCGGCCGTCGAAGAACCACGAGCCCGACTGAGGCCGGTCGAATCCGCAGACAAGGTTGAACAGTGTGGTCTTGCCCGCGCCATTGGGTCCGACCAGCGCCGTGATCGTGCCCCGAGCCACGTCGAGGCGCTCGACATCGACGGCCACGATGCCACCGAACTGCTTCCGGAGGCGCTCGATGCGAAGGATCGGAATCGCCGACGGCGGCGGTGGCGGTGGCGACGGGGGTGGTGGTGACGAATGACCGGACTGCTCAGTCGGCATCGAGGAGCACCTCCTCCCGCCGTCCCAGCAGCCCTTGCGGCCTCCAGATGATCAGTCCCATCAACATCGCGCCGACGAGCACGAACCGGACCGCACCCACGTCCGTCGAGTCGATGACCGACTCGGGGATCCAGCCGACCGCGATCGCTTCCCTCAGGAACCGGTCGGTGAACTGGATGACGAACCAGTACACGATCGCGCCTACGACGGGCCCGAGCCGCGAGCCCGGCCCTCCCAAGATGACGATGGCGAACACGGCGAAGGTGAGCACGGGCAGAAACGTGTCGGGGTTGACTGACTGGCGGTCGATGGCCAGCAACATGCCGGCGAGCGCGCCGAGCACACCGCCGATCACCAGGCTCTGGAGCTTGTACACGAACACGTTCTTGCCCAGGCTCCTGGCCGCGTCTTCGTCTTCGCGGATCGCTCGCAGCACCCGGCCCCACGGGCTGCGGGCAAGCTGGACCACCACGAGCGTGACCAGAGCCACCAGCGACCACCCGATCACGAGGACCCACAGCCCGCGCTCGCTGTAGGCGAAACGGCCCCAGCCGTAGGAGCCACGGTCGAACGGGTTGGCGGCAAAGAAGTCGTCGGCGAAGCGCTGGATGCCGAACACCCCTCGGGTCAGAGAGCTCTCGCCGCCGGACCGGAGCAGCGTTCGCAGCACCTCGCCCGCGGCGATCGTCACGATGGCCAGGTACTCGACGCGCAAGCGCAAGGTCGGCAGCCCGAACAGCAACCCGAGCACCACAGCGCCAACCACGCCGACGATGAAACCCAGCCACAGCGGCCCGCCCTGGTCGACGGTCACCGCTACGCCATAGGCGCCGGTCATCATGAAGGCGACGTGGCCGAAGTTGAGCAGCCCGGTGTAACCGAAGTGCAGGTTGAGCCCGACGGCGGCAAGGGCGTAGGCCGCGGCGATCGGCCCGAACGCGGTGCGGAACGAATCGGCGAGGACGGCGACGATGTCCACCGGCTACCGCCTACCGCGAGGCGGTGGAGTGAGGGGGGTCAGGCCGCTCCGCATCAGCCCACCCGCTCCCTGCGACCCATGATGCCCTGCGGGCGCAGGAGCACCACAACGATGAGCACGGCGAGGCCCACACCGATGCGGAACTTTGGTGAGATCCAGTAGGTCGAGAGCTGGGACGCCAGACCGATCACGAGCGCGCCAACCAGCGCTCCGTACGCGGTCCCGATGCCGCCGAGGATGACAGCCGCGAACATGAGCAGCAGCAGCGTGAACCCCATGTCCCAGACCACGGTCTCGCTGATCCCCTGGAACACACCGCCCACCGCGGCGAGCATGGCCCCCATCACCCACGTGGCCATGATGATGCGGTCTACGTCGATGCCTGAGGACTCGGCCAGGTCACGGTTGTCGGCCACGGCCCGCATCGCGGTGCCCAGTCTCGTGCGTTGGAGCATGATGCCGACCAGCAGGAGGAGGAGACTGCACAGGACGATGATCGCCCAGTCTTTGGGGCGGAGCGAGACGGGTCCGATGGCGAAGCCCGTTTGGATCGTGAACTCGTCGAAGGGCCGGGGGCGGCCGGCGAAGACGACCAGAAAGATGTGCCTCAGCATCAGCGAGAGGCCGATCGTCACCACGATCAGCGACACGTTGCCGGTGCGGCGGCGGCGGAGCGGGCGGAACAGGCCGCGCTCGAGTCCGAAGCCTGCCATCCCCCCGAACACTGCGGCCAGGATCGTCGCCATGACGAGCGGCATGTTCCCGACAGCTCCCGACGCGCTGAAGAAGTATGCGACGAGGGCGCCAAAGGTGACGAGCTCGCCGTGGGCGAAGTTCACCAGCCCGGTGACGCCGAAGATCAGCGAGAGGCCGATCGACGCCAGCGCCAGGATCAACCCGAGGCGGACCCCATCAGCCGCGAGGTTGGCGAACCGGGTGACCCGACTGATGCCGCTCACGCGCCCTTCGCCCAGCGCGAAGCTGATGGGACGTGACTGGCCGGGTTGGACCCTCACGTCGAGCAGCGTCGACCGATCGGGGTTCCGCAGCCCGATGCCGGTGGGAAGTGTCTCCACCAGAAGCGTCACCTGGTAGCTGCCCGGACCTGGCAGACCGAGGGCCCAGGCGCCGTCCGTCCCGCTCTCGGCCCGCCCCACCTCGGTGCCGTCCTGGCTGACGACGACCTCGACCCCGACCACCGGCTGCCCATCGGGATCTCGCAACGTCCCCCGAAGGGACTCTGGGTGCTCGACGCTGCCCGCACCGGCAGGTTCCGAAGTGTCGGCCTCCACCGGCGGCTCGGCGTCCTCGGTCTCCACCGGCGGCTCGGCGTCGTCGGTCTGGGGCCACACCGGCGTGGCCGCGGTGACGACGAACACCCCAGTGAGCGCCAGCACGACCGGCCAGCGGATCCCACCCGGGACCGAGAGTGCTATCGGCCGACCTCCTCGAGCAGCTCACCGGCCTCGGCGACGAGTCCCGTGACGAAGGGCCCGAATTCGGCATAGATCGAAGACGCTTCATCGAACCGCATCTCGTACACGACTTGCTTGAGATCGGTGGGGTCGGCGGCGAACAGGGTGACGCCCCACTCCCAGTCGTCTACCCCGGTCGAGCCGGTGATGAGCTGGAGGATGCGACCGGCGAACTCGCGGCCTTTCTTGCCGTGGCCGTACATGAGCTCCTTCCGCTCCTCGAAGGGCATCGTGTACCAGTTGGCGTGCGCCTCGCGGCGTTTCGACATCGGGTAGAAGCAGATGGCCCGCTTGCCGTCGGGCGGCAGCCGGGGGTGCAGTCGGGCCTCAGCCATTTCCGGCGGCAGGTCCTGTGCGTACTCGCTCAGCTCGGTGAAGCTGACGTAGCTGTCGACCACCTCGAGGCCGGCGGCGCCAAGCGCGGCTTGGAACCGACGCAGATGCCAGAGGTCGGGGCCGAGAGCCATGAACCCCACGTCGGCCTTGTGGCCCAACACGGCGAAGCACACCACCTGGTGATCGTTGGTGCGAGCCTCGGCGACGGCCCCGATGACAGCGTCGCGATCGAGATCGGGAGTCAGCACGCAGAAGAGGTGCAGGACCCCCCAACCCTGACCAGGTGAAACGGACTCCATGCGGCCGAGTGTAGGCATCACCCTTCGCGGGACCCAGACACTCGTCCGGTGATGGTGACCGAGGAGGCGGAGGGCGATGAGAGCTCGAAGGGCTCAGCGGTGACGACTGCGTTGTAGTCGGGGATCTGGCTGCCGGGGTTGCGGTGATCGGGCCCGGCGGGGATGAGGACGTTGCCTTCGGGCCAGTGAACTTGGAGTGTGCTGGTGGGAAGGCGAGCGAAGCGGGCCACACCATCGAAGGTTCCGGTGTCAGAGGTCAGACGGATGCCGTCGCCCTCGGTGACGCCGACGGTGGCGGCGTCGGCGGGATCGATGAACACATCGCGTCGACCGGCGCCCGTCAGCGGGTCGACGCCGCCGTACACCAGCGAGTTGAACTGCTTGCCCCGCCGGGTGGCGACCACGAACTGCCCCTCGGGCACGTCAAAGCTCGACGCCACGAGCGGTGTGAACCGGCCCTTCCCGCTGGGCGTCGGGAAGTTCCCCCCGGCGCACAGGTGGCGACCACCCCACTGGATGGCGTCGCCGGTGGCCCTCAGGTTCTCGATGCCGGCGTAGGCCGGGACGACCTCGGCGACCTCGCGTCTGAGCGCGAACCCGTCGGGCCATGAGAGCACGCCATCGAGATCGGGGCGAACGCGGCGGGCGACGTCGGCGAAGATGCGCCACTCGCTACGGGCTTCCCCGATGCGGCGCCCCATGATCTCCGGGGAGAAGGCGACGCGCCGCTCGGTGGTCGTCTCGGTCCCTCCATCCTCCTGCTCGTAGCGGGTGGCAGCCGGCAGCAGGATCACGTCGTCGCCGTCGAGCAGCATCTGGCTGGTCATGACGACGTCTTGATGAATGCGGGTGGGCACCCGCTCCAGCGCGGCGGCTACGCGGGGTGGGTCGGGCAGCACGTCGAGGTGGTTGCCTCCGGCCAACCACAGGACGTCGATGGCCCCGCTGGCCGCCGCCTCGACCTGCTCGGGTGCCGTGAGTCCGGGAACCGACGGCACGTCGAAGCCCCACGTCACCGACAGGGCGGCGGCGCTGTCGGCGTCTACCGGCACCCCTCCGGGGAGGGCGGTGGCGTAGGCACCCATCTCGGCGCCACCCTGAACCCCGCTGTGGCCCCGGATCGGCATGAGTCCGGCTCCATCTCGGCCGACGTTGCCGCGAGCGAGGGCCACGTTGACGATGGCCTGAACTCCCGAGACGCCGTCACGGTGCTGGGTGATGCCCATCGACCACACGAAGATGGCCGACCGAGATTCCAGGTAGGCGTCGACGAACGCCTCGATCTGCTCATCGGTGAGTCCCGCCGCGGCCGCCAGCTGGGACCGGTCCGCCTCACCCAGCGCCGCGGCCAGATCGGCGAAGCCTTCGGTATGGGCCTCGACCCAGTCCTGGTCGACGCCGTCCCGCTCGATCAGCCGTTTGAGCACGGCGTTGGCGAAGGCCACGTCGCCGCCGGGCCGAACCGGCACGTGCACATCGCAGATGCGGGTTCCCCACAGGGCGCTGTCGACGTTGGAGGGCACCCAGTACCGCTCGAGCCCGGGTTCGAGATAGGGGTTGACGACGATGACCTTGGTGCCGGTCTTCTTCGCCATGTGGAGGTACTTCATGAACACCGGCTGGTTGTTGGCCGGGTTGGAACCCCACAGAACGATGAGGTCTGAGTCCAAGACGTCCTGGTAGGAGCAGGTCGTGGCCGCCACACCGATGGTCGACTTCAGGCCGAGGGTCGATGGCGCGTGGCACACGCGGGCGGCGCTGTCAACCGAAGCGATGCCCATGGCTCGCGCGGCCTTGCCGGCCACGTAGTACGTCTCGTTGGTCAGACCTCGACTGGTCAGGTAGATGGCTGTCCGATCGCCGCCGGCCTCGCCGATGGCGGAGCCGACCGCGTCGAGCGCCTCGTCCCAGGTGATGCGCCGAAAGCCTCGCTCGCCCCGCCGCCGGCGGTAGGGGTGCGCCAGCCGGCCCAGCCCCCGCAGCCCGGCGCCATCGAGCGTGCGCATGTCGTCGACATGGGCCAGCGCGGAGTCAGGAGCAGCGTCAGCGGTATTGAGCTCCAGCAGGTTGAGTCGAGTCATGCACAGGTGTACGCCGTCGATGGTCCAGTCGTGCAGCCCGGCAACGCCGAGCGCGCAGCCGTCGCACACCCCCTCGGTGAGGATCCGCCACGCCCAGATCGGATGCCGTTTGTTCTTCCACGCCACCTTCGCCATGTCGAGGTAGTGGTTGGGCTTCTGCTCCCCCAGCCCGTAGGGCTTCCACCCCACCCGAAGGTCTTTGCTTACTCGACGCGTCATCACTCGCATTGTTGCCCGTCGGTCACCACCACCGCCCGCTTGGTTGACGTGGTGTACCACCGACGACTGCTGCGCAAACCAAGCAGATGTGTGACCGGCCCTGCGCTCACCCGCGAGCGCGGCGGGCGACTTCATCGGCGCGGAGCTCGAAGGTGTCCTGCTCGGCCCGTAGGGCGAGGTAGCGGTCAAAGCGGTCGGCATCGATCTCACCCGATGCCACCGCGGCTTTCACCGCGCAACCGGGCTCGGCGTCGTGATTGCAGTCGCGGAAGCGGCAGGACTCCGCCGCCGCCGCGATCTCGGCGAAGGTGGCACCGATCCCATCGGCGGCGTCCCACAGGGCGAAGGCTCGAACTCCGGGCGTGTCGACCAGCACTCCGCCAGCCGGAAGAGGGACCAGCTGGCGGTGGGTGGTCGTGTGCCGACCCTTGCTGTCGCCCTCGCGCACCTCGCCCACGGCCATGGCGTCGGCTCCGACGAGGACGTTCAACAGGCTCGACTTCCCTCCTCCGCTCTCGCCGAGCAGCAGCAACGTGCGATCGGGTGTGACGTGAGCGGCTACGTCAGCAACGCCCGAACCATCAACCGCCGACGTGACCACCACATCGACCCCGAGCGCCACTTCGGCGAGCACGTGGACGACCGCCCCGATGTCACCGTCCGATGACAGGTCTGTCTTGGTGACGATGATCAGGGGTTCGGCGCCGGCCTCCCACACCGCCGAGAGCATCCGCTCGATCCGCCCGGGGCTGAGCGGTCGGTCCATGCCGTGAACGAGGGCGACGACGTCGACGTTGGCCACCAGCACCTGCGAGCGATGGATTCCCTCGGGATCGTGCCGCTGGAGTTGCGACCACCGGTCAGCGACACCGGCGATGGTGCTCCCGCCCTCGGCGTCGGGGTCATCGGCGACCACGACCCAGTCACCGACCACCGGTGGGCCCGCAGGCGTCATGTCCGGAGTCACGGTCACCAACAGCTCGCCGGCGGCGGTGCCGATGCGGGCATGGCCCTTGTCGGCGCGAACCACTCGGCCTACGACGACGTCGGCCGCCTCGAGGTGGTCGGGGCGGCAGGCGTCGACCAGTGCCTCGACACGCGGTTGCCACCCCAGATGGGCAAGTGGGTGGGTCATGTATCGGGCTCGGTGTAGACGTTGATCGACCCGTCACGCACGAAGCCGGCCAGCGTGAGGCCCGCGGCCTGGGCAACGGAAACGGCCAGCGCCGAGGGGGCGCTGACGCTCACCACGGCCCCGAACCCCGCCGCCCACGCCTTCTGGACCATCTCAAAACTGGCGCGGCCCGAGACGTAGAGACCAAGACCCGAGGCCGGGAGCTCGCCATCGAGCAGCAGCCGGCCGATCACCTTGTCGACGGCGTTGTGACGACCGATGTCCTCGCGCACCACGCCGAGCGTTCCCGCCACATCGAACGACGCGGCGGCATGCACCGCTCCTGTCGAGGCGTGTAGAGGTTGGGCAGCGAGCGCGTCATCGACGACCTCGACGGCGACGGCGGGGTCGAGCGTCACCGCGATGACCGGCGTCAGCCGGACGCGAAGGTCGTCAACGGCCTCAGCCCCGCAGATGCCGCACGAGCTCGTGGTCGGCGCCAGCCGCGGGGTTGGAACCGGCGCCCTCCCGTCTGTCTCGACGGTGACGACGTTGAACTCGGTATCAGCCGCCGAACCGTTGCCGCAGTAACGCACCGTGTGGACGGGTTCGCCGTGCAACAGGCCCTCGGTGTGGCAGAACCCGGCCGCGAGCTCGAAGTCGTGGCCGGGAGTGCGCATGGTGGTGGTGACGTGGTGACCGTCGAGGTGGATCTCCATTGGCTCTTCGACGACGAGGTCGTCTGGCCGTCGGATGGCGGTGCCATCGGGCGCGACGCGCCGTACCAGGAACTGCTCAGAACGTCCTCGGGCCACCCATTCAGGCTACGTCGCATGCTGATCGTCGGGATCATGCGGTGATGGACCGGTGCAGGAGGTCTCACGCTCGAAGGCGAAAGAAACCCGTTGATGGCTGGGGAGGAGACCAACGACGGCGTGGGATCCCACCACCGGGCGGCCGCTCGGTTGGCAGTGTGGTTGGTGGCGACGATCACCGCGCTGGTGGCCATCGCGCCGGCGCTCGCCAGCGCCGAGCCCGCCACCAAACCTCGCCCGGCCGGCAAGCTCACCATCAGTGGCAAGGGCTGGGGTCACGGTGTCGGGTTGGCCCAGGACGGCGCGCTCGCCATGGGGCAGGAAGGCCGGTCCACCTACGAGATACTCAGTCATTTCTACCCAGGTACCGCCATTGGCACCATCGGTGGAGAGGTCCGCGTCAGCCTGGTCGAAGGTGGCCGCGACCTCTCCGTGCGGCTTCCGGGCGGTGGAGAGGTCCGCAGCCCTCAGTCGGGGCCGCAGCAGCCGGGCTTCCCGGTGGCGATAGGAGGGAACACCACGTTTCGGGTGACCTGGGACGGGACGAGCTACACCGTCTCGGGTGGCGGGTTGAGCCCGTCGCTCCGCTCCAACCAGCCCATCTGGGGGATCGCCACAGACGGCGGCGGCATCGCCGTTCCCGCAACTGGTCGGGCCTACCGCGGTCATGCCCTGCTGACCGCGCAGAACGGCCCGTTCCGGCTGATCAATGCCGTGAACCTAGAGGACTACCTGCGGGGGATGGGCGAGGTCCGCGATCCGTCGTGGCCCCAGGCGTCGCTTCAGAGCCAGGCCATCGCCGCTCGGACATACGCCATGTGGAAGATGAAGCGGAAGGGTGAGCTGTGCGCCACCCAGCGCTGCCAGGTGTACCTCGGACGGGCGGTGGAGTACCGAGCGATGGATCAGGCGATCGCCGCCACCGCCGGACAGGTGATGGTGCACAACGGCTCACTGGTAGAGGCCTTGTACTCGGCCAACGCCGGCGGCCACGCCGCGACCACCATCGAGGGGTTCGGCCCTGACGCCAACGAGCTTCCCTACATCGAACCGGTGACCTATCCCTCGCCTGACCCGATGCCGTGGCAGCTCGAGATCGACGCCGGTGAGCTCGGACGCCGCTTCGGCTATCGAGGAACGGTCACCGGGGTCGTGGTCTCCTCCGTCGGTCCCTCGGGGCGAGCGATGGAGGTGACCATCGACGGTAACGACGGTCCCTTGGTCGTCGGGGGCATCGCCATCCAGAAGCAGCTCGGCCTCAACTCCACCCTGTTCACCATCACTGCCCACCAGCAGCCCGAGGTGCTCGCTGCACCTGAGGTGACCCAGGACAACGCCGTCGCCGCGGCACGACCGGCCCGCGTGGCTCATCTGGCAGGCCTCGAGACCAAGCTCGCCGCGGCTGTGTCCGCCGGTCGGGCGGCTCCGTCGCCCGACGCCGCCATGGGCCAGGTGGCATGGGTGGCGCTGGCCACCCTGACCCTGGTCGGTGCCGCCCACTCCGTCCGCCAGACCCACCGCATCATCCAGCGCGCCTGATCAGTCCCCTCGGGTGTCGGCGAGTCATCACCCCAGACGCGACGGCGACGGCCCCGGAGGGCCGCCGCTGCTGTCGAGAGCTTCGGTGGACTGACCGAGCTGTGGACTAGAAGTCCATGTCGCCGCCGGGCATGCCGCCGGCGCCTTTCTCCTCGGGCTTGTCGACGATGACGGCCTCGGTGGTGAGGAAGAGCGCGGCGATCGATGCCGCGTTCTGGAGCGCCGAGCGCGTCACCTTGGTGGCGTCGATGACACCGGCCTTGACCAGATCCTCGTAGTCGCCGGTGGCGGCGTTGAGGCCCTCGGAGCGTCCCTCGAGTCCACTCACCCGCTCGACCACGACACCACCCTCGAGGCCGGCGTTCACCGCGATCTGCTTGAGGGGGCCTTCGAGGCTGTGGGCGACCATGCGGGCACCAGTGGCCTCATCGCCCACCAGGGCGTTGGCGGCCTCGAGAACCTTGGCCTGGCTGCGAAGCAGCGCTACACCGCCCCCGGGCACGACGCCCTCTTCGATGGCGGCCTTGGTGGTGCTCACCGCGTCCTCGATGCGGTGCTTCTTCTCCTTGAGCTCCACCTCGGTGGCGGCGCCGACCTTGATGACGGCCACGCCGCCCGACAACTTGGCGAGGCGCTCCTGGAGCTTCTCGCGGTCGTAGTCGGAGTCGGTGTTCTCGATCTCCTGCTTGATCTGGGCGATTCGGCCGGCCACGTCCTCGTGGGAACCGGCACCCTCGACGATGGTGGTCTCGTCCTTGGTGATGACCACCTTGCGAGCCGAACCCAACAGGTCGAGCGTGGTGTTCTCCAGCTTGAGGCCGACCTCCTCGGAGATGACTTGACCACCGGTGAGCACAGCCATGTCCTGGAGCATGGCCTTGCGGCGCTCACCGAAGCCGGGAGCCTTGACCGACACCGACTTGAACGTGCCGCGGATCTTGTTCACGACAAGAGTGGCGAGGGCTTCGCCCTCGACGTCCTCGGCGATCACGAGGATCGGCTTCGAGGACTGCATGACCTTCTCGAGCACCGGCAGCACGTCGCGCACCGCGGTGATCTTCGAACCCACCAGGAGGATGTAGGGGTCCTCGAGGACGGCCTCCATCCGCTCGGGATCCGTGACGAAGTAGGGCGAGATGTAGCCCTTGTCGAAGCGCATGCCCTCGACGAGGTCCATCTCCATGCCGAAGGTCTGGCTCTCCTCGACGGTGATGACGCCGTCCTTGCCGACCTTGTCGATGGCCTCGGCGATCATCTCGCCGATCTCGCGGTCGGCGGCGGAGATGGCGGCGACCTGAGCGATCTGCTCCTTGTCGCTGACCTCGACGCTGAGCTCACCGAGTGCCTCGACGGCGGCGTCGACGGCAGCTTCGATGCCCCGCTTGAGGCTCATCGGGTTGGCCCCGGCGGCCACGTTCTTGAGGCCCTCACGCACCAAGGTCCAAGCGAGGACGGTGGCGGTGGTGGTGCCGTCGCCGGCAACGTCGTCGGTCTTCTTGGCAACTTCCTTGACGAGCTCAGCGCCGATGGCCTCGAACGGATCCTCGAGCTCGATCTCCTTGGCAATGGAGACACCGTCGTTGGTGATGGTGGGAGCGCCCCACTTCTTGGCAAGGACGACGTTGCGCCCCTTGGGGCCGAGCGTGACGCGCACCGCGTCAGCGAGCTTGTTCATGCCGGCCTCGAGCGCACGCCGTGCTTCGGCGTCGAACGAGATCATCTTGGGCATCTGCTGTCCCTCCGTTGGGTTCGATCCGGACCGGCGTTCCGGCCCGGCGTGAGCAGTTTCGACCCGAGACTGTTAGCACTCTCGGGCTGCGAGTGCTAACAGCACATCACACCTTGAGCAGCCGTGCAACCGGCCATTGCGGGCATGTCGGCCTCGACCGCGATTCGCGCTCAATCATTGACGAGGAGTGGTCGAAGTACTTGGACATGGCAGACGTACTGATTGTGGACGACGACCCTGACGTCCGGGCGATGCTCGCCATCACCTTGGAGGACTTCGGGCACAAAGTGCGGGAAGCCCCCGATGGCACCAAGGCCCTGCTGGCCCTCGAAGAGAGCCCCCCCGACGTCGTGGTGCTCGACGTGATGATGCCGAGCCTCGATGGCTTCGGTGTGCTCCGGGAGCGACGGCGGCGAGAGCTGGCACCCGACTCTCGGGTGATGATGCTCACCTGCAAGACCGACGAGCGCGACTTCGTGCGCGGCTGGGAGCTTGGTGCCGACGAGTATCTCACCAAGCCGTTCGACCCCGACACCCTCGTGGCCAAGCTCGGACAGCTCCTCGAGGCGACGGTCGAAGATCTGCACACACGCCGCGACGAGGAGCTCCAGAAGGCCGAGCTGCTCGATCGCCTCGAGTCGGCGTTCAACCGGGTACGCAGCCGCCGCGTCCCGGCCTGAGCCCCGCACCCTCACCTCTCCGCACCCTCACCTCTCCAGACCGCTCCCCGCCCGAAGTTCGTGCCCACCGTCGGACGGTGGGCACAGCCGCGTCAGGGACCACATTGCGGATCGGGTGATGTACCGAGGACCATGGAGTCGTGCCGGTACCGGCTCTTCGCACCTACCACCACTCGTCCTTCGGCGCCGCCGACCTCGCCGCGGCGAAGGACGGGCGCGTCGTGTCGGTGTGCATCCCCGCCCGCAACGAAGGACCGACGGTAGGCGGCATCGTGGCGTCGATCCGCAAGCATCTCGTCGAGCTCGCACCGGTGGTCGACGAGATCCTGGTGATCGACGACGGATCCACCGACGACACCGCCGACCGCTCTGCTGAAGCCGGCGCCCGAGTCGTGCCAGCCGGCGAGGTGCTGAGCGACCACACCTCCGGACCCGGCAAGGGACAGGCCATGTGGAAGTCGGTGTACGCGGCACGGGGCGACTTGATCGTCTGGTGCGATGCCGACATCGCGAACTTCGGGCCGCGGTTCATCGTCGGGCTGCTGGGACCGCTTCTTGCCCACGACGACGTCGACATGGTGAAGGCGTTCTACGACCGGCCCTCGCGCGACGGCACCGTGGGCGAGGGGGGACGCGTCACCGAGCTCGTCGCCCGTCCGCTGATCTCCCGGTTCTTCCCCCGACTCTCCGCCGTGGTGCAACCGCTCGCTGGTGAGTACGGCGGGCGGCGTCAGGTGCTGGAGCAGCTCCCGTTCTCACCTGGGTACGGGGTCGACCTCGCGCTGCTCATCGACCTCGTCGATCGCGTCGGTCTCGACGGCCTCGTCCAAGTCGACCTCGGCGTACGGGAGCATCGCAACCGCCCGCTCTCCGATCTCGGCCCTCAGGCGATGGCGATCATCGAGATGGTCTTGGGGCGTGCCGGCATCGATCAACCCGGCGCGGCCACGCTCATCCGTCCCGACCAGCCGCCGGTGACGGTCGAGGTCGACGATCTTCCCCCGCTCGCCGACCTCGATCTCGATCTCGCCGCCCGCGAGAGTGCCTGACCCTGGGCCGAGCCGTCAGTCTCGGGAGGGCTCGGACGGGACAACGGGGGGGTTCTCGTCACCGATCTTTTCGACGATCCCGACCGCCGGCTTCGCGTCCTCACGCTGCCAGTCCTCGCGGACGTCGTCGAGGGACTGACCCAGCACGTACATCCGCCACAGGTGCCCGATCAGGATCTTGAGCACGGCCGCGGTGGGAACGGCGATGAGGAGGCCGAAGAATCCGCCGAGTGTCCCTCCCGCCAGCAGCGCCATCATCACCGCGGCGGGGTGCAGGTGCACGGCGCGCTGCATGACGAGCGGGCTGATGAAGTGGTTGTCGATCTGCTGAGCCCCGGCCATGATCACTGCCACCCACACCGCGGTGCCGACATCGGCGGTGGTGAGGGCCACCACGACGCCCGGTACGGCACCAACCCACGGCCCGATGAGCGGAATGATGTTGAACACGCCGGCGATCATTCCGATCAGCAACCAGAACGGAAGCTGGAGCACGGCCAGACCAGCCGAGACCATCACCCCGACGATGAACGCTACGAGGAGCTGTCCCCGGAAGAACCCGCCGATGGCCCGGCTGAGGCGGCCCGCCACCACCGCAACCTCGTCGTGGAACGCCACGGGGACCAGGGACTCGCCAACCTTCAGGAGATGCGGAAGGTCGACAAGTAGGTAGAAGGCGATGATCGGTCCGAGAATGAAGATGAGGGCCAGCTCGAACAGGCGGGTGCCGACCTCGCGCACGGTGTCGAGCTGGGATCCCAGGTCCTTCTCGTCGCCGTTGAACCCGAGCTGGTCCTCGATCTCCGCGACGGTGGGCAACGAGATGATCCAGTTCTCCGAGTCCGCTGCCCGATCGTCGATCCACTTCTCGATCGACGCCCGGACCTCGGGCCACTCATCGGCCAGCTCGTCGGCCTGAGCGCGGATGAGCGGCGAGACCAGCAGCACCACCAGGACGAGCCCGCCGATGACGGCAGCGTAGGAGAGGGCGACGCCTCCGACCCGGGGGATGCCCCGCCGCTCCAGCCGGCTCACCACCGGGTTGAGCACGTAGACGATGGCGCCGGCCAGGATCAGGGGCGGGAAGATCACCCGCAGCCACCACGCCACGAAACCGAGGAGCGTCAGCACGGCGATGATGCCCACGACCGCCCAGGCAGTCTGACCGGCCCCCCGGATGCGTTCCATCACGACGACATCACGGACGTCAGGGTACGAGACTGCTCGTAACGACGGTGGCGATCAGCGAAAGCGGGTCGGTCATCGACTTCGACCGCCCGAACCGCTCGGTGAGCGACACGACCTCGACCCCCGCGGGTATGTCGACGCCGGCGGCGCTGGATCCCACGATGGCCAGCACCGGGACCGCAAGCTCTGCCGCCATCTCGGCAACGCCGCCCACCACCTTGCCCTTGAAGGACTGCTCATCGAGATACCCCTCGCCGGTGATCACGAGATCGGCTCCCACCAGGTGTTCGGCAAGGTCGACCTCCTCGGCCACCAGCTCGAACCCCGACCCCAGGTTGGCGCCCACGGCGGCGAGCCCACCGGCCAGCCCACCCGCAGCACCCGATCCCGGGATGTCGGTGACGTCGATGCCGTGATCCTCCTCGTAGAGCTGGGCCAAGCGCTCGAGTCGTCGCCGAAGCAGCGCGACCTGTGCTCGTGTCGCGCCCTTCTGAGCCGCGAACAGGTCGGCGGCCTCGAGGAACGTGGCATCGACGTCGCAGGCGACCACCAGCGCGACGCCCCTGAGGCGGACCAGCGGTTCGATGGCTCGAAGCGCCCCCAGTCCCCCATCGGTGGTGGCCGATCCGCCGACAGCAACGAGGATGCGACGGCACCCCCCGTCCAGCGCAGCAGAGATCAGCTCGCCGGTGCCGTAGGTCGATGCGGCCACCGCATCGTTGCCCTTGGGACCACCCACCAGCTCGAGTCCCGAGGCCCGCGCCATCTCGATGACCGCGTCGTTACGAGCTCGCCGCCAACCGGCCTCTACGACATCGCCGAGCGGGCCGGTAACCGGCGTCGTCCGGTTCGCTCCACCGAGGACGTCGAGCGTGCCTTCGCCCCCATCGGCTAGCGGGATGAGGGTGCACGAGCCGCCCACCTGCTCCACGGCGCGGCCGATCGCACCGGCGACGGTAGGCGCGTCGACCGTGCCGCGGAACTTGTCGGGGGCCGCGATGACACGAGGGGGCACGGCCCTATGGTGGCCGATGTGGAAGCGACCGACCGGAAGGCCCAGCCGCCGCTCGTCATCGTGTCCAACCGGGGCCCCGTGAGCTTCGCCCGCGGATCTGACGGATCGGTGTCGGCCCGACGGGGCGGCGGCGGTTTCGCGGCGACGACGGCCACGCTGGTGGCCGACCGCGAGGTCACGTGGGTAGCCGCGTCGATGACGGGAGCCGACCGTGAGATGGCGGCGGCCGGGGACTACATCGATGGGGCCATGCGACTACGACTGATCGATCTTGATCCCGACCTACAGCAGCACTTCTACGGCACCGTCTCGAATGAGACGTTGTGGTTCATCCACCACGGGATGTTCGACCTGGTGCGCGAACCGGGGTTCGATCGCCAATGGCGGCGGGCGTGGGACGACTACATCGGCGCCAACGAGCAGTTCGCGGCGGCGGTGAGCGAGCTGGCTCCGTCGGGAGCCAGCGTGCTCGTGCAGGACTACCACCTGTCGCTGGTCGGAGGGCTCCTGCGTGACCGGCGGCCGGACCTCCGCACCGTTCACTTCCACCACACGCCGTTCTGCGGTCCGAACTCGATCCGGATCCTCCCCGCCGATGTCGCCACCACGCTGTTGTCGGGACTGGCCGCCAGCTCCGCCTGCGGGTTCCACAGCCAACGCTGGGCAAATGCCTTCGCCGCGTGCTGCGAGTGGGTGCTCGGACCCGACTCCGCTCCACCCACGTTCGTTGCACCGCTCGGGCCCGATCCCGACGACATCTGCAGAGTTGCGGCGTCGGCAGCCTGCGCCGAGGCCGGTCGAGCTCTCGACGATGTCATCGGCGACTGTCTCGTCGTCGCACGCACCGACCGCATTGAACCATCGAAGAACGTCGTGCGGGGCTTCCAGGCCTTCGACGAGCTGCTGGAGTCCTATCCCCAGTGGCGGGAGCGGGCTGTCTTCGTAGCGTCGATGTACCCCTCTCGATCGGGATTGAAGGCCTACGAGCGCTACCGCGCCGAGGTTGACGCCGCCATCGACGAGATCAACGGCCGGTGGGCCACCGCCGAGTGGTCGCCGATCGTCGCCTTGATCGGTGACGACTTCCCGCGCTCGGTGGCTCTGCTCCGCCGTTACGACGTGCTCTTGGTGAACCCGATCAAGGATGGGCTCAACCTCGTGGCCAGCGAGGGCCCGCTCGTCAACGATCGCCACGGGGTGCTCGCCCTGTCGCGCGACGCCGGCGCCTTCGACCTGTTCGACGGGGCAGCGCTCGAGGTGCACCCCTACGACATCGCCGGCACCGCCGATCTTCTGCACGCGGCGCTGTCCATGCCCGATGGCCAGCGAAGGGATCACGCGGCCGAGGTCGCCCGACGAGCCCGTCTCCGATCGCCGTCGGCGTGGTTGGCCGACCAGCTCTCGGCAGAGAACCGGTGACCCGCCGATCATCTCCTGCCACCGAGCCCTACCGGGCGACAGGTCCGGTCGCGGCGAGGGTGCCGAGGTAGGCGGCGACACCGGGGGGGCCGTCCAGCACCAGGTCCGCTCGATCGATCAGCTCGCCGGGTGCCTCGGCGCTGTTGACCGCGATCCGAACCACAGTGCGCCCACGGTCAGCGAGCACGTCGAGGGCGTCGAAGGCGTCGAGATCGCCTCGGTCGTCGCCGAGGAACACCACCGTTGCCGCATCGCCAGCCAGGTCGGTCACCGCGGTGCCCTTGGAGACACCGATCGGTGGGTGCAGCTCGACGGACTGCTTGGCGACGCGAGCCTCCAATCCGGTCTCCCGGGCCACGCCGGTCGCCCAGCGGTGCACCTGCTCGTCGTGGTGGGGACAGGAACGGAAGTGGATCGTGAGAGACGGGCCCTTGGGTTCGACGCCCACGTCCGCCGGCAGCTCGCTTCGGGCCCGCTCAGCGACGACATCGGCGACTTCGGTCCACGAATCTGCGCCGACGTGCGTCCCGTCGGTTCCGTCTCGACGCCACTCGATGCCGTAGAGCGCGACCACGTCGATCACCGGGGGAAGCAGCGCGGTGAGAAACGCTCGGGACCGCCCGGAGATGACACCCACGCTGACCCCGCGTTCGGCCAGGGCGACGAGCGCCTCCACCGCACCCGCCACGGGGCGAGCTTCAGCCGGATCGGCCACGATCTCGGCCAGCGTGCCGTCGAAGTCGGTGAGCACCGCGACGTCTCCAGGCGAACGGTGAACGGCCGTCACCACGCGATCATCGGGATCGGTCGTGCCGGAGCGCATCGATGAGAGCGTAGGAGCCCGTCGCTCCGGGCTACCGTCGGTCGTCGTGAGATCGACCCCTCGGGCCGTGATCGTCGCGCTGACCCTCACCTCCCTGCTCGTTACCGCCTGCGGGGAATCGGACCTCGTCACAGTGGGAGGAGTGCCACCTGTGGGGACCGAGCACGCGTTCGTGCTCGTGGTCGAGACGGTCACCGACACCGACATCGCCGGTGCCGAACCCCGCGCGGAACGAGAGCGGGTCGAGCTGCCCGTTCGACACACCTACATCGGCACCGACGATCGCGGCTCACTGGTCGAGGTCCGCTTCGGTGGAGCCAGTGCCGCACCGTTGGAGGTGGTGCTCGATCCGGTCGGTCGGCTGCTCGCCGTCTCCGACGCTCAGGCGGCCGGTCTCGGTGATGTCGCCGATCTGCTCGGGCCCGGTGAGCTCTTCACACCCGGGATAGGCCTCCCCGCGGCGCCGGTGCGTCCCGGTGAGCGATGGGAGTTCGAGGATGAGGCGCGGCTTCCCGGTGTGGCGGAACCGGTGAGGCTCCGCGGATGGGCCCGGCTCGATCGGCTCGAAGTCGTCGACGGACGAGACGCGGCGCGGGTGGTGACCCGCTTCTCATACGACCTCGTCCGCCAGGTCGGCGAGATCACACTCGACGGGACCACATCGAGCGAGGTGGTCTCGACCGTCGATCTGGAGACCGGAGTGGTGTTGGCGGCCACGACCACGACGACGGGCCGCTTCGATGTGGTGGTGTCATCACCAGCGGGCCTTCGAACCGAAGGAACGGTGGGTGTGACAGCAATGGCGACGCTGCGCAGCACGCCATCGGAGTGACCGGAGGTCAGCCTCCGGCGTCGTTCGCCTCGTCGCCAGCGGCAACGGTGGTGGTGCTCGCCGTGCCGCTGGCCAATGCGTTGTCGAGGACCACGAGGACGTTGGTACCACGGGCGTCGTCCACCGGCGACGGGGTCGGCAGGGGCAGGACCCGTTCCACGGCGACGCCCAGCTCGAGCGCGACGAGACGGGCTTCAGCCTGGAATCCAGCCCCGTAATAGACGGCAGCCGAGCTGGCCGGCGACGTGGTGTTGGTGGCCGAGAGCACGTTGTAGCCCTTGGTCTTGAGCTGATCGCTGACCTTGCCGGCGGCTCCCTTCACATCAGAGCCGTTGGCCACCAGGACCTTGACCTCGCCCGGTGGACGAGGTTCGGCGGCCGCCGGCTGCTCGGCGTCACCCTCACCCTCACCCTCCGCCTCGCCTTCGCCCTCATCCTCGGCTGGGGCCGCCTCCCCGTCGTCGGTGGGGGTGGTTGTTGCCGATGCGGCGACGCCGGTGCTGGGCGCGGGGTCATCGTTGGCGTTGAGGAGAAGGAATCCGACGAGGACGGCGGCGGCGATCAGCGCCGTGCCCCGCACGGCGGCGCCACCCGCGGATCGGCTGAATGAACCGTCGTCGGCGCGATGTTCGCTCATGTCGCTGTTCGTCCCTGGTCGTGGTTGGTGTCGACGCGGGCCCGACGGCGCCGCATGCGCTCACGACGGAGGCGGCGCACGACAAGTGGGTCGTGAGCCTCGGCGTCGGGCCGGTCGGCCAGCTCGGCGAGGAGCTTGCCATAGTCGGCGGCCGACAGATCGAACTGCTCGCGGACGTTTGCGCCCTTGGGGCCCGGCTGGGTCCACCACGATCGCTCGAAGTCGAGAACTGCCCGTTCGAAGTCGGTGAGTGCCACGGCTCGAAGCCTGACCGCGGCCGGGACCCGAATCAAGCACCGCCCCGGTAGGTGGGTGTGGCCGGGATCCTGCGCCGGTTCGCTCGCCTGCCCGCGGTACCGGTCGTCGTCCGCGTAGGTGAGAATGGGACGAACACCCGCCACAGGAGTGAGCACCTGACCGACACTGCCACCGGCCGCGATCCGCGAGAGCTGTACCGGAAGGGCGCCGAGATCGCCTCCGACCCCGACGCCATCGTCGAGATCGGACGGTCGGTCACCGATGAGGTCGAGCACACCGTCATCGACAACGCCGATGCCATCTTCACGTGGGACTACGGCCGTTCACGGGCTGCACTCGTCAAGCTCTATGAGAAGGCCAAGTCGTCACAGTGGAACGCTTCGACTGATCTGGATTGGTCGACGCCCGTGGACATCGAGAAGGTCGCCATGTCCATGGGTGGCTGGGGTGGGGCCAGGGAGCGATTCGGGGGATCCGGCGGTGTGCTCGGGTCATGGGGCGACGCGGAGTGGATGACCTACGGCATCGAGTCGCAGAAGAACACGCTCAGCCAGTTCCTTCACGGTGAGCAGGGGGCGCTCATCTGCACCGCGAAGATCGTCGAGTCCGTGCCGTGGATCGACGCCAAGTACTACGCCTCCACCCAGGTGATGGACGAGGCCCGCCACGTGGAGGTGTTCGGTCGCTACCTCGACGAGAAGCTCGAAGGGCACTACCCCATCAACCCCCACCTGCGGGTGCTGCTCGACGACATCATCGCCGACCACCGCTGGGACATCACCTACCTGGGCATGCAGATCATGGTGGAGGGCTTGGCCCTCGCCGCCTTCGGCGCCATGCACCACATGTGTGACGAGCCGCTGCTGCGCAAGCTGCTGCGCTACGTCATGTCCGACGAGGCGCGCCACGTCGCCTTCGGCGTGCTGTCGCTCAAGGAGATCTACGACGACATGTCGGCGAGTGAGATCCGCCAACGCCAGGAGTTCGCCTACGACGCCGCTGTTCGGCTGCGCAACCGCTGGTTCCACACCGACATCTGGGAGCGCATGGGCGCCGATCCCAACAGGATCGTCGCCGAGATGATCGACAACCCGCATCGCCACGAGCTCCAGTTCCGGTCGTTGTTGTTCTCCAAGATCGTGCCCAACTGCAAGAAGCTGGGGCTGCTGGACGCCGGAGACGGCTGGCTACGCCAGAAGTTCACAGAGCTGGGCATCATCGAGTTCGAGGACTTCGTCGACACCGGCGAGGAGTACGAGATGTTGGACGAGGTGGCCAAGGACCGCCAGGCTGCTGCCTCGGCGTAACCTGCGCCGGTCCCGCCGGTGTAGCTCAGTTGGCAGAGCAGCCGCCTTGTAAGCGGCAGGTCGTCGGTTCGATTCCGACCACCGGCTCGTCGGTGACCTGGGCTTTCGCGTTGTTGCCCGCGGGCCGGCGGGTGGCGCGAGGGCCGATCTGCAAACAATGCACCATCTCGACCGGGTCCGGTGACATTGTGGCCCGTCCCCAAAACACGCGAGCCTCAAGCGCCCGTCGCTGCCCTCCAAGGCCGGTTACACGGATGATCAATTGGGCATCGCCTTGTCTTCCGCACGAGGCCGGGGGCATGCCGGGATGAACCAGTTCCCGTGCCTGATCCGATCATCGACGGTCGGCGGGGAGGCCCGCTACGTGCTGGGCGATCCGCTCGTCGACTCTCATCGTGAGCCACCATCGCGAGGTATTCCCTCGTCACTCGACCCCGCTGCTCATCCGCTCTACCTGTTCGTCCCCCACCACCTGATCGACGACGACGCGATCGAGGCGCGCGCCGCGTCGGGCGCCTCGACCTGGCGAAGGAGAAGGCTCGCTACGGTGCCGACACGACCGGCGGTGTGGGCGTGTCGCACTCGCCCGAGGCGAGGTAGGCCGTCCATCCGCCGTGGTGGGTGATGTCGGGCGCGCCGGCCACCGCGTAGGACTCGCACACGAAGCCCTGGACCGCCGTGCCGTCGGCCAGCTCGATGGTGCCGATGCCGAGCGGCGCCGGGATGCCGGCGACGAACGAGCCGAAGCCGTCGGTCGGGAGCCGCCACACCTCGGTGGCGACCTGTGCGCCGTCCTCGGCCACACGCACGAGGCCGGGCTTCGGGGGCACCGTCGGCAGCGCCGACAGCCGGTACGCGGGCGCGGTCAGGACGGCGGCGACGAAGTGGCCACCCCGGTCTGTCAGCTGGTGGTTCAGCGGCTGGCCGCTGAGATGCGCCCCCACGACGACCACGTCGGTCCACCCGACCCACGCCGGGGGGAACGGGTCTGGCTCGCCGGCGAGCCGGGCGCCGGCGGTGACCACCACCGGATCGGCGAAGGCGGGCCCGAGGAAGGTGACGCCGAAGGGCACGCCGTCGTCGCGCCACCCGCAGGGCACCGCCGCCGCGCACAGGTCGAGCGGGTTGGCACCCGCCGTGAAGGTCCCCATGCGGAGGTTCACCTCGAGCGGGTCGGCGGCGACGGCGGCGATCGTCGGGGCCTCGCCGACCGTGGGGACGGCCACCACGTCGAGGTCGAGCCACCATGCCGCCACCGCCCGGCGCAGGGCGTGGAGCCGGCTGCGGGCGGTTCCCGAGGACGCCGCGTCGATCGAGCCGCCCCGGGCGATGATCGTCGCCACCGTCGGGTCGGCGCCCTCGCGATGGGCCGCCAGGAACTCGCCGACCACCGCGTAGCGCTCGGGCAGGAACGCGGCGCCGTAAACGAGCTGACCGGCTTCGAGGTACGGCGACAGGTCGACCTCGCGCACGGGGCCGAGGCGCGACAGCTCCTTGCTGGCTCGCTCCCATGCGCCGGTGGCATGGGCGTCGAGGGCCGTGAGGTCGGCGGCGCGCGGCACGCCGATGCGCAATGGCCCCCGCGGCACGACCGGCGTGCCGATCGGGATCGGTCGGGTGCCGCCGGCCATGGTGGAGAGCGCGCCGGCTGCCTCGCCCACCGTGCGGGCGAAGACGGAGACGCAGTCGAGCGAATCGCACGCCGGCACGACGCCGTCGGTGCTGACGAGGTCGACGGTCGGCTTCAGCCCGACGATCCCGCACAGGGCGGCCGGCACGCGCCCGGAGCCCGCGGTGTCGGTGCCGATGCCGAGGTCGGCCTCGCCGATGGCCACGGCCACCGCCGATCCGGAGCTCGAGCCACCGGTGACACGGTCGGCAACATGGGGGTTGGCGGCCACGCCGTAGGGCGAGCGCGTCCCGACGAGGCCGGTGGCGAACTGGTCGAGATTGGTCTTCCCCACGACTACGCAGCCGTCGTCGACGAGCCGCTGCACCGCTCCTGGATCGTCGACGTGATCCGGTCGCCGGTGAGGAAGTCGACCATGCGCACGGTGCGGATCCGCTCGTTGAGCTGGCGCAGCATCTCGGCCAGCACCGGATTGCCGGCAGCCTCGGCCAAGCCGACGTGAAACGACTCGTCGACGAGCACGATCGACGGCGCCGGCTCAGGCTCGTCGTCGGCGAGCGCCTGCCATGCACCGATGAGCGCCTCGACGACCTCGAGGTCGTGGGTGCCGCGGCGGATGGCCTGGAGCTCGAGGCCAGCTCGCACCTCGTACAGCGACCGGATGTGGCCCACATCGGGCACCACCGGGACATAGCCCCCATCGGAATGGCGGCTGACGAGGCCCTCGCTGTACAGGCGCAGGAATGCCTCGCGGATGGGGGTGCGCGACACGCCGAGGGCGGTGGCCAGACGGGCCTCCTTCAAACGGGCGCCGAGGCGAAACTCGCCGGCGAGCAGGCGTCGCTTGAGCTCGCCGTAGGCGAGCTCGCTGCGCAGGAGGCCAGGATGCACGTCGGTATACACAGCGGTGCACCGTAGAGACCGCTCATTGCCGGCCCGTGTGGTGCCTGTGAACGGTTGACGTTCAGGCGCCGACGCGATCCTTTACGCCAGCGGTGAGTTCTCCCCAGCTACGGAGCGGAGCGGGACCACCGGCAGCTCGACGCGGGTGTCAACGTCGAGAGGTCACCGGTACCCGGGCTTCCCGCGCCGACTCCCGCGCACGCTGGGTGGTGGACTCACCGCGGAACAGGTTTCCCGCAGGGGAGCCTGTAAGGGTGTGTCGTATAGGTGGGGTCGGCGCGGGAGAGGTGTGCGGGAGTCGGCAGCGGCGGTGGGTTGGGTGCTGGGGTGTGCTGGGTGAGGCGGGCGAGGAGTGCGCGGGAATCGGCGCGGGAAAGGTGATCGGGCCAGGGCGTGGCGCGTGGGGAGCAGGCTGACGAGGAATCCGAAGTGGGTGTCTCCGTCGGGCCTCGGAATCGGCATGGGGAAGCACGTCGTCGGTTGCCGCTGCGCGAGAGATCACGCGCTGACACGCCCCACCGGTATCGTCATGCCAGGAGCGCTCGAGCTGTCCGCTCCCCGGTTCACCTTGTCGACGGCTCCTTCTGCACTGCAAGGAGGAGCCGATGCGCGGCCATGTCAGAAAGCGCGGCAACCGGTGGGCGTTCGTCGTCGACGTCGGCACGGACGACACCGGCCGGCGGCGGCAGAAGTGGCGCAGCGGGCTCGCCACCCGCAAGGAGGCCGAGGCCGAGCTGCGGCAATTCCTCTACCGAGTCGAGCACGGCGGCGACCCATTCCCGACCGACATCAGGCTTCGGGACTTCGTGGTTCGCTGGGTCGAGCATCAGGCGACCCGAGTCCGGCCTTCGACGGTTCGGCGCTACCGGAAGGTCTTCGACCTCCACGTGCTCCCCGTCGTCGGGAACCTGAAGCTCACGGCGCTCCGACCAGCTCATGTGCAGGCTGTGATCGACGCGACCGCCCGCAAGGGCCTGTCGAACCGCACCGTGACCGAGGCCCGCAACGTGCTCTCCTCCGCGCTCCGGCACGCGGTGGCGTGGGGGCTGATCCAGGTGAACCCGGCGACTGCGGTTCGCCCTCCCAAGGTCGAACGACGGCGACTCGACGTCCCTTCCGCGGCTGAGGTCGCCCGGCTGCTCGAGGCAGCACGTGGCTCGACGTGGGAGGTACCGCTGCTGCTGGCGGCGACCACTGCTCGGCGCTCGGAGGTGCTGGCGCTGGCGTGGAATGAGGTCGACCTCGACCGAGGCCGCATCCGCATCGTCCGATCGCTCCATCGAGTGCCGAACGAGGACGGTCCCGGCCGTCGCCTCGACTTCTACGAGCCGAAGACGTCACGGTCCCGCGGGGCTCGCGGCGCCCGGCTTCGTCGCCGCTCGATTGCGTGAGCACCGAGCCGCACATGCGCGACGCCGGCTCGAGCTCGGGCCTGCGTGGGTCGACCTCGTCCTCGTGTGCGACCGTGGCGACGGCGGCCCGCTCGACCCCGACGCCATCGGGCGCGCCCTCGGCGGAGGTTGACCGTTGACCGACGTGCCACGTGACGATCACGACGATCCCGTTCCGCTCGGGCTGGTGTTGGATCTCGATGAGGCCTTCCGGGTGCTCGAAGCGCTCGAAGATGCGCTGCTCGAACTCGAGCGAGCCGGGCGCCGCCCCTGGACTGCGCGACGAGCTCGCCACGGTGATCCGGGTCGTCCACCATAGACTCGGTCTCGATGAGGGGGACGTCTGATGGCTGAGACGAGGATTCTCCGGCCGGCCGAGTTCGCTGAGCGTCTCGGTGTTCGGACCCGCGTGGTGATCGAAGCGATGTACGAGCAGCGCGTGCCTCGCGTACGCCTCGACGACGGGACGCTCGGCATCCCCGAGGACGCGCTCGACTCCTTCGAGCTCCCTGCCAGCTGAGGCTTCGGGCGACGGGGTCGGCGCGGGCGCGTGAGGCCTCCGCTGCAAACATTCTGCAAACGAACACGGCGAGAACCGGCGCTGATCGTCGGCGCCCGTCGGACCCCGGGATCGCGAAAGCCCTGTTCGGCGGCATCGCGGCCCATCCAGCGACACGACCCGGCACGGCCCAACCACGCCTTGTAAGCGGCCGGTCGTCGGTTCGATTCCGACCACCGGCTCGTCGGTGACATGGGGTTTCGCGCTCCTCGGCGTGGATGTCGGGGTGTCGTCGCCGCTAGTCGGCGAAGACGTCGCGGCTGTGTCGGACGAAGAACGTGTGGTCATGACCCTCGTTCGGGTCTTGAGCGTTGTACTTGGCGGTCGTGGCGGAGCCGTCGGGGACTTGTTCCTCGGAGTAGATGGCGCCCACCGGACAGACGTCAGGCTGATAGCAGGCAGTGCAGGACGTGCATTCCTCGAGGTTGACATAGAGGATGCTGTCGCCGAACACGGCGATCGCGTCCGAGTTCGGGGTGTGGGTGTTCTCGACGATCCCGCTGCCCGCCTCGTCTTCCGAGAAGAGCTGGTTCTTGGTCGCGTCGAACTCGTAGATGCACTGCACTGGACAGACGTCGACGCAAGCTCGATCCTTCACGTCGATGCAGGCTTCGGTGATGATGGCGAGGCCGGACATGTGTCGGTCCCCCTTTCGCCTGGTGGTCGCGAGTCTCGCACGCGGGCGCCCGCTACTGCCGACTCAGTGCCGCCGCAGATCGTACGCATCGCGCCCGGCGACATGGCCATCAAGGAACGACCACGCCTTCTCGATGCGCAGCGTCGAGCAAGGGGTGTCGTCGGTTAGGGTCGCATGGTGCCGAGGGTCGAACGTCCGGCCATGTCCGACTACGGAGTCCCAACCGACCCAGCGGGCGCTCTGCCGTGGCCCTGGGCGCAGCAACGTCTCGTTGACAACAAGAACTACTGGGTTGTGACGGCGTCGGCGTCGGGACGACCCCACGCGATGCCCGTGTGGGGAGTCTGGCTTCCCGAGACCGACCGCTTCTGGTTCTCGTGCTCGCCAAGGGCCCGTAAGGCCCGCAACATCGCCGAGAACCCGAGCTGCGTCGTCACCGTCGCCGACACCGTCGAGTGCGTCTCTGTCGAAGGGTGGGCCCGCGTCGCCGACCTGGCCAGCGACGCCGACGCGATCGATCATGCGGTCACGACCTACGTCAACAAGTACTGGGACGATCCAGCCGTTCATCCTGAGATGGAGTCGTTCCTTCGCAGCCACGCGATCGTCGAGCTCGCACCGGACCGCGCCTTCGGGATCATCGAACGCGACGACGAGTTCACCCAGCGAGCCACCCGCTGGCGTTGGTGATGATGCTCGACGAGATATCGCACCGGCGTGTCGCGTTTGCCCTGCCCGTTCGTTGATGTGGTGCCGGGCACCGGCCGGTTCGGGGACGGCGCGCTCAAACGCGGATCAGAGGCTCGTAGTGCTCGACAGCCGGGAAGGGCTCGTAGAAGTGGTGGAGAAGCTCTCGCCACCGCTCGTACTCCGGGGAGCCGCGGAAGCCTTCCGTGTGATCTTCGAGCCGCTCCCACTCGACCAAGAGGAGATAGCGGTTCGCGTGCTCCAGACAGTGGCTGAGGTGGAGCGACGAGAACCCCGGCATCGAAGCGATGATGGACTTCGCCTGGTTGAATGCGTCCTCGAACTGCTCCTCCTGACCGGGGGCGACATCGAGGATGGCGTGCTCAAGGATCATGGTCTCATCCTCTCGCGTTCGGCTCACTCCCGGCATCGACCCCCCGATGGGACGCTCACCCCATCGCGCGCCGATCGGATCACTGACTGCCTCTGGCGTTCACGATGCGGTGATGGCCTGCGGCCAAGAACCACCGACGGGCGCCGCCGCGCACCTAGGTTGAGGGCACATGAGCCTCCTGATCCGGGCTGCCACCGCGCTGCTCGTCGGCGTGGTGGTCGTGTCCCTTGCCCCCGACCCGCGCGAGTCCGTCGAGGCCGAGATGGTGGGCATGTCCGGCGCTCTCCGTGGCCAGGTGGTGGGGAGGGGGTTCACCCTCGAGCCGGGTGATGTGGTGGTGGCCGAGAATGCTCCCGGGCGTGTCCTGATCGTGGACCGCGACTTCGACGACGTCGACGTCATCGCCTCGGGGCTGGACCAGCCCCATGGCGTCGCCATCGACACCGCCGATGGCTCGGTTCTGATCGCCGAGTTCGGTGCCGGCCGCGTGATCCGGCTGCTCCCCACCGGCGACGTCGATGTGCTCGACGCCCCTCTCGATGCACCGGAGGATGTGGTCGTCGAGCCCGGGGGCGCGGTGGTGGTGAGCGACCGCGAAGGCGGTCGAGTGGTGCGCATCACCGGCGCTGGCTCCGAGATCGTGGCCGACGCACTCGCCGGCCCAGCGGGAGTCGACGCCGCGGCCGGGATGCTGGCCGTGGCCGTGCGCAACACGCCGCCCGACGGCCAGATCCTCGCCGGTCCTGTGGGCGGAACATCGCTGGAGCTGTTCAACGAGCCCTTCCAGGTGCCGGCCCACATCGACGTGTCACCCGATGGGCTCGACGTGTTCCTCGCCGACGAGGGCGGTCGCATCGTCAGCGCCCGGGCCGGCGGGGCCAAGCGAGTGATCCGCCCGGGGAACCTCGATCTTCCGGTGGGCCTTGCCATCGACAGCGGTGCCGCATCACCCGGCGACGAGACGTTGCTCACGTCGGTGCGCGATGGCTTGCTCCGCCTGCACATCGAGTCCGGTGAGACGCTCGACCAGCGCTCACTCGACGATCCGGTGGGCATCGACGTGGTCCCGGAAACCGTGGACGACCCTCCGCCGTCGACGACCTCCAGCTCGACGTCCACCTCGACCACCCAACCGGGAGTCGCCGTTCCTCAGACCACCGTGTCCACCGACTTGGGCGACGCGGGCGGCGGGAACGGTGGCGGTGGCGGTAGCGGGATCCCGCTGGTCCCGATCGCCATCGGTGCATGCGGCCTCGCCGTGCTGTGGTTCATCCTCAGGCAGCTCGGCATCGGTCCCTTCGCTCGCCGCGGCTAGACGGCGGCTGAACGATGCAAGTCACGCGGGCCGGTCGAGCAGCCCCATCTGCACGGCGCGCACCACGACCTCGAGCTGGCTGTGGGCGCCGAGCTTGGCCAGAAGGTTCTTGATGTAGCCCCGACAGGTGTTCACCGTGATCCCCAGCTCCGCTGCGACCGCCCGAGTGTCCTTCCCCCGGGCGAGCAGCTGGAGCACGTCGTCTTCACGTGGAGTCAACCGCGGGACGAGGTCGCTCGACCTCGCACCATCGCCGGACTTGTCGCCGCTGTCTTTCAGATGGTCCACGATGGCCTGGATGCTGGCCTGCTCGATCAGCATCCCGCCGTCCCCGACGGCGCGGATGGCGCTCAGGACGTCGCTGACCGAGCTGTTCTTGAGGAGAAAGCCCGATGCGCCGGCCCCGGCGGCGGCGGCCATGAGATCGATCTCCGTGGAGGCGGTCAGGACGACGACCCTGGTTCGTGGCCAACGCCGCTTGATCTCGCGGGTGCAGCTGATCCCGTCACCATCGGGAAGCTGGACGTCCATGAGAACGACATCAGGCTGATGCTCATCGACGAGCTCGAGCGCCCCCGCGACCGTCGACGCTGTACCGATCAGCTCGAGGTCTCTCTGGGTGTCGAGTGCCATGCCCAACGCCTCCGAGAATGCACGGTGGTCGTCGACCACGAGCACTCGCGATGCCGTCCTTGCCGTCGATCGATCGTCGGCCACTGACCCTCTTCCTCGCACCGCGTGTGATGGTCCCCGGAGGACCGACCCTACCTGGATGCGCAACCGGTTGGATGCTCACGGCCCCCCAGATTGGGGGGGCGAGGGCGGGCAAGATCCCCCGCAGGAGGGTCTGGGCGGCCCAGCCCGTCGATCGTACGGTTGGAGCATCCAGTCCGAACGAAGGGCGGAACGATGACGATGATCGAAGAGCCAACGGCGGTAGCAGAGGTCTCGGGTGTTTCAGCAATCGTCCGGGCGATGTTCAGCGAGGGGCTCCCGCAACGAGCTCCGATCCCGTCTCTCACGACTCGTCCGCCGCTGGTCGGTGGGCTGATGAGATCCTCCGCCCTCACCACGGCCCCCCGGACCCCCGCACCGCGGCTCGAGCTTCTCGAGCTGCTCGAGTACGGCGAGCCTGAGCTCCACTATCAGCCCGTCGTCGAGCTCTTGTCCGGGCGGGTGATCGGCGCCGAGGCACTCCTGCGGTGGCGCTACGGCGATGAGATCGTGCCGCCGTCCGTGATCGTGCCGCTGGCTGAACAGATGGGGGTGATCAACGAGATCGGAGCCTGGGTGGTGGAGGAGGCATGTCGGCAGCTCGCTTCGTGGCACCGATCGGCCAATGGAACAACGTTTCCCAGCGTCTCCGTGAACGTGTCGCCAACGCAGCTGCATGGCTCAGGCCTCGCCACGACCATCACCAGGGCGCTGGCCACCGCCGGCCTGCAGCCCCACCACCTGGCGATCGAGCTCACCGAGGACATCCCCATCGTCGGGGTTCACGCCGCCGCAGTGGTGGCCGAGATCGCCGATCTCGGGGTGACCGTCGCTCTCGATGACCTCGGGGTCGGCCACTCCTCGCTCCGCCTGCTCAGCCAGATGCCGATCCACGTGGTCAAGCTGGATCGGCAGTTCGTCGCCGCGCTCACCAACGACCGAGAGTGCTACGAAGTCGTGGCTGGGCTGATCCGTGTCGTGCACGAGCGTGGGAAGGTCGTCGTGGCGGAGGGAGTCGAGACCTCGGAGCAGGCCGACGTCCTGCGAGCTCTGGACGCCGACTTCGCCCAAGGCTTCTTCTTCGGCGCACCCGCACCGCCCACCAGACTCGAATCCCGCCTGGCCCAGAAGTTCGGCTCCTTCGAACCCGCCGATCTGCTGTGCTGTCGGCGGTGACCGAGGCCACGATGATCATGCGCCCGGATTCAGCGATCGGCGTCAGGGTCGCGGCGTGCGCTCGTGGGGAGCTCGCCTCCCGTCTCCTCGCCGTTCGCACCATGAGATGGCTCATCGATGGGCCCGGATCCGACGATTCAGATGCCGAGAACCGACTCCATCGCGAGCTCGAGAGGGTCTCGGTGCTCCTCGACCGGGTCGTGTACTGCCTCGCCCCTGACCTCATCCCGTTCTCACCCCGGGAGCTCGACGTTGCCGAGCTCGTGGCCTCTGTCGCCGAGCGCTTCGGAGGGCAAGCCTCAATCCAGATCGACACCGCGCATGCCCCGGCCATAGCGGACCGGGCCGCCCTTGCTCACGCTCTCTCGAGCATCATCGACTTCGGGTTGTGGAGCAGCGACGGGGTCTGGGTCCGGGTGGAAGGAACCAGATCGGATGTCGTCGTCTCGGTTCGCTTCTCCTGTCCCGAGGACGACCCTGACCTGGTCGGGGCACTGTTCGAGCCGGTGCTTCCCTCATCGTCGGCCCGACTCGGCCTCGACTCGGTTCGCACGGTGGCCCGGCGCCACCTCGGCAACGTGGCTGCGACGGCGTCCGGGGGCTCTCTCGAGGTGACGCTCAGCCTTCCCGTCGGGATCACATCGATGACGTGAGCGCGCCAACCGAACGGCCGATTCGCCCGGTGTTCAGCCTGATCCCAACGAGCGGTCGACGTGGATCCTGACACCCCCGGCGCCGGTCACGATCTCGCCCGCGAATGCGGTCCCGAAGAGCGCGGCCCCGCCGCTCAACAAGAGTCGGGCTCCGGGGCTGTAGACGATCCCCAGGAGAACAGCCTGGCTGCGGAGCTCCACGCTGAGCCCCCCATGACGGGAGTCAGCGAGGAGCTGAAGGTCGCGGGTCCGCCCGGTGTCGACATCGGCGATGCCGCCGGACGACAAGCGGACGACGCTCCCGCCCGGGCAGTGCTCTGGCCCACCGATCCAGATCGCCACGGGACCCTCAGCTCGGAGCACTCCTCGCACATCGAGCCCGCACAGATGGTACGCCCCCGGCGAGAGCAGCAGCTGTCCGTCGACGCGGAGCGTTCGCGCCCCGGGATCCCACATCACTCCCTGGCAGGCCGTGGCGACACGACACACGAGGCGGTTGGCGTTGGTCGTCGCCACCGCCGACGCGTCCAGCTCCTTCAGCACGACCGGTGACGGCAGCGGCGCCGTCGAGCCATCGACCCGAGATGCCCCCGAGATGACAACCTGGCCTCCGTCGGGACCGGGTCGGGCGTCGCCATGGACGATGTTGGTGCCGTCGAGCACGATGTCGCCGTTGCTGGCGAGGTGACCATCCCGATCTTCGGTGATCCGTGATCCACTCGCCGAATCGAAGCTGTCGACGATGGCGTTACCGGAGAAGGTGATACTTCCGAGCCCCACCATCCCGGCGGGAACGAACCCGACGACGAGCGTGTCGACTGGGGCCGTGGAGAGCTCGACAGACGTCGATGTCTGCACGTGGGCATGGTTCGCGAGGGTGCTGCCCTCAGGAGCTCCGTCATCCACCTCGACGGCGAACCGGACGGTGAAGCCGTCGCCCGCCTCGAGCGGCGAGTGGCTGCGGACGATCTGATGGGTGATGTCGCCGGCGCCGATGACGGGCACATCGGGCTGCACGCAGATGTCGCCATCCGGCTCGAACGTCCCCTCGGGACAGCTCTGCGTCGCGGCCGTGGTGTTCACGGGGTAATGGCTGGTGACCACGACCTCATCCATGGTTGTCTCGCCGATGTTGTCGACCCGCACCGCGTAGTGGATCGTCTCACCGGTCGTAGCGATCGGCCGGTCGACCAGCATCGTGGCGACGACGGCGGGTCCGTCGTCCTCGGTCTGGCCTGCGGCCGAGGTGGCGCCGCCGGGCAGCGGCACGGCCCACGGCCACAGCGCTGTCGCCGCGGCGACGACGACCGCCGACGACGACAGGAGCCATCGCCGGCTCTCGACGTGCCTCATGGCAAGTTGCACTGTTTGTGCCCGATACCGTCGATGCCGACCGTGACGCAACGCGCCTCCGCCGAGGTCGACGGCGCCAGGATGGCAATGAGGCCGCCCAGCACCAGGGCGGCAATGAGCCGGAGCGGACCCCCATGGGTCCTGGTCATGATCGTCACGGTTCTCCCCTTTGTGTCACACGGTACTCACGGTGACGACATCTGGCGGTGGCGAGGCCGATCTGGTGCCCGTCTGCCCTTCCGCTTGGTGGCGATGGTGGGAAGGGTCACGGTGAAGCGGGACCCCTCACCGACCCTGCTCTGGTACCGGATCGAGCCGCCGTGCTGCTCGACGAGCCGCTTGACGACTGCGAGCCCGATTCCCGTCCCGGCGGGCTGGTCGACTCCCTCCACCCTCTGCGTGCGGTAGAAGGGCTGGAAGATGTCGTCGCCCACCTCGGGGGCGATCCCCAACCCGGTGTCTTCCACGTGGATCTGGACAAGCGATGTTGTGGCGGGAGCTCGGCTCGCCTCGACTCGGAGGCGCCCGCCCGGCGGCGTGTACTTCACGGCATTCGACACCAGGTTCAGCAAGATCTGGCCCAGTCGAACGCGGTCCGCTCGGATCGCTGGGAGCCCAGGCGCGACATCGACCTCGGCCTCGAGATCTCCTCGCCGGGCGAGGGCCGAAATCGTGGGTTCCATGTCCCGCAGCACGTCGCCAAGGCCCACCGCCTCGAGCTGGAGCTGTGTCTCGCTGGCCCGGCGCTTGGCCAGCTCCAAGATGTGATCGACCTGGCGGTTGAGCGCGCTGGCCGCATCGCTGATCGCCAGCCCGTAGGTCTTTGCCCAACCCGTTGACCGCGGCGCGAGGTCGGGGTTCGTCATGAAGTCGGCGTAGGTCGAGACGACGAGGACATGGTTGCGCAGCTCGTGGACGATCTCGGCGAACTCGCGAGAACGCGTGTGATCGACGAGCTGGAGATCTTCGGCGAGTCGGGCGAGCTCCTCGGTCCGGGTCTGGACCTGGAGGTCGATCTCCTTCTGGCTGGCCGCGAGCTGCTCCACCATCTGGTTGAACCCACGAGCCAGCTCCGCGAGCTCGTCATCGCCGTACACCGGAACCCGGGCATCGAGGTCGCCCCGACCGAGCGCCTGGTTGGTGGCGACGAAGGGGCGGACCTGGCGCAGGATGCCCCTCGCGATCAACGCTCCCAGCGCGACGATCCCCGTCGTCGCAGCCAACAGCAGAAGGATCAGCCTGGTCCGTGCACCCCGGACTCCGGCGAAGGCCGGATCGGTCGGGAGGCTGACCGCGAGGCTCGCAATCCTCTCTCCGTCCAGGTCGACGGAGGCGTACAGCGTTGACTTCGACGTCCCGTCGTCGGCAGACCGCAGACGGACCGGAGTGTCGAAGCTCGCCACCGGAACATCGGCAGCACCTGCGGCCGCGGTGTTGAGGACACTGCCGTCGGCGGCGAAGAAGGCCACGGCCGCGCCGGCTCGCTCGGTCGCGCCAGCGGCGAGCGTGTCCACGCTGATCCCGACGAGTGAAGCTCCGACGACGCCGCCCTGCAGGGTGACCGGGACGGCGACAGCCAGTACCGATCGAGCGGCGTCTTCGATGAAGGCGCTCGACACGCCGGCCGGCGCATCGACCACTCGGGTTCCGTCATCGTCGTCGAGGGCTCGGGACCAGTCGCCGCCACTGTCCACGGCGAGACCCTCGTCGTCACGTCGCACCTCGACCAGCCCTTCCCCGCCAACATCAGTCACCACGAGGAGCTCGATGTCGCTCCGAGCGGCGGCCGCCGACGCGAGCAGGCGGCGCGCGGCTCCGTCATCTCCCTCGACGATCGCCTCCGACATCCCGCTCAGGTTGGCGACGAGCCTGGCGCCATCGACGAGCGACAAACGGATGTCGCGAACATGCGCCTCGGCGATCACCGCCCGCCGGAGAAGATCCTGGTCGAGCTCGGCCTCGGCCTCATCCGCCAACTGCCGAACCACGAGGAACGTGGCAGCCACCGCCAGCGCGACAGTCATGGCGACGAGCGGGATCAGCAGCTTCCAGAGGAGCCCGAGACGTCCGAACCCTCGTCGGACGACATGGAGAACAGCCGCCGGTCTCACTGGACCACGACCACCGTGATCGCCGGCGTGGTCTTCGACCCATCGCGATCGCCCACGACGTCCATGTGCGCGTGGTTGGAGATGACGGTGCCGTTCGGCGTGGCTGGATTCACTCGCACCATGAACTCGAAGGCCATCGACGCCCCCTCGACGATGAGGCCACCGAAGGAGAACCGGACGGTGTGTACCGACTCGCTCGGAGTTCCCGGGACCGGCGCCGCCGGCGCGACGCAGGGATCCTGGGGGTCGGGGTCCACTCCTTGGGGTCCGCATTGGCTGGTGGCATCAACGGTCCAGAACGGGTGGTGAGACTCGATCGAGAGCTCGCCTTGGAACGGGTTCGTTCCCACGTTCGTCACCGTGATCGTGTAGGTGATGAGCCCGCCCGGTTCGACCTCGCCACGATCGGCCCCCATGACCACGTCCAGCTTCGAGAAACGTGGGATCGGCACGCGGAACCCCCCGTTACCATCGGGGGGAGGCGCAGGTTCGTTCGTCGGTCCCTCACCGTTGGTGTCGGTACCGTTGGTCCCGGTCCCGTCTCCGTTGACGCCGCCATTGGGAACGGTGACGCTCCCGTTGGGCGCCGCTCCCGCTTGGCGGTCGCCGAACAGCTCAAGGTCTGAGCCGAGTACGTCGCGCAGGAACTCATCGCTCAGCGGGGGAACAGAGATCACGCCGGCGAGCGGAACCGCCGTGACCAGATCGCGAAATCCAGGAAGCCCGCCGAGCGTTCGCAATGACGGGGTATGCGACGCAACGATCGCAGTAGCCGCCAGTGCAGAGCCGAGCAGCACCACGCTGGCACCGATCGCCACCATGCTCTTCCCAGATCGACGTAGTAACACTCGTTCTGGCCTCGATTCACCGCATAGGTCGCGCCCTGTCTGAATCGTCCGCTTCCCACCATCGGCTCGTCTTCGATGGGACTTGAGGACGAATTCGTCGTGTCGGAACGGGCGCGTGAGACCGGTGGAGATGCTTCATCGAATGCCGGCTGCGAATGCCGGTTGAGGCGGTCGTCGCCGGCCCGATGCCGACTCCCGGTCAGCTCGTGGCGGCGTCGCACCCGCGTACGCCTCGACGGGAGGCTCGGCCGTTCGGGGCCGCCGGCATGTACCGGAGCGGGGTGCTACAGGGTGGCGGTGATGAGGTCGCCGCTGAGGTCGATCTGGCGGTCGAGCTTGCGCTTGATGCGCTGGAGCGCGTTGTCGATCGACTTCACGTGCCGGCCGAGCTGGTCACCGATCTCCTGGTAGCTCTTGCCCTCGACGTAGAGCCGGAGGACGTCGACCTCAAGTCCCGACAGGCACTGGCGCACCGAGTTGCGCAGCGACGTGAGGCGCTCGGTGGAGACGAGGTCGTCGCACGGGTCGCCCTCGTTGGGATCGACCAGGATGTCCTCGAGACCGCGGTCGGGCTGATCGATCTGCGAGGTGCCGTGCTTGGAGTGATACGAGAGGTACTGGTTGAGCGGCTGGTGCTTCTGGCGCGTGGCCGTCTTGATCGCGGTGATGATCTGGCGGGTGATGCACAGCTCGGCGAACGCTCGAAACGAGGCCTCCCGGTCGGGGCGGTAATCACGGACGGCCTTGAACAGCCCGATCAGCGCTTCCTGCTCGACATCGTCATGGTCGGCGCCAACGAGAAAGTACCCACGGCCCTTGGCCCGAGCGAAGCGCCGATAGCGGCTGATCAGCACCTCGAGGGCTCGCTCATCTCCCTCGTTCTGGTAGGTGGCGGCGAGTGTCTGGTCGTCGATTGAAACGAGGGAGAGAGCGCTGGCGGAGAGCGGCATCTGTGGGAGTGCTCCTGGTGCGGTGAGGTGGCGGTGGCGTGATGCGTAGTCCGAGAACAGCGGAAGGCCGCCTTCACTCACTCTAAGCGGTTGGCCCCCACGTCCCCTAGTAGGCGCTAGGTAACTAGTCCATGACCCATGTGTCAATGGTCACGGGCAGGAAATCTCGGGTTCGGTGTCGAACCTCCACGTCCCCCTCCAAAAACCATCTCTGACCTGCAGATATGATCCCTCCGCTTCGTGACCCGAACCACCCGGAGCGTGGTGGGGCGGGAGGGAGGACGCCAGATTCCCATCTCATCGACGGCGGGCCACCTCGAAGCAGGCAAGGGCACCAGCCACACTGACGTTGAGCGACGGGAGCACCCCCCGCATCGGGATCGAGACCACGTCATCGCACCGTTCACGTACCAGGCGACCCAGCCCCGTGCCCTCCGACCCGAGGACCATTGCGACGGGACCGTTCGGCAGCTCGCAGTCCCACAGGGTGGTCGTCCCTCGCTCGTCGACACCGATGACGTGGAGACCGGCTCGACTCATCTCACCGATGGCGGCGGGCAGGCCGCCGACCACGGCGATGGGGAGGTGCTCGGCGGCACCGGCGGCCGCCTTCATGGCCGCCGCGGTGAACCGCACGGCGCGATGGCGTGGCAGCACCAGGCCCGTCACGCCCGCTCCGTCCGCGGTGCGGGTGAGGGCTCCCAGGTTGTGGGGGTCGGTGATTCCATCGAGAGCAAGGAGGAAGGGCGGCCGACCCTGAGGATCGGGCGCGCTGACCAGGTCGGCGAGATCGGTGAGCTCGAGGGGCGTCGCCTTGGCCATGACGCCTTGGGGAACGTCGGTGTGGGCCTCGACGTCGAACCGGTGCCGGGGGATCCGATGAACAGGGACACCGGCGTCGCGAGCCAGATCGAGGATCTCGGCCAGCAGCACGTTGTGACCGGCGTCGTCGGCTACGAGCAGATCCTTCACCCGGCGTCCCGAGATCAGCAGCTCTCGAACCGCGTGGAGGCCCTCTACCCGTTCACCGCCGGGGCCACGCTGCTTGCGGGTCGAGCCACCGTCTCGAGGCGTCGATCCGCGCATTCCCTGGCCACGCGATCGGCTCGATCCACGCGGCCTGGCCGCCGACCCCCGACCGCGCCCACCTGATCCCTTGGCGCCACCCGACCCGCCGCCACGGCGCGCCTTCGGTGATCGCCCGCCGCCTCCGGACCCCCCGCCGGACGCGCCAGAGCCCCCGGGCCGGTCGGCTGGACGCTTGCCCGAACCCTTGCCCGGGCGCTTACCTGAACCCCCGCCTGGGCGGCGGCGACCCGGCGAGCTGGTCACGGCGCCAACCGGGGGTGGAGCGTGACCACGGCCCAGCAGGCGACCGTGCCGCTGGCATCGACACCGGCGAGTCCTTCCGGGGTCTTGCCGGTGATGCTGATCTCACACCCGAGCACCTTGGCGAGACGGGATGACATCTCCCTACGGCGAGGGGCCAAACGAGGTTGACGGCACACCACGGTGGCCACGGCGTGGGTGGGGACCCATCCCGCCGACGCGGCCGCGGCGACACAGTCCACCAGCAGCTCGACGCTGTCGGCGCCCTCCCAGCGAGGATCGGAGTCAGAGTAGCGAGAACCCAAGTCGTCGAGGCCCGCCCCCGACAAGATGGCATCGGCCAAGGCATGGCAGACGGCGTCGGCGTCGCTGTGCCCGGCCAGCCCACGCTCACCCTCGAAGCGAACTCCTCCCAGCAGGAGCGGCCGCGTCGGATCGGCGCTCAGCGCGTGGCTGTCGAATCCGTGGCCAACACGGATTGAGCTGGGCCGAGAGCCGATCATCGCCGCGAGCACGGCGAGATCCTCCCGCGTCGTGACCTTGCGGTTCACCTCGTCACCGGCGACGACGACCACGCGCCCGCCCGCGGCCTCGACCAGCCGGGCGTCATCGGTGGCGTCGCCGCCGATCCCATGGGCTCGGCGGAGCAGCTCGGCGCGGAAGACCTGCGGTGTCTGCACGGCCACCAGCGCGCCCCGGTCGACGGTTGCGGTGATGGCGCCGTCGTCGGCGATCCGCTTCAGGGTGTCGGTGACCGCAAGTGCGGGAACGGCGCCGTCAACTCCCGGATCGTCAAGTGCGTGGCGGCAACGACCCCACAGCTCGGGCGAGGCCATGGGTCGAGCACCGTCGTGAACGGCGATCAGCCCGGCCGTCGGAGGAACGGCGGCGAGACCGGAGCGAACGCTCCCGGCGCGGGTCGAGCCCCCGGCCACGACGACATCAGCACCGAGCGGCGGTTCGGCCGTCAGCGGGGCGACGCGGTCGGGCGACACCACCACCACGACGCCAGCCGAGGCGTGGGCCGCGGCCGCGATGGAGTGGTCGAGCACCGTCGTCCCCCCCAGCAACGCCGCCTGCTTGTCATCACCGAAGCGTTCGCTGCGGCCGGCGGCCACCACGATGGTCCACATCTCCTCGAGGCGACGCGGCGACATCAGCCGCTCGAGAGCCGAGCCGTCGGAGCCGACCGGCCCCGACGTCGACGTCACGTGCCGGAACGGGAGGCGAAGAACATGCGGCCGACCGACGTCTCGACCTCAGAGGTGAGGGTGACGTCGATCTCGTGGCCGATCTGGGCCGCGGCGTCAACGACCACGACCATGGAACCGTCGTCGAGGTATCCCACGCCCTGCCCTGCTTCCTTCCCCTCCCGGCTGATCGGCAACCGGATGGTCGTGCCGGGAAGGTAGTCGCCCTTCAGAGAATCGGACAGGCGGGAGGGGTCGAGGCAGGACACACCGGCCACCGCCGCCCGCGACGCCAGCCCTCGATCGCAGGTGATCAACGGGAGGCCGTGACGGCGGGCCACCTCGATCAACTTGGCGTCGACGGCGGCGACGCGCACCGGATCGTCGTCGATCACCTGCACGGATACTCGACCGCCGGAGCGGAGCGCCTCGAGCAGCTCGAGACCTCGATGACCGCGACGACGCAGGGTGCTGTCCTGGGCGTCGGCGAGCCCTTGGAGCTCGTCGAGAACGAACCGGGTGACGGCGATGGTCCCGACCAGAAAGCCCTGGTCGACGAGCACCCCGACCCGGCCGTCGATGGCGGCGCTGGTGTCGATCAGGTGGCTGCCGCCGGGCAACGTGCCGTCGGGGACGAGCGGCCGGACCTGCAGCCCGGCGAGCTCGATCAGCTCAGTGCTCTTGCGGGCGAACACCCGGAACCCGGCATCGGCGCCGAGCACGGCGAGCAGGCCCACCAGCGGCCATCCGACCTGGGGGGGAACGGCGAGGACGACGGGGAGGCCGGCAAGTCCTCCGAGCAGCGCACCGAGACCGCCTCCCAAGCCGCCGATGAGAACCTCGGTCGCGGGGGCGTCGACGACGTGCGCCTCGAGGCTTCCCATGGCCCGACCGAGCTGACGGCCCAGCACTCCGCCGGCGACGTAGCCGACGGCGGCGCCGAGAAGGGCGCCGAGGACCGGATGGTCCTGTCGGGTGCCGATCTCGTAGCCACCGCTGGTGAGGAGCAGGACCACGAGGAGTCGTATGGATTCAACGAACACGGCTGACTACCTGGTTGACATCGTTTCCACACCCAACATCGGCAGGTCTTCTCCGGAGGTGGAGCGGAACTTACCCAAACGGGATCAGGCCAGCGCTTCGTCTAGCCGAGCCTCGGCCTTCTCCTCGTTGACGTTGAGGGCGAAGGTGAGCTCAGACACCAGGATCTGGCGGGCCCGGGCGAGCATTCGCTTCTCGCCGGCGGAGAGGCCTTTGTCCTTGTCGCGCAGCGACAGGTTCCGGACGACCTCAGCCACCTGGTAGATGTCGCCCGACTTCAGCTTCTCCACGTGGTTCTTGAAGCGCCGCGACCAATTCGTGGGCATGCGCGCCTCCTTCTTGCGGAGAACGGCGAAGACCTCTTCGACCTCCTCGTCGTTGATGACGTCGCGGAGACCAACCTCCTCGGTGTTGTCGGACGGCACCATGAGGGTGAGGTCACCGTACGCAAGGCGAAGAACGAGGTACTCGCGCTTCTCTCCGAAGGCTTCCTTCTGCTCCCGCCGCTCGATCACGGCGGCGCCGTGATGGGGGTAGACGACCTTGTCTCCGACGTCGAAGGGCACCTGGGCTCCAAGAAGAGTTCGATGGGCTGCTGGACATCCAGGGTACGAGGGAACCATCCGGTTGCCCAATCCGCCGGGGACCGGCGACGACGATCCCACAGTGCGGGTTGGGGGCCCCCGACGGAGCGACCAGTAGGCTCCGCCCCCGATGGAGCACCTGCTCGCCGAGGCCGACCTGTTTCGATTCCTGCCGCCGGAGTCCATTGCGCTCCTTCAGCGCGCCGCCGTGCTGCGAGACCTCACCCGCAATGAGATCCTCTTCGGCCAAGGCGACGCTCCCTCGGAGATGTACGTGGTGTCGAGCGGCCGAATCGCCATCGCCAACAAGTCCGAAGACGGGCGAGAGTCGATGGTGGCCCTGATGGAACGCGGCGACCTGTTCGGCGAGATGGGGATGTTCGACGAGATGGGCCGCTCAGCCGAGGCCCGAGCTCTGGAGCGGTCGGAGGTGCTGGCCGTGCCATACGCCGCGGTGCGGGCCGAGCTCGAGGCCGACCCGTCCCAGCTGTGGGGTGTGATCCGGCTGTTGAGCCAGCGGCTCCGCACCACCGACTCGGCGCTGGCCGATGCCGTGTTCCTCGACGTGACCGGGCGTACGGCCAAGCGGCTGCTCGAGATCGCCGGTGAGAACGAGTCATTCACCCTCCCGGTCACCCAAGAGGAGCTGGCCGGAATGGTCGGGGCCAGCCGCGAACGGGTGAACAAGGCGATCAGCCAGTTCGTCAAGCTGGGCTGGCTCGAGCAGAGCGATCGAAACTACCGCATCATCGATCGCCGCCAGCTCGAGATCCGTAGCGGCTGAGGGCCACCGGCGGGCGCAGCGCCCGGCGGTCACCCCGCACTCAGGAAGGCGATGCAGCGATCCCACGCGTCGACGGCGTCGTCGGGCCGGTGGGCGGGGCGATCGGGGTCGTGGACGAACCCGTGGTCGGCGCCGTCGTAGCGAACCACTGTGACCGTCTCCCGTTCGACGAGGGCGTCGACGTCGGCGGGTGGCGTCCACGGGTCGGCCGTGCCGATGATGGCCAGCGTGGGGCAGGCATCGGGGCCATCAAGGTAGCCGAGCGGCTCCCGCTGGCCGGGCGCCGACCACCGCTCGGGGATCCGGACCATCCCGTAGAACGCGACGGCTCGGTGGAACCGGCCGGTGCCGGAAGCCTTCAGCGTGAACATGCCGCCCATGCAGAATCCGAGCACACCTACCCGCGCCGTTCCCACCAGATCGGCGGCAAGCACGGCATCCCTCAGCAGGTCATCGTCAGCGATGGTGCTGACTGACTCCAAACGCTCTTCGAGCGTGAGCGTCTCACGACCGGGCCACGGCTCGATGGCCGCCACTGGGGCGCCGAGCCGTTCCGCCACCGTCGCTGCGTGGTCATCGAACAACGGTCGAAGACCGCCGATGTCCGGGATCAACACCGCGCCGGAAGCCGACGGGTTCACCGAGTCGGGTCGGGCGATCTCGACGGGGGTTCCGGAGAGCAACGTGTCTCGCACGGACCTCTGGTGTAGTCGCTCGGCCGCCGGCTCGCTGACGCCACGGCGCTGGCGCCCTCAGGTGTAGCGGTCGAGGATGGAGGTCTCGGCCAGCTTCGACAGGCCGTCCTTGATGGCGCGGGCGCGGGTCTCGCCCACCCCCTCGACGTCGTCGAGGTCGTCGATCGTCGCTCGCATGATCTTGTTGAGGCTGCCGAACTGATCGATGATCCCCTCGACGACCTGGTCGGGCAGACGCGGGATGCGCGACAGCAGGCGGTACCCGCGGGGCTCCACGCCCCCGTCGAGGGTGACGGTGGCATCGGGGAGGTGCAGGGTGGCGGCCACCGCCTGGAGGTCGAGCAGGTCCTCGGTGTCGAGGGCGGTGAGCGCGTCCATGGACTCGTCGAGGTGCCAGCCAAGCTCCTCGTGGAAGTAGTCGCGGATGACGAGGCGGCGGTCATCCTCCACCCCACCCATCAGCTCTTCGAGCTGGAGACGGATGAGCCGCCCGTCGGTGCCGAGCTCGACCAGGTAACCGCCGATCTCGTTGGCGATTCGGCGCACCATCTCGGTCCGCTGGAGGACGGTGACGACATCGCGCAGGGTGACCAGGTCTTCGACCTCGAGCGCGGCCAGGCTGCCCGACACCCCATCGAGGCGGGTCTTGTACCGCTCGAGCGTGGCCAGGGCTTGGTTGGTGCGATCGAGGAGACGGGGGACCGCCTCGAGTGTTCGCTTCTCGGTGCCACGGTAGACAGCGACGACACGCTGGTCCTCGGACACGGCGACGACGGGAACGGCGATGGAGCGGGCCACTCGCTCGGCCGTGCGGTGTCGGGTACCGGTCTCCGACGTGTGCACGCTGGGATCGGGCACAAGATGGACGTTGGCCCGGGCGATGCGTTGGGCGTCGGCCGACAAGATGATGGCACCGTCCATCTTCGCCAGCTCGGACAGGCGCTGAGGACTGAACGCGGCGTCGAACAGGAAGCCACCCGAGCAGATGCCGAGCACCTCCGCTGTGTCCCCCACGATGACTAGGGCACCCATGGCGGCCTGGAGGATGCGGTCGAGGCCCTCGCGCAGTGAGTTGCCGGGAGCAACCACCGAAAGCGCAGCGAGCATCTCCTCGCTGCTCGGTCGCTGGCTCATGGCGATCAAGGTTACTTGGCTCGTCGATCGACCCCGTCCGACGCCGACAGGGACAGGCGGTGAATGTCATGCCGACCGCGGCACATCTCGGTCGTCGCTCGCCCGGCAGCCGACGGCGGTCAGAGCCTCGCTGAGCGACGCTGCGCGCACGGCCGTGAGCCCCGGTGGCGGATCGGGTGCCGAGAGCGGGACCAGCGCCTCGATGAACCCACATCGTTGGGCCTCGACGAGCCGTCGCCTGGTGTGAGCGACCTGACGCAGCTCGCCGGCCAACCCGACCTCGGCACAGGTGACGAGCGTGGGAGACACCGCCGTGCCCGACAGCGACGACGCCAAGGCGATGGCGATGGCCAGGTCGGCGCCGGGCTCGATCACCTTCACGCCGCCGGCAACCGAGACCCAGACATCGAGGTGGCCGAACGGGACCCCGGTCCATCGCTGGGCGGCGGCCAGCACCAGGGCTACCCGGGCCGGGTCGACCCCCTGGGTGGTGCGCCGCGGCTGGGCCAGCCCCGACGGCACCGCGAGGCCCTGAACCTCGGCCAGGAAGGGCCGGTTGCCGTCGATCGAGCCCACGACGACCGAGCCGGCGACGTCGGGCCGACGGTCGGCCAGGAACATGGAGGAGGGATCGTCGACGACTCGGAGCCCGGAGTCGGTCATCTCGAACACCGCGACCTCGCCCGTGGCCCCGAACCGGTGCTTGGTGGCGCGCAGCAGACGAAGGGCGTGGTGACGATCGCCCTCGAAGGCCAACACCGTGTCGACGACATGCTCGAGGACACGGGGTCCGGCAAGGGACCCGTCTTTGGTGACGTGGCCCGCCACCAGCACCGACGTGCCGGTGCGCTTGGCCACCTCCACGAGGCGGTGGGCGCACTCTCGCACCTGGGCGACCGAGCCGGGTGCCCCGCTCTGGTCGGCTGCGGCGAGCGTCTGGATGGAGTCGACCACGACGACTGCCGGCTCCTGGGATTCGATGGCGGAAAGACAGTCGGCAAGGTCGGTGGTGATGCACAGCGACAGCCGCGGGCGGAGGGCCCCGAGCCGGTCGGCGCGGCTCCGTACCTGATCGGCGGATTCCTCCGCCGACACCAGCAACGACGGCCGGCCACCGGCGGCCACTCCGGCCAGGACCTGGAGCAGCAGGGTGGACTTGCCGATGCCTGGCTCACCTCCGACCAGCGTGACCGAGCCATCGACGAGCCCGCCGTCGAGGAGCCGGTCGAGCTCGCGCACGCCGGTGGAGCGCGGCGGCTCGACGGCCAGGTCGCTGGCGGCGATGGGCCCTACGACCGGCCGAGCAGCGGGAAGGGACGCCCCCGTGGTGTTCGACGGCACCATCTCCTCGATGATCGTGCCCCACTCACCACAGGTGTGGCATCGCCCTGACCACGTGGCGGCGGGGGAACCACACGACGAGCAATGATGAGCCGAACGAGCGCGCGCCATGCCCGCAACGTAGAGACGGGGTGGTACCGCCCAGTCTCTCAACCGCCCAGTCCTTCAACCGCTCGGGCGCGCCGCCCGCCGCGCCGCCACCACCACCGCCGTCGCCAGACCGGCGAGACCGAGCCCTCCGAGGCCGAGGGCCACGACGCGGGCACCGTTGAGCTGGCCGGTGCTGGCAGTGAGCGTTGCGCGCTGGCCGAGGCGGGGCGACCAGACCGCGGCTCCGTCGACGACGGTGGGGGCGTTGGCCGTGACCGATCCCGGAAGCCGGGCGATGAACCGCACGGTGAACACCGAGTCGATGGTCGAGCCCAGACGCCGGCGCAACGACTCGAGCGCCTCGGCCGTGGCCGGGTCCAGCGACGCGTCGCCCGACAACCCCCCGACGTCGCCGCTGAGGTCGACGGTGGCGTCGAGCCGGATCGACCGGCGGAGCAGCGATGACGACGGGGTGAGCGCCAGCTCGCGGACCGGTCCGTCGGCACCGGATATCTCGTTCATGACCGCCGATGCCTCCGCCGGATCGGAGAACGGCTTGGTGGCTCGAACCCAGGTCAGGTCGTCATCGGTCCGGCGAGGGCCTTCGACGGACCACCCGGCATCAACGAGATCGGCGACGTCGAGCAGGTCGGCCAGATCACCCACCGCGACGACGCTCTCGTCGTCGAGTCCCACGGCCAGCGACACCTCGCCCGATCCGTCGACGTCGGCGGAGACGGCCACGTCGACGCGGACCTCGCAGGCGGCAGTCAGCGCCGCCAGCAGCGTGACGAACGCGACGGCGCCGCGCCGCCGAACCGTCACGTGGTGGCGACGATGAGGAAGTTGGCGGGCATGGCGTGACCCACCTTGTTGGGAACCGAGCTCTGGAGAAAGTGGCGCACGCCCGTCATCCCCTTGTTGCCGGTGACAACGAGGTCGTAGCCGCCCCGGGTGGCCTCGCCCACCAAGGCAGACTCGGGGTCGTCGTCGATCACCGCGGTGTCGATGGCCACTCCGCTGCCGGCATGTGCGGACGCCGCTGCGTGAACGGCGTTCTCGGCCCGTGGCCCCTTGCCGGCCATCAGAACGGTGAGCGTGCCTCCGGTGAGCTGGGCGACCTGGACGGCGCGGGCCACTGCCTTCTGCGCGGTCGCCGAGCCATCGGTACCCACCAGGATCTTGCGGTACATCGGGGCGCAGGTTATCGCCAATGCCGCGATGAGTCCGGCCCGAGACCCTCAGACCGCCGGCCTCGCCGCCGACAGGAACAGCAAGGAGACCATGACCGGCGGGCCAGCCGGCCGACGCGAGGCCCGAGGTCCGCCGGTACACTCACCCATCCAAGCAGACGACCACCGGGGAAGGGTTCCCGAGGGGAGAGGCACTGTGTTCGAACGCTTCACTGACCGAGCCCGCCGGGTCGTCGTGTTGGCTCAGGAAGAGGCTCGGCTCCTCAACCACAACTACATCGGCACCGAGCACATCCTTCTCGGCCTCATCCACGAGGGCGAAGGCGTCGCCGCCAAGGCGCTCGAGTCGCTCGGCATCAGCCTCGAGGCCGTGCGCAGCCAGGTCGAGGAGATCATCGGCCAGGGCAGCAGCTCGCCCTCGGGCCACATCCCCTTCACGCCACGCGCCAAGAAGGTGCTCGAGCTCTCGCTGCGCGAGGCACTCCAGCTCGGCCACAACTACATCGGCACCGAGCACATCCTGCTGGGTCTCATCCGCGAGGGCGAGGGCGTCGCCGCCCAAGTGCTCGTGAAGCTGGGCGCCGACCTGTCCCGGGTGCGCCAGCAGGTGATCCAGCTCCTGTCGGGCTATTCCGGCAAGGAGACCGCCGGTGCCACCACCGGAAGCCAGTCCTCCACCGAGACCGGCCAGTCCGGCTCGCTGGTGCTCGACCAGTTCGGCCGCAACCTGACCCAGCTCGCTCGAGAGGGAAAGGTCGATCCCACCATCGGTCGAGTCCGTGAGATGGAACGGGTCATGCAGGTGCTCAGCCGTCGGACCAAGAACAACCCGGTCCTCATCGGCGAGCCCGGTGTCGGGAAGACCGCCATAGTCGAGGGCCTGGCCCAGAAGATCGTGGCCAACGACGTTCCCGAGACCCTCACCGACAAGCAGCTCTACACGCTCGACCTCGGCGCCCTGGTAGCCGGCTCCCGCTACCGCGGCGACTTCGAGGAGCGCCTCAAGAAGGTGCTGAAGGAGATCAAGACCCGCGGCGACATCATCCTGTTCATCGACGAGCTGCACACCCTGGTGGGTGCCGGTGCGGCCGAAGGCGCCATCGACGCCGCCTCCATCCTCAAGCCCATGCTGGCCCGCGGCGAGCTGCAGACCATCGGCGCCACCACGCTCGACGAGTACCGCAAGCACCTCGAGAAGGACGCCGCCCTCGAGCGCCGCTTCCAACCCATCAAGGTCGAGGAACCCACCGTCGCCCACACCATCGAGATCCTCAAGGGCCTGCGCGACCGCTACGAGCAGCACCACCGGGTCACCATCACTGACCAGGCCGTGGTAGCCGCCGCCAACCTCGCCGACCGCTACATCTCCGACCGCCACCTCCCCGACAAGGCCATCGACCTCATCGACGAGGCCGGCTCCCGCCTGCGCATCCACCGCATGGCCACACCGCCCGACCTCAAGGAGATCGAGAACGAGCTGGCTCAGGTCCAGTCACAGAAGAAGGAAGCGGTCGAGGCTCAGAACTTCGAGGAGGCCGGCCGCCTCCGCGACAAGGAGAAGGAGCTGCTCGGCCGCAAGGAGCAGCGCGAGATCGAGGCCAAGGCGGCCGGCGTCGACCTGTTCGACGAGGTCGACGAGGAGGCCATCGCCGAGGTCCTGTCCATCTGGACCGGCATCCCCGTCTACAAGCTCACCGAGGAGGAGACGGCCAAGCTCCTCCGGATGGAGGACGAGCTCCACAAGCGGGTGGTGGGCCAGGGCGACGCCATCCGGGCTGTGAGCCAGGCCATCCGCCGAACCCGAGCCGGCCTCAAGGATCCGAAGCGCCCGAGCGGGTCGTTCATCTTCCTCGGACCGTCCGGTGTGGGGAAGACCGAGCTGGCCAAGACGCTGGCCGAGTTCCTGTTCGGCGACGAGGACGCCCTCATCACCCTCGACATGTCCGAGTACATGGAGAAGCACACCGTCAGTCGGCTGGTGGGCTCGCCCCCCGGCTACGTCGGCTACGAGGAGGGCGGCCAGCTCACCGAGGCCGTGCGCCGCAAGCCGTTCTCCGTCGTGTTGTTCGACGAGGTCGAGAAGGCCCACCACGATGTGTTCAACACCCTGCTCCAGGTCATGGAGGAGGGGCGTCTCACCGACAGCCAGGGCCGCTCGGTCGACTTCCGCAACACGGTGCTGATCATGACCTCGAACCTGGGAACCGCCGACCTCCGCAAGGCGTCGGTGGGCTTCCAGAAGACGGACGAGGCCGTCACCTACGAGAAGATGAGGCAGAAGGTCGACGAGGCCCTCAAGCTGCACTTCCGTCCGGAGTTCCTCAACCGCATCGACGAGACCATCGTCTTCCATGAGCTCACCAAGGACGAGGTCACCCTGATCGTCGACCTCATGGTGAAACGGGTCAGCCGCCAGCTCCAGAGCCAGAGCCTGGGCTTCGACCTCACCCCCGCCGCCAAGGTGGTCCTCGCCGAGAAGGGCTACGACCGCACGCTTGGCGCCCGTCCCCTGCGGCGGGCCATCCAGCGGATGGTCGAGGACCCGCTGTCAGAGAAGATCCTGCTCAAGGAGTTCCGGGCGGGCGACACGATCCTCGTCGACACCGACGGCGAGGAGATCACCTTCACCCGCCAGGAGGGCACGTACATGCCGCCGGTGGAGGAGCTGGTCGAGTCCACCACCGCCGAGCCGTAGCGCTGAATGGTTCGCCTGAATACGTCGGTCCTAGAGTTCTCCGGTGGCCGCCCTGCCTGCACCTCTGCTTGCACTGCCGGGGATCGAGGGCTCCCTCGAACGGGTGGAGAAGGCGCTGGCGGCCAGCGTCATCTCCGATGATCCCTTTCTCACCGAGGTCGCCGGCCATCTGATCGGCGCTGGGGGCAAGCGGGTACGTCCGGCGCTCGCGGTCGTGGCCGCGTCGGTGGCCACCGGCGGCGACACCCGGGATCTGCCCGATGAGGTCATCCAGGGCGCCATCTCCGTGGAGCTGGTCCACCTCGGCTCCCTGTACCACGACGACGTGATGGATGAGGCCACCACGCGCCGCAGCGTCGAGAGCGTGAACGCCCGGTGGGGCAACCTCGTGGCCATACTGGCCGGCGACTTCCTCCTGGCCCGCAGCTCGGAGATCGCCTCTGCCCTGGGGTCCGAGGTTGCCGGTCTGCTGGCCGCAACGATCTCCCGGCTCTGCGAAGGCCAGGTGGCCGAGCTCCAGCACGCCTACGGCCTCGATCGGAGCCTCGAGGCCTACAACCGTTCGATCTCGGGCAAGACGGCGGCCCTGTTGGCCACCTCGTGTCGCATCGGGGCGCTGGTCGCCGATCTTCCCCGCCCCCAGGTCGAGGCTCTCACGTTGTTCGGCGACCGGTTCGGCATGGCGTTCCAGGTCGTCGACGACGTGTTGGACATCGTCGCCTCCGACGATGAGCTCGGGAAGCCCTCGGGCAACGACATGGCCGAAGGCGTGTACACGCTGCCCGTCATCTCCACGCTGGCCGGGGGTGGCCCCGCCGCCGATGAGCTTCGCTCGATACTGGGCAGCCCTCTCGACCGGCCCGCGGCGGAGCAGGCCCGAGACATCATCCGCCTCCAGCCGGCCGTGACCGAGGCGTGCGATGTCGCTCGTCGCTACGTTGACGACGCCATCGCCGCGCTCGAGCCTCTGCCGCCGGGTCCCAACGTGGAGGCGCTCACCGCCCTCGCCCACCACACCGTGGATCGGGTGACGTCACGGGCCTGACGGCTACGCCGGCGCTCGACCGGTGGCCGTCGGGGGCACAGCCGGCGGTGGGCCTCGTCGACCTCGAGGTGGCCGGGGCGTGGCTCCGGCGACGAAGCGTCAGGCCGCCGATGCGGGGCGGAGGTGGCGGGGCCGGGCATCGGCGTGGGCCTCGAGGTGGTCGGCGATGAGGCGGTTGAGCTCACGGGCATGCTGGACCATGAACCCGTGGGCGGCGCCGTTGATGAGCACCAGGTCGCTGTTGGTGTAGATCTCGGCCAGCTCCTCGCTATCGCCTGCCGGCGTGAGGATGTCCTGGCTGCCGACCACGATGAGGACAGGGATCGTGACGCCACGGGCTTCGTCGGCTACCGCGTCGTCCATCGCCAAGATGGCTTCGATCTGGCCCACGAACGATTCGGCGGGGCAGGACAGGATGAGGTGGCCGAGGAGCCCGATCGGGGCGGCGAACCGGCGGTGCGATCGGGGACCGATGAGCCACCGCATGGCCCGGCCGAGCAGCGCCCTCATACCCTGCTGTGACGCGACCTCAGCCCAGTCCTCGAGCAGCTCGCGCCGCCACTCGTGATGACGCGCAGCCGTGCAGCACAGCACCATGCTGCGGACCCGCCGGGGGTGTCGAGCAGCCATGATCTGGGCGATCACGCCGCCCATCGAGGCGCCGATGACATGGGCGGCGTCAACCCCCGCGTGGTCGAGAACGGCCAACACGTCGGCCGCCATCACCTCGAGATCGAAGGTGCGGACGCGGTCGCTGCGGCCGACTCCCCGGTTGTCGACGGTGATCACGCGATGTGATCGGCCGATCGCTCGGCGCTGGAACGCCCAGCCCCGGCTGTCGGCCCCCAGCCCCTGGATCATGACCACGGCGTCACCGCTGCGCTTTCCCGACAGGTCGTACCAGATCCGGGTTCCATCGTCAGCGGCGGCGTAGGGCACGGGATCGAGAGTACCGACCCGTCCCGTCACCACCCGAATCTCCCGGCGCCGCGCCGGTGGGCTACTTGAGGAGGCGGGAGAGGCGCCGGTCGGCCAGCACCTTGCCGCCGGTCTGGCACGACGGGCAGTAGACGATCTCGTGGGACTCGAAGCTGACGCGGCGCAAGGTGTCGTCACACCCCGCCGCGGGGCACTGCTGGCCATGGCGCCGGTGGACGATGAACCGGTCTCCCAGCTTGGTGGGCAACCCGCCGGTGCGGTGCCGCTCGTGTTCGAGCGCCTCGGCGAGCACCCCGCGGACACTGGCCACGAGATGGTGCCGCTGGGTGTCGTCGAGCTTGGCCAGGCTGGCAAAGGGGCTGATGCCGGCGCGGTGCAAGGCATCGTCGGCGTGGCCCCGACCGATGCCGGCGACGGTTCGCTGATCGCGCAGAACGGTATGGATTCGACGGTTGTCGTCGACAGTGAGGAGGAGGTCGGCGAACTCGTCGCTGTCGGGCTCGGGACCGAGCCCAACGAGGGGACCGGGGTCTGTGGCTTCGAGCAGCCACACGCCCGCCCTGCGCTCGGTGCCGAACTCTTTGATGAGCATCGACGGCCGTTCACCGCCACTATCGAGGTGGTCGTCATCGTGGCCGCGGTCGCTGAAGTGGAGGCGGGCTACGCCGGGCTTGGGGCGTGTCGTCTTGGGCGGGTCCTCGATGTCGACACGTCCTCCCTGGGAGAGGTGGAACACCAGACGCGGGCCGTCGAGGTCGACGATGGCGTACTTGGCCCGCCGCTCCGCACCGATGACGGTTCGCCCGACGAGGTCGTCGGGGCTGGGTGCCACCGTCTTCAGCGCGTTGAACTGGAGGAGCTGCAAGCCCTCGAAGGTGGCCCCCCGGTAGAGGGCGTCAAGCCGCTCCACCAAACCCTGCATCTCGGGCAGCTCCGGCATGAGCTCAGGCTAGGGCCCGCACTCCCCTCGTCCCGTCGTGCCCCTGATGTGGTGTCAGCCCATCAACCAGTGCGGGGGCGTGGCCTCATCGAGGAGGGCCTGCACCCGCATGCGGGCCTCGTCGGCCAGCTCGGCCATGGCCAGCGGACCACTGCCCGACAGTCGAGGGATGGGATCGCCCAGCACCACATGCCAACGGCGCCCGACCTCGCGGCCGATGACGGCGGCGGGGATGACCGGAACACCGAGCGCCAACGCCGGTTCGAGGGAGAAGGCGGGGACAGTGCCCGCCTTACCCCGTTGCCGGATGCTTCGCTTCAGCGAGAGGGTCACGACGTGGCCGAGCCGCAGCAGGCTGTGGAGCTCTTCAGGGCGGTCCACCGCGCCGCCCACCCGGCGCAGGATCGGACCGACCGGCGCGATGTCGGGCACGCCAAGGAATCGAGCCCGACGCCCGGTGGCGAGTCGCACGCCGCGACCCAACACGATCGGTTCGGACACCCCGAAGCGGCGGTTGGCCACGATGACGGCCGGGCCGATGGCGGGCACGACGCCGGCGTTCTTCACCTCGATGTTCCACCGCAACGACACCAGCGGATCGAAGATCTGCATCAGCTCGACGTCGAGCCCGAACTCGTCGGTCTCGAAGGCACCGGTGATCCGGCGACGCAGCAGATCGACGATCGACGCGTTCTGCGCCTCGGACTCCACGTCGGGTAGAGAGGCCACGGGTTGGCTCATGCGGCCTGCCCCTCGACGACGTTCAGATGGGTGACCGGCGCCCATTCGTAGAGCTCCTTCACGACATCGCGCGTGGTGTGGGTGTGGTCGAGCGCGAGCTGGCTGCGACCCTCAGCCCCGTTCGCCGTGCGGCCGCGATGCATGAGCTCGAGCACGTGGTCGGGCACGGGCGAGCCGGCGAGCTCGGAGAGACGACGGGCCAAGCGCCACTCGGGTCCGATCAGGGGGACAGGCAACCGCCGGCCCATGCGGGCAGCTTGCGACGCGGTGACCGCTCCGGGGCCGACGATGTTGAGCGGACCGTCGTATCGAGCATGCAGCGCGGCGACGATGGCATCGGCCGCGTCCTCTTGGTGAACGAGCGAGAACGGTGGGTCGGCCAGCGCACTTACGGGGACGAGCGGCAGCCGCAGGTAGCGACCGAGCGGGCTGGGGAAGTGCGGACCTACCAGCGGCGCGAAGCGCAGCGCGGTGACCGGCACGTCGGCGGACTCCCCCGCCGACGCGGCGACCGCCTCGGTGCGCAGCAACGTGTGGCCGAACTGGGCGGTGGGGTCGGGGGCGGTGGCCTCGTCGGGCACCAGCGGGGCGTTGCGACGACGGCCGTACACCTCGATGCCGGACCGGGTCACGATGCGATCGAGCTCGGTGCTCTCGACGGCGGCGCCCAGGGCCGCCAGCGATCCGCTGATGCTGCGCTCGCGGGCGGTGGCAGGCGTGGACCGGCCGTGGGGCTCGTAGATGCCCAGATGGATGACGGCGGTGGGCGCCCACTGGCGAACGGCGTCGACGGTGCCGCGCCGGTCGCGGGGGTCGATGCGCTTGAACTCGCTGCGCCGTAGACGGCGGCGGGGTGGATCGACGTCGAGACCGTAGATCTCAGCGATGCGCGAATCGGACTCGAGCATGAGCGCGACGCGAGTGCCGAGCTCGCCGCCCATTCCCGTGACCAGCACCCGCATCAGACGTCATCCCTCATCATCGTCAGTGTCGGCAGATCCACCACCGTCAGTGATGGATTCCACGTCGGAGTTGACGGTACCCGCATCGACGGCAGGTGTGTCGTCGAGGGCACCAGATCGGCCATCCGGCGGGTTGGGCGGGTCGGAACGGCCCACTTCGGGACGAAGGGTCGGGAAGGCGACGACATCGCGGATGGTGGCCACGTCGGTCAACAGCATGACCAGGCGATCCATGCCGATGCCCAGCCCGGCCGTGGGCGGCAGCCCGTGATCGAGGGCCCGGAGGTAGTCCTCGTCGACGGCCATGGCCTCGTGGTCGCCGGCCTCCCTGGCCGCGGCCTGCGCTTCGAACCGCTGGCGCTGGACGTCGGGGTCGGTGAGCTCGCTGAAGGCATTGCACAGCTCGCGGCCGGCGACGATCGCCTCGAACCGCTCTGTGACCAACGCGTCCTGGCGACTCTGGCGAGCCAGCGGCGAGACCTCGACGGGATAGTCGGTGACGAACACCGGACCCCAGAGCTCGGGCTCAGTCGTCTTCTCGTAGATCTCGAGCACCAGCTTGCCCGGACCCCATGACGCCTTGTGCTCCACCCCCACCTTGTCGCAGATGGCGGCCAGCTCAGCCCGGGGCATGTCGACGCTGATGTCGAGGTCGGCGTGCTCGCCAACCAGCTCGGTGAGCGAAACCCGCCGCCACGGCGGCGACAGGTCGAGTGGGCGACCGTCGTAGATGATGGAGGTGGTGCCCACCAGCTCGGTCGCGAGATGGCCGACCAGCTCTTCGGTGAGCGCCATCACGTCGGTGTAGTCGCCGTACGCCTGGTACAGCTCGAGCATCGTGAACTCGGGGTTGTGGCGGGGCGACAGCCCTTCGTTGCGGAACACCCGGCCGATCTCGAACACGCGGTCCATCCCGCCGACGACGAGGCGCTTCAGGTACAGCTCGGGCGCGACGCGGAGATAGAGATCGGTGTCGAGCGCGTTGTGGTGAGTGGTGAACGGCCTGGCCAACGCCCCACCAGGGATGGGTTGCAGGATCGGCGTCTCGACCTCGATGAAGCGCCGGTCTTCGAGCCAGCGGCGGGTGAGGCTCATCACCCGGCTGCGCATGGTGAGTGCTCGGCGAGCCTCCTCGGTGACCCACAGGTCGACGTAGCGCTGGCGGTAGCGCAGATCGGGGTCGGTGAGGCCGTGCCACTTGTCAGGAAAGGTGCGACGGGTCTCGGCCAGCAACGTCCAATCCTCGACCTTGACCGACAGCTCGCCCTTGCGGGTGGTCATGATCTCGCCGGTGACGCCGATCCAGTCGCCAAGCGACAGCTCTCCGAACTGGTCGTAGCGAGGGGTGACCTTGGCCGGGGCGAACAGCTGGATCCGGCCGGTGGCGTCGGCCAGCGTTCCGAACGACAGCTTGCCCTGCACCCGCCGCAGCATGAGACGGCCGGCAACGGTGACCGCAACGCCGGTCTCGGTGCCCGGCTCGAGGCCATCGTGGACGTCGCGGACGTCGGCGACCGGCGTGACGCCGTCGAAGCGGTAAGGCTGGTCCACGACGGCCAAGGATGGTCGCTGAGCGTCCAGAGGGACGAATCCCTTTCGCGGCGGGAGCTGGCTCACCGGCGATCGCCCATAGGCGACACCGTGCCTTCTGGTCGCCTGCGCCCTTCGGCTCGGCTCCTCACACCTCGTCGGTGCGGTTCTTGCTGAACACCAGACGCAGGCCCTGGAGGGTGAGCCACGGCTCGACGTGCTCGATCTTCCTGGAGAACGGTGCGATGAGCTGGGCGAGCCCTCCGGTGCTCACGATCGTGCAGGCCCCCAGCTCCGCCTCGATGCGGTCGCACAAGCCGTCGACCTGCGCCGCGAATCCGTACACGGTCCCGGCTTGGATGGACTCGACCGTGCTCTTGCCCAGGACGCTCCGGGGCTCCACCAGGGCGACTCGACGCAGCGCGGCGGCCCGGGCGAAGAGGGCGTCGAGGCTGATCTCGACACCGGGGGCGATGGCGCCGCCCAGGTAGTCCCCGTCGGACGACACCGCGTCACACGTGGTGGCGGTGCCGAAGTCGACGATGATGGTGGGGCCCCCGAACTGGTCGTAGGCGGCAACCGCGTTGGCGATGCGGTCGGCGCCGACCTCCTTGGGGTTGTCGTAGAGGATCGACACACCGGTCTTGACACCCGGGCCCAAGACAACCGGCTCGAACCCGAAGTAGCGCTCGCACATCTCTCGTAGCGCCTCGGTCACATCGGGAACGCCCGAGGAGATGACCATCCCGGCCACATCGTCGCTGAAGCTGAACCCGTGGAAGCGAAGGAAGTTGCCGATGAGCAGGGCCAGCTCGTCCGATGTGCGGTCGGAGTGGGTGCCGATGCGCCAGTGGTCGACAAGATCGGCGTCGTCGAACATGCCGACCACGGTGGTGGTGTTGCCGGCGTCGATGGCGAGCAGCAAAGGGCCTCCTTGGTCAGTCGACCCGGTGGTCGTCGACGTCGACGTCGAGGCCGATGTCGAGCACGGGGGCCGAGTGGGTGAGCGCACCCACCGACACGAAGTCGACACCGGTGGCCGCGTAGTCGCTGAGGTTCTGAAGGTTCACGCCGCCGGTGACCTCGATCTCGCACCGCCCGTCGACCAGCTCGACGGTGTCTTCGATGGTCGGCAGATCCATGTTGTCGAGCATGACGCGATCAGCACCCGCGGCGAGCGCCTCGCGCACCTGCCCAAGGGTCTCGCACTCCACCTGCACCGTGCGCCCCGGCCAACGGAACTTCGACCGGCGCACCGCCTCGGACAGCTCGACATGGGCAAGGTGGTTGTCCTTCAGCAGCACACCGTCGCTCAGCGAGCCACGGTGGTTGAAGCCGCCACCGGCTCGAACGGCCGCCTTCTCGAGGGCACGCAGTCCGGGCGTGGTCTTGCGGGTGTCGAGAACGCGGCACCGCCCACCGGCGGCGCGCACGTGGCGGCGGGTGAAGCTTGCGATGCCCGACAGATGGCCCAGGAAGTTGAGGGCGGTTCGCTCGCCGGCGAGAACCGACGCGAGGGGACCCGACACGGTGGCGATGCGCTCACCGCTGTCAACCTCGCTGGCGTCGTCGACGTCGAAGTGCAGTGCCACGCTTGGGTCGACCTGAGCGAACGTCTCGACGACGCAGAGCCGTCCCGCCACCACCCCCTCGGCTCGGCTGACGATCTCGGCCGTCGCGAACACGTCGATGATGCCGACCAGCGCGCCGGTGATGTCGCCGAGCGGTTCGAGGTCCTCGCGGAGCGCTCGGGAGACGGCGTCACGCACGGCGGAGAGCGGGGGAAGGACATCAGAGTTCACGTCTGCATCATGACCCGTCCTGTGACGGCTGTCGGTCGATGGCCGGTCGGCGAACCAGGTGATGGCACCGGCCGGTGGCATCGTCTCGCTCGTTGAAGTCGAGCCGGGTGTGACCGCCCCTCGTCTCCCTCCGTGCCGTAGCCGACGCCACGATGGCGGCGGCGACATCGGCCAGGTTGGCCAGCTCCACCTCGGCGCGCCCACAGAGCTCGGGAGGGGCACCCAGGGTGGCGAGTGACGTGGCTGCCCGCTCCAGCGACCGGGCCGATCGGACGACACCGGCGTGATCGGTCATCGTCTGTTGCAGGGCGGCCCGCGCCTGGCGGGCAGCGTCGATGGCCGGCAGGGATCGGGGCGGTGACCATGGCTCCCGGGATGGCAGAGCGACGTCGGTGACTGGAACGGCGGCGGGGCCGGGTTCCATCACCGAACCCATGACGCCGGTGGGCCGTGGACCGCGCCGGCCGTCGGCTACGGCCTCGACAACTCGAGCGGCGAAGACCATGCCCTCGAGCAGCGAGTTGGACGCAAGTCGGTTGGCTCCGTGCACGCCGGTACAGGCCGTCTCGCCCGCCGCCCACAGCCCGGGCACGGTCGTGGCCCCGTCGAGGTCGGTCAAGACACCACCACACAGGTAGTGGGCAGCCGGAGCCACCGGCAGCCATTCGCGCTGGGGGTCGAACCCGGCCGCAGACATCGACGCGGCAATGGTGGGGAAGCGCTCGCCGAACCGGTCGACTCCGGTGCAGTCGAGCCAGACGTGGTCGACGTCCCCGTCGGCGATCTCCTCAGCGATGGCACGGGCGACCACGTCACGGGGTTGCAGCTCGTCGACGAACCGCTCCCCGTCGAGATCACGAAGCACGGCACCGTGACCGCGCAAGGCCTCGGAGAGCAGCGGGCGGGGCATCACCGGATGGTGGAGCGCGGTGGGGTGGAACTGGACGAACTCCATGTCGGCCAGCACCGCGCCCGAACGCATGGCCATGGCCATGCCGTCGGCGGTGGCCTCCGCCGGGTTGGTGGTGACGGCGTACACCTGGCCTGCTCCCCCGGTGGCCAGCAGCACATTGGCGGCCTCCACCGTTACCGGCGAACCGTTGGCGTCGAGGGCGGTGAGCGCGGCACACGAACCACCAGCGTCGAGGACGACCCCGAGCGCGAAGTGGTGCTCTCGGATGTCGCGGGCCGACGCCAGCGTGGCCGCCACCAGCGCCCGCTCCACCTCGGCACCTGTGGCGGCCCCACCGGCGTGCACGATCCGAGGGACCGAGTGCCCGCCCTCGCGAGCCAGCAGAAGCTCGCCGCGGTGGTCACGGTCGAAGACGGCTCCGAGTGCGATCAGCTCGTGAACCCGAGCGGGGCCTTCATCGACGAGAACCCGAACCGCTTCGACGTCGCAGAGGCCGGCGCCCGCGGCCAGGGTGTCGGCGAGGTGGAGGTCGGCGGAGTCTGGGTCGCCGCCCAGCACCGCGGCCACGCCGCCTTGGGCCCAGCGGGTGGTGGCCTGTTCGAGCACCCCCTTGGTGACGATGCCGACGCTCAGACCGCGCTCGGCGGCGCGCACCGCGGCGGAGAGCCCGGCGACGCCGGACCCCACGACCAACAGGTCAAGCACAGATCACCCCGCGATGGGTGGGCGGATGGTTCGCTGAAGCACCCAGCAGCGTCAGTCGGTGAGCTGGTGAAGCTCGGCCTGGAGCGACGCCATCTCGCCGTCGATCGGCCGGTTGCGGCTGTCGACGTGCACGATGCGGGGCTCGTAGGTCTCGAGCTCGGCCTCGGAGTACTCGCCGTAGCTGATGACGATGACCCGATCGCCCCGGTGAACGAGGCGGGCAGCAGCGCCGTTGAGGCAGACCTCGCCCTCGCCGTCGGTGCCCTCGATCACGTACGTCTCGAACCGCGCTCCGTTGTCGATGTCGACCACCTGGACCTGCTCGTAGTGGTGCAGATCCGCCAGCGCCATCAGCCGAGCGTCGATGGTGATGCTGCCCACATAGTGCAGGTCGGCATCGGTCACCGTGGCCCGATGGATCTTGGACTTCATCATGCGCCGCTGCATGGGTCACCTCCTCGGTGGGTAGGTGCCGGTCCCACGCCCAGTGCGTAGGGCGGACTGGAGCCAGCGTAGGAGATCCCGACTCCTCTGCGGTAGTTCGCTCTCCACAAGCCCGGCCCCTGCAATCCTTCGTGGAGCTCTCCGCTCCGAATCGATCGATGGCCGGGCGCTCCCGGTGGTCACCTCACACCCGGTGCCGCCCCGAGGTTGTCGATGAGACGGGCGTGGGGGAGCTGGGCGGCCACCAGGAGTCGCACCGGTCCGTCGATGCGCTCCAGGGGTCTGATGGTGCGAGGGTGGCGCACCACTGCGTAGTCGAGCGTCACCAAGGGCTCAGCGTCGATGACCTCGCCCATGAGCGTCTCCACGGTCGCCGGATCGGTCTCACCCGAAGCGATTGCGGCCTGGCCAGATCGCAGGGCGCGGTGGAGCACCGGAGCCGCTTCGCGCTCGCCGGGCGTGAGGTACGCGTTGCGACTCGACATGGCCAAGCCGTCCCTCTCGCGCACGGTGGGGCACCCCACCACGGTGACTCCGAGGCTCAGGTCGCGGGCCAGGGCCGCGGTGAGCTGGAGCTGCTGGTAGTCCTTCTCGCCGAAGTAAGCACGGCACGGACCCACCATGGCGAAGAGCTTGGTGACCACCGTGGCCACCCCGGAGAAGTGGCTGGGGCGGGCACCGCTCTCGAGGCCTTCGGTCACCGAGGTCACGTTCACCGTGGTGAGCACCTCATCGGGATACATCTCGTCGACGCTCGGGGTGAACAGCAGGCCGGCGCCGGCGCCGGCGGCCTTCGCCGCGTCACCGTCGGGATCGCGGGGATAGGCGTCGAGGTCTTCTTCGGGAGCGAACTGGAGGGGGTTCACGAAGATGGTGACCACCGTGAGGTCCTGTTCGGCGACCGAACGCTCGATCAAGCTGAGATGCCCGTCATGGAGGTAGCCCATGGTGGGAACGAGACCCACCGTCCGGCCATCGCACCGGGCGCGACTGGCGCGGGCTCTCAGCTCGGCCGTGGCGGAGACCGTGTCCATCGTCAGGATCGTGCCAGGCGCCGGCACAGCTCGACGAGGGCGTCGTAGGCCGCCCGCTCGGCGTCGGCATCGGCGAGAGTGCCCAGCACCTCTCGGTGACGGCTCAGCGTTGCCTCATCGCCGCGGGCGGCCGGGCCGGTCAGCGCTGCTGCGGGCCCGAGCTCGGCCACGTTGTCGACGGTGGAGGCGACCAGGTCCAGGTAGGCCTCGAGCGGAACGTTGGCCTTCTCAGCGAGACGTTCGACCTGGCCGAGGAGGGCCACCAGGTGATTGGAGGCCACACACGCGGCGGCGTGGTACGCGGCGCGGCCCTCGTCGGCGAGATCGATGGCCCGCCCCCCGAGCGCCTCGACGATCTCGCGGGCCATCGGGTCTCCGGCTACCGCGAACCACGCCCCGTCGCGCAGGCGCCGAGCACCGACGTCGGGAGCCGGCAAGGCGACGAGGGGGTGCACGGCCGCCCGGCGGGGGTGAGGCTCGAGGACGGCGAGTCCGAGCGATCCCGCCAGGTGGGCAATGACCGTCGTAGCGGTAGATCCAGCCGGTTCGATGGCAGCCGAGACCTCGGCGATGGCCGCATCGGGTACCGCGACGACGACGAGGTCCACGCCGGCGGCCGCCGACGCCACGTTGTCGCCGCGGCCGAGCGCGGGCAGCTCGGACCACCCGACATCGGTCAGTGCGGCCGCGAGTGATCCTCCGGCACGCCCGCGACCGACGATGCGGAATCGCCTCCTCACGTGCCGGTGCCTGAGATGTCGTCGCCCGCTCGCTCCGCCGCAGCCACCCCGTCGAGCAGCCCCACGCAGCGGACGTCACCCTCGGAGGCGTCGAGGGCTCCCGGGGGCACGAGGTCGGAGGCCACATCGGCCAGTGGGGCGACGACGAACCGCCGCTGCCACATCCGCGGGTGGGGGACGGTGAGCTCGGGGGTGTCGATCGATTCGTCGTCGTAGAGGAGGACATCGATGTCGAGGGTTCGTGGCCCCCACCGCTCGAGGCGGACGCGCCGAGCCACCGCCTCCAGCTGGCGGCACACCCCCAACACCGCATGGGGGTCGAGCGTGGTGCGGGCATCGACGACGAGGTTGAGGAACGGACCTTGGTCGGGTCCCCCAACCGGCTCGGTCTCGTACACCGGCGAGACAACGCTCACTTCGACACCCCGGCGGCCCAGCCCCTCGACGGCCATCGCCAGGTGCCCAGCGCGGGTACCGAGGTTCGAGCCAAGGCCGAGCAGCACGCGGGGCATCAGCAGTGCCCCGTCAGCTCCGGCTGCGACGGACGGTCACACCCACCCGATCGACATCGACAGGCACCGGGGGGCGAACCTTGCGGACGGTCACCTCGGCCGCCGCGACCCGGTCGTCGCTGAGAGCCACGTCAGCGATCCGCCCGGCGAGCGCCTCGAGGAGCCGGTACTGCTCGGTGCTCACGATGCGGGCCACCGACTCGCACAACGCGCCATAGTCGAGGGTGTCGTCGAGGTCGTCGCTCGCTGAGGCTGTCCCCAGGTCGACGTGCACGCAGACGTCGACCTCGAACGGCTGGCTGCGCTGCTGCTCCTCGGGCAGAACACCGTGGATTCCGACAGCGCGCAGCCCGGTGATCTCGATGCGATCGGTCCCCATGGGTACCTCAGCTCCGCTTCGACTGGCGCGCGGCGATCGCCACCAGCCGCCGGGCGTTGTGGGTGAGGTGCCTCTCGAGCAGGCGCTCCACGATGGCGACGGCGCGGTGCTCTTCGGGGACCAGACCGGTGTGGATCAGATACCCGGTGACCGCTCCGCTGACCCGGTCACCCAGCTCCTCGTGATGGAGGATCACCTTCTCTCCCGCCGCCGCCAGTGCGTCGAGCTGGCGGTAGAGCTCGGGGAGCACCTCGTCGGCGTCGGACAGCTCGGGGAACGGAAGGTGGACGTAGGACACGTCGAGCTCGTCGTAGTGGTGGAGGTTGTGGGGGGACGCCAGGAGCGAGATGACCTTGCCGAACCCCTGCTCGCGGATCCAGATGATCTCCTCCTGGCGGCGAACCCGGCGGTGGTTCTCGCCGTAGCCGCCAGGCCGTTCGCACACGGCCAGCCGGTCCTTGATGATCCATGCGAAGTGGCGAGGAACGATCCCTTGTGCCCACTTGCCTTTGGCCATCTCGTTGCTCCTCGTCAGGCCCGGCCCAGCGGCCGAGCGGGGGACGGTCGGCGGCGCCTGGGCCACCGGGTCGGACTGGTCTATGCGGCGTGGCCGGCGACGGTGATCGCGTCGGCGAGAGGTTCGACGTCGTGGACCCGCACCCAGGAAGCGCCCAGGGCGGCCGCCCACACGTTGGTGGCGATGGTGGCTTCGATCCGGTCGTCGGAGCCGACCGGATCGAAGGCGTCAAGCTCTGGAGTGGCGACGTCGAGCGGGCCGCGGTGGCCCGAGTCGGAGCGAGCGTGGAGCCGACCGAGGAAGCCCTTGCGCGAGGTCCCGATCACCACCGGATGGCCGAGGGCGACAACGAGGTCCAGATGGGCCAGCAGCTCGAGGTTGTGGGCACTGGTCTTCCCGAACCCGATGCCCGGGTCGATCCACACCTCGGGCACACCGGCATCGAGGGCGCGCCCGGCTCGCTCGGCCAGGAAGTCGACGACCTCGGCGACGACATCGTCGTATGCGGGTGCTACCTGCATGGTGGTGGGATCACCCTGCATGTGCATGCACACCCACGGTACGTCGGCGGCCGCGGCCACCTCCCACAGGGACGCCGAGACGTCGTTGATGATGGTGGCGCCAGCCTCGACGGCAGCGTCGGCCACCTCGGCGTTGCGGGTGTCTACCGAGACCGGCCCCTCGGCTGCGAGCGCCTCGATGACGGGGAGCACCCGCTCCATCTCGGTGACGGGATCGACGGCGTCAGCACCGGGGCGAGTGGACTCGCCACCAACATCGATCAGGTGGGCGCCGGCGACCCGCATGGCCCGTCCATGGGCGATGGCTGCTTGGCGATCGAGGTGGCGGCCGCCGTCGCTGAAGGAGTCTGGGGTCACGTTCAACACACCCATCACTCGGCACGACACGGCCGACGACCCTACAGCGTCAGGAGGTTTGAAAGATCATGAAGAGGACCGACAATGTCCACAACCACCGAAGATTTCGATGCCGGCCGGGGTGGAGCTGACCGGCGTGGGGCCGGAGATTCGGGTTCTCGAGACATCACCGACGCTGGTCGATGAAGCGCATCGCCTCCAGGCGGGTGGCCTGGTTCTCTCGGAACAGGCCGCGCACCGCCGAGGTCACGGTGGTGGCACCGGGCTTGCGGATGCCGCGCATGGACATGCAGAGGTGCTCGGCCTCGATGACGACCATGACGCCCCGCGGCTCGAGGGAGGTCTCGATGGCGTCCGCGATCTGCGTGGTCAGCACCTCCTGCACCTGGGGCCGATGGGCAAAGCCGTCGACAAGGCGGGCCAGCTTCGACAGTCCGGTGATGCGGCCGTCCGAGTTGGGGATGTAGGCCACGTGGGCCTTACCGAAGAAGGGCACGAGGTGGTGTTCGCACACCGAGTAGAGGTCGATGTCGCGCACCATCACGATCTCGTCGTGACCAGCTTCGAACGACACCTTGAGGTGCGCGGTGGGGTCATTGTGCAGCCCGGTGAAGATCTCCGCGTACATTTCGGCCACCCGCTCAGGCGTGCGGAGCAGACCGTCGCGGTCGGGATCCTCGCCGATGGCGAACAGGATCTCGCGCACGGCGGCGCCGATGCGGGCGGTGTCGATGGGACCGGTTCGGTGGCCGTCTCCGTCGGTCAGGTCGACTCCCGTGTCCGTGGTGGTCATGAGCCTCAGCCTTCGCTAGCGGCGCGGCCGGCCGGACCGGCCGGTCGCCTTGGTCTTGGGCTGCCGCTTCGCCTGGCGGCGGGTGGCGCCGTTGGGGAACGATCCGTTGGAGTCCGCCAGGCGGCGGGGTGAGTGGTCGTCGGGGCGGGGGCCCCAGGTGGGCACCTTCGACAGCAGCTCGTCGAGACGCTGTCCCTCGACCGTCTCGTGCTCCATCAGCGCGCCGGCCAGTGCGTCGAGCGTCTTGCGGTGTTTGGCGAGGACGGCCTCGGCCTCGTCGTGAGCGGCGTCGAGCAGGACCCGTACCTCCGCGTCGATGCGGGCGGCGATCTCGTCGCTGTAGTCGCGTTGGCGGCCCATGTCCTTGCCCAGGAACACCTCTCCCTGCTGCTGGCCGAGCTGCTGGGGACCGAGCGACTCGCTCATGCCGTACTCGGTGACCATGGACCGGGCGATGCCGGTGGCGCGCTCGATGTCGTTGGCGGCGCCGGTGGTGGGGTCTCCGAAGATCAGCTCTTCGGCGGTGCGACCGCCGAGCAGCATCGCCAGCTCGTCGCGCAGCCCCGAGCGCGTCTGGAGGTGGCGATCGGCCTCGGGGAGCGCCAGCGTCCAACCCAGCGCCCGGCCTCGGGCGATGACCGAAACCTTGTGGATCGGGTCGGTGTTGGTCAGGGCGTGACCAACGATGGCATGGCCGGCCTCGTGGTAGGCAATGACGCGCTTCTCGTCGTCGGACATGACCCTGCTCTTGCGTTCGGGGCCGGCGATGACACGGTCGACCGCGTCATCCATCTCCGACATCCCAACCGTGTCCTTGCCGCGGCGAGCGGCCAGGAGCGCCGCCTCGTTCATGAGGTTGGCCAGGTCGGCGCCGGTGAAGCCCGGTGAGCGGCGGGCCACCAGGTCGAGGTCGACCTCGTCGTCGAGCGGCTTGCCCTCGGCGTGGACCCGCAGGATCCTCTTGCGACCCTCGAGGTCGGGGCGGTCGACCACGATCTGGCGATCGAACCGGCCGGGCCGCAACAGGGCAGGGTCCAAGATGTCGGGGCGGTTGGTGGCGGCGATCAGGATGACGCCGGTGCGCACGTCGAACCCGTCCATCTCGACGAGCAGCTGGTTGAGGGTCTGCTCCCGCTCGTCGTGACCGCCACCGAGGCCAGCGCCTCGATGGCGACCGACGGCGTCGATCTCGTCGACGAAGACGATGGCCGGGGCCGACTTCTTCGCCTGCTCGAACAGGTCGCGCACCCGGCTGGCGCCCACCCCGACGAACATCTCGACGAAGTCGGAACCCGAGATGCTGAAGAAGGGGACACCGGCCTCACCGGCCACGGCGCGGGCCAGCAGCGTCTTGCCGGTGCCTGGCGGCCCGTAGAGCAGGACGCCCTTGGGGATCTTGGCGCCGATGGCCTGGAACTTGGCCGGGGCCTCGAGAAACTCCTTGATCTCCTGGAGCTCTTCGACCGCTTCGTCGGCGCCGGCGACATCGGCGAAGGTGACCCTCGGCTGGTCGGTGACGGGGGACTTGGTCTTGGCCTTGCCGAACTGCATCACCCGGTTGCCGCCCCCCTGCATCGAGCTCATCACGAAGAGGAACACCCCGATGAGCAGCAGAAACGGCAGATAGGTGAACAGCAGAGACGCCCAGAACGAGTCCTTCTGCTGGTCGACGTCCACCTCGACGCCGGCATCGGCGAAGATGGTCACGAGCTCGTCGCCCGACTCGGCGACGAAGGTGGACTCGAACTCGGTGTCGTCGGTGAGCGTGCCCCGGATCTCGTGGTCACGGTCACCGATGGTGGCCTCGACAACACGGCCTTCCTGCACGGCGGCGATGACCTCGCTGTAGGTGAGCGTCTCGGGTTCATCGCTGGAGCGCAGCCACCCGACGAGGGCGAGGACGGCGAAGCCGACGACCGCGATGATGATGATTCGGCGTCGAGGGTTGGTCATCGGGAAAGTCCAAAGGAAGGGTGGCGCGGCACCAAGGCCGAGATGACGGGTGCGCGTGAGTCGATCACGGTCTCACCAGGCTACCGGCGACACGCGGTGGGTTGCCCCTCGACGCCGCGACCGGACCCCGATCAGGACGTGGTCAACCCTCGTTCCAGATCCGGACGTCGGTGAGGTTTCGGTGCCGTTCGGCCACGTCGAGGCCGTATCCCACCACGAAGTCGGGTGGGATGGTGAAGCCGGTGTAGCGCAGATCCGGATCATCGTCCTGGAGCCCTTCCCGCACCAGCAACGCGCACACCTCGAGGCTCTTGGGGTGACGAGCGGCCAGGTTCCGGCGCAGGTATGACAGCGTGAGGCCGCTGTCGACTATGTCCTCGACGATGATCACGTCGCGGTCGGCCAGATCGATGTCGAGATCCTTCACGATGCGCACGACGCCGCTCGTCCGAGTCGACGATCCATAGGACGACACCGCCATGAAGTCGACCTCGACGGCGAGGTCGATGGTGCGCAGAAGGTCGGCCATGAAGATGAACGCCCCTTTGAGGACCCCGACCAGCAGCGGCGTGCGACCCTGGTAGTCGGCGGTGATGCGCTCACCGAGCTCGACGACCCGGGCCTGGATCTGCTCGGTGGACACGACCACGCGGCCCGGCCCTCTCGACAGAGCAGCCTCTGGCCCTCTCGACAGCGCATCGGTCACGGGGCGTGAACCTACGAGTCCGGCCCGCAGCGCCGCAACGAGTCCGCCGTGGTCGGCCGGTTCGCATCGTCGTTTCCGTCGCAGCGTGGCCGCGTTGAGATCTCCTCGATCCGGAGTCGGCCACGCCGACGGGCCACCCGATGACCGCACACCTCGGTGCCCCGTGCCGCTCCGTCGACGACGGCCAGCACCCGCTCGATGGCCGAAGCATCGGGCGGGTAGCCGTCGCCGGCCTCGATGCTCAGCCACTTCCGCAGGGACCGCACGGCGAGCGGGCGGGGAGCCTGGCGCAGCGCGTCGACGTCGGTCGGATCGATGGCACCGGCCAGGGAGTCCAACAGGGCGGCGTCGCCCTCGAGATGGGCCGCGGTTCGGGCCAGCAGGGTGGCGACGTCGCGCTCGGCGATGTCGGAGAGCAGCGGCAGCAGCTCATTGCGAACCCGATTGCGACGGTGTCGGGGGTCGCCATTGGTCGGGTCCACCACGATGGGCAGGTCGAGGTCACCGCACAGCTCCGCCGTCTCGGTACGACGAAGCTCGATCAGCGGTCGATGTCTCACCGACATGGCGGTGAGACCGGCAAGGCCCGTGCCCCGCATCAGGTTGAGCAGCAGTGTCTCGGCCCGGTCGTCAGCGGTGTGACCCAGCGCGGCGTCAGGACCGAGTGCATGGTGGCGGGCGGCGCGGAGTCGGGCCTCGAGGTCGGGACCGTCGTGGACATCGACGGCCACGACGTCGAGGGGGATCCCCAACCGCTCGCAGGTGACGGCGGCGGCTGATCGGTCGGCGGTGGTATCACGCAGGCCATGGTCGACGAGACGGGCCTCGACCTTCAGTCCCTCCGCCACCGAGAGCACAGCCAGCGCGGTGGAGTCGGGTCCACCGCTGAGCCCGATTCGTGTCCGCCGCTCGACGTCGTAACCGGCATCGGCAAACCGGGTGCGGCTCACCAGCGCGGCGACGATGGGGTGGTCGAGGAGCACGGCGCGGTCGAGCCCGGCCGACGCGCTCGGGGCGACGGCGATCTCAGCTCTCGTCGAGGAGGTCACCGGTGCGGACGATGGCCAGCAGCTCGGGGACTGAGGACGTGCCGAGCTTGCGACCGATGCGGCGAAGGCTGGCGTAGATGTTCGACCGGCTGACATCGAGCAGAGCGGCAGCATCGGTGACCGAGGGCGTGTCGCGGAGCATCTCGAGCAGGGCTCGCTGCTTGTCGGTGAGGTCGTCGAGGTGAGCACGGGCGTTGCGTATGAGGGCGGGCTCCTGGGCCGACGGCGACCCCTCGAGGTTGCCGAGCGTGGGTCCGGTGCTCGAGGTGGCTTCGAAGGCGCCCTTCTCCTGCCGGGCGATGGCGGTGAGCGCATCGGTACGAGCGGCCCGACGCCGCACGGGCTCGGGATCACCGTCGAGCGCCGCCTTCACCTCGCTGCGAAGCAGTCCAGGCGAGAACGGCTTGCCGAGGTAGCGGATGGCGCCCTCGATGCCCCCGCGGATGCGGTTGTCCTCGGAGTCGTGGGCGGTGAGCATGATCACGGGGATCTCCTCGATGCCGGACTCACCGGCGGACTTCATCGCCTCCAGCACGCCCCACCCATCGATGTCGGGCAGCATCAGATCGAGGATCATGAGGTCGGGCCGCTCCCGTCGAGCCACCTCGAGGGCTTCACGGCCGTCCTGGGCCAACAGGACATCGTGCCCGTCGAGCTCGAGGTTCACCCTCACCAGGTACCGGATGTCTTCTTCGTCATCGACGACGAGGACTCGTGCCACTCTCAAGCCCTCCCTCATTCCGACGTGACGGACCCCGACGTGGGTGGCGCCTCGAACCAATCCTGGGCTGGACTCGAACTTACTACCGGCCTCAGGTGCGGCCCAGACCGAGCCGCTCGATCCACGACATCGGATCGCGGATCTCGCCCAACGACGGCAGGCGGTCGGGCGCCACCCACGCGGCGTCGACAGCACCGGCACCGGCCGCGGCCTCGACCGCTTCGATGAACCGCTCGCCTGCCTCGTACTGGGCCAGCTTGGCCTCGATCCCGACTACCTGCTGCACGATCCTCGCCACGCCGGTGGCCTGGCGCCGGCGCTGGCGGAGCGTTCGGGCGAAGCGGTCGGCCGAGGGCACCTGCCCGGCGCCGGCCCGATCCATGGTGATGTCGCCGTGGCCCTCGAGCAGGCTCATGAGCCCACCGATGCGGTCGAGGGCCAGGCGTTGCTCCGGTCCCGCGAACAGGGCCACGAGCCCGCCGTCGTCGAGGGGGTTGCGGCCCGCGCCGACCGCCTCGACAGCACGTCGCAGCGCGTCGAGCAGCCGGCGGGGATCAGGCTCGACGGCACCCAACGTGGACTCGACCAGCCCCAAGTAGTGCTCGCGCATCCAGGGCACGCCGGTGAACTGGGCCCGGTGGGTGGTTTCGTGGAGAGCCAGCCACAACCGGAACTCCTGAGGGGGGAACTGGAAGCGCTTCTCCAGCGCCAGCACGTTGGGACCAACGTAGGAAACGACGTCTTGGTGGTCGAGGTCGTCGTCGTCGACCACCAGCAGGTCGTACTGGCCCAGGACCCTCCCCGACATCCAGCCGAGCAAGAACCCGACTTCGAGCGCGGCGACGTTTCGGGTGACATCAGCCATCGGCCCGGCGCTGGCCATTCGGGCCGCCAACGAGTCGGTGAGAGGCCGGAGCAGGCGCCGAAAGGAACCGATGTTGGCCCGGATCCAGCCGGGTCGATCAACCACTCGGGCCCGCGCCGCGCTCGGCGGAGTGAGGCCGGTCTCGGCCGCGACGAGCGTCTCGGCCCGGGCGGTGAGCTCGTCGAAGTCGGGAACGAGCGATTGGGCGTGATAGCTCGCGGCCAACGGCTCAGTCCCCGACAGACGGATGGCGACCCGCTCCGCCAACGCCCAGTTGACCGGCTCAGGGTGATCCGTCGACGGCGAGCTGGTGGTGCCGCGGGCGGTCGAAACGCCGGGGGCGGGACTGGAGCGGTCGAGCCCTATCAGTCGTAGGATCGAGGCCGGTCCGATGGGCACGCCGGGCAATCAGTCGCGGGGGTACTTGGTGGCGGAGACCTTGATCAGGTAGCCGACGAGCGTGGCGATGGTGGCCAGCACGGCACCGGCGGTCAGTGCCACTGCGATCCAGAAGTGCCATGGGCGAGCGGCAGCCACGAGCAGATCCAACATGTCGGCATCGTAGAGTGCGCGGCGCTGCGGCTCACATCACCCGGCTCAGATGCTCGATGGAGCCTCGCCGGCGACGGCTTCGATGGCCGACCGCACTCGTTGCACCATCTCGGGAGGAACCTCGGCCCGACACGATCGTTCGACGAGGTGGCGCACCGCCTCGTGCACCCCGTAAGCCGAACCACATGGCGGGCAGGCGCTGAGGTGAGCACCGATCTGCTGGCGCACCTCTGCGGTGAGCTCTCCGTCGAGGTAGAGGTGGATCTGGCGCAGGGCCTCGAGGCACTCGGGATGCTGGTCGGTGCAGTCGTCTTCAGCCATTGGTCGTGATCTCCGTAGACGCCACCGTGTCAGCCGAGTCGGCATCGACCAGCCCGTGGCTCGTTCCGTAGGCGTACAACCGCTTGTGGAGCGCCCTTCTTCCCCGATGGAGGCGACTCATCACGGTACCGATGGGGATGTCGAGGATCTCGGCGATCTCCTTGTAGGCGAAACCCTCGACGTCGGCGAGTAGAACGGCCACCCGGAAGATCTCGGGAAGCTCCTCGACGGCCTGCTGGACCTCAGCTTCGGTGACCAGGTCGATCACCTCGTCCTCCGGTGAGCGGCCACGATTGGCTCGCTCCTCCCCACCGAGCTTGTTGAACAAGTAGAGGTCTTCGCCCTCGTCCAACTCGGTCTCGTCAGGCCGGCGCTGCTTGGCTCGGTACTGGTTGATGTAGGTGTTGGTGAGGATCCGGTAGAGCCAAGCCCTCAGATTGGTGCCTTCGGTGAAGCCGTCGAAGGCACGGTAGGCCTTGAGATACGTCTCCTGCACCAGGTCCTCGGCGTCGGCGGCGTTGCGCGTCATGCGGAGCCCAGCGCCGTAGAGCCCCGCCATGTGCTCCATCGCCATGTCGGCGAAGTTCGCCTGGTCAGCCATAGCAGCGAGGCTAACTAATGGCCCCTGCCGGCCGGCATCAGAGGTCGAAGTCCTCTTGGAGACCCTCGATGTAGCGGTGAAAGGCGATGTGGTCGCTCTCGAGCGTTCGCTGCTCGCCGTCCTTCTCGACGATGACGGTGTCCTTCTCCGGGGTCTCGATGACCCTCACCGGCGTCCACCCATCTTCTTGGATCAGCGTGCGCAGGTTCTCGAGTGTCGGGTCGTCGCCCCATCCAGCCATGGGCGGCGAGGGTAGTTGGTCGCCAGGGAGACAGGTCCACACCGCCACCGAGCCGCTGAGCGTCTTCGACGGTGTTCAGGATCACGCTGTCTTTGTCGTCCTCCCACCAGATGATGAGGCCGCGGCGCTCTTGCTCGCCGGCAGGCATCGACTCATGCGACGTCGAGGAACTTCCGCAGGGCCGCTCGGATCACGTTGCTGGTGGTCGTGTGGTCGGCTTCAGCTCGAGCCTCGATCGCCATCTTGAGTTCCGGGTCGATGCGGACGGGCACGACGTCGGCTGGACCCGAGCCCATGGGGGGACGGCCCCGACGGCGACCCTTGAGCTCCTCGACGTCGTAGTCGGCGGTCTCGACCTCCTCGGCAAGCGCGTCGAGATCGTCGTCGGTCAGCACGCGTCCGGACTTGGTGCGATGAGTGGTCACGGTTCGTCTCCTTCGGCCGGGGGAAGCAGATCGTGGAACGCGGAGCGGAGTGGCATGGCGTGGATCACCATGTCGACGTCGGCGAACTCGAGCCAGATGACTTCAAGAAGGTTGCCTGAGGTGTCGGGGCCGATGGCGAGCACCTTGGGCGGATCGGCATCCGGTTCAAGATCGACGACCGTGAGTGCGTGCTCCACGGCGTGGAGGATCGCGTCGGCGTCGAACCCGTGCTTGTGGGCTGAGCGGTGGAACTCCACACCCGATTATCGTATTACGGAATACTGTTGGGGTCAACGCATTACGCCGAGACCCTGGACACGCTCGGGATCGCTCCGTCCGACCTCCTCGGGATCGCTCCGTCCGACCTCGTGGGGGAGGACCGCCGGCTCACCCAAGGCATCGGCGAGCCTAGGTCCGACTACCGGGTACTGCTCTGCAACTGGGCACACGCTCGATTGAGGAACTGGCCGGTGGCTGGGTCGTAGTCGCCCTGGATCACGCCTTGCAGAGCTTCGACACAGTCTGGGGGGCCACCCCCGCAACGGCCGCGATGTCGCGAAGTGACGCACCGTTGGCCTGTGCGAGTCGGATCGCGGTAGCCCACTGGTCTTCGATGTCGCGCTTCTGACGGCTGAGCCGCCTGATGACGCTGAGCGCCGCATCCTCCGCGCTCCTCGACACGTCGATCTCGCTCAGATCCCACCGCGACTGGATCGTGCTCATCGGGCCTCCTCGATCGCTCGTAACAGCTTGGCGATCACGTCGCGCAGGATGACGGCAGCGACGAGCTCGTCGCTTCGGCGCTCAAGGATGTCCACGACCCCTCCTAGCGCATCGAGCGTATGAGCAAGCTCTGCTTCATCCAGATCCAACGTGAGTCGCATCACCGAGAGTCTACACTCTAGACATCATGTGCAGTATCCAGACAGGCGACCACGGCGAGGAGGACACGGCCCCCCGATCAGCGGTCCCACACGAAGCGCCGGTCTCCCCGCCCACCGTGGCCTGGGCCCGCAGGCCGTCGCCCCAGTAGCGGTAGGCGGCGGTGGTCTCGCCTCCCTCCGCGCCGTCGCCGGCGGCATCAGCTGACGATCGAACAGTTCAACCAGTAGCGTCAGTTGTGCTCGCGCCGGAAGCGCTCGAGCTCTGTGACCGAACCGATGCCACCGCCGGCAGAGAGCCACGTGCGATGGACCGACACGTCGAATCCAGCACTCCGGGCTGCCGCCACGACAGCGCGTCGCTGCCATGCAGTCAGGAGGACGAGACCAACGGTGTGTGACGCTGGCGCCGCGTTGACGAGCACCAACCCGCTGTTCATCCATGGCGGCTGTCGCTCGCCAGCGTGATGGGACCACTGTTTCGCCAGTGGCATGGGACCACGTCGGGGCCTTCAGCGTCGGCGGGGTGATGATGGTGGCGGGCGCTGCTGGGGTCAAGGACGGCGTCGACGGGGGCGGGGTTCTGGGTCGTCGTCTTGGTTGATGGTGGGCTTCTGGCGGCGCCGGTAGGAGTCGCCTTCGAGGACGAGTTCGTGGGCGGCGGACTGGAGGCGGTCGATGGCGGATTGGGCGAGGAGTGGGTCGGCCATGAGAGCCAGCCACTCGATCGGGTCGCGGTTGCTCGTGACGATCGTGGCCGCCGAGCGGTGCCGTTCGACGATGAGCTCGTAGACCTCGGCGGTGTCGATCGCGTCGAGCGCGCTGAGCGCGAAGTCATCCAAGATGAGCAGGTCGACGCGCAGGAGCTTGCGGACTTCGGCGTCGTGGCTGTTGTCGAGCCGGGAGGCCTTGAGCCGACGCAGCAGGGTGTCGGTACGTTCGAAGTGGACGCGGTAGCGGCGCCGCACGGCGGCGTGGCCGAGCGCGGTTGCGAGGAAGGTCTTGCCGACGCCGACGGGTCCCATGATCACGACGTTGTGGGCGTTGTCGATGAAGCGCAGCGAGCCGAGCTCGGCCCAGGTGGCCTGGTCGTAGGTGACCGCGGTGCTGGGGTCCCAGCGGTCCATGGTCATGGTCGGGTCGAGGCCGGCGGTCCGGGCCCGCAGCGTGGCCGAGCTGGTGTCGCGTCGGGTGACCTCATCGGCGAGGAGTAGCTCGAGGAACTCGCCATGCGCGAGCCGGTTGGTCTTCGCGAGGGCGAGGCGTTCGGGGAGCGTGTCGAGGAGCTTGCCGAGCTTCACCCGGCGCAACAGGGCACGCAGCTCCGGGCTGACCGTGGGGGCGGGAGCGGTCATCGCTGGTCGCCTTCGGTGCCGGTCGCCGGGCGTTCGACGGCGAAGTGGTCGGGGTCTCGGGCGAAGCGTGGCGTGATCACCTCACCGGCGGGCGCCGACGGGGTGCTGATGTCGGTGTTCTCGGTGGCCCGTTCCAGCATCCGGCCGATGAGACCGACGTTGATGGCCTCGTGGTCGAGGGCGCTCGCGCACGCCGTGTTGACCCGGTCGGGACCCCACTTCTTGACCAGGCCGAGCAGCGCGTAGACCTGTCGCATCTTGGTCCAGGGCAGGGGGTGCTCGAGCAGCGCCGCGGTGAACGCGCCGACCGCGGGGCCGTGCCCGGCGGCGAGGCGTTGCAGCGCGTCGAGGTCACGCATGGCGTAGGCGGTCCGCTCGGTCGGGAGGTCGTCAGGGTCGGTGACCCGGCCGCCGGGGGCCTGGCGCGGGTGGACCTTCACGAGCTGGCCTCGGGCGTAGATCCGCACCAGCGCCCGATCGGCGCGCACGTCGACCTGGGAGCCGATGAGGTTCCCGGGCACCGAGTAGAGGGCCTTGGCCACCTCGATGTGGTGGTCCCGATGCACCTTCGCGTTGACGTAGACCGGCAGGTCGTAGCGCTCGGTCGGCGCGGGGGCCAACACCGGGGCCTCCTCGATGCGGAACACCTCCGCAGGCCGGGCCTGGATCGTGCCATGGACCCGCATCCCAGCCCGACCCCGGCACCACTGTTCGGCCCGGCGCTGCGCGTCAGGGAGGTCGATGAAGGTCTCACCCGCGAAGAACGACTGGCGCACGAATGGCACGGTCCGCTCGACGCGAGGCTTGTCCTGAGGCGACCGCACCCGCGCCGGATCCACGACGAAGCCCCGCGCCTGCGCGTACTCGACGAACGCCTGGTTCAACCGCGGCTCAAGCGGGTTCGCCTTGTCGACGATCGTCTTCATGTTGTCGGGGATGACCGTCTTGAAGACACCGCCGTAGAACACCCAGGCCGCTTCGAACCCGGCGATCACGTCGTCGATCGTTTGGCGGTGGGCGAGCCACACGAAGCTGTAACGGCTCACGACCGGCGTGAAGATCAACGCCTGGCAGTCCCGCCCTCGGCCCGTGTCCGGATCGACCAGGCGGCCCATCTTCCCGAAGTCGACCTGCAGCTCGTCGCCGGGCTCGCCGTCGTCGACGCGCACCGTTGTGCCCCGCCGGCCCCGGCCCACATCGCACACCTCATCCGCGTAGCGGTGCAGGGTCCGCTCCGGGACCAGCACGCCCTCACGCGTGAGCAGGTCATGGACCTTCACAACGGTCAGCCCGTCCTTCTTCAGCCACGTCTCGATCCGGTCGTGGCGGGCCACCAGCAGCCGCCACGCCTCGCCATGACCGTCGGACCGGTGCGGCCGCACGGCCTCCACCACCGACCCGAGGAACACGTCGCCCAGCTGATCCTCGCCGCCGTCGCGGACCAGGCCCAGCCCCTCGGCGGCGGTCACGTAGCGGCGGACCGTCTTGCGGTCCACGCCCGCCAACCGCTCCACCGACCGGAACCCCTCGCCTCGCAGCCACAGCCGCAGCACCTCTCGAACCTCGAACACTCGAACCTCCCGGAACGCCATCGCCGTCCTTCCTGGACCGCTGGTCAGAAGGCGACGAGTCCACTGGCAGCGGTGCCGCTACCGGTGGACCCCGGGTGGTCCCATCACTGGCGAAAGGGTGGTCCCATGCCACTGGCGGAACTCACCTCAAGGTGGTCCCATGCCACTGGCGGGCGACAGCGGCAACAGGCGGCCGGCAATCACCGTCAACGGGTGATCGCGGTGCACGATCCGGCTGGCTGGTTCAAGGTTGAGTGCATTCGCTCGCCCTTCAGGCTCGAACGCCACCTCGCCCGTCGACATGGAAAGCCGTTCGAAGAACCTCGACATCGACACAGCACATGACACGCGTCGAAGCTCCAACAACACCCGGGCGTCCTCCAGACGCGACGCGTCCGGTATCGACGGGAACGATTGGTCACCAGCCAAGGGTCCATGTCCTGCTCACGCCACCGCCGAAGGCGAACGGTGCGGGGACGCGGTAACCGGGAGCCCAGCCGACCGTGGTCGGCCAGGTGCCGCTGCTGGAGTACGACGCTGAGGCACCGGCGCCGTAGAGGCCCTCACCGGCAGATCCCCAAAGGTAACCGGAGGCGCCATCGAAATCGCAGCCCCGCTGCGTTTTGCTCACGCTCACGCCGAGAAGCCCGCTCACACCCCACGGCGCGCCGCCGCCACCACCTACCGAAGCAGTGAAGCCGGCCTCGCCGCTCGGCGTGGACATGTAGCAGAGGCTGCCCATGAGGTCGTAGCCGCCGAACAGGTTCCCGCCAGCGCAGAGACCGATCGAGTGTCCTGTCAGCCGGCTGGCTGCGTCGAGCACATGGCCCGCTGGCGATGGCCAGCGGTCGAGATCGATCACCGCGCCGTTGAACTCGAGGCGGACCCACTCGCCCGCCGTGTCGTCGATCTCAGAGATGAGCTTCATGTCCACTGGATCGGGATCCCGGTGCCGGCAACTGAGCTGGCCCCCGAGCGGGACCGCCGGATCGAGGCGGTCCCGCTCGGGTCTCGCTTTCACCACACGACGCCTGGGCCGGAAAGTGACTTCCGAATCTTTCGTTCCACGCGGCGCATCTCCCGCCGGAGCCTCCGGCGTTCTTTGTCATCTGAAGCCATCTCCAGCTGTTGCCGGAGCGGCTCGAGTTCCTCTTGGATGCGCTCTTCGATGAACTCTGATGGGTCGTGAATACTCACAGGTCGACCTCCACCCGCATCAACACCAGCCCGGAATTCGACGGAGCCACCCGTCGACCCAGTCGGACACCTTGTACCCAGCCCAGATCCCGCCGGCCCGACGACACCCCACCCACCAGCCGCGCCGTCACCGACGTCAGTCGGTGGATCGAGGGTTAGGACGTGCTCGTCCCGCCAGGCCCCGACGCCTTGACTGGGTTGCGGTGGCGTTTCACGAGCCACAGCACGAGCCCGATGGGAGTAAATACGAATGTCAGGACTAGCACTGGCACTGGGTCAACGCCGCGTCGTTGCATGTCCCGGTGGATGAGCAGACCTACCAAGAGGAGGATGACCAGGCTCAGGAGAATGGTGAGCGCGGTTACGAGCGATGCAGACACCTACGGCTCCTGACTAGCAAAGGGCCGCGATCAGCCCAAAGAGGGGATCCGGCAATGGTTCATCGAACCAATCGCGGATGGGCTGCGTCGTCCATGTCCAGTTATAGGTCCAGCCCACGCCCCACCGGCCGAACCCGGGGCCGCCTCTTGATCCGGAGATGTCACCGCCGGTTCCTCGACAGAAGAAGATGAAGCATGCCTGGCCACCCTTGGAGTACCCGGGGGACTCGGTCGTCGTCGGCCCGACCGTCATCCCGCCGCCAAGGCCGACCGCGACGGCCGCCGCTTTGGCGGTGAGCGTCTGGTCGAATCCAATGGTGACGGTCCGTTCGCCGCCCGTAGCGGTGCGCCGGTAGAGCCGCAGCTTGGACGACGGCCCGCTCCACGTTCCGACGATCGTGTAGCCAGCGGGAGTGGCGGGCGTCGTGTTGTTGGGATAGGTCGCACTGACGAGGATCTGGTCGCCGGCGCCCAAACCACACCACCGGGCACGTCGAGCCGCAGGGTGGCAGTGGTGCCGGTCGTGGCTGCGGTGTCGGTGCCTACCAGCTCGATGTCGGGTCGCGGGTCGATACGGTTGAGAACCTGT
>Ga0214471_10000109_pt1 | contig 82396 bp, 78 predicted proteins | sample RVTome_5_FD_207665 | JGI IMG/M metagenome (GOLD analysis project Ga0214471, IMG submission 207665) | Soil microbial communities from uranium-contaminated site in the Upper Colorado River Basin, Wyoming, United States - RVT142D155 | ecosystem: Environmental > Terrestrial > Soil > Contaminated >... | reverse complement strand
GACAGCGCGGCGCGCTGGTGGTGCTGAGGCCCACTTTCGCGCCGCGCTGTTGGCGATGTCTGGCCATGACCTGGCCGTCGACACCCAGCAGCAGCCCGGCATGACCTCACCAGCCCCGACCAGCCGTCGAGTGACGCCCGTTCGACACCAGCCTCTAGGGCCCCTCTAGGGCAGGTAGCTGTGGGGGTTCTGGGGCCGGTCGGCGATGCGGACTTCGAAGTGAAGGTGACTGCCGGTGCAGCTTCCGGTGCAACCCATGCCGCCCACGACCTCCCCGCCGCTGACGGCCTGACCGGCCGAGACGCTGACCGAGCTGAGGTGGCTGTAGAGGGTGCGGACCCCGCTGGGGTGGTCGACGAGCACCAAGAGTCCGTAGCCGCCGTAGTCCGCAAGCCGACCGACGGCCACCACCGTGCCGGGGCCGGCACTGCGGATGGCATCGCCGGTGGAGCCGTCGATGTCGACGCCGGCGTGGATGTGGCTTCGGCGCCGCTCGCCGTAGCGGCCGGTGATGCGCCCCCGGTGCGGCCAGTGGGTGAGCGGTGATCCCTCCACCGTGACGGGAGGAGGGGCGGTAGCGCTGGCCCGGGTCGGGGTAGCGGACCGGGCCTGGGCCGCAGCCTGCTCCGCCGCAGCCTTGGCCGCGGCCTCCGCGGCCTCGGCGTCGCGGCTGGCGGTGGCGATGCGCTCGAGGCGAGCGGCTTCGGCCTGCGCGGCGTCGAAGCGGACCAGGCGGAGGGTGGCGGCCGCGGACGCGGCGGCGACAGGGTCGGCACCGGCTGGTGTCGACGCACTCGCCACGCCGGCGGCGACGGCGACGACACCGACCATGAGGCATGCGGCGGCGGCCGTGATCAGCACGGAGATGGAACGAGGAGGGGAGATGAAGTGGTGAGGGGACTCGTAATGGTGAGCGGACTTGGAATGGTGAGCGGACATGGAATGGTGAGGGACAGGAGTCATGAAGAGAGGGGGTCCAGGTGAAGAGGATCTCGGAGACGGGATGATGTCGCTGAGATGACGTCTTGTCATCGGTTCGCAACATTGTTTCACGACCGGCAGCCAGATGTCCTGCTTATGTGAACATATTCACATGAGCTGTACCTGGGAGTTGTCGTCAACTGACCACTTCTCGTGGTCACCTCGTGAACCGATTCTCGTTACGAACCGGTGAGGAATACGGCGTTGCCGATCGCGGTCAGCGACCGCGCATCGCCCACATCGACACGCCAGAACGTGCCCAGCGGCGTGCCGCCGTCCTCGGGCTGGCGCTCCTCGGCCGTGACCCGAATGACCGGAATCGACAGTTTTTGGGATTCACCACGCAGCGGCACCACGGCGGTGATGTTGCCGTTGCGAACGATCCGGAGGTACTGGCCCTCGAGCGTGCCGCCCTCGGGAGCACCGACGGTCACAGCCATCAGACCGGCGCTGACCGGGACGAGATCGCCGAACGTTCCCGTGGACCGGTTCCCCGCGGCGTCGTGGCCGACCACCTCGACGTCGAGGGTGGGGCTGTGGGCCACCCCTCGGGTGCGGACATACACGTGGCCGGCATCGAGGGCAGACCGGATGGCGTCGATGGACAGCTCGGCGGCCAAGATGGCGGTGGCCGAGGAGCCGTAGCCCTTCCGTTCCCGCTGATCGGCGTCGTCGACCCCCTTGCTGTCGCTGCCCGAGACCGGAGCGATCTTGAACCCCGCCGCCAGGCGGTCCTCCCAGAAGTCGATGGCCGGCTCGATGAAGGGGTTCTGGAGCGACCCGCCGGCGCTGTGGGTCGAGGGGAACGAACCGCTCAGGTCAGAGAGGTCGGCCAGCACCGGACCGGTGACCACCTCGATCCCGCTCACCTTGTGCCATGGGATCTGGTCGGTCAGCTCGAACTCGCACCCCCGGCAGAAGCTCCGGAACAACGGACCCGGGAAGATGGTGGGGTGGGCGACGTGGATGCGGTCGCCTTGGCCCGTGGCGTCATCGACGATGTCGGCGATCGAGATCGGCGTGGCCCGACCCTCCGGTTGGTACCCGTGGCGGTAGTCGACGTCGTGGCGCGGCGCGCCGTCACCGATCGCGCCTCCCGCACGTCGGTCCGGGCCCGCCAGTGCGATGGCATGGCCGAAGTAGGTGATGATCTCCCGGCCCGGCCAGATCAGAACAGCGTCGGGGTTGGACTCGGTGGCGCTGGCGAGCTCGGTCTGCTGCGCGGCGCCGAGCTCATCCCAGTGCGCGGTGGTGACGTAGTCGGTGACCGGGGCGATGTCGAGGGCGGCGGCGCGGACCTGGTCTGCCAGGTCCGCCCAGTCGGGGGCACCGGGGTTGGAGTGACGGCCATGGAGGTGGAAGTCGGCGTGGTACCAGCACCCACCCGACTCCGCTCCGGTCTCGCACTCGCGGACAGCATCGGTCTGCGACGGGGGCCCAGTCCGGTCCCGCCCGTCGTCCACCGAGCGACCGTCGAGCTCGTCGGTGTCGTAGCAGGCGACCTCGAGGTGCACCGTCGCCCCCATCGGTCCGACTGCGGCCACCCCGACTTCGACGTGCCACGGGCCGGGGTTGATCGTCACCGGTCGGTAGCCGCGCTCAGCTGAGTTGGCCGCCACCCACACAGGCGGCTTTTCCTGATCCAGCCGACCCTGGCGGCTGCCCGACCAACCCACGAGGTTGGCGTCGTCGTCGGTTGGCCCGTTCCACAGGCCGAGATCGAAGACGGTCTGGGTGATCGGGACGTCGGGCAGACCCTGCTCCACCGCATGGTCGACCCATCGGTAGCCCACCTCCACCCGCACCGCGCCGTCTGGCACCGTGAATGGGACGTAGTCGTAGGTGCGGGCCTGGTCCGACGAATACGCCCGGGTGACGGCCGTCGGCGCCGAGCCGCACAGCGTCACGTCAGAGGTCCCGCCGGCCACCTCCACCGGCAATGCCGACGCCGCCAGCGGCACGGAGGCCAACACGGTGGCGAGCAGCGAGCTCCGGATGGCGAGGCGGCAGTCCACGCCCAGTGGTTCTACGAGCGCTGCCGGAATCCCTCGCTGAGCTCCATCGCCGCCTGCTCGCTGCCTCCCCAGTAGCGGACGATCACGCTCTGGCTTCCGGTGGCCAGCAGCGTGCCGTCGGTGGCCCACAAGTGCACGAGGCCGTGACCGAAGCCGTCACGAACACCGCTGACCCGGATGTCGACCAGCACCCAATCGGTGGGCACCAGCCGCACCACCCGCAGGGAGTTGTCGAGGCTGTTGCCACCGGCCGGCAGGCCGAGGGTCTGGCCGATGCCGAAGGGGACGTAGTCACCGAGGATGGCGAGCGAGGCCGCCGACATGTCGAGCACCTCGGGCACACGGGCCCACAGCGATGCCCGCCCGTCACCCGGCGTACCATCGAGGTCGGCCCAGTCCCGAGCATTGGCCAGCCGCATCTCGATGCGCGACATGATCGACGTCTCGTGGTCTTCGCGGAGACGCCGGGGTTCGCAGTCCTCGGGCGGTCGGACCGACGGCATCTCGGCCCACTGGCCCGACTGATGGAAGTGGGGCCGCTCACCGAAGGCGCCGCTCACCGCGATGATCTCGCGATCGTCGACGGTGCACAGGGCCCGGGCCTGCGCCGTGTTGCGGCCAGCGACCGCGATGTTGACCTCGATGTCCATGGTGGCCGGCGGCCGCGCGTAGTCGAGGTACTGGGCTGTGGCCCACCGGACCGGCCGGCCGGTCTCGGCCTCCATCGCCTCGATCGCCGCGCCGAGGGCGCACCCGCCGAACAGGAACCCGCCACCGGTGCAGAGGGTCGGCACCACCGGGAGCGACCACCTCGTCGCCGCCGGCTCGTGACGGAGACCGAAGAAGGTGCGTGCGTCCATGCATCCGACGATAAGCGGTACCACCCCCCGGTCACGATGGCGACATGACCACACGCACCCACTCCCACCAGCGGCCGCTGCTCCTCGTCGACATCGACGACCAGTGGCACCGCATCGATGACGTCACCATCTCGCGGGGCCAGGCCGAGCTTGCTCGCGCTCGGGCCACGTTGCAGCGGGCCCGGACAATCCAAGCAGGCGACCGGCGCCGCCGCGCCGCCCGCTGGGCCGATCAAGAGGTGAGGCTTCGATCCGATGCTGCGTAGTCTCGGGCCATGAGCAACGACGTCGTCATCATCGATGCAGTCCGCACCCCGATCGGGCGCCGAGGCAAGGGTCTGGCCGGGGTGCACCCCGCTGACCTGCTGGCCCAGGTGCAGCGGGCCCTGATCGACCGCACCGGCATCGACCCCAGCGAGGTCGGCCAGGTCGTCGGCGGTTGCGTCGGCCAGGTAGGTGAGCAGTCGTTCAACGTGGCCCGCACCGCGTGGCTCGCGGCGGGGCTCCCTCTCAGCGTGGCCGCCACCACGGTCGATACCCAGTGCGGGTCGTCCCAGCAGGCCACCAACCTCGCCACCAGCTTGGTGGGATCGGGAGTGGTCGACGTTGCCGTGGCCTGCGGGGTGGAAGTGATGAGCCGCGTGCCCATCGGTGCCAACTCCTCCAAGAAGCTCGGGCTGGGTGTGCCGATCCCCAAGACCTACTTCGGCCGCTACGAGTTCACATCGCAGTTCGAGGGGGCCGAGCGCATCGCCGAGAAGTGGAAGATCAGCCGTGGCGATTGCGACGAGCTGGGCCTGTCGTCTCAGCAGCGGGCCGCTCGGGCGTGGGACGAGGGCCGGTTCGACACCCAGATCGTGCCAGTCGACGCGCCCGACGTCGATGACGAGGGCAAGCCGACCGATACAACCCATCTCGTCGACCGCGATGAGGGCCTGCGCGACACCAGCCTCGAGGCGTTGGCAGCGTTGAAGCCGGTGGGTCGAACCGACGGCGTGCACACCGCTGGCTCGTCGTCACAGATCTCCGACGGCGCCGCCGCCGTGCTGATGATGGCGGCGGGCAAGGCCGCTGCGCTGGGACTCACTCCCAAGGCGAAGGTGCTCGACACCTGCCTGGTGGGCGTCGACCCCGTCCTCATGCTCGAGGGCCCGATCGACGCCACCCAGCGGCTCCTCGGGCGTGCCGGCATGACGATGGCCGATGTCGACGTGACCGAGATCAACGAGGCGTTCGCATCGGTGGTGCTCGCCTGGCAACGGGCCGTGGGCGCCGACCTCGACGGGGTCAACCCCAACGGCGGCGCCATCGCCCTCGGCCACCCCCTCGGCGGGACTGGGGCAATCCTGACCACCAAGGCCCTTCACGAGCTGGAGCGCACCGACGGCACCGTCGGCCTCATCACGATGTGCTGCGGTGGCGGCCTCGGCACCGGAACGCTGCTCCAGCGAATCTGACCTCACTCGGCGGCGTGTCCATGCGATCTACCACCCGCCTCATCGCTCTTGCCGTCACGACCACACTGGTGGCTGTCGCCTGCGGGGACGGAGGCCACCCCACAGCCGGAGAAGGGTCTGGGCGTCCCGGTGAGGCCACCGTGGTCCGGGTGATCGACGGCGACACCATCGTCGTCAACATCGGTGGTACCACCGAACGGGTGCGGCTCATCGGGATCGACACCCCCGAGACCAGCCATCCTCGCCGCCCGGTGCAGTGCTTCGGCGCCGAGGCGTCGATCCGAACCAAGGCCCTTCTCCCCCCGGGCACCTCCGTCCTGCTGGTTCGAGACGCCGAGCTGCGCGATGCCTACGACCGCCTTCTGGCCTATGTGCACCGCACCTCCGACGACCTGTTCGTCAACCTCGACCTCGTCCGCAGCGGGCATGCCGCGGTGGCCACCTATCCACCCAACGTCGCCCACGTCGACGAGATCTCGTCCGCAGCCTCGGCGGCGCGACGAGCCGGCCGAGGGTTGTGGTCGGCGTGCGGCGGGCCCGATCGGCCCGTCGAATGATCAGCCGACCGGTAGCGTGCTGGATGTGACCTCGTTGGCCGAGCGGCTCGGTTACGACGCCGACGCCATCCTCCTCATCGTCAACTGTGACGACCTCGGGCTCGGCCACGCCGCCAACCTGGGTGTGTACCGGGCGCTGCGAGAAGGGGTGGCCACCAGCGCTTCGATCATGGTGCCGTGCCCGTGGGCTCGCGACGCCGCCTCGCGCTACCGGGGCGAAGACGTCGGGGTGCACCTCACGCTCAATGCCGAGTACGACGGCTATCGGTGGGGACCCATCACCCACTCCCCGTCTCTGCTCGACGGCGACGGAGGGTTCCCACGCACCGTCGCCGACACGTGGGAGCATGCCGACCTCGACGAGGTGGCACGCGAACTACGCGCCCAGGTGGAGCGAGCCATCTGGTGGGGGTTCGACGTCAGCCACCTCGACAGCCACATGGGTACGCTGCAGCTGCGGGCCGAGTTCTTCGACGTGTACCTTGAGCTGGCCTGCGAGTTCGACCTCCCGCTGCGACTGTCGGGCGCCGCTACCGAGCAGATGATCGGCTTCCCGTTCCGTCGCCGGGCATCAGAGGAGGGGATCCTCTATCCGGACCACTTCGTCTATGTCGGTGGCGTGGGGTCGCGACGAGCGCTCGAGAAGGCAGCGATGGAGCTCCGACCCGGCGTGACAGAGCTCTACGTCCATCCTGCCCTCGACACTCCCGAGCTGCGAGCCCAGTCCGATTCGTGGCCGGCCCGCGTCGACGATCTCAGCCTGGTGACCACCGACCTCGGGTGGAAGGAGATGGCGGAGCGAGCGGGGGCCAAGCTCATCGGCTTTCGCGAGCTGCGCGATCTCCAGCGGGCCGAACGCGCGCCGGCGGCGTGAGATCAACGATCCGCGTCGCCGCCCTGACCATCGCCACCATGGCCGTGACGTCATGCACCGATCGGGTTGGTGAGGGTCTTCCCGACCTCGACGCTGTAGATCCCGCGGTCCTCGCCATCGACGTCACCGTCGAGGTCGGTCCCGATGGCTGCACCCCGCCCGATCTCGGCGTCCCGCCTGGCACCACCGTCGGATTCACCGCGGTCACCGATGACGTTCGGGTCAGGGCCACCGACGCCGGCCCCGACGCCGACGCCGCGCCGGTGTTCGACACCGGCCCGATGTTGGCCGACGAGACCTCGGAGTGGTGGCTTCCCGAGCCGATGAGCGGCCTGCTCATCTGCGAGGGCACCGATGCCACGAGCACCGGCACCATCGAGGTGAGCGAGGAGGCAGGCTCCTAGAACTCGGTCTGCTCGGATATCCGGGCCTGGATCTCCTTGTACTCCGAGCTCTGGGTGAGCGGCATCAACGACATGAGCTTGCCCATGTTGCCCGTGACCTTCATGCGCCCCTGCATGAAGGCGGCATTGGCATCCAGCTCGCCGTTCTGCACCTTGACCGAGTCGTCGTAGCTGATGGTGATGGTGAACTCGGCCTCTTCGTCGATCCCGAGCTTCGCCTCCTGCATCGCTCCATTCTCGACGACTTGGTAATAGCTGATGTCACCCTCGGGGGCGCCGCTCACGACGTACTGCATGCGAGCCGTGGCACCGGGACGTTCGGGGAACGTCGCCGCTTCCTTGAGGCCCATGTCCAACCATTCCTGAGTGAGGTACTTCGCCATGGGGCGGAGGCTAGGCGATCCCGGCGAACAGGTCGGTCTCGGGTTCGTCGGGCGTGCCCGCCACGTAGTCACCGAGGCGATGAGCGGCGAGGGAGTAGTCGTCCCAGGGGTGGATGGCGGCCAGCTCGTGGTCGGGGAGGCCGAACCAGAACGGGGAATCGGGGGCCACTTGGGTGGCGTGGGCCAGCAACGCCGCCTTGCGGGTGGAGTACTGACCGCTCACCTCGACCCGTGTCGTGATGCGGTGGTCCTGCCAGGGCCGCTCGAACCAAGCAGCATCGAAGGGCGACTCGAGGCCCAGCTCGTTCAGGCGGATGTGCATCTTCTCGAGGCGATCCCTCGAGAACATGGTGCGGTACAGCTTGGAGATGGCCCACGGCTCACCCAGGTCGGGCCGATGCCCGGCGTCGGCGGCCTTGTCGTACGCGGCGTCGCTGATCTGCTGCACCCGGATGTGGTCGGGGTGGGGGTATCCCTCGTGCACGTCGTCGTAGGTGACCATCACCTGCGGCTGGGAACTTCGGACGATCTCGACCAGGCGGTCGACGCAGTCATCGAAAGGCTGGTTGACGAAGGCATCGGGGTGGGCGTTGGGCTCGCTGTCGGGCATGCCGCTGTCGCGGTAGCCCAACATGATCACCTCCTCGTAGCCGATGATCCCGGCGGAGCGGTCCAGCTCCTGGCGTCGCACCTCGCCGATGCGTGACCGCACGTCGTCGCTGTCGAGAGCAGCGTTCAAGATGTCGCCCGCCTCACCGCCGGTGGCGCACACCAGCACACAGCGAATGCCGTCGTCGGCGTAGCGACGAACGGTTCCCGCCCCCTTGGAAGCCTCGTCGTCGGGATGGGCGTGCACAGTGAGCAGGCAGCGGTCGGTCACTCCGGCAGTCTCCCACCCTTGCCGGCCCACACGCCGACGATGGTGCCTGCGCCGGCGCCGAGGAGCAGCCCGAAGGGAAGGGCCCATCGCAGCAAGCCGTTGCGCAGGAACGGGTCGTTGATGACCCCGTCGCCGCCGACGATCTGAGCGAGCGCGAAGAGTGGCATGGCGATGATCGAGATCCCCACCGCGATGGCGACGATCGCCACCACGAGGCCAACGACCGCGCCGTACCCCACACCGCGCCGAACGTCGTCGTTGGTGCCGTCCACGCGGTGAAGGGTACCGGCCCCGCGGTGTCGCGTCATGGGTACGGCGTCATGGGTACGGCGTCATGGGAACGGCATAGGGTGCTGCGCCGTGTTCGCCGTCCGCTCCGCTGCCACGATCGTGACCTCCTGCATCGCTGTGGTTGGCTCGGCGTGCACCGGCGACGGCGACGGCGCCGGCGACGAGCGTCGGGCCGCTGCTCGCGCTCGGGCCGATCAGGTCCGCGAGGTGATGCTGGAGGCGGGCTATTCCGAGGAGGTGGGCGAGGTGGGAGCACGGCTGGCTGCTGGTCCCGGAGCCACCTACCGGGCGGTGTACGAGTCCACGTCGGGCAGCGAGACGACGTTGGTGACAGTCACCAACGACCCTCCCCGGCGGCGCGTCGACATCGATCCCGAGGCTCAGGTGTCGCGCACCACCATCACCGAGGACACCCGAACCGTGACGTGCACGGGGCTGGACGATCGCTGGACCTGCGTGGAGGGCGCGCCAGGACCGGAGCTGGCCGAGCTCTCCGACGCTGCTCTGACCGACGCGGTGCTCGATCTGGCCCGCGCCGTGGAGGAGTACGTGGTGGCGATCGAGGAGCAAGAGGTGGCCGGCGTGGCCGGGACCTGTCTGGTGGTCACCCCGCGCGCCGATGTCGAGGATCCCTCTGCCGCTCCCGCCGCCACGGTGTGCGTCTCCCGTCAGGGCATCCCCTTGCTGGTCGAGCGGGCGGGGACCCGTCTCCGAGCCGTCGAAGTGACCGACGACATCCCCTCCGGCGCCTTCGACCCACCCGCGGAGATCTCGCCCGACAACGACCCCGGATAGGCTGGTCCTCTCGTGGACTCTCCCGAAGTCTGGCAGTGGATCTGGCTCGCTACCGCGCTCGTGTTCGGGCTGGGCGAGATGGCCACTGCCGGCTCCTTCTTCCTGCTCCCCTTCGGACTCGGTGCCGCGGTTGCCGCCGCGTTGGCCTTCGTCGACGTCAGCGTCGGGTGGGAGTGGACCGCCTTCCTGGCGATCAGCGCGGTGTCGTTCGCGGCCCTCCGCCCGATCTCCAAGCGGCTCGACGCCAGCCTTCCTTCACTCGGAGGCGTAGGCGCCGACCGGTGGACCGGTCGCTCGGGCGTCGTGCTCGATGCCATCCCCCAAGGACCGGGCGAGCTCGGCCAGGTCCGCGTTGACCGTGAGGAGTGGCGGGCGGCGAGCCACGACGGCGTCGCCATCGCGGTAGGAACCCAGATCGAAGTGGTGCGGGTCGAAGGCACCCGCGTCGTCGTCAAGTCCCAGGAGGGCTGATTGATGGAGCTCGTTGCCGTCCTCGTGGCGATCGGGTTGGTGCTGTTCGTCTACGTCGCCAGCGGCGTCAAGATCGTTCGACCGCACCAGCGTGGCATCGTCGAGCGACTGGGCAAGTACAAGGAGACGACCGAGCCCGGCCTCCGCATCATCATGCCGGTGGTGGAGACCATGCGAAAGGTCGACATGCGAGAGCAGGTCGTCGACGTCCCGCCCCAGGAGGTCATCACCGAGGACAACGTGGTGGTGTCCGTCGACGCCGTCTTGTACTACGAGCCCACCGATCCGCAGCGCCTCGTCTACAACGTGGCCAACTTCATCCTGGCCGCCACCAAGCTCGCCCAGACCAACCTTCGTAACGTCGTCGGCGACATGCAGCTCGACGAAGCGCTGACCTCCCGAGATCAGATCAACGCCGCCCTGCGGCAGATCCTCGACGACGCCACCGACAAGTGGGGCGTTCGGATCGTGCGGGTCGAGATCCAGCGGATCGATCCTCCCGCCGACGTCATGTCGGCCATGCACGAGCAGATGAAGGCCGAGCGGACCCGCCGGGCGCTCGTCACCGAGGCGCTGGGTGACCGTGAGGCAGCGATCACCCGGGCCGAGGGGGCGAAGCAGTCCGCCATCCTCGAAGCCGAGGGCGTAAAGCAACGCCAGATCCTCGAGGCTCAGGGCCAAGCCGACGCGGTGCGGGCCATTGCCGATGCCGAGAAGTACCGGCTGGAAGCGGTGGCCAGCGGTCAGGCCGAGGCGGTGAGCTTGGTGTTCGCCGCCTTCCACGAAGGCAACCCGACACCGGACATCCTCACCCTCAAGTACTTCGAAGCCCTCGAGAAGCTGGCCGACGGCCAGGCCACCAAGATCATCGTCCCCACCGAGATGGCCGCTCTGGCCGGCATGGTCACCGGTGTGGCCGAGGTCATGCGGTCCGACCAGACCGGCTGACCGTGTCTCCTGGCGCTGGCCCCGCCACCCTTCTCGTCACCGTCGCCGGCGACATCCATCTCAAGTCGGACCGCACGCAGAGGCGGCTCCGGCGCCGGCTGGGCGAGAACCTCCGCGACGCCCTCGACCGCCATGCTCCGAACGCCGCCATCGCCCGCGGCCCGCAAGGGCGAATGCTCATCGAGGTCGATCCGAGCGACGTGGATGCCGCCGCGTCCGCGGCGGCGCGGGTCTCGGGCATCTTCCGCGTGGTGTCGGCCCGTCGCGTGACGTTCGACTCGCTCGACGAGCTGGTCGACGTGGTGGCGGCCGACGCCAAGGCTCGGGTCTCGGGCCGGACGTTCGCCGCCCGGGTGCGGCGACGCGGCAGCCACGCCTGGTCGTCGATGGACGCCGAGCGCGCCATCGGCGATGCGCTCTACGACCTGTCGGCCGGGGTGTCGCTCACCGAACCCGACGTCACGGTGAGCGTCGAGGTGTACGGCGACGAGGCCTGGCTCCTCGGCCCGACATGGGAGGGTACCGAGGGGCTGCCCGTCGGCACCCAGGATCCGGTGCTGGTGCTGCTGTCGGGGGGGTTCGACTCTCCGGTTGCGGCCTGGCTGATGCTGCGCCGAGGTTGCCCGGTGGACTTCGTCCACTTCCAGATGGACTGCTCGCAGGCCGACCACACGGTGGCCGTCGCCTACGGGCTGTGGGAGCAGTGGGGTGCGGGGACCGACCCCGTCATGTGGGTGATCGACTTCGAGGGCGTCAAGGAGTCGCTCCTGCACCACGTCGAGTCCAAGCACCGCCAGGTCGTGCTCAAGCAGCTCATGCTGGCCGCGGCCGACGCCCTCGCCGCCCGCCTTCGACGACCGGCCCTCGTCACCGGCGAGTCGGTGGGCCAGGTGTCGAGTCAGACCATCGCCAACCTCGTCGAGATCGACCGTGCCACCAGCCGGACCATCCTGCGCCCGCTGGCCGGACTACCCAAGTCCGACATCATCCGCTACTCGGTGCAGGCCGGAACCCACGATCTGTCGGCCCGGGCCAAGGAGGTGTGCGATCTGGCCACCGGCCCCGTCGAGGTCGCGGCCCGGCGCAGCCGGCTGGCCGAGGCCATCAGCCGGCTCCCCGACGATCTCATGACCGAAGCGCTGAACAATCGGAAGTCGGTCCATCTATCCCGGTGGTACCCCGGCTGCGAGCTCGAGCCAGCCACCGATCGGCCGCTGTCGGCCGACCTCCCCGCGTTGTTTCGTTAGCGTTGGTGGAGTGACCGATCAGCTCCGCGAGCGACGAACCACCACCGACCCGAGCGAGACCGGTCAGGCCTTCGACGGGAGCGGCGGCCGCAAGCCGGTACGCGTCTCCGCCGAAGGACTCACGCCGTCGGAGGCGGTCAATGTGTTCTTCGACGAGGCGGCCGGGCTGATCGGTCTCGAGGCCGACATGTACCCGGTGCTCAAGTCGAGCTACCGCGAGGTGTCAGTGCAGGTCCCCGTTCGCCGCCACGACGGAACGCTGCTGGTCGTCGAGGGCTACAGGGTGCAGCACAACGGGGCCCGCGGCCCCTACAAGGGGGGCATCCGCTATCACCCCCACGCCGACATCAACGAGGTTCGAGCTCTCGCCTCGTTGATGACGTGGAAGACCGCACTGATGGACGTGCCCTTCGGTGGCGCCAAGGGGGGAATCAAGGTCGACCCCCACCAGCTCACCGAGGAGGAGCGCCAGACGATGACCCGGCGCTTCACGAACGCCATCGGCCACGTCCTCGGCCCCTATCGAGACATTCCGGCGCCTGACATGAACACGAACGCCCAGACCATGGCCTGGGTCATGGATGCCTACTCGGGTCGGGTCGGCTACACCCCGGCCGCGGTCACCGGGAAGCCGGTCGAGCTTGGAGGCGCTCCCGGCCGTGAGCAGGCCACCGGTCGCGGATGCATCTATGTGCTGGTCGCCGCCTGCGAGCGATGGGGCATCGACCTCTCCGAGCTGCGGGTCGCCATCCAGGGATTCGGCAACGTGGGTTCGTGGGCGGCCGACGAGCTGGCCAACCTGGGCGTGAAGGTCGTGGCCGTGTCCGATGTCAATGGCGCCATCCACCGCGCCGACGGCCTCAACATCAGCCGGACCCTCGAGCTGGTCCGAAACGGCCGATCGGTCATCGAGCAGGAGCAGGTCGATCGCATCAGCAACGACGAGCTCCTCACCATCGACTGCGACGTCCTCATCCCGGCGGCCCTCGGTGAAGTCATCACCACCGACAATGCCGGCGACCTCCAGTGCCAGATCCTCGTCGAGGCCGCCAACCACCCCGTCACCCCGGGCGGCAACGTCATCCTCGGCCAGCGGGGCATCCGCGTGCTGCCCGACATCTTGGCCAACGGGGGCGGGGTCACCGGCTCCTACTTCGAGTGGGCTATGAACATCCAGCAGTTCACGTGGCCGGAAGAGCGGTTCAACGAGGAGCTGCGCAACAAGATGATCGATGCCTTCAATGCCACCGCCGCCTTCGCCGAGCGCCACGACTGCTCCATGCGCACGGCCGCGTTCGCGCTAGGGATCCAGCGGGTGGCCACCGCATCGCGGATGCGCGGCTACATCTGATCGGGGTCATCGAGCCCCACCAGCGCGTGCTCACCGGTTGCATCGTCGAGATCCAACCGCCAGCCACACCGCTCGGTCAGCAACGCATGGCCCTCGTCGGGGCCGGTGGCGATGAGCTCGTCACCGGCCCGGAGCACGACCCGGCCCCGCGGCCGGTAGACGTGCCGGCCCTGGCGACGGATGGCGAGGATGTGAAAGCCGGGATCGACGTCGAAGCGCAGCTCGCGCAGCGATCGCCCGTCGGCGGCTGACCCCTCAGCGACAGGAACCCAGGCCACCACCTCGTCGGCGTCACCGAGGGCCAGCGAGAGCACGGGATGGAGATCCTCGCCCTGCTCGATGAGCCACACCATCTGCTGGGCCTGGTCACCCAGGTCCTCGGCCGCCTGAGCCAGGTGCAGCAGTCCGCGAAGCGGAGATGGGTCGATCTGGTCGGCCGCGGCGCGCAGCACCCAGGTCTCGATCCGCTCCTTCATCTCATCGAGGCGGTCCTCGAGGTGCACGACCTCTGCGGCCAAGCGCGGCTCGCGCAGCACCAGCGCCGAGTACGCCAAGCCAACGGCAGTCTCCGACAGGTTCTTCATCTCGACCAGGGTGTCGATGGCCCGATCGAGGTCGCTGGCCGCTGGTTCCTCGGCTGGGACCGGAGGGATGAACGGCTCGGCACCAGCCAGCCGACGAAGGTCGTCGATGCCGGCGGGCGTGCCGTGGACGAACAGGACGTCGTCGGGGACGATCACGGTGTCGCCGCGCACGTCGGTCTCCCATGATCCGGCCCGGCGGTAGGCGACGACACGCATGCCGATCTCGACGGGCAGCTCGACGTCGTCGAGGCGTCGATGGGCGAGCTCGGAGTGGTCGCGCACGATGACCCGGTGACTGACCTCATCGGCCTGGTGGAGATCCGCCACCAGGTCCTGGGGGATGCCGAGCTGCTTGGTGACGATGCGGCCGATGTCGACGGCGTTGTTCCCGATCCGCTCGATCGCCGAGATGACCTGGAGCACCGACGACATGCCATCGGACTCTTTGGGTGACCGGACGGCGACGACACAGACGCCGCGCATGTCGTGGACGAGGTCGCTGAGGCGCTCTTCGAGCTCGAAGACCCCCTCGGCCATCTCGGGGTCGCTGAAGTAGAGCGACCCGTAGGCGAGGTCGACCATGAGCTCGGAGGTGTCCTTGGCCTCCGCCAGCATCGTCTTCAGGTTTCTTGGTCGGTCATCCATGTCGATGGTCCCTCCTTGGGGACGCTAGTGAGCGGTCAGGCCACACCGAACGCAGCGATGGCCACCACGATGGCGGCGGCCCCGGCGAGATCCATGGCCGCCGTGACCAGGGGGATGCCGACGTTGTCCGGATCGATTCCGGCCCGGTAGGCGGCGATGCTCCCGTAGTACGACACGACGACGGCGATCGTGATGGCCATCAGGCTCGCCAACAGCGCCACTCGCACCAGATCGCCCAGAGGGGGCGCGGCCAGATTCGACCAGGTGGCGACGAGATCGGTCAGCAGAGCGCACAGGGTGAACAGGGGCACGGCGAGCACGAAGACGAACCGGATGTCTCGAGTCGCCTCGACTCCGGGAACCGTGCTGGGCTCGATGATCCCCAGGTGGAGCTTGGACCCCAGCCGGCTGGTGAGGATTCCGGTGAGCGCACCACCGGACGCCAGAAACGGCGGCACGAAGACGAGGAGTGCAGGGAGCGCGGAGAACTCCTCGATGCGTCGCTCGATGGTCAGGCCGGCCACCAGGCTGACGAGTCCCCCGATGACGAGCACCGGCATGGACTGGATGAGGATCGTCTTGACCAGCTCGAGGCTCGAGCGGATGGCGATGATGGTGACGACCACCGACGCCACCGTCAGCAGGACGGCCAGCACCCCGGTGGTGGCTCCCCGGTCCGCAACCACGGTGGCGGCCAGGAGGAGCGGCAGCGTCACCATGTCGCTGACGGCGGTGACCAGCGGAGCGGTGACGTTGTCCATGTCCCACCCGCGCCGAACCGATCCTGCCGCTACCGCCAGGGTGAACACAACCATGAGCACCGCGGAGGAGATCCCAGCCAGCGAGGACAACACGATGAGGTCATCGACCCCGATCAGCGGCCGCACGCCGAACATCACGCCGACGATCTTCGCCACCACGCCGATCACCATCGACGTTGACAGCGACAGCACCCCTACGGCGACCACGTTCTGACCGACGACCGTTGCCACCCGGGGCGACAGGTGGAACTGCCCGGTGTGGATCGCCGTTCCCAGCCGGCTGCCGAGCGTTCCGAAGATCGCTCCGCGACCAGCGATGACGGCGGGGACCAGCAGCAGCAATCCCGGGAGCCGATCAAACAGATCAGTCACGTGACCCAACGCGAGACCCGCCACCAGGGCACCGGCGAGGGCGACGAGGAGGGCTACGGCTGACTGGGCCGCCGCCCCCAGGTCCGGGCCAAGCAGCGTGCCGAGCCCAGCGAGGGGAGAGGGGGGCCGGAGTCGGAGCCGGGTCACGGATCGGAGTACAGGCTCGGCACGGCGGGCAGCGCCTCGGCGCCCTCGACGGTCAGGCCGCCGCCGCCCTCGGGGAGCCGTCCGGTGAGCCATCCGAGCAGGAGCCCGCCGGGCCCTCGGACAGTGACGTTGGCCTCAGTCCCCGGTCTTGTCCGGTCAACGACGAGTGGCCACTCCTCGGCCAGGTCGTCGGGCGCGACGCTGCACGTCGTCGTTCGGCCCGATCGGGCTGGAACCGAAAGGCGGGACACCACCCAGGGCAGAGCCGAGCTCACGAACGAACGAGACCAGTTCTCCGGTCTGTCACCGAGGTCGAGATCGATCCGGTGCAGCTCCAGCTCGCACCACCGTGACCACACCAGCGCTCGTGCCGGAACCGTCGCGCCGATGGCGTCCACCGGCTCGTCCCAGAGCCCCTCGTCGAGCCGCTCCCAGATCTCGAAGAGGGTGGCGCTGGCCGTCTCGAAGTCGCCGATCAGATCCGTGGCCGAACGTGAGGAGCCCTCCTCGATCTCGCGATCTCGTGACGCGAAACCTCCGGCGTATTGGGGAACCTGCTTGCCCCGTCGCAGGCCGTCGAGCATCCGGGTGTGGCTGTCGGCATGGCGGGCGAGATGGGTGACGATGTGGCCGCGGGTCCAGCCCTCGAGCGGGGAGGGTTCCCGCGCGGAGTGGTCATCGAGGCGGGTGACCACCCTCATGAGCGCGTGATGGGCCTGGAGCGCATGGACTTGCTCGATGAGCGGTGCAGCAGGCACGCAGTGAGTCCTAGCACCCGCCCTGGTACCGTCGCCGCCAATGACACACGCCGGACCGGTCGTCGCCCTCGGTGGGTTGTTGATGATGACTGCGTGCAGTGGGGGTTACGGCGATGGCAGCGCTTCAGACAACGGCGGCAACCCGGAGACGATCTCGATCACCTCCGATGCGTTCTTCGACGGGTCGCCGATACCCGAGCGCTACTCCTGCGATGGTGAGAATCTGTCCCCGCCCTTGACCTGGGTGGGTGTGCCCGCCGAGGTCGCGTCGCTGCGACTCACCGTCACCGACCCCGATGCGCCCAACGGCAACTTCGTGCATTGGTCCGTCCGCGACATCGGTCCACGGGTGGCGGGCGTCGGTGAGGGCACCAGCCCGCCCGGCGTCGAGTCCACCAACGACGCCGGTTCCGTGGGCTGGGCAGGGCCGTGCCCGCCGCCCGATGACGAGCCTCACCGCTACATCTTCCTCGTCGAGGCTGTGAACGAGTCCGGAGAGGTGGTTGCCGAGGGTTCGCTGCTCGGGACCTACGATCGCTGATTGCTAGAGCCCGGCCAGGCCTCGGCCCAGGACCACCAACGAGGACGCTGCGGAGATCACGAGCACCGCGTGGCGGGTTCGCCCCGCGTCGAGGAACCGGGCGACCGACCCCGAGATCCAGAATCCGCCCATGGCCGGGATGGCGAGCAGGGCGCCGGCTCGGAGCTCGCGGAGTCCGAACTCCCCCACCGCCACCAGCCCGCCGATGCTGGTGAGGGTTCCGATGGCGAAGAAAGCAGCGAGGTTGGCCCGCAGCCTGGGACCGAGCTCGTTCTGGAGCAACAGGGCCATCGGCGGCCCGCCGACACTCGTCGCCGTTCCCGAGAGGCCCGAGAGCCCGCCCGCCAGCAGCTGGTTGGAAGGGGTCGGGGGGACGTGGACGCCGGTCAGCGACGCGACCACCAGCACCAGGATCATCACCCCGAACCCGATGTCGAGCCCGGCGGCCGGCATGACAGCCACGGCAACCGCCCCCAGGGCGGTCCCCGGCAAGCGGCCGGCCACCGCCCACCACAACCCGCTGAGATCCAGGTGGTGGCGGTTGCGATAGGTCATGCCGATCGTCATGGTGCTGAGGGCCAAGATGAGCGGCCCCGGGACCAGATCGGGCTCGACGAGCAGCACCACCGGCGCGGCGAGAAGGGCGGCACCGAGCCCCGCACCTCCCTGCACGAAGCAGCCCGCAGCCACCGCGGCGCCGACGATGGCCACCTCCCAGTAGGGCACCTGCGGGTCAGTCTTCGTCGGATCGGAGTTCGAGCAGCATCCGCAGTGACACCAGCGACAGCAGCAGGGCGAAGAGCACGCTGCTGACCGTCGGTTCGAGTCCCACGGCCACGCGCGACGCCAGGAAGGCACTCACGACGCCCGACAGCCCGACGATGGCGGCAAGGCGCAGATCCGCGTTGCCGTTGACGACGTTGCGGCGGGTGCCCACAACGGCAGTCGGGATGATGACGGCCAGGCTCGTTCCCTTGGCGATGGCATCGGGAATCCCGAACAGCAGCACCTGCGCCGGCACCATCACCACGCCTCCGCCGACACCCAACAGACCAGCCAGGGTTCCGGCCACGACACCCACGACCAGGAGTCCCGCCGCGGCAGCCACGTCGAGGCCGAGGCGGCCACCGGGATCGGGGACGTCGGTCACGAGACGCATGGCGGTTCCCAGCAGCAAAGCAGCAAAGCCCATACGGAGACGGTGTTGGCTGACGCGGTGCAGCAGCTCGGTTCCCAGGCGCGCACCGGAGGTGGCGCCGATGACCAACAGCAGCGCCACCGGCCAGTCGACCCTTCCGTCGAGAGCGAAGCCTCCCAATCCGCTCAGGGCGATGGGGACGATGGCCGCCAGGCTGGTGCCATGGGCGAGGCGCTGGCCGAGGCCAGCCACCATCACCAGACCGGGGACGATCACGGTGCCGCCGCCGATGCCGAACAGTCCCGACAGCACGCCCGCGATCAGACCCACCACCACCGCCTTGGCGACGGTTGTGGGTTCGGTATGGGTGGCGGGCACCTGTGGTGCGGCCTTGGTCACCGGCCCATCGTCGCACCGGGCCGCGGCGATCGGTCGAATTTGTCAGCGGAAGTCGCGCGATGACGTCGATGCCGCGACGGCGAGGGGCGTGATGCGCTCGGCGATGACGTTCATCGCTCCCTGGCCGTGCTCGAGCCGCCCGCTGATCACCACCGCCGGCGCGTCTCGAGCCACGCGACGGTGACGGGCCCAGCAGCCCTTCGAGCAGACGACGTTGATGAGGCCGGTCTCGTCCTCGAGCGACATGAACGTGGTACCCGAGGCGGTGGCCGGTCGTTGGCGGTGGGTGACGATGCCGGCCACGGTGATGCGACCGTTGTCGGGGTGCTGGCCGAGGTCGGCTGCGGCAACGATGCCCTCGGCCGCCAACCGCTCACGGAGGAAGCCCATGGGGTGCGTTCCCACCGCCACCCCCGTAGCCCACAAGTCGGCCACGGTCTCCTCCACCGGGGACATGCCTGGCAGCCGCGGCGCGTCACCGCCAACCACCACCCCGGGCAGGCGGTCGGGGCGGCCCCCGATGGCAGCCCCAGCCGCCCACAGCGCCGGCCGGCGATCGAGTCCCAGGCTGGTGAAGGCACCAGCGGTCGCCATGGCTTCGAGCCGATCCCGTGAGATGCCGGTGCGGCGGACCAGATCCTCCATCGAGGTGTACGGCCGACCGAAGGCGATGGTCTCGGCCAGATCGTCGCCGATGCCGCGGATCGACGCCATGCCCAACCGCACGGCCCATCCGCCAGTGCTGTCGGGGCAGGGGTCGAGGGTGGCGGTGGCCTCGGAGTGGGCGATGTCGGGTCCGTGCACCACCACGCCGTGGCGGCGGGCGTCCTGGCACAGTGAGTTGGGTGAGTAGAAGCCCATGGGTTGGGCGTTGAGCAGGGCGGCACAGAACGCCGCGGGGTGGTGCAGCTTGAGCCACGCCGAGGCGTAGACCAGGTAGGCGAAGCTGACCGAGTGGCTCTCGGGGAAGCCGTAGGCCGAGAAGGCCACGAGCTTCTCCCAGATCTGTTCGGCCACGTCGGGGGGGATGTCACGCTCTGCCATGCCGTCGAAGAGACGGCCCCGGATCCGCTCCATCCGCTCCACCGACCGCTTCGAGCCCATGGCTTGGCGGAGCTGGTCGGCCTCGGTCGGCGTGAAACCAGCCACGTCGATGGCGATCTGCATGAGCTGCTCTTGGAACAGGGGGACACCGAGGGTCTTGCGCAGCGCTGGCTCCAACGACGGGTGCAGGTAAGTGATGGGTTCTTCGCCGCGCCGCCGCCGGATGTAGGGATGGACGCTGCCTCCTTGGATCGGGCCGGGACGGATGAGCGCCACCTCGACGACGAGGTCGTAGAACACCCGCGGTCTCAACCGCGGCAAGGTGGCCATCTGGGCCCGGCTCTCGACCTGGAACACCCCCACCGTGTCGGCGGCGCAGAGCATGTCGTAGACGGCGTCGTCCTGAGGGATGGTGGCCAGGTCGACGTCGATGCCCTCGTAATGGGCGATGAGGTCGACGCAGTAGTGGATGGCGCTGAGCATGCCCAGGCCCAGCAGGTCGAACTTCACGAGACCGATCGCCGCGCAGTCGTCCTTGTCCCATTGCAGGACGCTCCTACCCTCCATGGTGGCCCACTCGGTGGGGCACACCTCGGCGATGGGTCGGTCGCAGATGACCATCCCGCCGGAGTGGATGCCGAGGTGACGGGGGAACCCTTTGACCCGGCTGGCCAGGTCGACCACCGCGTCGGGGATGTCGGGATCGGGAGCGTCGAGACGCTTGGACCAGGTGTCGACCTGGGCCTGGTCGTGGCCCAGCGCCTTGCCCATGTCGCGTACGGCGGAACGACCGCGGTAGGTGATGACGTTGGCCACCTGGGCGGCATGGGTGCGCCCATGGCGTTGGTAGACGTACTGGATCACCTCCTCGCGACGGTCGGACTCGATGTCGATGTCGATGTCGGGCGGCCCGTCCCGCCCCGGTGAGAGGAACCGCTCGAACAGCAGGCCCAGCCGCACGGTGTCGGCGGCGGTGATGCCGAGGGCGAAGCACACGGCGCTGTTGGCGGCTGAACCCCGCCCCTGGCACAAGATGTCGTGGTCACGGCAGAACTGGACGATGTCCCACACCACGAGGAAGTAGCCGGGGAACCCCAGCCCCTCGATGACGTCGAGCTCATGGTCGATCTGGGCCCAGGCCACCGGGACCGTGGGGGCATGGCGGGACCCGTAGCGCTTGGCGGCACCCGCTTCGGTGAGGCGACGCAGGTAGGTCATCTCGTCGAGGCCCTCGGGGCACGGGAACGGAGGCAGCTCGGGGGCGACGAGGGCCAGGTCGAAGGCGCAGTCGCGCCCCAGCTCAGCGGCTCGCTCCACCACTCCGGGATAGCGGACGAAGCGGCGGGCCTGCTCGGCCCCCGATCGCAGGTGCTGGCCGGTGCCAGCCGGCAGCCAGCTCTGGGCGTCGTCGAGGCTGCGGCGGCTGCGAACGGCAGCGATGGCGGTGGCGAGCGGGCGATGGGCAGGGGTGGCGTAGTGCACGTTGCCAGTGGCCACCGTGGTCACTCCGAGATAGGCGGCGATCTCGGCCAACGCATCGTTGCGGATCGAGTCGAGTGGATGGCCGTGGTCCCACAGCTCGACGGCCACGTTGGCCACCCCGAAGGCCTGGACCAGATCGGCCAGTGCCCGCCGGGCCGCTGCCGGTCCGTCGCGCTCGAGGGCGCGGGTGAGGGGGCCCTTCCGGCAGCCGGTGAGCACCAGCCAGTGCCCGGCGGCGAGCTGGGAGAGCGAGGCCAGGTCGGTGCGGGAACGGGCCTTGTTCCCTGCCATCTGGGCCTGGCTGATGGCGGTGCCGAGCCGGGCATAGCCCGCCGGTCCCCGGGCGAGGACGACGAGATGGCAGCCGTCGGGATCGGGCACCCCTTCGGTGCCACCCATGCGGCGCTCGGTGGCACCGAGGGTGAGCTCGGCTCCGAACACGGTGGGCAGACCCACCTCCTTCGCCGCCTCCGCGAACCGGACGACCCCGTAGAAGCCGTTGTGGTCGGTGAGGGCCAGGGCCTCGAGCCCGAGCCGGGCGGCCTCTTCGACCAGCTCATGGGGATGGGAGGCGCCGTCGAGGAAGCTGAAGTTGGAGTGGCAGTGCAGCTCGGCGTAGGGCACTACCCCCCGATGGCGGACCGTCCCGGTGGGCGCGGTGTAGGGATCACGCTTGGCCGACCACGCCGGGCTGTCCCCTCCGTCAGCACCCGATGGCCGATCCGACAGGCGGCGTTCGAGCTCCTTCCAGGTGATGGAGGGGTTGTTGAACGCCACCCCCGGATGATCGAACATACGTTCGATCACGTCAAGGGCGGCCGGCTACTCGCTCGGCAGCTCCTCCCCAGGCAGGTCGTCGCCCTCGGACTCATCCCCTCCCGGCTCGTCGGGCTCCTCCCCTCCGGGCTCGTCGGGCTCGTCGGTGATGCCGGCATCGAATCGCCGGGAGGCCAGGATCGCCTCGGCGACAGCATCGACATCGAGCACGCTTCCATCCTCCAGCTCCAGCTCGAATGCCCCATCGCGCGACACCACGGTGCCGGTGACGGTCTCGGTGATGCCCTGGCGGTCGACGGCTTCACAGGCGAAGGTGTCGTCGATGGCCACGACGAGGGCGAGGTCGTCACCACACGTGACCTCGACGTTGCGGCCGATGCGGGTTCGATACGTGTGGGCGATGGCCGATGCCGGTCCCTCCACGGGGATGACTGCCTCCACCGCTCCGAAGCGGAGCAAGCCGTCGTCGTCCTCCTGCTCGACCTCCATGTGGAGGACCCCACCGGTCAGCTCGACCTCGCACTCGAAGACCTTGCCAGCCTTGGCCTCGACGTCGTCGGGACACGAGACCGAGAGGGCCTCGAGCCCGTAGTCCTCGACGACGGCGTCGCGGAGATCGTCGACCAGCCGCTCGGTACCGATGGTGCGGGCCGGGCCCGGGGAGCAGGCGGCCGTTGCGATGACCACCACGAGTGCCAGCACTGTGGGCCGCCAACTCATCGAGGGTCCGCCAGGGGGTCAGGCTGGCGAGCGGCCAGGTACACGGCACGGACGCCAAGCGAACGGTGGAGATCATCGACCACGTCGTTGAAGAACTCACGACGATACGTCTCGTCGGTGACCAGGTAGACGGCAAAGTAGAAGGCGGAGAAACCGGCCAGAAAGGCGCTCACCATGAGCAGCTCGGCGGTGACGGCGACCTCACGGCCGGCTATCGCCATGCTGGTGAGCACGTCGACACTTCCCGTCCATGCCAGCACCGTCGACTCGGTCACGGTCAGCACACCGAAGGCGATGAAGAACAGGCCGACGAGCCCGCCGACCAGCGCGACCTGCACACCCTTGGCGAACAGCAGCACCAAGACCACGTTGACCCACTCGCTGCGGCTCAGGTCGGCGTCCACCGGGACCGGATCATCGGGTCCGATGAGGCCGGCAACCGGAGTGCCATCGACCAGGTCGGCGAGCAGCCCCGCCGACCCTTGGTCCATGACACCCGCCACCTCAGTGGGGATGCGGCTCACGAGGAATCCCGTCCCGGCCAGAAAGAAGACCAAGATGACCAGCAGCAGGCTCACGAAGTCGAGAGACGAGCCCACCTGCCACACCTCGGCGTTGATGAAGAGGAACGTCGTGAACAACAACAGCAGGGGGACGGCGCGGGCGACGAGATGGGTGACCGTGCCCAGCTGGGCAACGACTTGGTTCAGGGCCCACCTCGTCATGGGGACGAGACCGTAGGACGTGACACCGAACACCAACGCCAGCAGTGCGGTGTTGGTGACCGCCGTCCCTGCGGCGGATCCGAGCTGCCCACCGAAGACCAACGGCAACGCCGCCGGGAGCAGCACAAACGCTCCGACCTCGACCGGGCCGATCTGGTCGGGGCGGCTGAGCAGAGGGCGGCCCCTTGCCCGGTTGGTGAGCGCCCATCCACCGAGCAGCAGCACGAGCCCCCCGCCGACAGCAGCGACGTTGAGCCAGGCGGGCCAGTCGAAGTTGAGCGCACCGAACATCTCGAGGAAGAACACCGTTGCCAGCAGGGGCCACGCTCGCGTCAAGACATCTTCGCGAGCGCTGTAGCGATCGATGAAGTGAGGCAGGCCCCGGTGAACGAACCACGCTTCCGTGGCCCGCTCGGTCGGCTCCGCCAGGGGGTCAGTCACCGACCGCGCCGTACACCGCGGCGGTCCCCCGGCTCTCGCCGTGCGTCGTCACCGCGTGGGCGAGGTCGTCGAGGAACTCGGGAACGATCTTGGTGTGGAAGGGGAAGACGATGAGGTGGAGCCCACCCTGCTGACGATCGAGGTGCCAGCCGCGATCATCCATGACGTCGCCGATCGCCGCGATGTCATAGCGGTCCGATCCGAACTCGAAGCAGGCGACGTCGGGGGTGCCTGTGACCACGAGTCCCTCGATCGCCTCGATGCCTTCGATGAACGCATGGAACGCGTCGCGCACCTTGGCGGTGGCAGCGAGATATCCGTCGTGGCCCAACAGCCGGGTCGCAGCCCAGGCGCCGGCGATCGGCGACGCCGAGCGGGTGCCGGCGGTGGTGGCCGAGCCGTACAGGCCGCCCGGCCACTCGTCGTAGAGGAAGTACTGCTGTTCGAGGACCGCCTTGTCGCGGTAGATGATCACCGACGCGCCCTTGTAGGCATAGCCGTACTTGTGCACGTCGGCCGAGATGCTGGTCACCCCCGGCACGCGGAAGTCCCACTGACACGGCAGCCGCTCACCGAGCTCTTCCCAGAACGGGAGGAGCCAGCCGCCGAGGCAGCCGTCGACGTGGAGAAGGGTGCCGTGTCGTTGGGCGATCTCGCCGAGCTCGGGGATGGGATCGATGACCCCGAACGGATAGTTGGGCGCGCTGCCGACGATGAGTGCGGTGTCGCTGTCCATGGCCGCCTCGATGCTGTCGGGATCGACGCGGCCACTGGGCCCTACGCCGACCTTGCGCTGCTCGATGTCGAGGTAGTGCGCCGCCTTGGCCAGCGCCGGGTGGGCCGTGATGGGAGTGACGAGGTTCGGCTCGGCGATCCCCCCGACGTTGCGGGCCCAGTCGCGGGCCGACTGCACCGCAAGGAAGAGGCTCTCGGTACCGCCGCTGGTCAACTTTCCGTGGCGTGGATCAGGGGCGTGGAGGAGGTGACCGGCCGCCGACACGACCTCCTGGTCCATCTGGACGAGACTCGGGAACTTGAAGGGGTTGAGGGCGTTCTCGTGGAGGAATCGGATCGCCACCTCCTCCAGCGCCTCCTCGTGCTCATCATCATCGAGGTTGTACACGAGGCTGAAGGTGCGGCCACTGCGCCAGTCGGCGTCACCGGCCCGCATCTCGTCGAGCCGTGCCAGCAGCTCGTCCTTCTTCAGGCCCTGGTCGGGCAGCGCTCCATCGCCCATGGCGCCATGCTCGCGCAATCGTTCACCGGAGACCGATGGCCCGGGCCATCGATGGTGGCATCGAGGGGTCGCCGGCACCGATGAGTGCGGCCCGCTCGACGTTGATGGCATCGAGATCGCGGCGGGCCCACCCATCCCACGGCCCGGCCACGACGTTGGCGGGATCTCCCTCGGCGTCGACCACCGCAGTGAGATAGCCGCGCAGCGCACGAACCTCCTCGATCCCACCGATGCTCCCGTGGCCGGGCACGATGCGCACGCCCGTGGCCGCCAGGTGCTCCACCAGCTCGAGGTTGGCCGACCAGGCAGCAGGGTGGCCGGCGAACGCCAACGGCGTCACGCCGAAGCTGCACATCCCTCCGGTGAAGAGCACCCCGGCGGCCGGAACGTGCGCCATCACGTTGCCCGCGGTATGGCCAGCCGTGGGGATGAGCTCCAGCGCGGGAGTGACCATGTTCGCCTCGGTCACCACATGTGACACCGGCCTGGTCACGAGGTCGTCGAACTCGGCGGCGTGCTCGGGCCAGAAGTGCTGGTAAGCCTCGATGTTGGGTGGCTGGTCGAGATGGCCACTGGTCACCGGCGACCCAAACATGGCGGCCAGCGTGAACCGGCTGTTCCCCCCGCAGAACTCGATGTTGCCCGACGTCAGGATGCAGCGGCGGATGGGAAAGCCCATCGTCTCCGTGGCGGCCGCAAGCTCGGAGGCCTGGGACGGCAGCATCTGAGCGTCGATGACCGTCGCGCCGTCGGCGTCGAGCACCACGCCGCTGTTGGTCCGGCCCAGATCGGCGTCGTCGTGGAGCCAGGCGTAGACGCCCTGGGCGAGATCGACGAGCTCGGGCACACGGCCAACGTAGTGGTCGTCACCGGCGGATCGGGAGGTCGAAGCCCACCACGGCCCCGCCGAGATCGGACTGATCCACGAAGGTCGCGCCCCCGCCGACGTCGACGGCCTGCGCCACGATGGCGAGCCCCAGACCCGAGCCCGGTGTCGCCCGGCCGGCATCCGAGCGCCAGAACCGCTCGAACACGTGTGGTCGGTCGACCACCGGGATGCCGGGTCCCGAGTCGTGCACCGCGATCCGCACGCCGAGTCCACCCTCGATCGCACCAGACGGGGTGTCGGTGATCTCGACGCGGACGCGACCCCCGGCCGGTGTCCACTTCGATGCGTTGTCGACGAGGTTGGTGACGGCGCGCTCGAGAGATGCCGGGCGTCCCTCGACGGTGTGAGCGCCGGCGCTCGACACCACGTCGACCGCGACGCCGTCCGCCACCCGACGACGCGCCCGCGCCACCACCCGGTCGACGAGCGCCACCAGGTCGACCTCCGTCACCAGCTCAGTGGTGCGGGCGTCGGTGGCCAGATCGACGAGCTCGGCGGCCAACGCGCTGAGCTCGGTCGTCTCGGCTACGAGGTCACCGACGATGGCCGCCCGTTCCTCGGAGTCGAGCTCGTCACCCCGCCGGGCCAGGAGCTCGGCGTTGGTGCGGATGGCGGTGAGCGGCGTCCGCAGCTCATGGCTGGCGTCGGTCACCAGCCGGTGTTGCTCTGACCGCGACGATCGGAGTGACGCCAACATCGAGTTGAAGGCTCGCCCGAGGCGGCCGAGCTCGTCGTCGGTCGTCACCTCGATGGCAGCTCCGAGATCCTCGGTCCGGGCCACGTGCTCGGCGGCATCGGTGAGTGCTCCGACCGGCCGAAGCGACCGGACGGCCACGATCCGGCCAACGGCGGCCGCACCAGCCACGCCGATCACGCCCATCACCGTGAGCAGCACGGCGAGGCGATCCAGCGTGGCGTCGGTCTCCTCGAGCGAGCGGGCCACCTGCACGGCGCGGTTGCCAGAGGCGGCCCTGGTGACGAGCCGAAGGTGCAGCCCCTCGACGGTGACATCGCGCCGTCGCTCCCCCGACGCCGACCGAGCGAGCTCCACGTCGAGGGCATCGACGGGCAGCGCCACCGCCTGGTCGCGGGGTGCGGCGGCACCGCCGTTGGCCGTCACCACTTGAAACAGCGTGTCGTCAGCCACGAACGGCGCGATCGTTGCACGGAGCTCCCGGCGCCCGCCCAACGTCCCCGGGCGAAACTCCCCGAATCCGGCCAGCGCCGCGGTGCGACCCCGGTCGATGGCGTCGACCGCCTGCTCGGCATGAGCCACCAGGGTCTCGTCGATCTCGGCTCGCATCCGGTCTCGGGCCAGCCACCACGCGAGGCCGGCCACGACCACGACGGCGGCGGCGACGGCCACCGCCGTCAGCAGCGTCAGCCGGCGTCGGAGCGTCATGGCTCGAGTCGCGCCGCGTACCCGACGCCTCGAACGGTGTGGACGACGCGAGCCGCTGCGTTGACCTCGGTCTTGCGGCGGACGTAGGAGACGTAGACGTCGAGCGAGTTCGACGAGGTCGGGAAGTCGTAGCCCCACACCCGCGCCATGATCACCTCACGAGTCACGACGTTGGGGGTGTTGCGCATCAGCAGCTCGAGCAGTGCGAACTCGGTGCGGGTGAGGTCGATGCGGGTTCCTGCTCGCTCGGCCCGATGGGCCGCCGGGTCCAGGCGGAGGTCGCCGACGGCCAGCACCTCCGCCGGCTCAGTGACGTCGGTCCTCCGCAGCAGCGCCCGGACCCGGGCCAGCAGCTCCTCGAGGGCGAACGGCTTGACCAGGTAGTCGTCGGCGCCGGCGTCGAGACCAGCCACACGATCGGACACGGCATGACGGGCGGTGAGCACCAGGATCGGCAGGTCGTCGCCCTCGGCTCGGAGCCGGCGGCACACCTCGAGCCCGTCGACGTTGGGCATCGTCACGTCCAGCACCATCGTGTCGGGACGGGACCGCTCCAGCGCCTCGAGCGCCTCGGCGCCGTCGCCGGCAGTTTGGACGTCGTAGCCCTCGTGGCGGAGGGCGCGGCTGACCGCGGTCTGCACCGCCGGGTCGTCGTCGACGACGAGCACTCGCATCCCCGAAGTGTCGCAGCATCACCTTGGAGGTTCCTGAGAATCCGACCGTTGACGTTGCCGGCAATGGGTTCTCAGGAGATTCTGGGGAAGACGCAAGGCAGATCTCAGGTCCGCATCCGATGGTGAGGGTGTCAACCCCAACGACCGTCAACCCCAGCGACCAAGGAGACCATGACATGACGAGCAAGCTGGCCATCTGGACCACCGCCGCCGGACTGATCGGCGGCTCCGTCGTCGGTGCCACCACCTTCGCCCCGACGCTCGTCGGCGCCCAGAGCGATGAGGAAGCGAGCACCGAGGACTCCACGGCCAGCAGCGTGGAGACCGAGCGCAGCGAACGGCTACGGGATCTGCTCGACGATCTGGTCGAGACAGGCACCCTCACCGACGCCCAGGCCGACGCAGTGGCCGAGCACCTGGCGGCCAACATCGTGCGCCAGGGCCACCGCCAAGGCCACCGCCACGGGCTGGCGGGCGCGCGGCTCACGACGGTGGCCGACATCATCGGGATCGATGCCGACGCGCTGCTCGAGGCGCTGCGCGGCGGCGACACCCTGGCCGGCGTCGCCGAGGCGAACGGTGTGAGCACCGAGGAGCTCGTCGCCGCGCTGGTGAACGCGGTCGAGTCCCGGTTGGCCGACGCCGTAGCCGATGGCACCATCACCCAGGAGCAGGCCGACGAGAAGCTGGCCGACGTCGAGGAGCGGATCACCGCCGCTGTGAACCGGGAGGGTCCGATCGGCCCCCGCGGCCTCGGTCGCCGCTTGGGCCCTTGGAGCACCGGCTTCGGCGGCACCGATCAGTCGTAGCTGGCCTCGACCGTCCACTCCCCCGCCTCGCGCACCAGCAGGTGGGCTCGACCGTCAGACGTGATGATCTGACAGCGGGCCCGCCGCCGGTGCGCGTCGGGATCCCACCAGCGTTCATCGGCTGGCCATGGGCCCGCCCATGACGCCACCGGTGACGGTGGATCGTCTCTGATCACGAGCGAGCCTGGCGACGCGCTGATGGCCCCGCGCCCGTCGACGGTGATGTCGCCACCGGCGGCATCGACGAGCCGTGCCGGACGGGGTGGATCCCACACCACCGCGGGGGCAGGAGCCGGGATGCGACCAGGCCACGGGCCGTCCCCTCGGCGATCGACGGGTGCCACCGTGACGTCCAGGTCGCCGGAGAACACCGGCCGGAGCCGGACCTGCTCGCCGGGACTCCGGCCCCCTACAACCTCGGCCATGGCCACCGCACCGGTGCTCAACATGCCCTGCACCCGAGCTACTCCGCGCGCCGCCCGGGCCGCGGCGGCGGGGTCAGAACCCCAGAACCCGAGCTGGCGACTGTGGGCCGGCACCACCTGATCGGGTATCAGCCGCAGGTGAGCGAGCCCGCCCGATGGACGGGAGGCGGCCGAACCCGACAACCACCCGTCGAGCTGCCAGCGGGCCCGGTCGGCGATGCCGGCGGGAGTGAGGGCGCCGTCGTGGCGCCAGCACCGCGACAGCACCTCGCCATGTTCGGTCTCGGCCTCGATGACCACCCCGGTGCAGCTGAGTGTGCGCGCCACGAGCTGACCGTGGAGCTCATCGGCCAGGCGCTTGGCCACGAACGCAGCCTGATCGACCCGCTCCGCTGGTGGATCGACCTCGCCGACCACCTCGAGGTCGGGCGGTGGCAGGCGCAGATGAAGCGGGTGGTCGTCGAGGCCCTGAGCCAACCGGTGGGCAACCACACCGTCGGTCCCGAACCGGTCGGACACCGCGCTGGCGGGGAGAGCGGCGAAGTCACCCAAGGTGGTGAGCCCCAAGCGGCGGAGCAGGTCGGCGAGATCGGGACGGTCGAGCACCGAGACGGGGAGCGGAGCGAGAAAGGCCGGCGTGCAGCCCGGTGCCACCACCGTTTCGGCCCGGGCCGCGAGCCGGGCGGCGAACGGGCCGTCGGCGATGCCCACCCGGCCCCGGGGCGATCCCAGTGCCCGGGCGACCACTGACACGACCCGAGCGACCAGGGCGTCGTCGCCACCCGCCCACCTCGACGGCCCCAAGGTGGGGAAGCTGCACACCCCTGGACGCGAGATCTCGACCCGAGGCGTGACGGCATCGAGCGCGGCCACCACCGGCTCGAAGGCGGTGGCGTCGTCATCGGAGCACCACACGACCAACGTGCGGAGAGGTGTCACCCGGCGCGAGCCATTGCCGCCGGCGGGCCGGTCTCCGAGCGCAGCACCGCCCGCACTCCTCCCTCGGGATGGGGCAACCACAGCTCGGTACGACAACCGCGAGCCGCTCGCCCCCGCCCGGACACCTCGATCGTCATCCGACGGGCGCGCAGGGCACCGTGACCCCGGCCCAACCCCGACCACACGGAGCGGCCACAGATGAGCTCGACATCAGGCGACTCGCCCCATCGGCTCCCGACCGCCACCAAGGCGCTGCCCCGCTCGCGGGCCCGGGACCGGAGGCGACGGGCATCGATCGCCTGCATCCGGGGTGGAGGCGCCACCAACACCACGTCGACGGCATCGATGAGCGCGGCCACGACCGTGGCCCAGCCGGCGGCGAACGGGCGAGGAACCAGCACCAGCCGGTCGAGCACCATCCCCAGCTCGGATGCCGCCACCAACCCGAGGTGCGGCAGGCCCACCGCCGCGCACCACGAACCAGCAACCGAAGCCCCCGTCGTCAGGGCGAGCGCCAACGACGTGGTACCTCCCGACTGCGGCTGGGTCGACACCGAGGTGACGGTGCCCCGCTGGAGGGCTCCGCCGGGGAGCAGCGGAGCCAGGGCATCGAGAACGGGCAAGGTGCGCTCCACCGCAAAGGAAACCGGCGAGGCTCGAGCCACCGCTTCGCCGAGATCGCCGCCGCGACGAGCGGCGTCGCCCACCGCCCCCAAGCGCACCCCAGGCCGCGCCACCGATGACGGAACCTCCACTGGGGTGACCAGCGCGGGGCGACGGCCCCCGGCCCCGAACACCCGACCGTTGGTCTGCTCGTTGAGCTCCCACTCTACGACTGACATATGACCAGGCTATCGAACACCTGTTCGCTCAACCAGGGCTACCCGACATCTCGCAACTAGGAGATCTCTCGGTGGAGTGGCCCGGAGGGCCGCCGACGACGTCGCTTGGCCAGTGGGCGGCGAGCACGATACGGCTGATGCCGACGCCGATGACACCGATCGCCGTGAAAGCCGTGGTGATGAGTGCGACGGCGCGCCGGCCGGTGAGCGCGTAGACGACCGGCGGAAGCATGCCGAGCGCGATGACGGCCTGGATGGTGTGGCCGCTCGGGAACGAATCACCGCGGTCGGGTAGAGCAAGGCGAGGGGTCGGCACCGGTTCCAGACCAGCAGCGAGGCCACGGCCGCGAGGGCGACGGTGATCTCGGTCGAGCCGAGGCGGCTGACGTCTCTGAAGAGGTCGAGGTTGACAACCGCAAGACTCACGATGAGCAGTCGAACCACTCCTGATGGGGCCATGAGGCACCTCCCCGGTTCATAGGAACCCGAAACGTGGATCCAGCGTTCCACACGCCAGAAACACACTCTGCAGGCCCGTCATCGCCTCACGACACTGATCGTGCATCGAGGACCCGGGGCACGGCCGAGCCGCCCATCGGCAGTGACCAACGGGATCTCGAGCGTTTCGGCCAGAGCGACATACGTCGCGTCGTAGGCGCTCAGGTTCTCGCGCAGCTCCCAGATGCGCCCCAGCAGACCCCGCACGCCGACGCGCTCGAGGCCGAGGCGCCCCCAGACCCCTATCGCTCGCTCGGCGACCCGAGCGTCGAGGTCACCTCGGAGCACCTGGGACCGAAGCGTCTGCAGGATCTCGGAGTCGGCCAGGTGCGGGCAGACGACCGCTTCCTCCCCCAACATCGTTCGAGCCTCGCCGTCGTTCAGCAACCCAAGCACGGCAGCCGAGGCGTCGACCACGATCACCGGGCGGCGCGACCTGCCTCGACATCGGCAACAACGGCATCCGCGTCGACACCGAGGTCCGGCAGATCAGCCAGCAGTGCCGGATTGTCCGCCCGACGCGCGATCACTGCGAGCTCGCGTGTTGCGAACGCCGAGACCGACAGGCCTTCACGAGCAGCGAGCCGCTCGAGTCTCTCGCCGACGTCATCTGGGACGTTCCGTAGATACAGCGTCTTCATGTCGCTAAATGCTAGCATCTCAGCAGTATTTTGCGACAGAGTCTTGACCTGCTCGTACATCTCCTTCCCAGTCCGACGATGGTCGTCGTCGGTGAGGGCGTCGTCGCCGTCGGTAATGGCCGGCTAACCCGCCGCCCCCCGCAGGAGTCATTCCGCGTCCTCGTCCGATGGCCCGTGGCCAGCCGGACGCTCGCGCTGAGCGTCGAGCGCGGCGTGCTCCCGGAGGTAGTCACGCAGGTACGGCATCGTGAAGTCGACGCGGCCGTGGCCAACGGGCTCGATGAGTTCCGTCGCGATCAGGCGCAGCCGGTACTGGCTGGCGTAGTTCGCGTCGACTTTGAGCCGCGATGCGATGTCGCTCATCTTGGACGGGCCCTCGTCGTGAGCCATGGCAAGCAGGAACGTGCGCGCCACGCCGGGCAGGTCGGCAATGGCAGGTTCATGCACGAGAGAACCCAGGCGGCGACGGGCCGCTACGATCCCTGCGTCGACATCGGCGGCGCTGATCTCCTTGTGGCGGGGTGGCTGGCGCCAGATGTGGTAGCCGACCAACTGGATGAGGAACGGGTAGCCGCTGGTCGCTTCCGCTGCTCGCGCAGCAAGCTCCTCGGACAGGTGTCGCTCCGCTCGGTCGATCGGCTCGGTGATCGCGACCGCCACGTCCGTGAGGGGAACCCGGCCGAGCGAGTGCCGGTCCGCTCGACGGAGGAAGGTGAGTACGTCGTCGTTCAACACCGCGCTCACGGCCGAGGGGAGGCCGGCGCCAACGAAGGCGACCTCCTTCTCCTCTCGCACCAGGTGCTGGAGAACCGTCGCCACCTCTCGAAGCTCGGACACCTGCTGGTAGTGGATCTCGTCGAGCGTCAGCAGCAGGCCCGCTCCGTTCCCAGCGAGGAGGTCGCACGCCGACGTGAGCTGCGTCCGGAGCGCCGGTGTCGGATCGTGAGACTCGCGAGACTCCCACGCAGCACCCCCCAGGCCCATCGGCGCGCTGACGCTGGTCAGCTTCGTGTTCGTGCCTGCGGGGTCGATCTCAGCGAGCAGCGCCGGGAGGTGCTCACCGACGAGCCGAGCAACCAGCCCGGAAGTCGAGGTCTCGGAGATGACCCGCCAACCCTGCTGGCGCGCCAGATCCTCGACCTCGTTGAGCATCACGGTCTTCCCCGTCCCACGAACACCCGTGTAGAGGGACATCCGCCCGGGAGCCCCGGGACCGTCCTCGATCGCCGCGACGAAGTCCTCCAGCAGATCCGACCTCCCCACCAGCAACGGCGGCGAGACGCCGAAGGTCGGGGTGAACGGGTTCCTGGCCACACCGCACCATACCCGACCAGCCGTTAGATGTTGTTAGATTCATTAGAGATCGTTAGTGTTCGGCTGCTCCCCATCCGCCACCGCCAGGTGTCAGCATCCGCACGACGTCACCCGTCTTGAGGTGAAGCGTGCACTTGTCGGGGAGGCGGTCGGCTCGGGCCTCGTCGCCGCTCAGAAGGAGCCAGTTCTCCCCGACGGCACCGGGCCCGCCGCCTCCCAGGCCCCACGGCTGGCTCACCCGGCGCACCGTGATGGGGCTTGACTGTCACGTCCTCGAGCATGAGCAGGTCGCGTTCGATGCCGTCGCCGCCCGACGCCAGCCCGACCCCGCCGCTTCCCGATCGCAGCCGATAGCGAAACACTCGCATCGAGTACGCCCGCTCCAGAGCTCGACCGGTGTGTTGGCGGTGTTGGTCATGCCACTGAACACTCTGCACTCCGATCGCCTCCCGTCACGACCCCTCCCACAGCGAGGCGATCGGAACCGCTGCGATGCGATCGGTGAGGCCGTAGACAGCTGGCCCGGTATGAAGCACTGCGCCGGCGACGAATCGATCTCCGAGTCGGTCACCGAGCCACTCGAGGTGAGCGGCATCCGATCGCTTCGGTGCTGCAGACGCCTTGACCTCGAGCGCGACCACCCGATCACCTCCGAACTCGGTGAGCAGATCGATCTCGTGTCGGCCGTTCTTCTCTCGCAGGTGGTAGAGACGCGGGCGCTTGATGCTGATGGCGGCTTCCGGGCGGAGCTGGGCCGCCACGAAGGTGTCGAGCACCCGTCCGAGTAGATCGCCGTCGCGCAGGATCGCCGCTTTGTCGGTGCGGAGCGCTGCACCGATCAACGAGGCATCGGTCAAGTACCGCTTCGGGGTCTTCACGAGACGGGACAGCCGGTTCGTCAGCCATGCGGGCACGACATCGAGCACGAACAGGTTGACGAGCAGATGCTCATAGGCGCGGGCCGTCTTCCGATCGATGCCAGCGGCCTCGTAGAGAGATGAATCAGTGACGATCCCTGCAGAGTTGAGAGCGAGCACCTCGAAGTACCGCGTGAGCCGCGCCGGATCCCGCCCCGAGATGTCGACAGCGTCTCTCGTGAGGATCTGATCGAGATAGCTCTCGACCCACCGCTCGCGCGCACGACCTTCGAGCCGCAGTGCGACGTCGGGGAAGCCACCACGCATCGCAAGCTCGACGTACTGGGGCAGGTCGGGCGCCGAGGTCGGTGCCGCCAATGCCGACGGATCTCCGTCCGCGAGCACGTCGATGGGGTTCGGCCGCGCAGTCGCCCCGGTGATCTCACGTTGGTTGAGGCCATGAAGCGTGAACCGGATCAACCGGCCGGTACCGGGCCACGTTGCGGCGTCGAGATCCGCGCGGACGCTGCCGGTGAGCAAGAAGCGCCCGGGACGGCTGTCCTCGTCGACAGCACGCTTGACGGCGCCGAGAACCTCCGGGACCGCCTGCCACTCGTCGAGGAGAACCGGCTCCTCCATGCCGGCGAGAGCGGCGTCGGCGTCCGCCTGGAACGCAACCGCCTCGGCCGCCCGGTCGAGCCGGACGACACTCCGCGCGTACTGGTGTGCGGTCGTGGTCTTTCCAGCTGCGCGTGGACCGACGATCAGGACGGCCGGGTGAGCTTCGAGAGCATCAACGAGCTCCTCGTCGAGGAGACGTCGGACGTACCCGGACTCGGCCACCCGAACACACTACCACTTTAGACCGTCATTCATTCCCGATTTGGACCAGTACCGACTCCCGAAACAGACCACGCTGCATCTCCCCAACCCCCACCCCCGGGCGTCAACATTCGCAGCACGTCGCCGGCGCTCAACCTGATGGTGCACTTGTCGGGCAGCTGTTCGGCCCGCTCCTCGTCACCCTGCGGCAAGAGCCAGTTCTCCCCCGGCGCGCCCGGCTCACCACCGGCGAGCCCCCACGGTCGGGACACTCGCCGCTCGGTGATGAGCGACACCGTCACGTCCTCGAGCACTTGGAGGTCGCGCTCTATGCCCTCGCCCCCCGGCGCCCCACCGGCCCCACCGCTCCCCCGGCGTAGGCGATAGCGGAGCACGCGCAGCGGATACGCCCGCTCCAACGCCTCCGTCGGCGTGTTCGCGGTGTTTGTCATGCCGGTGTGGATGCCGCTCTGGCCGGCGCGAGGGGCGCGGCCGGGGCGACCACCCTGCCCGCCGCCGGTGGTCTCGTAGTAGACCCAGCCGTCGCCCCCGACGAGGAGGTTGTTCATCGTGCCCTGCGAGCCGGCCGGCACGCGGTCGGGAACCGCTTGTGCCAGGGCGCCGAGGCACACGTCGGCCACCCGCTGGGACACCTCGACGTTGCCGGCACCGACGGCGACGGGTGGGCGGGCGTCGACGATGGAACCGGGTCGGGTGACCACGTGCACCGGAAGCATGGCGCCTCCGTTGGCGGGGATGGTCGGATCGGTGACCGACCGCAGCGCCCACGACACGGCAGACACGGTGACCGCCCGCACCGCGTTGGTGTTGCCGCGCTGCTGGTCCCCGCACTCGTCGAAGTCGAAGGTGACTTCGTCGCCGTCGACGGTGACGGTGACGGCGACGGACGTGGGTCGCTGCTGCTCCTCGGTCGAACCGAAGGAGTCCATCTGATCGGTGAACGACCAACAGCCGTCGGGCAGACCGGCCAGCGCCGCTCGCATCCGCCGCTCCCCGTAGGTGATCACCTCGTCGAGCGGAGCGTCGACGAACTCGGCCAAGCGGCGGACGCCGACAGTGTTGGCCCCGGCCTGGGCGTCTAGGTCGCCGGCCCGCTCCTCCGGTGTGCGCGACGACGCGATGAGGATGGACCGCACCTCGCCAGTGAGCCGCACTGGCGGCAGCCGCAACCCCTCCTGGTGGATCTCGGTGGCATCAGGCGGGATCGAACCCGGCACCATGCCGCCGAGATCGGCGTGGTGAGCGCGGTTGGCGACCCACCCGATGAGCCGGCCGCCGACCCAGCACGGAGCGACCACGGTGACGTCGCTGAGATGGGTCCCGCCGGCAAAGGGATCGTTGAGCACCGCCTGGTCGCCAGGACCCAGACCATCACCGAGAGCAGCGATCACCGCGGCCACCGATGCCGGCATCGAGCCCAGGTGGACGGGAATGTGCTCGGCCTGCACCAACAGTTCGCCGGTGGGCGTGAACAGGGCGGCGGAGCAGTCGGCCCGCTCCTTGATGTTGGGGCTGAACGCAGCCCGCCGGAGTACCTCGCCCATCTCGTCGGCGATGGCGGTGAGGCGGGAGATCAGCACCTGGAGGCCGGCGGGATCGAGGCTCACCGCCGCCCTCCAGCGGAGCCAGCGGCGCGGGTCAACACCAAGCACCCCGCTGGTCCCCGGTCGGCTCGCCAACCGGCCGGCACCACCACGGTGCACTCGGGATCGGCCACGGTAGCGGGACCGACGACCGCCTCGAAGCCGGCGCGGTGCTCAGGCACCTCCAGGTCGACCACGTCCAGTCGGGGCCGAAGCCGAGCCAGGGCCCGGATCGCCACCACCTCCACCGGACTGTCGTCGCGCCGGTAGCCGTTGCGCCGCTCGTGCTCCGCCCCGAAGTCCGAAGGCAAGACCACGGTGATCTCATGGGACTGGCCCGCGTACCGGCAGTCGACGAACGTCTCGACCTCGACCTCGACCTCGACCCCGTTGCCGGCGCCGCGCAGCATGTCCGAGGCCTGCTCACCCAGGGCAGCGGCCGCGGCCAGCGCACCGTGGTGGTCGGCGGGCCGGGGCCACGTGCGCACGAGGTCACGCTGGCGGGGCGCGCACAAGAGCCCCACCGCCGAGAGGACACCGGCGCGGGGCGGCACCACCACGGCCGGCATGGCCAGCACATCGGCCAGGGCGGCGGCGTGGACCGGTCCCGCACCTCCGAACGCCACCAGAGCGCAGTCACGGGGGTCGACGCCACGCTCGACGGTCACCGTCCGCAACGCCCGAGCCATGTTGGCGTTCACGACATCGATCACGCCCTGGGCCTCGACTCCGGCCTCGTCGAGCGCACGGTGGGCCAGGCCTCCATCGATGACGAGGCCTCCCATGGTGGTGCCCTCGGAGATGTGCCCCGCGGCGACATCGGCATCGGTCACCGTCGGTCGCGTACCACCGTGGCCGTAGCACGCCGGGCCCGGCGCAGCTCCCGCCGACTCGGGTCCCACGGTGAGTGCCCCGCCGGTGTCGATGCGGGCAATCGAGCCGCCGCCGGCGCCGATGGTGTGGATGTCGAGGCTCGGCAGGCGAACCGGCAGACCCCCGATGTCACGCTGGGCCGCCGGAGCCGGCAGGCCTCCCTGGATCAGGCACACGTCGGTGGACGTCCCGCCCATGTCGAATGACACGGCGTCTGCGTACCCGCAAACCTCGGCGAATGCCGCCGCGGCCCGCACACCACCGGCAGGCCCCGACAGCAGCAGCCGCGCCGGGTGGGAGGCGGCCGAGTCCACGTCGATGAGCCCCCCGGCGCTCGTCATCACCGCCACGTCGTCAGCCATGGCGGCCAGGTTCGCGACGTAGGAGCGACACCGAGGTCGCAGGTAGGAGTCGGCCACGGTGGTGGAGCAGCGCTCGTACTCCCGGAACTCGGGCGCCACCTCGTGGCTGCACACCACGTCCCATCCTCCCGCCCGCAGGGCCACGGCCACCTCCTGCTCGTGGCTGGGGTCGAGATCGGCGTGGAGCAAGCACACGGCGATGGCCTCGGTGCCCGGTGGCGGCGCCGCCAAGCCCGCCACGTCGAGCGGCGTCACGACCGAGCCGGCGGCGTCGAGCCGTTCGACGACCCCGACCCGCCGCTCACGGGGCACCAGCGGTTCGGGGCGGTCGGCGAGGTGGTCGTAGAGCGAGGGTCGGGTCTGGCGGGCGATCTCGATGACGTCCTCGAACCCGGCGGTGGTGTAGAGGGCGACGGCCGCGCCGGCGCGCTCCAGCACGGCGTTGGTGGCCACCGTGGTGCCGTGGGCCAACCGCTGGGGGGCGCCGCCGTCGGGCTGGGCGAGCCGCGCGAGCGAATCGGCCACGGCTCGTGCGGGATCCTCCGGCACCGACGGCACCTTGCGTACCGACCCGTCGTCGCCGACGAGGTCGGTGAAGGTCCCACCGCAATCGACGCCGACATCCATCACCGCCGACGGTAGTCACCACCGATCGGGCCCGCCCGATGGCGACGGCGACGTTGCCCGTCGGAATCGAACCGATGCCGGCAGGTCATCGGGCACGGGGTGACGAACCTGACAGGTGTGTCACTTCCGCGCGCCTTCATCGCCGGTGCCGCCGCGACCAGCCTGCTCGCCGCGGCCACCGTCCTGCCCGCCAGCGCCGAGTTCCCCTTCGGGGGCGACGGCTCCGATCCCGGGGACTACACCCGACTGCACATCGACAACGGTTCGTGCGACGGTGTGGCCCCCGGCGAGAAGCACCCTCCGGACTCCGACCTGCCCGACAGCTTCGAGTGCCGTGGACACTGGAAGCTGAGTGACTACCGCAGCCTTCCCGGCGAGCCCGACTACGACCCGCTGGTCAACGAGAACCCCCAAGAGCTGATGGGCGTACGGGGACCGGGCACCAACCTGGCCTGGGAGGTCACCACCGGGCGACCCGACACCGTCATCGCCGTCACGGACTCCGGCATCCGGTGGGACGAGCCCCGGGCCGACCTGATGAACAAGTTCTACCTGAACCGCGGCGAGCTGCCCGAACCCACCGGCCCAGATGGCACCACCACTCCGGGGGTGTACGACGTCAATGCCGACGGTGTGTTCAACGTTGCCGACTACGCCGACGACCCCCGGGTCGACGGAACGCTGTCGGGTAGCCCGATGCTCGACCCCGGTGACCTGATCCGAGCGTTCGGAGACCAGATCGACAACGACGCCAACGGGTACCCCGACGACATCTCGGGCTGGGACTTCTTCGAGGGGGACAACGACCCCAACGACGACACCGACTACGGCCACGGCACCGGCGAATCCGAGGACTCCGGTGGCGAGGTGGACGTGTCGGGCGTGATGCCGCAGTGCCCCAACTGCATGCTGATGGAGATGCGGGTGGGCGATTCGTTCATCGCCGACATCAACCACTTCGCCGAAGCCGCGGTGTACGCGGTGGACAACGGGGCCAGCGTCATCCAGTCGGCGCTGGGAACCCTCAACCACACCGCCTTCGGCCAGGCCGCGGCTGACTACGCGTGGGACAACGGCGTGTTGTTCGTGGCGTCGGCCGCCGACGAGTCGAGCGGCCATCACAACTACCCCTCGGCTCTCAATCACACGATGACCATGAACTCGGTCACCCACCAGGACGACGTGCCACCCGGTCCGGCCACCTGGCTGGCGCTCAACGGGTGCACCAACTGGGGTGGCTACATCTGGGCCACGGTGGCGTCGACGTCGTGCTCATCCGATGCCGTCGGCCAGTCGGCCGGCCAGGCCGGCCTCATCTACTCGGCCGCCCGCAACGCGGTGGACCGCGGCGTGATCGATCCACACCCCGCCGCCGCTGGCCGCCCGATCTCAGCGTCGGAGGCGAAGCAGATCTTCCGGCTCGGCGCCGATGACGTCGACTTCTCCACGCCGGCGGCACCGTTCCCTCCCAACAACGAGGCCCTCACCCTTCCGGGATCGAAGCGGTTCACCACGACGCAAGGATGGGATCAGATCACCGGCTGGGGTCGGACCAACTCCAATGCCATGGTTCGCATGATCGAGACCGGCGCGATCCCGCCCGAGGCCGATCTCGTCGAGCCGCGCTGGTGGCAGCCGCTCGGCACGACCGGCACCGCCGCCGTCCGGGCTTCAGCGGCGGCGGTGCGAGCCGGATCGTTCACCTGGGAGCTCCAGTACGCGCCGGGGGTGCAGCCCCCGCGCTGGCCCCTTCCCGACGCGTGGACCACCTTCGCCGACGGCGCGAGCCCGACCGGTGATCGGGTGGAGATCGACGCCGTTCTGGACCTCGCCGCGGTGCGGGCCGCGCTCGACGCCGCGCCACCGGTGTACACACCGGCTGACGACCCGATCTCTCCCGACCTGCCCGAGCAGGACGCGGTGCGCATCCGCCTGGTCGTGATCGACGACCGGGACGACACCGGCGATGCCATCGAGCAGCGGCAGGTGTTCGTCCAGGGCGATCCCTCCCTCCATCGGGGGTTCCCGCTGTTCCTGGGCGCCGACGGGGCTGGGTCACCGGCATTCGCCGACCTCGACGGCGACGGTGACCAGGAGCTGGTCATCTCCGATGGCAACGGCCTCGTCCACGCCTTCGAAGCCGACGGCTCGGAGCTGGCGGGCTTCCCGGTTCACACGTCGCCGCTGCCGCTGCCCGTCGCAGGTAGCAACGGGTTCTCGAGTGGCGACGTGGAGTCCGAGATCTACGCCCCGGTTCTGCTGGGCACACCGACCATCGCCGACATCGATCCCGGCGTTGCAGGACTCGAGATCTCGGTGGCCGATCTGGAGGGCTTCCTCCACGTCTGGCATGACGACGGCTCCGTCGCCGACGGCTTCCCCGTGCAGACCAACCCTGACTTCTGGGCCGAGCCGTCATGTGCCGTCGCCGGCGGGCTGTGCGACGACGAGTCGGCGGACCGCGACCAGCGTGACTCGATCAACTGGCCCGACCGCGGCTTCTCGGCACCGCCCGCCGCCGCCGACATCGACCCGTCCACCGACGGACTCGAGCTCATCGCAGGCGCTCACGATGGCCACGTCTACGCCTTCCACGCCGACGGCTCCGCGGTGGACGGCTGGCCGGTGCTGCTCCGCGATCCCGCCAAGGTGGCGTCGATCGATCCGGTGACCCACAAGGTGACGCACACCGCCGATTCCGGTGTCCGCTACGGCACCAAGGTGCTGGCCGGTGTGTCGGTGACCGACGTCGACGCCGACGGCGACCTCGAGATCGCAGCCAACGTCAACGAGGAGTACCAGGAGGAACCCAACTGGTCCGGCTTCCGCGACCTGAGCCTCAACGCCGTCGGCTTCCTCGTCGATCCCGGCAACACCCGCACCTACCTCCTGCACCACGACGGCACCGCCCATCCCCAGCCCGATGGCGACTCGACACCGGATCATCCCCACGATCAGGCCTACGTGCCCGGCTGGCCGGTGAAGGTGGGCATGCTCACCCTCGAGCTGCTGCCCGACGTGGGTGCCGGTTCCAACGGGGCTCCGGTGTTCGCCGACGTTGACGGCGACGGCCGTCCCGAGATCGGCACCGCCTCGATCGCCGGACCGCCGTACCTGTTCAACGCCGACGGGACCGGTCACCTCGGAACCGACCCCCAGGGCCATGACATCCCGATGTCGTCGTTCGCCACCGAGACGAGGAGCACGGCCACCGACTACCCGTCGTTCGCCAGCCTCGGTGGTGGAGTGTTCGGTCGGGTCGGCGGTACCGAGCGCCCTGCCTTCGCCATGGGCGCAACGGGCTTGCGTCGTCTGCTCGATGTCGTGCTCCCCCACCAGCAGCTGCTGGGCGAGGACCACATCTCGGTGTGGGACACGACCACCGGCACCTACCAGCAGGGCTTCCCGGCGATCACCAACGATCTCATGTTCTTCAACACACCCACCATCGCCGATGTGACCGGCGACGGTGCCGCCGAGGTGCTCCAGTCGAGTGCCTTCTACGACCTCCGCGCCTACGGAGCCGGCGGTGCCGCCGCGGCCTCCTTCCCGAAGTTCACCGGAGGATGGTCGGTGTCGACGCCGGGTGTGGGCGACTTCGACGGCGACGGACACCTCGACGTCGCCCTGGCCACCCGGGAAGGCAACCTCTTCGTGTGGTCCACCCACGGTGATGCGTGCCAGGACCTCGAGTGGGGCCAGTACCAGCACGACCTGGCGAACACCGGCGCCCACGGCACCGACGCCACCGCTCCCGGCCCGCTGGTGGCTCTCGCCGTCAGCGTCGTCGGACTCGACGTGTCCATCACCGTTGGCAACGCCACCGACGACGGCTCCTGCGGGACGGCATCGCTCATCGAGATCCTCGTCGGCGGTGAGCCGGTGCTCACCGTCCCAGTCAGCACCTCGCCGTCCACCAAGGTCATGCTCGCCGGCGCGACTACGGGAGTGGTGACGATCCGCTCGGTCGACGAGGCCGGCAACCGCGGCCCGCTCACCACGGTGCGATTGACCGAGGCGTCGAGCCGGGCACTCCTCATGGCGCCGTCCGTCAACCGACTGCTCTGAACACGAGGACCGGCTGTTCGACCGGCCCGACGAGACACGGCGGGAACCGCACCGGGATCCGTCGACGTCCAACACCGTGCATCCAGACAGACGACACGGGAGAGCACGATGTTGCGTCGACTCGGCGGGTTCGCCGCCACCACCATCACCATCCTGGTGGCCTCGGCCACGGCTGCTGCCGCCTGCGGCTTCCTGATCTCGCCCAACGGTGCGGTGCAGCTTCGCCGAACGGCGACCCTCGCCGCCTACGTCGACGGGGTCGAGCACTACGTGACCAGCTTCGAGTTCGGCACCGCCGAGGAGAGCTTCGGATCGATCATCCCGTTGCCCGACGTTCCCACCAAGGTGGAGAAGGCGGGCGGGTGGACGCTCCAGCGGCTGGCACGCGAGACCCAACCCCAGGACGTCTTCGGGGCGTCCGCCGATTTCGCTACGGCCGGTGCGGCTCGTGAGGCCGAGGTGCTGCTCGAGGTCCGAGTCGACAGCCTCGACATCACCGTGCTCAAGGGCGGACCCGACGAAGTGGTGACGTGGGCAGAGTCCAACGGCTTCTTCCTGCCGCCGGAGACAGGCGGGATGCTCGACTTCTACGCCCGGCGGTCGCCGATCTTCATGGCCGCCAAGTTCGACGCCGCTGCGGCCACCGCCGAAGGGTTCACGGCCGGCGACGGTGTCCCCATCCACGTGGAGATCCCCACCGACAACCCGTGGGTGCCGATCAACATCCTGACGCTGGCCAAGCCGGCCGAGGAGATCGTCGCCGCCGACGTGTACCTGCTCACCGATGGTCCACCCAGCTACCTGGCCGGTGACGCCATCTTCGAGGAGTACAGCGAGCCGGCCAGCCAGCTGCTCCTCGACGATCTCCGCGGCGACGAGAACAGCGAGTGGATCCCCGAAGAGGCGTGGCTCACCTACCTGCGGGTCGACGGCCCAGCCGCCGACCTCCACTACGACCTGGCCATCGACGCCGCCGGCGGCATACCGGCGTTCGTCGACACCGGCCGGCCGTTCGCCACCTCCCTCGCGGGGTTGAGCGGCTGGCTCCACCACGCCGGTGACACCTCGTCGGGGACCACCGGCCTGGCCGTCGCTCTGGCCGCGGCCGGCGTGATCGGCGTGCTGGTCCTCACCCGACCGGCGCTCCGGCTGGCTCGCCGGGACAGCTGAGGCGGTCACGGCTCGAGCGCTCCCGAACCGCCGATTCCGGTGGTCGCGGCCTGGACGGCGAGAGCGTCGACCAGATCGTTCATCGGGTCGCCGCTGTGACCCTTGACCCAGCGGAACTCGACATCGTCCCGGTCTCGCACCCGCTCGATGAACGGCTCCCACAGGTCGCGGTTGGCGATGGGCTGCTTCTTGGCGTTGACCCACCCGCGACGCAGCCAGCCCCGCCACCATCGGTCCTGGAAGCAGTGCACGACGTAGGTCGAGTCGCTCACCACGACCAGCGGGCCATCGAGGGATCGGACAGCGTCGTAGGCGGCCATGATCTCCATCCGCTGGTTGGTTGACGGAGACTCGGCGCCCGACGCCCACCTCCCCCCCTCGACGGCCCAGGCCCACCCACCGGGCCCGGGGTTCCCCGAGCAGGCGCCATCGGTGTACACCACGGTGGGCTCGACGCCAGCGTCGATGGCGGTCCCCGTCGGTGCGTCGCCCGGACTCTCGTCGTCGAACAGTGAACCCTGGTCGGTCACGTCGCTCACGTCGCTCACGTCGGTCACGTCGCTCCTCGTCGCTCCTGGATCGTCGTCGGGCGCGGCCGGCACGATGTCCTCGTCGACCCCCGTCGTGACGAGAACGTCATCCTCGTCGGGGGATGATCTCCGGCGCGCTCGCCACAGACGCTGGGGACCGAGGTCCTTGACCCTCCGCCGGCCCATCGGGCGGAGCCGAACGTCGTCACGGTCGCCTACCGCTTCGTAGATGGCTTCACTGATGACCACGCTGCCGGGGCGGGCCATCGACTGGACGCGGCTGGCCAGGTTCACCGGGGTTCCGAACAGGTCTCCTTGATGAGGCACCACCGGACCGTGGGCCAGCCCGATCCTCACCATCAGACCTTCACCCTCCAACGCCTCGACCAGGTCGAGCGCGAGCATGAGACCTGTCGTGGGATCGCCCACCGAGAACATCACCGCGTCGCCGATGCGCTTGACGATCTGGCCCCCAGCGGCGGCGATGGCGTCGGCGCTGACCGACTCGAAGGTCGACACCAGCCGAGTCAGCTCGTCGGCGGTCAGCTCCTGGCTCATCGCCGTGTAGCCGACGAGGTCAGCGAACCCGATGGTCTGCTCCACGAGGTCGGTGTCGATGCGTGACGCCAGACGGCGCCACATGGATGCCACCAGCTGGTGGCGGAGCACGTAGTCGATGACGCTCGCGATCACGTCGAGATCGAGGTTCTGAGGTACGGCGGCCGCGATCTCCTCGGGGGACAGTCCGCCGTCGAGGGCGTCGTCAGCCAGCCGCACCAGCGCATCGGTGTAGAGCTCGGCCACCCGCGAAGTCGCCGCGCTGATCACCCGCGCCTGCTCGATGTAGCGGTCGGGGTCGTCGTCCAGATCCAGCCGCTCGCGAACCATGGTGAGCACCCCCACGTCGGTGTCATTGAACAGGGGGACTTCCGGCGGTACGTCAGGGAACCCAAGTGCCCGCCAGAGCCGTTCGGCGAGCCCGATGCGCAGACCACCCAGCCGGGCGACGTCATCCTTGGTGTACACCCGCTCACCGGGGCGGACGTACCGGTCGACGACGAGCATCGGAAGCCAGCCCTCGTCCACCGCCCGCGAGATCTGCTCGTCGTCGACTCCCTGGTCTCGCAGGAACGCGATCGGATCGAAGTCCTCGGCCACCAGGGAATGGTCGCGCGATGCGGTGGCCGAGTGCCTGACCGGCGCCCATCCATGCCACGCGCGCGGCTGGGTCGATCGAGGTGCGAGCATGGCCCCATGATCTTCGACGGGTTCGTCCAGCAGATCCCCGACATCGACCCCACCGAGACCCAGGAGTGGCTCGACTCGTTCGACGCTGTCGTCGAACACGAGGGCAAGGGCCGGGCCACGTTTCTGGTGTCCAAGCTCCTGTCACGCGCCCGCGAGCTCCAGGTGGGCTTCCCGGCGACCGTGTCCACTCCCTACGTCAACACCATCCCGCCCGAGCAGGAGCCGTGGTTCCCCGGCGATGAGCACATCGAGCGCCGCATCCGGGCCTTCATCCGCTGGAACGCGGCAGTGATGGTCATAAAGGCCAATCGCGCCGCCGACGGCATCGGTGGGCACCTGTCCACGTTCGCGTCGTCGGCATCGCTCTATGAGGTCGGGTTCAACCACTTCTTCCGCGGCAAGGACAACGGGCAGCCCGGTGACCACGTGTACATCCAAGGTCACGCCGCCCCCGGCATCTACGCCCGGGCCTTCCTCGAGGGCCGCCTCACCGCCGATGAGCTCGACCGGTTCCGGCGCGACGTCGGCGGCGGCGGCCTGTCGAGCTACCCCCATCCTCGACTCATGCCCGAGTTCTGGGAGTACCCCACCGTGTCGATGGGCCTGGGCCCCATCAACGCCATCTACCAGGCCCGCTTCAACCGCTATCTCCAGAATCGCCGCATCGACGACACGTCGCAGTCGCGGGTGTGGTGCTTCCTCGGCGACGGTGAGTGCGACGAACCCGAGTCGTTGGGGGCGCTGTCGCTGGCCGCCCGCGAGGGCCTCGACAACCTGATCTTCGTCATCAACTGCAACCTCCAACGCCTCGACGGTCCTGTGCGAGGCAACGGCAAGATCATCCAGGAGCTCGAGGCAGTGTTCCGCGGCGCAGGGTGGAACGTGATCAAGGTGATCTGGGGATCGAAGTGGGACGAGCTGCTGGCCCGCGACACCGACGGCGTGCTCCTGAACCAGATGAACACCACCGTCGACGGCCAGTTCCAGAAGTTCGTGTCGTCGACTGGCGAGTACATCCGTGAGCACTTCTTCGGCCCTGATCCGCGTCTCCGGAAGCTCGTCGAGCACATGACCGACGACGAGCTGCGGTGGCTGCCGCGGGGCGGCCACGACTACCGCAAGCTCTACGCCGCGTACAAGGCGGCGACCGAGCACCGCGGTGCCCCCACGGTGATACTGGCCAAGACGGTGAAGGGCTGGTCGCTCGGTCCGGGTCTCGAGGGTGCGAACGCCACCCACCAGATCAAGAAGATGACGCGCCAGCAGCTGGCCACCATGCGCGACCGCCTGTATCTCCACGACGAGATCCCCGAGGACGCCCTCGACGCCGACGACCCTCCGTACTTCCGTCCTGCCGAGGACTCGGTCGAGTACCAGTACCTGGTGGAGCGGCGTCGGGCGCTCGACGGGCCGCTCCCATCGCGCACGACCGTGGTTCGCCGACCGCTGGTGCTGCCGGCTCCCGAGGCCTACGCCGAGCTCAAGGCAGGGTCCGGATCCCAGGACGTGTCGACCACCATGGCCTTCACCCGCCTGCTCCGGAACCTGCTTCGCGACGAGCAGGCGGGCGATCGGATCGTTCCGATCATCCCTGACGAGGCCCGCACGTTCGGCATGGACTCGCTGTTCCACGAAGTCGGCATCTACGCCGCGCACGGACAGAAGTACGAGCCGGTCGACGCCGACCTGCTGCTCTCCTACACCGAGAAGCAGGACGGACAGCTGCTCGAGGAGGGCATCACCGAAGCGGGAGCGATGGCCAGCTTCACCGCCGCCGCCACGTCCTACGCCACCCGCGGCGTGCCGATGATCCCCTTCCTGACCTTCTACTCGATGTTCGGGTTCCAGCGGATCGGCGATCTCATCTGGGCTCTGGGCGACATCCGGGGCCGCGGATTCCTGATGGGCGCCACGGCTGGACGCACCACCCTCATGGGTGAGGGTCTCCAGCACAACGACGGTCACTCCCAGGTGCTGGCGTCGACGCTGCCCAACTGCCAGGCCTACGACCCGGCGTTCGCCTTCGAGATGGCGGTGATCGTCGAGGACGGCGTTCGTCGCATGTACGGACCCGATCCCGAAGACATCTTCTACTACCTCACCCTCTACAACGAGAACCTGTCCATGCCGGCGATGCCGGAGGGGGTCGAGGCCGATCTGCTGCGTGGCCTCTACCAGTGGGCCGATGCCCCCGAAGGCCCAGGCAAGCGGGCCACCATCATGTTCAGCGGGTCAGCGCAGGGCGCCGCCCACGAGGCTCAGGCCGAGCTCGCCGAGCACTGGGACGTCGCCGCCGAACTGTGGAGCGCGACGTCCTACAAGGCGCTGCGGGAGGAGGCGCTCGACGCCGAACGATGGAACCGGCTGCATCCCGACCATCAGCCTCGGACGCCGTTCGTCACCCAACAGCTGGTGAGGACAGCCGGACCGGTCGTGGCCGTGACCGACTTCATGAAGGCGGTGCCCGACATGGTGGCCCGCTGGGTCCCCCAACCCTTCGTACCACTCGGCACCGACGGCTTCGGGATGTCCGATGCCCGTGACGCGCTGCGGCGCTACTTCGAGACTGACGCCGCCCATGTCACCGTGGCCACCTTGTGGGGTCTGGCGTGCACAGGCGACATCAAGCCGGAGGTCGTTCGCGACGCCATCCGCCATTACGACATCGACCCCGATCTCCCACCGCCGATGTCGGTCTGAGTCACCTCGATAGGTTGAGCACCATGCCGACAACGACCAAGCCCACCCCGCTCGCCGTCACCGGCGATCCCGCGGCCGACGCCCTGCTCCGCACCAACCCCCTTGCCCTGCTGATCGGCATGCTGTTGGACCAGCAGGTTCCGATGGAGTGGGCGTTCGTCGGACCGCTCCGGCTCACCGAACGGCTCGACGGGGACCTCGACGCCGCCGCCATCGCCGCCATGGACATCGAGGAGCTCATCGACGTGTTCCGGATCAAGCCGGCGCTGCATCGCTACCCCAAATCGATGGCCCAGCGGGTCCAGCAGCTCTGCCAGCACATCGTCGACAACTACGACGGCGACGCGGCCAAGGTATGGAAGGGCGTCCGCTCGGGCGACACTCTCCATGAGCGGCTGGTCGGGCTCCCGGGCTACGGCCAGGAGAAGGCGTCCATCTTCACCGCGCTGCTGGCCAAGCGGTTTGGCGTCCGACCCCACGGATGGGAGACCCACGCCGGGCCGTTCGCCGACACCAAGATGCGCTCGGTCGCTGACATCGACGGCCCCGAAGCCCTCGAGCAGGTTCGCCACCACAAGAAGATGCTGAAGGCGAAGGGCAAGGGAAAGGCCGGCTGACCGTGACCATCGCCGTCACCGCCAATGGCGAGCCGGTGACGCTCGGCGACTCCGCGCTGCTGACCGATCTGCTGGACCACCTTGGCCTCGGCGAGAAGTGGGTTGTGGTCGAGCGCAACGGTGAACCAGTAGATCGCCCTGATATGGCCACCGTCCGGCTGTCCGACGGTGATCGTCTCGAGATCGTCCGAGCGGTGGCCGGTGGTTGACCGCTCGCTGGTCGACCGCTGCCTCTACTTGTGCACGCCTGATCGGCCCGACCTGGTGCCGTTCGTCGAGGCATGCATCGCCGGTGGAGTCGATGTCGTGCAGCTGCGCGACAAGCAGCTCGAGGCCCGATCCCTGCTCGACCGAGCCCACCTGCTGGTGTCGCTGTGCCGCTCCCATGGGGTGCCGTTCATCCTGAATGACCGGCCTGACCTGGCCCTGGCCTGCGGAGCCGACGGGGTGCACGTGGGCCAGGACGACTGCCCACCCCGAATAGCGCGGTCGATCATGGGTCCCGCCGCAATCATCGGGCTCAGCACCCACGCCCCGGCCGACCTCGAGGCCAGCCACCATGAACCGATCGACTACATCAGCTGCGGTCCGGTGCACCCCACGCCGACCAAGCCGGGCCGGGGTGGAACCGGGCTCGACTACCTCGGACTCGCCGCCCAGCAGGCCGCCCACCCGTTCTTCGTGACCGGCGGCGCCACACCCGACACCGTGGGTGAGATGGTGGCGGCCGGGGCATCACGCTTCGTCGCGGTGCGCTGGTTGACCGAGGCCGCCGATCCCGAGGCCGCGGCCCGCGACCTGCGTGCCGCCATCGAGCGTGCGCTCAGCCGGTAGCGGCGGAGCGCACCGGGACCGGATCAAGGGTGTTGTCCGGTGCGTCAGGCTGCGCGGTGAGGATCTCGACGCCGTCGGCCGTGACCACCATGGTGTGCTCGAACTGCGCGGTGGGCAGGCCGTCCTTGGTGACCGCCGTCCATCCGTCGTCCCACAGCGGCGCCATGGCCGGGGAGCCCACCGAGATCATGGGCTCGATCGTGAAGGTCATGCCCTCCTCGATCCGTGTCTTCAGGCGCGGCTCGTAGTAGTGGGGGATCTGGAGCGGACCGTGGAAGGCGGGACCCACGGCGTGTCCCACGAACTCGCGAACCACACCGAACCCTGCGCCTTCGGCTCGTGACTGAATGGCCCTTCCGATCTCAGAGAGGTGAGCTCCGGGCGCGACGGCGGCGATGCCATCGAGCATGGCCTGGCGGGTGACCGACACCAGGCGTCGCGATTGGTCGTCCACCTCACCGACGAGGAAGGTGGCGTTGGTGTCGCCGTGCACCTCCTCGCGGTAGACGGTGACGTCGATGTTCACGATGTCGCCGTCTTCGAGCGGTCGGAGGTCGGGGATGCCGTGACAGATGACCTCGTTCACCGACGTGCACACCGACCGCGGATAGGGGTTGGCGCCCGATGGGTTGTATCCGAGCGGTGACGGGTAGGCGCCGTTGTCGGCCGCGAGTGACATGACGAGCTCGTCGATCTCGTCGGTAGTTACACCGGGGGCCACGAGATCGCCGGCGGCCCGCAGCACCTCAGCCGCCAGAGCCCCGGTGCGACGCATCCGGTCGATCACGTCGTCGGGATGGATCAGGTCGGCGGGTGGACCCACGGGAACACCGTCGGTGAGGGCATAGGGCGGGCGGACGATCTCCTCGGGGACGGCCCTGGTCGGGCCCGGAGCGTGCGGACGGAGGGTGCCGTCGCGGCGCAAGTGGCACGCCTTGTACTTGCGGCCGCTCCCACACCAGCACGCGTCGTTCCGGCTCGGGGACCTCACGAGGCGTCCTCATGGTTGTTCGGACTCCGGCCCGGCGCCTGGCGGTCGAGCCAACCGAGCACCAGGGCCACACCACGCGGATCGTGACGAAGCCGGTGACCGCCGCCGCGCACGATGTGCAGCTCGGCGCCGGGACCGTAGGACTCGGCGAGGGCGCGTGCGTCGTCGAGGGGCACGATGTCATCGTCGTCGCCGTGGGCGATGAACAACGGCGTAGGAGCCAGCTTGCTCGCCGCCTCGAGGGGGCTGATCTCAGTGAGCTCGGCAGCCCAGGCCGCGGGATCGGCAGGGAAGCCGGCGCGGGAGATGATGCCGATCTCACGTGCATGATCGAGGAACAGCCCCGCGTTGGTCCCCCAGTGCTCGAACCCGGCCGGGGCCCCCAATGTGGCGACGCCGCGCACCTCCTGCTCGATGGCGGCACAGATCGAGAGCGCTCCCCCAGCCGATGCTCCGAGCAGCCAGCCGCCCGACACGTCGTCGCGAGCGATGAGCCAGCGGTGAACGGCAACGAGGTCGTCGCGCCATCCAGCGAGCGAGAAGTCGCCACTGGATTCGCCCGTGCCCCGGAAGTTGAAGGTGACGACGGCCCATCCCGCCCGCTCTGCCAACACATCGGCCAGCTCGGGGTAGGTGAGCCCGCTGCTCCGTGCTGTCTGCTTCCCGAGCGGAAATCCGTGCGACAGCACCAGCGCCGGGTAGGGGGCCTGCGCCGGAGGAAGCGCCAGGTGCGCGGCAAGGCTGACGCCGTCGGTGGTGGGGATCCGCAGGTCCATGGCCAGGCTGAGGGTACAAGGCCGCCAGCCCGACGGTTGGTCGAGCTCGGTGGGCGACGCCGGGCGGGCGCCACGAGGAGCCGGGGCGCCGATGTGGTGCTCAGCCCGAGACGGTGTCCGCGTGGCCCGGCGCCAGCCGATACCCGCGGTTGCGAGCCTCGGGGAGGGTGTCGGGGGCGAAGCTGGCGAAGGCTTCGGCTTCGACGATGTCGTCGATCGCCGACTGATCGGGGTAGGTGTCGCAGTCGTAGACGAGCTGGGTGCGCTTGTCGCCGAGCCAGCGGTGGTGTTCGAAGCGACCGGGGCGTGCCATTGGCGCCAATCTACGTTGCCGGAACGCAGTGACGGGGCGCCGAAGCGCCCCGTCACCGTCGATAGATAGCTGGAATGGCTCGAGGCCGACGAGCTGACGTCGGGTAGGACCGGATCCCGACTGGTCGGACGCGAGGGTGAACGGCGTGGATTCGCCAAGTGGTCCAGCGAAGCTGACCTAGCGGCCAGTCACCTCCAGGGTCCTACAACAACTGTCGTTCAAGATGGACCACCTCCCTTCTCTGGTAGGGGGCATGGTAGCCAAGGCCGCGGTCCCGCGGGGCGCGTTATCGGCTGTCAGTCGTCCTCGGCGTCCTCGCCGTCGGGAGCCTCCGCAACCGGTCCGACGACGCCGATGGTCTCCAGGTAGGCGAGCTGAGCGTCGACCACGGCGTGAGCATGGCGCGACTCCAGGGCCATCCCGGTTGCCTCGGCCCGGTTCAGCAGGTGGTCGACGGCCTCGACACCGCCCACCAGGATCGGCGCCGGGGACTGGGATCCGTCTCCGTTGCCGGTGGCACCTTGGCGACGCAGGAACTCGAGATGCCAGCGAAGCAACGATCGCACCTCGTCATATGAGATCTCGGCCGACACCTCGAACGGCAGCTGACGGGCGACGAACTCGACCGCTTCCTCGAGGTTGAACACCGCCCGGGGCGGCTGAGCATCGAGCCGGTGCGCCTCACGACCGATCACCACGGCGGCAATGACGAACACCAGCGCCAGGATCAGCGCGCCGACCACGACAGCCATGCCCTGAGTCTGCTCGTGCGCCCGCCCAGATGTCGAGACCCGCGTGGGTGGCTCAGATGCCGAGGCGCTGGGCGAGGAGCTCTCGGTGGTAGGACGGGTCGCCGAACAGCAGCTCGGAGCTCTTGGCCCGCTTGAAGTAGAGGTGCGCCGGGTGCTCCCAGGTGAAGCCGATGCCGCCGTGGATCTGGATGTTCTCTGCGGCGCAGTGGAAGTAGGCCTCCGAGCAGTAGCTCTTGGCCAGGCAGGCGACGGTGGGCAGCTCGTCGTTCATCTCGGCCGCGCACCATCCGGCGTAGTACGCCGCCGACTTCGACGACTCGACCTCGAGGAGCATGTCAGCGCACTTGTGCTTGATGGCCTGGAACGAGCCGATGGGACGGCCGAACTGCACCCGGTCCTTGGCGTACTGCACGGAGGTGTCGAGGCAGACCTGCGCACCACCGACCTGTTCAGCGGCCAGGCCGACGGCCACGAGGTCGAGCACCGACTCGAGGACGGCCCACCCGCCGCCGTCGGTGCCGACGAGGGTGGCCGGCGTGTTCTCGAACTCGAGCCGGGCCTGCTTGCGAGTCTGATCCATGGTGGACAGCGGGGTGCGGGTGAGGCCGGCGGCGTCACCGGCCACTGTGAAGAGCGAGACGCCGGCCGCGGTGCGGGCGGCAACGATGATGAGGTCGGCAGTGTGCCCGTCGAGCACGAACATCTTGTGGCCCGACAGGGTGTGACCACCGTCCGATGCCGCGGCCTCGAGGGTGACGCCCTCCTCGTCCCAGCGGCCGTTGTCCTCGGTGAAGGCGACGGTGGCGATGGTCTCGCCGCTGGCGATGCCGGGCAGGTGGGCCTTCTTGGCGTCCTCGTCGCCGCTGTGGAGCAACGTGTTGGCGGCCAGCACGACGGTGCTGAAGTAGGGGGCGCACAGCAGTGCCTTGCCCATCTCCTCGAGCACGACGACCAGCTCGATGTAGGAGTAGCCCTGGCCGCCGTACCCCTCGGGGATGTGGAGGCCTTGCAACATCATCTCCTTGCCCATCTGCTGCCACACCGCGGGGTCATACCCCTCGGTGGTCTCCATGAGGCGGCGAACCTCTGACTCTGGGGACTTGTCCTCGAGGAACGACCGGACGGCGTCGCGGAGAGCTTCCTGCTCCTCGCTGAAGGCGAAGTTCACCGATGTGACCCTTTCAGATCGCCACGGCCAGCTGGACCGTGGCGCAGACGGCTGTTCGTGCGGCGACGTGTTTACTAGACCGCGCGGTCAAGAGCCAACGCGGTGCGCGACGATGGGGCCCATGCGAACGCTGCACTGGTCCGACTCCGGCGTCGAGGTCCACAAGGTGGTGGTGGGTCCGATGGACAACAACGTGTTCGTGATCCGGTGCACCGAGACCGGCGACGCCGCTCTGATCGACGCCGCCAACGAACACGAGCGGCTGCTGGAGATGTGCTCGAGGCTCGGGGTCACCAAGGTTATCGAGACCCACGGTCACTGGGACCACATCCAGGCCGTCCCCGCCGTACGTGATGCCGGGTACTCGGTGGCCATAACGGCCGAGGACGCGGCGATGCTCCCGGCCTACGACGAGGTGATGGAGGACGACTCGATCATCGAGGTCGGCCGTCTGAACCTCCGCACCATCCACACACCGGGCCACACCCCGGGGTCGATGAGCTTCCGGCTCGAGGGGCGCCCGCTGCTGTTCAGCGGTGACACCCTCTTCCCCGGCGGAGCCGGTGCCACCCGGTTCGAGGGTGGCGACTTCCCCACCATCATGAGATCGATCGAGGACCGGCTCTACCGCGCGCTCAGCGACGAGGTCATGGTGCTGCCCGGTCACGGCGACGACACCACCATCGGCGCCGAGCGGCCACACTTCGATGAGTGGGTGGAGCGGGGCTGGTGACCTCCGGCCCGCCCCCTGGAACCTTCCGGGCACGGCCCGCCGATCAGCGACCGGTCGACAGCACGCCGGTCCACACCGCGGAGCTCCCGCCGCTCCCCACCCGCGATCGCAACATCCCCGCCTCGGCGTGGGTCGAAGCACCGACCGCGGTGCTCGAGGTCGCGAGCCGTCACGGCCTCGACACCGGCGACGCCATGTACAAACGCGAGATCAACGGCTGGCTGCTGTGGCGGTCGGGTCCAGCCAAAGGTGACGCCGTCTATGTCGCCGTCCGCCGCCACGACCTCACCCGGACGTTCGAGTTCGTGTTGCGCGCCGGCGGCGACAGCGGGGGCGCCGGCCCCGACGGCCGGCCCCACGACCGGTTCCGATCGTGGAAGGAAGCCCTCCGCGACCACTCGTGACGTCGGCGGGGCCGGCCCCTCCGGTCAGGTCGGGGTAGGACATCGGCACCCCGATGTGGAACTGGTGAGCATGGCTTCCCGTCTCCTGCCGCTGGTTGTCGCGCTCACCCTTGGGCTGTCGGGCAGCGTGGTCGCTGCCGATGCCGGCGACCCGACCGACCCCACTGTGTCGCCGTCGGTGCACGACGTAGCCGACCAGTGCCGCCAAGACGGTCGCGACGAGCGCGAGTGCCGGAGCTGGTCGGCTCTGGCCACCGGCGCCGGCCACGTGTGCCGCTACATCACACCCGACGCCGCCGGTGACGAGGTGTGCGCGTACCTCAACGGCGAGCTGATCACCGACGACCTGGTGGCCGAGTACGAGGCCTCCGCGACCGCCGAGGCCCACCGGCTCCAACGCCAGCTGATGCTGGCGGTTCCCCTCGCCGACTCCCTCGTGCTGTCGACCCACAACTCCTTCAACAACGCATCGCGTCGACCGTCGCTGTCGGGTCTCGACGCCAACCACCAGTGGTCGATGGTCGACCAGCTCCGGATGGACATCCGAGGGCTGGAGCTCGATGTCCACACCTTCCCCTCGCTGGAGGGTGGCGGCGTCGCTCCGATCATGTGCCACGGCGGCCTGGGCATCGTGGGCCACGAGGGCTGCACGATCGAGGAGCCCTTCGCCACCGCCCTCGCCGACCTGCGGGTGTGGCTAGACGCCAACCCGGGCGATGTGATCATCCTCGAGATCGAGGACCACATGGATGGCGACGACGGCCACGCCGCCGGTGTCGCCGCCCTGGAGTCGACCATGGGATCCGCGGGCGGCGCCGGCCGGGATCTCCTGTGGCGGCCCGGCGACGCGTTCGGGGCCGTGGCGGGCGGCACCTGCGTCGGACTCCCGCTGGACCACTCGCTGGATGAAGTGCGGGAGGCAGGTCGCCAGGTCGTCGTTTTCTCCTCGTGCGCCGGCGGCGGGTGGAACGACATCGCCTTCAGCAACGGCGGGCCAGGCGGACCGTCGCCGGGGGGACGGCGGACGGTGAACGGGCAGGTCGGTGACGGCTACTCGTACCCCGGCTGCAACGGCGGCTACGACGCCGACCGGCCCGGCTGGGTCCGCCACCACGAGGACTCAACCTGGTTGTCGCGCATGGCCGGCGCCGCCGGGCCGCCGGTGACGCCTGCGGTCGCCAGTGCCATGGTGCAGTGCGGGGTGAACATGCCCAGCTTCGACCAGTGGTCGCCGTCGGATGGACGGCTCACCACCACCCTGTGGTCGTGGACGGCCGAGTCGGCGGTGCCGGCGGAAGGTGACTGCGGTGCCCACGACGGGTCCGATCGCTTCGCCGCCCAGCCGTGCGGGACACCTCTCGGCGGAGCAGCTTGCTGGACGGGCATGTCATGGACCGTGGTCACCGGCTCGTTCACCCACCTCGGGGCGGATGCCGCATGCGCCGAAGACGGCGGCTCGCTGGGCATGCCGAGGACGCCGCTCGAGAACCAGGCGCTGGGGGAGGCGAAGGCAGCAGCCGAAGTCAGCGATGTGTGGCTCGACCTCACGGCGGTGGTGGGTGCCGCGGGCCCAGCGTGGGTGCTCCCGAGCTGAGATGCTCACCGATCACACCGATCACGCCGGCTGATCGCCGGGCATCAAGACGCCGGGCGGCGTGCATCGGCGGCTGGCTGCCATGATTGTCCGTACAGATTTCCTATTTCCACTACCGAGGTAGTGCTAATACACTCGACGCCGTGACCGACCCCGCCCCCCTCTTCGAGATCGACGGCCTGCGCGCCGGCGCCGACGGCGCCGAGATCCTGCGCGGCATCGACCTCACGGTCGGCACCGGCGAGATCCACGCCATCATGGGGCCCAACGGTTCCGGCAAGAGCACGCTGGCCAACGCCCTGCTCGGTCACCCCGAGTACGTCGTCACCGCCGGCGCCATCCGGTTCAAGGGTGACGACATCGTCGACTGGCCGACTGAGGTGCGGGGCAAGGCCGGGATGTTCCTGGCCTTCCAGTATCCCGAGGAGATCCCGGGCGTCCCCGTCATCCAGTTCCTCCGCCAAGCGCTGTCGGCCCGCAAGGGCGTCGACCTGTCGCTCCTCGAGCTTCGGCTCAACATCATGGAGTGGATGGAACGTCTCGAGATGGATCCCGCCTTCGCCGACCGCCATCTGAACCAGGGGTTCTCCGGTGGCGAGAAGAAACGCAACGAGATCCTCCAGATGGCCATCCTCGAACCCGATCTGGCGGTGCTCGACGAGACCGACTCCGGTCTCGACATCGACGCACTGCGTGTGGTGGCCAAGGGCGTTCACGCCGTGCGCGACGCTCGGCCCGAGCTCGGGGTGGTGCTCATCACCCACTACCAGCGTCTGTTGGAGCATCTGGAGCCCGACGTGGTCCACGTGCTCATCGATGGCCGCATCGTGGAGTCCGGCGGGCCCGATCTGGCTCACCGCCTCGAAGCTGACGGCTACGAGGCGTTCAAATGAGCCTGTCCCGCACCGGTGTGTCCGCGGCTGACGTACCCCCCACCGATTCGTCCGGTCTCGACGTGGATGCAATCCGGGCCGACTTCCCGCTCCTTGCCCGACGGCAGGACAACAAGCGGCTGGTGTTCCTCGACTCGGCGGCATCGTCGCAGAAGCCGCAGTGCGTGCTCGACGCCATGGACGACCTCTACCAGACCTCCTACGCCAACGTGCACCGTGGCGTGTACCGCATCGCCGAGGAAGCAACGCGGCGTATGGAGGAGGCCCGGGCCAAGGTGGCGTCATTCGTCGGCGCCCCATCGGCCAATGAATGCGTCTTCACCAAGAACGTCACCGAGGCCATCAACCTCGTCGCCTATGCGTGGGGCGGCGCCAACCTGGCCCAGGGTGATGCCGTGGTGCTCACCGAGCTCGAGCACCACGCCAACATCGTGCCGTGGCTCATGCTCGCCGATCGGCAGGGAATCGAGATCCGCTGGATCCCGCTCGGCGACGATGACCAGCTCGACCTCACCGATCTCGATCGGCTGCTGGACGGGGCCAAGCTGCTGAGCTTCAGCGCCATGTCGAACGTGCTGGGAACCCTCACCCCCATTCGTCGCCTCACCGATGCCGCCCACGCCGCTGGCGCCATCACGCTCGTCGACGGGGCCCAGTACGTCCCACACCTCCCCACCGATGTCGTCGACATGGGAACCGACCTGTTCGCCTTCACCGGCCACAAGATGTGTGGCCCGACGGGCATCGGGGTGCTGTGGGGTCGCGCCGAGCTGCTCGAAGCCATGCCGCCGTTCCTCGGCGGCGGCGAGATGATCCGCGACGTTCGCAAGGACAGCTTCACCACCAACGACATCCCCTGGAAGTTCGAGGCCGGTACACCACCCATCGCCGAGGCGGTCGGGCTGGGGGCAGCCGTCGACTACCTCAGCAGGCTGGGCATGACCGCCGTGCGGCGCCACGAGGTCGAGCTCACCGGCTACGCCATGCGCACCCTCGGGGAGCGGTTCGAGGACCGTCTCACCATTCACGGTCCGTCGGAGCCGGCCGCACGCGGTGGCGTGCTGTCGATGCAGCTCGGCGACCTGCACGCCCACGACGTCAGCCAGGTGCTCGACGAGCACAACGTGTGCGTTCGGGCCGGGCACCATTGTGCCAAGCCCCTGATGCGCTACCTCGGCGTCGGTGCCACCGCCCGTGCCAGCCTCTACGTGTACAACGACCGTGACGACATCGACGCCCTCGCCGACGCCCTCGATGCGTGCGAGAACTTCTTCGCCTTCTGACCCTGAACTGAGCTGGAGCACCGATGCCGGGCCTCGAAGACCTGTACCGAGAGATCATCCTCGACCACTACCGCAACCCCCGCAACCGTGGTGAGCTGCCGTCGCCCCCTGCGCAGCGCGTCGAGGGCTTCAACCCGCTGTGCGGAGACGAGATCGTGCTCACCCTCCAGGTCGACGGAGACACCGTCTCGAACGTGATGGTGGCGGGCCAGGGGTGTTCGATCAGCCAGTCATCGGCCTCGATGATGACCGCGGCGGTGAAGGGCCGCACCGTCGACGAGGCTCGAGCCATGATCCGGGCCTTCAAGGCCATGATGTCGATCCACGAGTCCTCGCTCGAAGGCGAGGGGGACGGCCCGCCGGCGGATCCACTTTCGCTGCTGCCCGAGGGCGTGACCCTCGGCGACCTCGAAGCCCTCAAAGGCGTGGTGAAGTTTCCGGTGCGCATCAAGTGCGCCACGCTCTCGTGGAACACGCTCGGGCAGGGACTTGACGAGGCCGCCAGCGTCTGACCGGCTGGTCGGGCAGGAGCCACCGCTTCTCTTGTCGAACCCTCCATCAGCACGTTCCAACGCGCCCGGGGGTCCGTGCGCACATCGACATCCCGAGAAGGTTCCACCATGGCTCGCCGCTTCCGTCCCGCCCTCCTGGCTGCCCTCACCGCCGTCGCCGCTGTCGCTCCCCTGGTCGCCGCCGCCGACGCCGGGTTGTCGCTCCCTCCCGACGCGGTGGAGCCCAACACCGGCGACGAGCGATGTGCCGGCGACGCAAACGGGGACGCGCCGGGCACCGGCCACGTGGAGCTGTACCTGAGCGAAGGCGGCGATCCCGAGACCAACCTGGACACCAACCTGGACGGGGCCGTGCCGATCCTGAACGGGGCCGTGCCGATCCTGCGGTTCGGCGACCTCTCCGACACGCACATCATCGATGACGACGGTCCCGACCTCGCCAACGGCACCGTCACCGAGGTGGTGCTCGACCCCGCCATCGGCAACACGTCGGCCACCTTCCTCAACGAGGAGTTCACCGACGAGGTGCTCGACGGAATGTTCCACACACTCAACGCCTGCCACGAAACGGTTCCGCTGGCGCTGACGATCACCACCGGCGACATCACCGACACCAACTGGCTCAACGTCGTTCGCCGGGTGATCGACAACGTTGATGGAGTCGCAAACCAGCCCACCGCCTTCGAGGCCGCGTGCGGCTACCTCGTCCACGACGACACCGAGGATCCCCGTGGCCTCGATGGCTCCGACTGCCCGATCCCCGCCGAGCTGATGGCCATCCCGACCGGCCGCCTCATCGCCGACGCCCAGCAACCCAGCGGCGGCGGCACCGTCGGTCCCGACGTCGAAGGTGACGCCACCTACCAGCTCAACACCACCCGGGCGCTCCGCCAGGCCCTGGAGTCGGCGGCCACCGCGGCGGCCAACGGCTCGTCCAACATCGCCGCCGGGCTCCCTCCGGCCCTCCAGGACTCGGGCAACGAGGGTCTGGGAATGCCGTTCTACGCCGCGTTCGGCAACCACGACGCCATCGTCAAGGGCACGGTCACCTACCAGGCACCGATGGGTCCAGCACTCGCCACCTTCGGCCGCTACTTCCTCCAGTCCAAGCGCGAGTTCATCAACGAGTGGCTCTTCAGCGGCGGGGAGGAAGGCTTCGGTTTCGGGAACGTGGAGGGGGGCCGCCTCGGCGACAACGACGACCAGAACGACGGCTGGTACTCGTTCCTGGTGCCGCTCGCGGTCGGTGCCGACGGCGCGGTCGGTGCCGCCAGCACGGCCAGTCTCGCCAGCATGGCCCGGTTCATCGTGTTGGACACGACGTGGAGCGGCGTGGACGGCGACATGGCCGCCGCGGTGGCACCCGTCCCGGGCGTCGACGGCGGAGAGGTCACCAACCCGACCGGTCTCGAGGCCGGCTACGTGAGCCAGGACCAGTTCGACTGGCTCACCGCCGAGCTCACCGCCGCCGAGGCAGCGGGCGAACCGGTCTTCGTGTTCAGCCACCACCCGGATCGCACCTTCATCGAGGAGCAGTACTCGGCCGATCTCTCCCGCATCGAGGTGCGAGCCGAACAGATCGATCGTCTCCTCGGACGAGACGGCTCCACCGTGGTGGCCTGGATCGCCGGTCACACCCACGCCAACCGGGTGAACCCGTGTAGGACCGATTCATGTCTCCTCAACGGTCGGGACCTGGCCACCGATGGCAGCATCGAGCACGGCTTCTGGCGGTTCGAGACCGCGTCGCTCATCGACTGGCCGCAAGAGGGACGCATCGTGGAGCTGTTCGACCTCGACGACCTCGACGCCGACGGGCTCGACGACGAAACCGGGGCACCGTCGCCCATGGACCGCCTGGCCCTGCGACTCACCATGATCAGCCCCGACCAGGGTTCCCACGATGCTGTGGTCGGCCGGGCCCGAACCCTCTCGGGCTACGAGGCGATGTGCACGGTCAGCGCCATGGCCGGTGGCCCGCTGCCGAGCGCCAACCCCGCCACCCCCGAGACCCTCGCCGCCAACCTCCTGGCCGGGGATTTCTGCCCGGCCACCGGCGCGGTGACCGTCGGCTCAGGCACCCCGGCGGGTTCGCTCGCCGACCGGGACGTCGTCCTGGCCCCCTGACGCAGCAGGGAAACCCTGACCACGAGGAGCCGACGACCGCCGGTCTCCGTCAGTCCACCAAGCCGTTGACCGCCTCGGCGAACCGCTCATCGCGCGACGTCAGGCCATCGGCATCGTGGCTGTAGAGCTCGATGTGGACACGGTTGTAGACGTTGCTCCAGTTGGGGTGGTGGTTCAGCTTCTCGGCGATGATCGCCACCCGGGTCATGAACGCGAAGGCCTCGCTGAAGTCAGCGAAGGTGAGGTCGCGGTGCAGGTGCCCGTCGATGATCTCCCAGCCGGGGGGTACGTCGATGTCAGCCATGGACCCATCGTCGCGCCTCACGACCGGCAGATGCATCGTTGGCAGGCACCAATCCGATCCCGACCAGTACCCTCGAACCCGTGAGTCCTCCGTGGCCCCGAGCGCGAGGCCTGATCGTCGCCGTCGCGCTCACCGCCTCGGCCTGTACGTCGGGCGGGGACGCCACCACCGGGGCAGCCGGCGCCACGCCCATCGTCGGGGATGGCTCGGCGACGACCACCGAGGCGTCGACCACCACGTCGACGACGGAGCCCGCCGACTCCACGACCACGACCATCCCCGGGCTCCAGCCGGGAGCTACCGGCGAGCAGGTCGCCGCCCTGCAGCGCCGGCTTACCGATCTCAGGCTCCACCCGGGCACGATCGACGGAAGGTACGGCAACCTCACCGCCCAGGCCGTCATGGCCTTCCAGAAGCTGCACGGCCTCGAGCGCACCGGGCGAGTCGACGACACCACCGAAGCCAGGCTCGAGACGGCGTCGGTACCAACACCGCTCATGCCCGACGCCGAACCGACCCGGCTCGAGTTCGACAAGAACCGCCAGGTGCTGTTCGTCATCGTCGACGACCTCTTCGTCGGTGTCCTCAACGCCAGCAGCGGCAACGAGCGGCCCTACTCGGAGAACGGCAACAGCGGCGACGCCCGCACGCCCGACGGGCGGTTCCGGATCACCCGCCGAATCGAGGGGTGGCGAGACGCGCCGCTCGGCCGTCTCTACAACCCGCTCTACTTCAACGGCGGCATCGCCGTGCACGGTTCGGGCAGCGTTCCCGGATACCCGGCCAGCCACGGCTGTGTGCGCATCAACATGGCGGCCGCCGAGTGGCTGCCCGACATGGTGCCCAACGGCACCCCCGTGTACGTGATCGGCGCGTCCACCCCCACGCCGTTCACCAGCCGCGCCACCACGACCACGACCACGACCACGACCACAACGACGACCACCACGACCGCACCCACGACCACCACGACGACGGTGGCGCCGACGACGACGTCGACCTCCTCCACCTCCACGACAACCACCCCGCCCACCACCGTCTTGCCCACCACCACCACCACGACGACTACCACCACGACGACCACGACGGCGGGGCCGACGACAACGACCACGACCGCACCCGCTGGCTGATGTGGTTCCAATGCAATGCTGCATTGAGAATCGTTGGTCAGGCCAGCGGGTCGGCGAAAGGATCGGCGAACGGGTCGTCGCCGGTGATGGTCCCGCCTCCATTGGTCGACGCAGCAGTAGCGGGGTCGTGCTGGCGATAGGTGGCGTAGCCCGTCGCCTCGAGCTCGGCGGCGATCTCGGGGCCGCCCGATCGGATGATGCGACCGCCGACGATGACGTGGACCACATCGGGACGTAGCTCCTCGAGCAGCCGGGAGTAGTGCGTGATGGCGAGCACCCCCAGACCGTCCTCGTCGACGGCGTCGCGCACTCGGCGGGAGACGGCGCGCATGGCATCGACATCGAGTCCGCTGTCGATCTCGTCGAGTACGGCGATGGTGGGCTTGAGCACGGCCATCTGGAGCGTCTCGTTCCGCTTCTTCTCGCCACCGGAGAGGTCGACGTTGAGGGGACGCTCCAAGAACTGGGGGTCGAAGCCGATGCGCTCGGCCTCACGGGCCAGGTCGCCGCCGACCGTATCCGACGGACGGCCGGCGGCCGACAGCGACGCGGTGAGCGCGTCGAGCAGCGAGACGCCGGGTACCTCGACGGGATACTGCAAGGCCAGGAAGAGACCAGCATGGGCGCGCTCGTGGGTGGGCAGGGCCAACAGGTCGCGACCGTCGAGGGTGACCGTTCCACCGACGACGTCGTACCCGCGTCGCCCCATCAGCACATGGGAGAGCGTGGACTTGCCCGACCCGTTCGGCCCCATGACGGCGTGCACTTCGCCGGCGGGCACCTCGAGATCAATGCCGGTGAGGATCGCCGTGCCGTCGACCTCGACCCGCAGCCCGGAGATGGCGAGACCGTTCATGACACCTCCACCACGACGTCGCCGGCCACGACGGAGGCGGTGTACACGGGCACCGGCTGGGTAGCGGGCAGGCACTGGGGTTCGCCATCGGCCAGCCCGAAGGTGCTGCCGTGCTTCCAACACTCGATGGTCTCCATGTCAGGATCGACCTCGCCCTCCGAGAGCGGCACCGCGGCATGGGAACACGTGTCTTCCAGCGCGTACACCGATTCGCCGAGGCGGACGACGGCGATCGGTCGGCCGTCGATCACGACGCGTCGGGCCTCGCCGTCAGCGAGCTCGGCCAACGGGAACAGCGTGTGGGCTGTCACCGAGCTTCTCCTTGGGCCGAGGTGTGCCGGAACTTGGCCTGGAGGTCGGCCAGCAGCCGGGCCCGGAGCCGATCAGCGGGGAGGCGAGTGAGGACCTCCTCGAAGAACCCGGTGATCACGAGCTGTTCGGCGGCCTCGGGCGGGATGCCACGGCTCTCGAGGTAGAAGCGCTGGTCCTCGTCGATGGGGCCGACGGCCGATGCGTGACTGCACTGCACGTCGTCGTGGAGTATCTCGAGGTTGGGAACGGACTCGGCCCAGGACTTGTCCGACAAGGTCAGCGTGCGGTTGGTCTGGTGAGCCGAGGCACCTGATGCGCCGGGCCGGATGCGGATGAGCCCGGAGTAGACGGCCGCGGCCTCGTCGTCGACGGCTCCCTTGAACAGAAGGTCGCTCGACGTCCGGCCGGCGGCGTGGTCCTGGAGCGTCCGGAAGTCGTGCATCTGGTCGCGGTCGCCGAAGTAGGCGGCCGACAGCGACACCTCGCCGCCCAGCTCGCGGAGCTTGGTGTCGCTCCGGAGCCGTGCGTAGGACCCCCCCAGCGCCACGGTGGCCAGCTCGACCCGGGAGTCGCGACCCACGTCGGCGGCCAGCCGGCCCAGCTGCCACACCTTCTGGCCGAGGGTCTGGATCGTGATGACCGTGAGGTGAGCCCCCGTCGCCGACCGGATCTCGACCACCGGAACTACCAGGGCATCGACATCGGCCGAGGCCACCATCACGACCACCGTCGCTTGTGCATGATCGCCAGCGTCGATGACGAGGCGGGGGAAGGTGGCCGAGCCCTCGGCGTCGGCCCACAACACGGCGACAACCGGTGCCTCGACCACGCGTCGGGCCGGGATCGTGATCTGGAGTGGTTCCACCAGGAAGGCGTCGTGGAGATGCAGGAAGGCGTCGTCGACCGCGTCCGCCACGTGGCCGAGCGCGCCTGCATCGGGCACCGGTCCGATGAGGGTGTCCTGGCCGTGCACCGCGTGGTGGCTGATCCGGCCGTGATGGACGACGACGATCTCCTCGGGGTCACCGAGGTCATCGACCAACGGGCGGACGGCGTCGGGAACCTCGACGGTGGTGGAGGAGTCGCTCAGAGGAGCCCACCGGTCTAGGTCGAGCTCGTCGACTCGGCTGTAGCGCCAGATCTCATCAGAGGTGGTCGGCTTTGCTGCACGCGCCCACTCGTCGAACGCGGCCATCCGCCGGTCCCGAAGCCAGTCGGGACCGCTCAGCGCGGCGGCGGATTCAGCGATGAACGAGGTCAGGGGGCGTCCTCTCGGGCGTTTCATGGTGACGACAGGTCAATGGGGCGGACGCTGGTCGGCGGTCAACCCTACCGGGAGCGTCTGCTCGCTCCCCAGCCCACTCCGAGCAACGGCATGGCACAGAGGTCAGGTCGGCCGGGCATCGATGCGTAGCCCTACGCTGGCGGGCCATGACGTTCTCCTCCGAGGTGCTATCGATCGAAGTCGCCGGAAATGTGGGCACGCTGTGGCTCGATCGCCCCCAGGCGCGCAACGCGATGGGGCGCGCCTTCTTCGATGACCTGCCCCGGGCCATGACCGCACTGGCTGGCGATCCCGAGGTCCGCGCCGTCGTCGTGGCCGCCAAGGGCCCGGCATTCACCGTCGGGCTCGATCTCAAGGAGATGGGTTCCCAGTTCGCCGGCGGCGCCACCGGCGGCGGCGACGACCGGCGCCCGCCGTCGCACGCCAAGGTCTCGATGGGGATCTTCGGGAGCGTTGGTCCCTGGCAGGACGCCATCAGCTCGCTCGAACGTTGTTCGAAGCCCGTGATCGCGGCCGTGCACGGATGGGTCATCGGCGGTGGGATCGACCTCATCACGTCGGCCGACATCCGGCTTGCGGCTGCCGACGCCAAGTTCAGCGTACGGGAGACCAAGGTCGGGATCGTCGCCGACCTCGGTACCCTTCAGCGGCTTCCTCGCGTCATCGCTGCCGGCCACGTGGCCGAGCTCGCCTACACCGGCAAGGACATCGACGCCGAACGCGCCCGGGAGATCGGACTCGTCAACGACGTCCACCCCGACGCCGAAGCCGTCGTGAAGGCGGCGCAGGAGATGGCCTCCGAGATCGCGGCCAACTCACCTCTCGTCGTTCAGGGCACCAAGCACGTGCTGCGGGCCGGTCGCGACATGACCGTGCAGGAAGGCTTGGAGTACGTGGGCCTCTGGAACTCTGCGTTCCTCCAATCGAACGACCTCGTCGAAGCGATGATGGCGTTCATGGAGAAGCGCGACGCCCACTTCGGAGGCGACTGACCTCTGGTCGCCCCGGTCGGGATCGCTGGCTCAGCGACGTCGACGTGACCTGAGCCACCGCCGAAGTCGTTGGCCCGCTGAGCGCGACTGCGCTCGGTCGGCCTCGACCTCGGCCACGATGCGGGGAGCAGCCTGGTTGAGGATGTCCTCGGCCAGGTCCAAGAGGTCGGCCGCACCCTCATCGAGACCGGGGGGCTCGTCGGGACCGGCGGTGTGGGTGAGCGATCCGTAGTTCCAAGCGATGTCGGAGCGGCGCTCGAACTTCGCGCAGTCGGCCGGGCACCGCCACGGTGCCTCAGGCGCCAGGTCGAGGTCGCACTTCCGCACGGTGTCCCCGTTGGGATAGGTGCGACTCTCGTAGTAGCGGCAGTCGGTCCGCATCGGCATCTCGTCATGGTGCCATCACGATCCATGACCTGGAAGTCAGGCCCCTCGATCTGTGTTGCACCTGGCGACGGTGGCACCATGGCGCCACCAGCCGGGACCACACCGGGACTCGTCGCACATGACGGCCGCCCGGGCCGAACGAAGGAAGCCAGATGCCTGAAGCCGTGATCGTCTCCACCGCCCGCACGCCCATCGGCCGCGCCAACAAGGGGTCGCTCAGGGAGATGCGGCCCGATGATCTCTCGGCCATCGCCATCAACGCGGTGCTCGACAAGGTGCCCAACCTCGACCCCGCTCTCGTCGAGGACGTCATCTGGGGTTGTGGCCAGCCGGCGGGAGAAGCTGGCTACAACGTGGCCCGCGTCGCCGCCATCCTGGCCGGCCTCGACGCCCCCGGCGTGACCGTGAACCGCTACTGCTCGTCGTCGCTTCAGACCATCCGCATGGCCGCCCACGCCATCAGGGCCGGCGAGGGTGACGTGTTCGTGTCCGGCGGCGTCGAAACGGTCAGCCGCTTCCTTCACGGTGCCAGCGATGTCGGCCCCCACCAGCCCGACTTCGCCGAGGCCGAGGCCCGCACCGCGGCGCGCAGCGGGGAGGGATCCGATGCCTGGCAGCCGCCTTCGGGATTGCCCGATGTCTACATCGCCATGGGCCAGACGGCCGAGAACGTGGTGCAGTACAAGAACGTGTCACGAGAGCGGATGGACGAGTTCGCGGCGCTGTCCCAGCAGCGGGCAGTGACCAGCCAGGAGAACGGGTTCTTCGAGCGGGAGATCACTCCGGTCACCACTCCCGACGGCACCGCTGTCAGCCGGGACGACGGGCCGAGGGAGGGGACCACGAAGGAGAAGCTGGCTGAGCTGAAGCCCGTGTTCCGGCCCGACGGCCAGGTCACCGCCGGAAACGCCTGCCCGCTCAACGATGGCGCCGCCGCCGTCGTGGTCATGAGCGACATCACGGCTGAGGCCCTCGGCATCGAGCCGTTGGCCCGAGTGGTGTCGAGCGGCGTCTCAGCCCTCAACCCCGAGATCATGGGCCTGGGACCGATCGACGCCTCGACGCAGGCCCTCGAGCGTGCCGGCCTGTCGATCGAGGACATCGACATCGTGGAGATCAACGAGGCCTTCGCGGCTCAGGTCATCCCCTCCGCTGACGAGCTGAAGATCCCGTGGGAGAAGCTCAACCCCAATGGCGGCTCCATCGCGCTGGGCCACCCCTTCGGCATGACCGGTGCCCGCATCATGACCACCCTCCTCAACGGCCTCGAGGACTCCAACGGCCGCTACGGCCTCGAGACCATGTGCGTCGGAGGTGGCCAGGGCATGGCCATGATCGTCGAGCGCATCTGACCGACGTTCTCTGCGTCGCCCTCAACCAGCTCCGTAAACCGGCGCCGGTGGTGGAGCCGCGGCGAGCAGCTCGGCCACGACGGGTCCCAGCTCGGCCGGCTCCCAACGGGCGCCTTTGTCGATCTCGGGGCCGTGTTGAAACCCGTCGGCGACACTGATCCTTCCGGCTTCGACCTCGAACACCCGCCCGGTCACCCCGGCCGACTGCGATGAGCCCAGCCACACGACGAGGGGTGAGACGTTCTCCGGTGCCATGGCATCGAAGTCGTCTGCGTAGCGGGGCGCGGCCATGGTGGCAGCGAACACCTGCTCGGTCATCCGGGTGCGCGCCGCCGGCGCCAGCGCGTTGGCGGTGACGCCGTAACGAGCAAGCTCGGCTGCTTGAACCAGCGTGAGCCCCACGATGCCGGCCTTGGCCGCCGAGTAGTTGGCTTGACCGACTGATCCCATCAGCCCCGCGCCTGATGACGTGTTGATGATCCGAGCGTCGGGCTGGCGGCCGGCTTTCGACTCCTGGCGCCAGTGAGCGGCGGAATGGCGGGCGGTGGCGAAGTGGCCTTTCAGGTGTACGGCGATGACGGCGTCGAACTCCTCCTCCGACGTGCTCACCAACATGCGATCGCGCACGATTCCGGCGTTGTTGACCAAGACATCGAGCCGTCCGAACGACTCGAGGGCGGTGGTGACGAGGCGCTGAGCACCGTCCCACGTGCTGACGTCGTCGCCGTTGACTACCGCAGCACCACCGGCATCGGAGATCTCAGCGGCGACCTCGGCCGCCGGCGAGCCGGGAGTGGGGGTGCCGTCGAGCTCGGAGCCCAGGTCGTTGACGACGATCTGGGCCCCCTCGGCGGCGAAGGCGAGGGCGTGGGCCCGCCCGAGGCCTCGGCCGGCACCGGTGACGATCACCACCCGGCCGTCACAGATCCCGGCGTTGGTCGCGAGATCAGTGGCCGTCGTCGTGGTCCTGGTGGGCGTCATCGGCTGGAGTCTGTCAGCGAGTGGCCACCGTGGCTCGCTCGACGAGCTGCCACGGGAGGTGGCTCCACTGCTCCATCGGGCCTACCGGAGCGTCGACCACTCCCAGCTCTGAAAGCAACCACACCGTGGCGCGCCGACCGGCGTCAGCCAATGGCTGACGTACGGTGGTGAGGCCGAAGGCCAGCGATGCGTCGCGATCGTCTACGCCGACGACGCTGAGCTGATCGGGGATCTTGAGCCCCCGCTGGTGTGCCGCCGTGAGCAGGCCGAAAGCGATGAGGTCAGTTGCACAGCACACCGCGGTGACTGCCTCGTTGTCCAGCAGCACCTCGGCGACAGCCATCCCCCCCTCGACTGAATCGGTGACATCGAGCACGACACGCGGGGTCCGGCCCCGAGCTTCTAGTCGCTCGATGAACGCCGCGCGACGAACCGCAGCGATCGGCGTCGAGCTGGCACTGGACGGGTCGACGCCCAGCACCGCGATGTCGTGATGACCTCGATCGGCGAGCAGGTCGACCAACGCCGCCGCGGCGCCGGCCTCGTCGATGACCATCGAACGACAGTGGTGGATCTTGGGACCGATGACCACGGTGGGCAGCTCTCCACCGACCAGATCGGTGAGCTCGTCGGGACCGCGCCCCAACGCGATGATGACGATGCCATCGACACCGCTGCGCAACGAGTGGATCCGGTGGGGTCCCGGGTCGACGCCGCTGACGATCATGAGATCCTGATCGGTGGTGCCGATGATCTCGTCGATGCCGCCCAGTACGTCGCTGATCTGTGGACCGTTGCCGATGGGGGCGATGACTCCGAGTGCGCGCCGCTGCCCACTGGCTAGGGAAGCCGCGGCCCGGTCTATGCGGTAGTCGAGCTCGATGGCGGCCCGCAGGACCTTGGCCCGCGTTGTCTCCGACACGTTGGAGATGCCCCGCAGCGCTCGGCTGACCGTGGCAACGGACACACCGGCGCGGGTGGCCACGTCTTCGACGGTGATGCGACCGGACGGGGTGCGGGCCATCGCGGAAGGCTACGGTCCCGGCGTGCGCTTCGGGGTGACCATCTTCGCCACGGATCAGTCCATCGACATCGCCGAATTGGCGCGGGCGGTGGAAGAGCGTGGCTTCGACTCGCTGTGGGTTCCCGAGCACACCCACATCCCCACGAGCCGTCTGACCCCGCCGCCGACCGGCGATTCCGAGCTGGCCGAGGAGTACCGGCGAACCCTCGACCCATGGGTGGCGCTTGCCACCGCAGCCGCGGTCACATCGCGGCTCCGGATCGGGACCGGAATCTCCGTCTTGGCCCAGCATGATGTGATCGCCACGGCCAAGGCGGCGGCCACCCTCGATCACGTCAGCCGCGGTCGCGCCGTCTACGGCGTCGGGTTCGGCTGGAACCGCGATGAGATCGAAGCCCACGGCGTCGACTTCACGGCTCGTAGAGCCATCGTCGAAGACAAGGTGGCGGCGATGCGATCGCTGTGGGCCGATGAGGTGTCGAGCCACCACGGTCCTCATGTTCAGATCGAGCCCAGCTGGCAGTGGCCGAAGCCAGTCCAACGACGCGCCACCGGCGAGACCTACGTCCCGGTGCTCCTGGGCGGAGGGACCGGCCCTCGTCTGTGGGAGCACCTCATTCGATGGGCTGACGGCTGGATCCCCATCGGCGGTGCAGGTCTCACCTCGGCCATCCCTCGGCTCCACGATGACCTGGCTGCCGCCGATCGCGATCCGACGGCCTTCGAGATCGTTCCCTTCGGTTCGTGGCCTGATCAGGGCAAGGTCGAGCACTTCGGGTCGATCGGGGTCACCGAGACGGTGTTTCGGCTTCCCAGCGCCGGACGCGACGCGACGCTCGCCGAACTCGACGCCCAGGCCACGTTGATCGCCCGCCTGGGCTGACCTCCTTTTGGACCGCACCGTCGAAGGGGTATCCTGGTCCGTTCTCTGGGGGCAGGATGACTGATTCACGACACGCACCGCAGGTCTTTCCGGACCAATGACCGGACCAATGACTGATCTCGCTCGGGCCGAGCTCGAGGCCGAACAGGCCCACGTCGACCGGGCCTACACCCGACTCGAGGAGCTGCGTGTCGCCGCCGAGCGGTTGGCCCGCCAAGCGTTGGCCGACGATCCCGGCGGCCATGGCCAGATGTTCCTCGATCGCGAGGAGCTGATCCACAGCCAGGAACGCCGACTCGCCGATCTCCACGTGGGTGACGACCAACCGCTGGTGTTCGGACGGATGGACTTCGATTCGTACGACAGCGATGCCGCGGGCGACGAGAACGACAGCCGAGTGGGGCCGATGTCGCACCACATCGGTCGCATCGGAGTGCATGACGCCGACCACGAACCCCTCGTCGTCGACTGGCGAGCGCCGATCGCCGAGTCCTTCTACCGGGCCACCGCCGCCGACCCGATGGGTTTGGTCCGGCGCCGTCACCTCATCTGTCGGGGCCGAAGGGTGCTTGCTCTCGACGACGAGCTGCTCGACGGGGTTGCGGCCGAAGATGCCGGGCTCCTGCTCGTGGGCGAGGCGGCCCTTCTCGCCGCGGTCGATCGTGAGCGCACCGGGCGCATGAGCGACATCGTTGCCACCATCCAGGCCGAGCAGGACCTGATCGTCCGTTCTCAACTCGCCGGTGTCCACGTGGTCCAGGGAGGGCCCGGAACAGGCAAGACGGCCGTAGCGCTGCACCGCGTCGCCTACCTGCTCTACACCCACCGGCTGCAGCTCCAGGATCACGGCGTCCTGGTGGTCGGCCCATCACCACTGTTTCTCCGCTACGTCGAGCGGGTTCTTCCCTCACTCGGCGAGGAGGCAGTCACCATGGCCACCCTGGCTGGGCTCGTCCCACCGACGCGCACCACCGGCCACGACACGCCGGCCGTCGCCCGCGTGAAGGGGTCACCGGAGATGGCCACACTGCTGGCCAACGCAGTGTCCGATCGTGAGCGACCGCTCTCCCGTGTCATCGGGATCCCTTACGGAGGTCACGTGCTGCGGCTGACACCAGGGATGACGCGCAGCATCGTCGACCGGGTCCGGAGGCGACGGGGCACGCACAACGAGCGCCGGGCGTCGGTGGAGAGGTCGATACATACGACACTCTTCCGGATCTGGGCCAAGCGGATGGCCAAAGCGCAGTCGGGCCACGATGACGGCGAACAGGGCGGGGGCGCGCACAGCAGCACCGCGGATCGCCTCTCGGACCCAGCGTTTCGCAACGAGGCGCGAGATGACATGGTTGCGGCAATCCGCAGGACACCTGAGTACCGCGAGGTGCTCGAGCGGATCTGGCCGCTGCTGACACCCCACGAGCTGCTGCACGATCTGTTCGGGTCGCGAGCACTGCTCCGGTCGGCGACCCCCGATGGACTCACCTCCGACGATGTGGCCCGCCTACACCGTGAGCGATCGGCGTCAGCCAGCCGGGTTCGATGGACGATCGAAGACATCCCCCTCATCGACGAGGCCCAGGTCCTGGTGGGCGACATGCCACGCGCCCGCCGGCAGGAGGACGCCGACGGTTGGACGGATTTCAACATGTCCCAGCTCGCCGACGACCTCGACGCCGCCTCCGAGTTCGCCGATCGAGAGCTGGCACTCGTGCGCGACAGCCGCTGGGACGTGTACGAGGAGGAGGAGGAGCTCACCCCGTGGACTCGAACGTGGGCGCATGTGGTCGTGGACGAAGCTCAAGAGCTGGCTCCGATGGCGTGGCGGATGCTCGCCCGCCGGTGCCCGCGGGCTTCCATGACCATCGTGGGCGACCTCGGGCAAGCGTCATCGCCGCTGGCTCCGAGCCGCTGGAGCGACATCGACGCGCATCTCCCTGGTCGCTACGACCTCGAGATCCGCGAGCTCACCATCAACTACCGGACGCCCGCCGACATCATGTCCCTCGCCGCGAAGGTGTTGGCCGAGGTGGCCCCCGACCTGACTCCGCCCCGATCGGTCAGGCCCACTGGTCGAGGCATCGACGTGGTTCCCTCCCGCCCCGACACGCTGGCATCATCGGTGGCATCCATCGTCGGCGATGCCGAGGCGGGAACGGTGGCCGTCATCGCTCCGCCATCGCTGCTGGGATCGCTGAGCGAGGCACTCGAAGTCGAGGCCGATCCGGCCGACCTGCTCGATCGGAGAGTGGTGCTGCTCTCACCCGAGACGGCGAAGGGGCTCGAGTTCGACGACGTCGTGGTGGTTGAGCCGGCGCTGATCGCCAGCGGCGACGGGCCCGGTGACGACCCGACCCCGGCCGGCATGCGCACGCTGTACGTGTCGATGACCCGGCCGACCCAGCGGCTGGCGTTGGTGCACGCCCTCCCGCTCCCGCCTGTACTCAGAGGCGCTCGATGATGGTGACGTTGGCCTGCCCGCCGCCCTCGCACATGGTCTGAAGGCCATAGCGACCGCCGGTGCGCTCGAGCTCGTGCAGCAGCGTCGTCATCAATCGAGCGCCGGTTGCTCCGAGCGGATGACCGAGCGCGATGGCCCCGCCGTTGACGTTCACCTTGGCCAGGTCGGCGCCGGTCTCCTTCTGCCAGGCCAGCACCACCGATGCAAACGCCTCGTTGATCTCGATCAGGTCGATGTCGTCGAGGCGGAGCCCGGTCTTGTCCAACGCGTGGGCGGTGGCGGGGATCGGTGCAGTGAGCATCCACACCGGATCGGCACCTCGAACCGACATGTGGTGGACGCGAGCCCGTGGGCTGAGGTCATGGTCCTTCACCGCCTGCTCTGACGCGATGAGCAGCGCCGCCGAGGCGTCGGAGATCTGGCTCGCGCACGCCGCCGTGACCCGCCCACCTTGGGTGAGGGGGGCCAGGCTGCGGATCTTCTGCCAGTCCGGTTCGCGCATGCCTTCGTCGCGGCTGACGTCACCGACCGGAGCGATCTCGGCCTGGAACCGCCCCTCGTCGGTTGCGGTCAAGGCCCGCCGGTGTGACTCGACGGCGTACTGCTCCATGTCGTCGCGAGTGAGCCCCCATTTCTGGGCGATCATCTCTGCCGATCGGAACTGGCTGATCTCCTGATCGCCGTAGCGCTCGAGCCAACCCGGGGACCCGCTGAAGGGATCATCGAACCCGAGCTCGCGACCGGCGAGCATCGCCTGGCTGATCGGGATCTGGCTCATGTTCTGAACCCCTCCAGCCACCACCAGGTCCTGCGCCCCCGACATGACACCCATGGAGGCGAAGTGCACGGCCTGCTGGCCCGACCCACACTGGCGATCGATGGTGGTCCCGGGAACCTCATCGGGCATGCCGGCCACCAGCCAGCAGGTGCGAGCGATGTCGCCGGCTTGGGGTCCAACCGCGTCCACGCACCCGAAGACGACGTCGTCGACCTCGGCGGGGTCGACGCCCGTGCGCTCCATGAGGGCGGTGATGCTGTGAGCGCCCAGGTCGGCGGGATGCATCTGGCTGAGCCCGCCGTTCCGCCGCCCGACCGGCGTGCGAACGGCGTCGATGATGTAGGCCTCGGTCATGTTCGGACAGGCTACGGGTGTTCGGGTGCGGGATGGTCTGGGTAGTCGCCTTCGATCACCGCTGATGCCACGAGCCGACGATGCCATGCGGCGTCGCCCCATGCTCGCTGCAGTGTCCAGACCCGCTTCATGTACAGGTGGAGGTCGTACTCGGTGCTGTAGCCGATGCCGGCGTGGCATTGGAGCGCCTGAGCTGCACACTCGGCTGCGGCGTCCGACGCGTAGGCCTTGGCCATCGATGCGTGGACGGCCACGGCCGGATCATCGGCGGGGAGGTTGGACAGCGACCAGGCTGCCCGCCACACCACCGGTCGAGCCACGTCGAGGGCGAGGAGGGCGTCCGCGCAGTGGTGCTTGATGGCCTGGAAGGAACCGATGGGAACCCCGAACTGCTGGCGGTCCTGCACGTGGGCGACGGTGAGGTCGAGCATCCGTTCGGCCAGGCCCAGCAGCAGGCACGACATCCCGACCAGTCCCCGGTCAAGAGCGCGGTCGATCTCGTGGTCTGGTGCGTCCAACACTTCTCCCCAGTCACCAAGCCCGCGGCCTGCCACCCCCCGAGTGAGACGGCGGGCTCCATCGACGGAAGGCACCGGTTCGAGGTCCACCCGATCACGGTCGACCAGAACCGCGAGCCGCGCCATCTCCCGGTCGCGCCGATGCCCGACAAGCATCAGCAGATCGGCGGCGTCGGCCCCCACGAACCAGGGGTCGTCGAGGACCGCCGCCGACACCGTGGTGTCGCCAGCGGCGATTGGCGACAGGTGCTCGTGCCGACCGGCCGCCGCCAGCAAGCCGGGCGCGATGAGGACCGTGGGAACGACCGGTTCGGGAACGCCGGCGTAGCCGCAGGCGACCATGGGCAGGGCGGCATCGAGTACCGACATCCCCAGTCCGCCGTGCACCTCGGGCACGCACAGCCCGGCCAGGCCCATTGCGGCGAGCGATGACCAAAGGCCGGGGATCCGGCCGTCGTCAGATGACCATGCGGCGCGCAGCGCCTCGGGCGGGCACCGGTTGGCCAGCAGGTCACCGACGGCCGCGCCGAGCTCCACCTGCTCGTCGGTGAAGGCGAACCTCACCGGTGCGTCCTCGTCGGATTCACCGTCGCGGCAATCCGAGGACGCGCTCGGCCACCACGTTGCGCTGGATCTCGTTGGTTCCTGCGTAGATCGGACCGGCGAGGGCGAACTGGTAGCCCTTCATCCACCGGTCCACGTCGGCCTCGGCTTCGGGCCCGAGCAGATCGAGGGCGGCGCGATGCAGCCGTACGTCCATCTCCGACCACCAGATCTTGTTGAGGCTCGACTCGGCCCCGATGTCACCGCCGTCGGCCATCTTCGTCGCCGTCTGCTGGACGTAGAGCCGGTAGGCCTCAGCATCCATCCACGCCCGGATCACCGCGTCGCGATCCTGGTCGGTGGCGCGGCCTTCGGCCAGCCGTTCCCGGCACAGGACGACGAGGTCGCGGGCGGAGGCGCTGAACCGCCCCGGAGATCGCAAGGTGAGTCCGCGCTCCGAGGTCGTCGTGGCCATGGCGACGTACCAACCACGATTCACCTCTCCCAGCACCTGGTCGTCGGGGACGAACACATCCTCGAGGAACACCTCGGCGAAGCCCTCGTCTCCGTCGAGTCGCTCGAAGCCCCGCACCGTCACCCCGTCGGAAGTGAGCGGGATGAGCAGATACGTCATTCCCTGGTGCGGGCGATCGACGGTGGTGTCCGTCCTCACCAGCGCGAACATCCAATCGCAGAAGGCGCCCCGTGTCGTCCAGGTCTTCTGGCCGTTGACCACCCATCCGCCACGATCCTGATCGGCGACGGCGGTGGTCGCGATGGCAGCGAGATCGCTGCCGGCGTTGGGCTCCGACCACCCCTGACACCACGTCTCGTCACCCCGACCCATAGGTGGGAGGAAGCGCTGTTGCTGTTCGGCGGTCCCGAACTCGAACAGGGTCGGGGCCAACAGGAAGATGCCGTTCTGGGTGACGCGTTGAGGACCACCGACCCGGTAGTACTCCTCTTCGAAGATCAGCCACCGCGAGGTGGTGGCACCGCGACCACCGAACTCGGGGGGCCAGGAGACGACCGCCCAACCCGCGTCGTACATCGTTCGCTCCCACTCGATATGGGCAACGAAGCCTTGGCGGGTGTCGCCGCTCGGCAGCGGCAGCTTGGGAACGTTTTCCTCGAGCCACGCCCTCGCCTGCCGGCGAAACCCGGCGTCGTCTGGTGACTCGATCAGGTCCATGTCAGCTCGATCCTTCCAGGCGGTGCAGGGTCGTGATGGCCTCGGTCACCACGTTGCGCATCACCTCGGCGACCGACGGGATCGCATCGATCACACCGCACACCTGACCGCTGGGGAGGATGCCAGCGTCGAGCCGGCCGTCAACCATCGCCGCCTTGGTCATCATCGGCGCGTTGGCGGCCATCACCAGCTGGGTCCATGTGAGCTCCTGGCTGTGGCGCATCGCCCTGCCCTCTCGCAACAGCGTCCTGATCGGCGTGCCGGTATCACGGGCGAAGCGAACCGCGTTGGCCACGGCGGCCGGCAGCGCTCGGATGGGTGCTCGTTCGAGCCCGGCGATGACGTCGGTGGCGATCACCCGTTGAGGTGAGCCGTCGATGCCGGTGGTGCGGACGGTGTCGGTGACCGCCGCCGCGAGGTAGTGCTGCTTGACCTCGTCGGGTACGTGGCTCTCCCGGGTCAGCAGGAAGCGCGTGCCCATGGCGATGCCGTCGGCTCCCCACGCCAACGCGGCAATCAGCGATCGTCCGTCGAACATTCCCCCGGCCGCGATCACGGGGATCTGGCCGCCGATGGCGTCGACCACGTCGGGGACGAGGAGGCTGGTGGGAACATCACCCGTGTGACCGCCGCCCTCGCCGCCTTGGGCGATCACGGCGTCGATCCCCCACTCGGCCATCTTCTCGGCGTGACGTCGACGGCCGACGGTGGCGATGGCCACCGCGCCGACATCGTGAACGGCAGAGATGGCGTCACGCGTCGCGGCACCGGCGAAGGACACGACAATGACGTCGGCTTCGGCGCCGACCGCCAGTCGCTGCGCGAGATCGGCCTGATCGGCTCGGACGTTGATCCCGAACGGCCGGTCGGTGCGATCTCGCACCTTCCCGATTGCGGTGCGCAGTTCGTCGAGCGTCATGGTGACCGTGGCGAGGAACCCGAGACCACCGGATTCCGCGGTCGCGGAGGTGAGACGAGCACCGGACACCCAGCCCATTCCCGTCTGCACGATCGGCAGGTCCACTCCGACAAGCGCGCAGAGGCGGGTGGCGAGCGTGGCGTGGGTGGGGAGCGGTGAAGCCGGCAGTTCTGACGACCCGTCAGACATGTCGGCGAGGCTAGTCATCATCCAGCGTCGGGCTCCGTGGCGCCCCTCGCTCGCCACCGGGCGCGTCGCTGGGTTGGTCGAGCCCGGCGATGCGCTTGCCGCGGCCAGGAAGATCGTCAAACGCTCCCCGTTCGAGGCCAGCGCGGATCTGGCGATCGATCCAGGACTCCCAGGTGGCGTGCGGTGGCTTCCTGTCGGTCATCCCAACTCCTTGTGAAGCGTTTCACAAGCCGTGACCGATTATGCTCATAACACGCCCCGTGAGTCAACGGGCAGGTCACGACGCCACCGAGAAACGATCCGCGTGCGCAACGGCGGACGCCCACGGAGGGGAGATCCATGACACGAGAGGTGAAGCGGCTCGGTGTTGCCACAGTCGCCATGGCTGCCCTCCTCGGCGCGGCTTCACTTGCCGTCGCATCCCAGCCGGAGGCAATGGTGGTGTCACGCAACAAAGTTGCATTCGAGGTCTCGAACGTGAACGAGTTGGGCACCCGCCACGAGATCGCCGCCATCGAGATGCTACCGGTCGGATGCACGCCGAAGACCGCTGTGCTGCTCCAACACGGGCTCTCCTACACGAAGGAATCGTGGGACATCCCTGGGCTCTCCTTCGCCCAGGCGCTCACCGAATCGGGCTACGCCGTCTACACCATCGACCGCCTGGGCTACGGCGAATCACCGCTCGACAACGGGCACAACGTGTCGACGGTCGCCTACTACGACATGGCGGCCCAAATCGTGGCTCAGCTGCGAGAGGACGGGTATGACCACGTGGCGATCGGCGGGCACAGCGCCGGGGCAGAGGCATCGATCGGCGCTGCAGGAACCTACCGCGGTGTAGACGCGCTACTGGTGCTCGGCTACCACCACTTCCCCTCCCCCGAACTGGTGAGCGAGTTCGTCACCGGAGATGTCGTGCGCGGCATCGAGGACGGCTACGAGTACTTCCTGAATGACGCTCAGACGCGCCACGAGTGGTTCTACTCACCCGACCCGTCCCACTACGACGAGTCGGTGGCCGCCGCTGATGCCGCCGCGGCAGTGCTGACGCCGAGCGGCGAGATCCACTCGATTGGTCCACAGCCGTCGCGAGCGCTCCAGATGTTGGTCGACGTGCCGGTGCTTCTCCAGCTTGCGGACGCCGACCGACTCTTCCCGATCGAGTACGCCGACGAAGCGGCCACTGCCTACCTGCTGGCACCAGAGGTGACCATCGACGAGGTGCCGAACGCCGGCCACACCTTCATGCTCCACCACAGCGGTCCTGCATCCGCCGAGCGCGCGGCGGCATGGCTGAGCGCCCATGCCGCCACGCCAGCGTGCATCTCGGAGTGATCCCCGACGCTCGCTGACACGACCAGCCTGTTGGCTCAGCGGGGGCTGGGAACCTCTCGCTCGCGCAGACCGTCGGGATCGATGACGGTGCGAATGAGCTGGAGCTCGTCGGGGGTTGGCAGGCGCGAGTCGGGGACCTCGTCGGGCACCACCAGGTCGAAGCCCGTTGCCGTCTCCACCTCCTCCACCGTGACGCCCGGGTGGATGGTGCGAAGACGCATCGTGTGATCTGGCGTGTCGAAGTCGAAGGTGCCCAGGTTCGACACCACGCGGCGGATCTCGTGGAAACGCGACGCGTTCTCTCCCAGCAGCGCGGCCCGGTCGTAGCCCACTCCCGACACGTAGTCGACGGACTCGACGAACACCTTGGGGGACTGGGCGGGCACCCAGTACGACGTCGGGTCGTTGATGGTGTTGCCCGGTGCGCCGCGGGGGCCGAGAAGCGCCACCTTGGGCACAGGCCGCCCTCCGATGGCCCAGATGTTCTGGTTTCCAAACCGATCGACCTGGGTTGCGCCCATCATGACGTGGCGGCGTCCGCTCCACACCACATCGAACATGGTCCGGTAGGGGTTCCACCCGGTGGTGACCTTGGTAGCAACCGATTGGGCGGGCGTGCCAACGGGGAACGCTCCCTCCACGAGCTCGGCGAATCCGTCGGTCATCACCAGATCGGGTTCGAAGGTGGCCCTCGCCAGGCGACCCCCGATCATCGGGATGATGCCGATCGGGTTGGCCAGGATCTCGCCGTCACCGCGGAAGCACTCGGCGACCGCTGTGCAGCAGACCTCGGCCCGGGTCACATCGGTGGCGGTGATGGCACTCACTGATCGGCACCCATGACCCACTCGCTCCAGAATGACTCCCAGCCGGCGGGATCCCCTGCCGTGGCCGCGTACCGCTTCAGCAGCTCCCAATCAGCTGGGTAGTCAGGTTCGCAGGAGGTGGGTGCGGCCGCGCCAGCCCGTTCGACGATGCCCGACGTCCACAGACGGCCGATCCGAAGCCCGTGGAGGCAACCGGCGGCCGACACCAGCTCGTCTGACGGCACCACCCGCTCGACCGACACATAGGTATGGGAAGCCGCTTGGGCCATGACGTCGTCGAAGTAGAGATCAGGACCGAGGAACGCGGTGTTGCCCAAGACGTCGGCCAGGTTCAAGTGCAACAGCGCGGCGTCGAGCGGCAAGGCCGGTACCGCAACCAGCACTTCGCCGTCATCGAACGGGGAGGTGATGGTGGCCAGCTCCTTCTGATCCATCAGGTCCGAGCCGAGACCCACCCTGGTCGGGAGGAACGGCACGCGCCAGGCCGCTGCTTGGAGACCGAGCAGGATCTGACCCTCGTCGAGCTCCAGGAACTCGACGTCGGTGGACTGGCGCGCGGCACGGAAATGCGGTTCGAGGGGGATGTCGTCGAGCGACACGAAGGCGTAGACGAGCTTGGACACCTTGCCGGCACGGCACAGCATCCCCACATCGGGGCCGCCGTAGGAGACCACGGTGAGGTCGTCGACGTCGCTGCGAAGCAACTCCCGAATGATCGACATCGGCTTGCGCCGGGCTCCCCAGCCACCGATGCCGATCGTCATCCCCGACTCGATCTGGGCGACTACATCAGCTTCGATCATGCGCTTGTCGGCCATCGGTGGTGCTCAGCTCGCGTAGGGGCTACTTGGACGTGTCGGCGTCGCGACCCTCGACGAAGGCGTCGCGCATCTCGTCGCTCACGCCGCTGAGGTTCAGCTCGAACGTGAATCCTTGCTCGAAGCGGTAGCTGCGATTGACATCCCACAGATCGATGCCGTTCAGGGACTCCTTGGCTGCTCGGACGACGGTCGGGCTGTTGTCGGCGATGTCGGCGGCGAGTGCCATCGCCACGTCCCGCACCTTCGCTCGGGGAACGACCCGTTCGACGGATCCCCAAGCGTGGAGCTGCTCGGCCGTCACCGTGGACGCGGTGTACACCATTGCTCGCATCTTGTGCTGGGGGACGAGCCGGCTGAGGTGAGTGGCCGCGCCGAGGGCGCCCCTCTTCACCTCGGGCAGCCCGAACGTCGCGTCGTCGGCGGCAACGATAACGTCGGCGTTGCCGACGAGTCCGATGCCACCACCGAGGCAGAACCCGGTGACGGCGGCCACCACGGGGACCTGGCACTCGTACACGGCCTTGAACGCGGCGTAGCACCCGCGATTGGCGCCGATGAGGACGTCGAACCCCTCGCTGTTCTGCATCTCCTTGATGTCGACGCCGGCGTTGAACCCCGTACCCTCAGCCCGCAAGACGACGCAGTTGATGGCCTCGTCCTCGCCGGCGGCGCGGGTCATCTCGGCGACCTCGAACCACCCCGCCACTGTGAGTGCGTTCACCGGAGGATTGTCCATCACGATCTCGGCGACACGACCGGTGTCGCGGCGAGTGATCGGCATCGGTGCTTCGTCTCCCTGTCCGGTGGTGGCGACGCCCCGCGCCCCACGTTCCACCAACCCGCCGGACACCAGGCCGTGACCTGATGTCCGCGGGTGTCGGAGGAGCTTCGGTGTCCACCACAGGTCAGAACTGTAGTCAATCGACTACATAGCAGACGAACGCTACGGTCGACCATCGTGACTCTTGACTTCTCCGAACACGTGGTGCTGGTCACCGGCGGTACCCGGGGAATCGGTTCCAGCATCGCCGAACACTTCATCGATGCGGGCGCCACGGTGGTGGTGTGCGGCAGGCAGGCGCCCGACGATCCGCCCCGAACCGCCAGCGGCCAGGCCGAGTTCATCGCCGCCGACGTGCGCGACCCCGGCTCGGTGGCCGACCTCGTCCGGTTCATCGCCGATCGTCATGAACGTCTTGACGTCGTGGTCAACAACGCCGGGGGGTCGCCTTGGTCCAACGCCGCCGATGCATCGCCTCGCTTTCACCAGAAGATCATCGACCTCAATCTCGTGGCCCCGCTCCACGTGTCGCAAGCGGCCAACGCGGTGATGCAGACTCAGGACTCGGGCGGCACGATCGTGAACGTGGCATC